>JADMIO010841916.1_pt1:0-30000 | contig 104353 bp, 75 predicted proteins | sample 8958161 | NCBI WGS metagenome assembly JADMIO01 (sample SAMN16585339, study PRJNA669376) | soil metagenome | isolation source: Crop rotation soil | place: USA: Cullars Rotation, Alabama | collected 2011 | reverse complement strand
ACTGATTGGGCTAGGGGGCTTCACCGCCTACCAAACCCTGACAAACTCCGAATGCTATCATATATCTGCGGCAGTGAGGCTTTGGGCGATAAGGTCCAGGGCCGAGAGGGAAATAACCCAGATTAGCAACTAAGGTCCCTAATACGTAGTTAAGTTGAACAAACGAGGTGGGGTTTCTATAACAGCCAGGATGTTGGCTTGGAAGCAGCCATTCATTTAAAGAGTGCGTAACAGCTCACTGGTCGAGAGACCCTGCACGGAAAATGATCGGGCATCAAACTACGAACCGAAGTTCTAAGATTGCCACTTGGTGGTATATCGGTAGGGGAGCATTGAAATCTGCATCGAAGGTGTACGGTGACGTATGCTGGAGCGGTTTCAAAAGAAAATGTAGGCATAAGTAACGATAAAATAAGTGAAAAACTTATTCGCCGTAAGTCTAAGGTTTCCTGATCAACGTTAATCGGATCAGGGTTAGTCGGGTCCTTAGGCAAACCCGAAAGGGGTAGCTGATGGCAAACTGGTTAATATTCCAGTACCCGCTTTAGTTTCGATGGGGTAACGAGGTAGTGAAAGACCCGCGCAGTTACGGAATACTGTGCTTAAGGGTGTAGTTATATCTGTTGCAGGCAAACCCGCAATGGATGGCGAACCCGAAAGTTCCACAAAGCTTCGGCTGAGTGAAGTGGTCCTAATCAAACCTCCGAGAAAAACCTCTAAGGCATGGCTAAAGCGGCCCGTACCGTAAACCGACACAGGTAGACGAGATGAATATTCTAAGGCGCTCGGGTGAGCCATGGAGAAGGAACTAGGCAAATTGACGCTGTAACTTCGGGATAAAGCGTACCATCTTCGGATGGTCTCAGTAAAATGGTTCAACCAACTGTTTAACAAAAACACAGGGCCCTGCAAAATCGAAAGATGACGTATAGAGCCTGATACCTGCCCGGTGCTGGAAGGTTAAGGAAGGATGTTCGGCGCAAGCCAAAGCTTCTGACTGAAGCCCCAGTAAACGGCGGCCGTAACTATAACGGTCCTAAGGTAGCGAAATTCCTTGTCGGGTAAGTTCCGACCTGCACGAATGGTCTAATGAGTTGAACGCTGTCTCCTCCATGAGCCCGGTGAAATTGTAGTATCGGTGAAGATGCCGGTTACCCGCCACGGGACGGAAAGACCCCGTGAACCTTCACTACAACTTTGCATTGATTTTGAGTAAACGATGTGTAGAATAGTTGGGACGCTTTGAAGCGGTGGCGCTAGCCATCGTGGAGCGGTCGTTGAAATACCAACCTTCGTTTCCTTAGAGTCTAACCCCTTGCGGGGGACAGTGCATGGTGGGTAGTTTGACTGGGGTGGTCGCCTCCTAAAAAGTAACGGAGGCTTGCAAAGGTACCCTCAGTACGGTTGGTAATCGTACGCAGAGCGCATTAGTATAAGGGTGCTTGACTGTGAGACATACAGGTCGAGCAGGAGCGAAAGCTGGCTAAAGTGATCCGGCGGTTCTGTATGGAAGGGCCGTCGCTCAAAGGATAAAAGGTACTCCGGGGATAACAGGCTGATCTCCCCCAAGAGCTCATATCGACGGGGAGGTTTGGCACCTCGATGTCGGTTCGTCACATCCTGGGGCTGGAGAAGGTCCCAAGGGTTCGGCTGTTCGCCGATTAAAGTGGCACGTGAACTGGGTTCAGAACGTCGCAAGACAGTTCGGTCCCTATCTGTGGTGGGCGTTAGTAAATTGAGTGGACATGACCTTAGTACGAGAGGACCGGGTCGTACGTGCCGCTGGTGTATCTGTTGTGCCGCCAGGTGCAATGCAGAGTAGCTACGCACGGACAGGATAAACGCTGAAAGCATCTAAGCGTGAAACCTTCCACGAGATGAGTTTACTTTTAAGGGTCGTCAAAGACTATGACGTTGATAGGCTATAGGTGTAAAACTAGTGATAGTAAAGCCAAGTAGTACTAATTACCCGTACGCTTTAATTTTTTTAAATCTTAGTATTACAACTCCCAATATGTCTAATTTATTATAGCTACGAGCTTATAGCTATGAGCCACGGGAATTCTCGCAGCTCATTGCTCACAACTCAAAGCTTATATTCTTATGGTGGTTTTGCCGAGGGTGTTCACCTCTTCCCATTCCGAACAGAGAAGTTAAGCCCCTCATGGCCGATGGTACTGTACAACAATACGGGAGAGTAGGTAGCTGCCATATTCATTGAGCCCTGGAATTTATTCCGGGGCTTTTTTATTTATAAGCCTCCATTGAATTGCAGGTGTTGGATAAATACACTTATTGTTGTCGTCTAACAGTTATTTTAAAACCCGTTATCGTAAGGGAAACTGATGTGTACTTCGTACTTATCACCTTTCACTTAATACTTTATACTTTCGGTTCCCATCCTTTTTCATATTCCCGCTTCCACATTTTCATAGCTGCATTGTCATTTAGAATATGGCCATTTACAGGATCACAATGCAATGTTTTTCCTGTTCGCTGCGAAATGTTTGCGAGCAGGCATAACAGTACACTTTTATAACCTTCGTTCACAGGTGCAGTTAGTGTTGCTTCGCCACGGATACTTTGAATAAAATTTTGAAAATGATACATTTCGAGATTACCCGTGGCACTTACAGTATTGGTTGGATCTGCTTTCACATTTGATTTCACTTCTGTAATCAATTTGTTTTTATCATCGAAGATTTTATAATCACCATTGCCATCATTTGTTAAGGTGCCCTTATCACCATAGATAATGAAACCGCGCCCCGATCCTTCTACGGGGAAGTTATTGCAACTCCTCCCTTCCCATGTAATGGCTTTGTTATTGGCAAATTCAAAACTTGCAACTTGTGTATCGGGTGTTTCCCAATCGTCGTGAAATGCATAACGGCCACCGGCTGAAGAAACCTTTGAGGGAAAGTCAACGCCGAGGAACCAACGACAACAATCAAGCTCATGTGTTGCGTTGTTACACGTTTCTGAAGTACCCCAATGCCAGAACCAATGCCAGTTATAGTGCACCAGATTATCTTTATAATCGCGTCGTGGTGCAGGACCCTGCCATAAATTAAAATCCAATGTTGAAGGAACCGGTATTTTATTTCCGATGCCAATTGACTTACGGTTATTGGCATACCACGATTTTCCAAAATAGGTGTTACCAATAATACCGTCTTTTACTTTTTTTACTGCCTCTATTAATGTAGGGAATGAGCGGCGCTGACTACCCATTTGAATAAGCTTACCGGATTTAACCATTGCCTCCACCAATAATTCTCCTTCGTACGGATTATGCGCACAAGGTTTTTCTACATATACGTGTTTATTATTCATAGCTCCGAGTATAGCAGCTGGTGCATGCCAGTGATCGGGGGCGGCAATAATCAATGCATCAAAATCTTTTTTTGTAACCAACTCGCGTATGTCGTTTACAAGTGTGGGTTTATGTGGTGCATCTTTCAATGCATTCATTCCATTTTGAATGGCCTTTTCTTCTACATCGCATATATAAGCAACTTCAACATTGGGTATGTTGGAAAACGAATTCGCCAGGTATGCACCACGGCTATTTACACCCATTACTGCCACTACCACTTTATTGGACGGTGCGTTTTTACCAAAGATGGGAAAGTTAAGAATTGTAATCCCTGCAGTAGCAGCGGTTGTATTTTTTATAAATGAACGGCGGTGCATATAATAAGCAATTGTTGATTTTAAAGTTAGTGAGATATTCTGTGTAGAAAATAAAAAAGCCCTGCATGAGCAGGGCTTAAAATTATTGATTGCTTACGCAAATTAATAATCGCTTCTTCTGTTGAAACCACCACGGTCGCGGTTTCCACCACCACCGCCGCCATAACCACCACGGCTGCCACCGCCGCCGCCGCCATAACCGCCGCGACTACCGCCACCGCCACCGCCGCCGAAGCTGCGTTTCTTAAAGCCACCGCCACCGCCACCTGAAGGTTTTGGTTGTGATTCGTTAACAACAATGTTACGACCATCAACTTCAGACCCGTTCAAAGCAGCAATTGCAGCTTGTCCTTCGCTGTCGTTAGTCATTTCAACAAAACCAAAACCTTTACTACGGTTGTTGTTGAATTTGTCTGTAACAATTTTAGCAGAAACTACTTCGCCATAAGGGGCGAAAAGGTTTGAGAGATCTTCCTCAGTCAAGTTCCAACTGAGGTTTCCAACGTAAATGTTCATTTTTTTACAGTTTGTGTGAAACAATAATTAAAGACCCTAAATGAGAACAGTAGAAACATTAAACCCCGGGAACATTTGTTGAAAACGCTCAGAGCACAATGCGGGACTGTAAAGATCATTAGGAACCAAAAACGAAGATATAGAAATAATTGACATTGGGAAAAACAGGGCATAAAAAATTCCGGGCCTTAAAAAGACCCGGAATACCAGTCGTTTGATGTGCTTACTCGGCACCTACTTCAAATTCCAGCTCGGTAGATTTACCGTTGCCAAAATCAATAACGGCTTTATAAGTACCTAATTCTTTTACTTCATCAGGTATGCTGATGCGCTTGCGGTCAATTTCGTAACCTTTTTGGTCGCGGATGGCCCTTGCCAGTTGCAGGGAAGTCACGCTTCCAAAAATCTTACCCGAAGTACCGGTTTTAGCTCCAATCTTAACAGGACCAGCCTGCAGTTTGGCTATAACCTGGTTAACTTCTGTCAACAGCTTTTCTTCTTTCTTTTTTTGTTGTTTTACCTTCTCATCCAATTGTTTAAGATTGGACGGATTGGCTTCCACCGCCATTTTGCGGGGGATAAGAAAATTGCGGGCATAACCATTCTTCACTTTCACCAGTTCGTTGGCACCACCCAGGTTATCTACGTCTTGAATTAAAATAACTTGCATGTTTACTGTTTTGTTCACCATTCCCAATGGCGCGTACCGCGTCACTGTTTCAAACATAAAGCTTGATTAGGGTGAGGTTTACTTTAAAAGGTCAGTAACGTACGGCAATATTGCCATTTGACGGGCTTTCTTCACCGCATCAGATACTTTACGCTGGTATTTCAGCGAATTTCCTGTAATACGGCGGGGCAATAATTTACCCTGCTCATTCAAAAATTTCTTCAGGAACTCACCATCTTTGTAATCAATGTACTTAATGCCAAGTTTCTTAAAGCGGCAGTATTTCTTTTGGCGCTTTTCGGTTTTGATGGCCGTCAGGTACTTAATTTCATTTGCTTTTGCCATAATTAAGCCTCCATTGCTTTTTCGGTTCCTGTAGATACGCCACTTCTCTTTCTGCTGTTGTAATCGACGGCGTATTTATCGAGTTTGGTAAACATGTGACGGAGCACGCTCTCATCACGCAGAAGCTGAATTTTCAGCTTCTCATTGAAGGTGGATGGCGCCTTATATTCCATTACTATATAAAGACCGGTGGTCTTTTTAGCAATGGGGTACGCCAGTGATTTTAGTCCCCAGGGATTTTCGTGCACTACTTCTCCGCCATTTTCTTTAATCAGCGAAGCGTATTTTTTCTGCGCAGCTTTAAAGTCTTCCGCAGAAAGCACAGGGGTAAAAATCACCATCAATTCATAATTGTTCATTGATCCCTGTTTTGAGCCCCGGCAAAGCGGGGCAGGTTAAAAAATAATTGGGTTGCAAAGGTAAGGGAAAGCCTCGTACAGGCAAGGGTTGGAAGGCAAAAGTTTCAGGTATTTTTTGCCTGAAATCCCTCCCAAAGAATGTCCGGGCGTTTTCAGAGATTTCAGCCGCTGATTTTCATAAAAAGGCCCCAACTGCAGGTCGGGGCCCTATAAAAAGGTACCGTATTCTATTGAACGACCAGTTTTACGGTTGCTACCTCTGCTGAACCGATAACTTTTACTGTATATAGGCCTTTAGCGAGCCCTGTTATGATAACCGGCGTATACTGCGATGCAGGCGTAATTTGTTGCTTCCTTACCAGTTTGCCATTCAAATCAACGATTTCCAAAGTTACCGCCGATGAACTATTCTCTACTGCAACGTTAATAAAGTTGACGGCCGGGTTAGGAGCAATACGTACGGCCAGCTGTTTACTGAAATTGATTTTTATAACTTTTGAATATTCAGCTTTGCCATCTTTATCAACCAACTTTAGGCGGTAGAAATTATTGCCGGTAAGCGGAGCGTCATCAATGAATAAATAAACCGAAGCTGTTCCTTTTGCAGTCACTGTACCAATAGCTGAGAAGCTGGCGCCATCAGCAGATCTTTCAACTACAAATTCTTTGCTGTTGATTTCCTCGCTTGTTTTCCAACTTAGTCTAACGGCATTGGATTGTTTAACCGCAGTAAATTCAGTTACCTTAATTGGAAGCACCGAAGGATCAAAAGCAAAACGAGAGAATACAGGATAATGATCACTGGTGGTGGTTCCATAACTAGGCACCAGGCTTGTAACATCTGTAAGTACACTAACAGAACCATTCATATAGAACGGTTGCATTTCATTCGACACAAGTACATGATCAATTACGTCGCTATATTTCACCGTTGATTTTTTACCTGTAAGACTAAGTCCGTTCAGTGTTGGTGAATAGAAATTCCCCGCGTCATTGGTGAAAGAAGAATACGACGTAACTCTTGGCGAAATTCCATCAGTAATAGTTGAATCCAAATCGTCGTTAAAATCTCCCAGTATAACAATGTTATCCAACGGGAAATTAGCGTTCAAGTAATTATGTAAATCGTCTGCTCCCGACTTTCTGCGGTTATAAGCAGAAACGGTAGGTGATGTATTAGCTTTGGCATGCACAGCAATAAAACGTATCCGCTTGGTGGTTGCTCCCAATGTAACATCTGCTGTAAACATATAGGGATACCTGCCGCTGCTCCAAAAACCATAATCAGGATTACTTAGATCTGCTGCAGTATTTACACCAAGACTTAACAACGCCGTTGTATCAATATTGCTGAATACGCTTGTTTTGTAGATAAAGGCTTCCTTCTGTAACTCGTTCATGGGCGAGGGTGCCGATTCAAATGGATTACCATGTGAGCCGTAGTTGCATATAACATATGAGTACCCAGGCATTGATGTGCGCACAATAGAACCCAACCCTGCTGTATCAACTACTTCAACAAGTGCATATAGATCGGCGCCTGTATTTTGCAAAATGGTCTGTGCATTTTGCCTTTGCAATGTTTTATTGGGCGGCCCTAACGTTGGATCGGGGGTGCCAAACCATTCCATGTTCCAGTTTACTACTTCAAGTGTTTTGGCAGGATCAATGCTGGTCCCTTTGAGATACACTTTAATAATACCGGTCCCTGCGGTAGCTATCGAAATGCTATCTGCATAATTCTGGTCATTGAGTGCCGGCGCAAATTTTACATAAACTGTTTTGCTGATATTATTGGCTTCGGCCTCTGTGAAATTAATAGAAGAAGCAAATGTGGTATTGTCCTTTGACAACGTAAAGCTGCTGCCGGTAACAGACAATGAAATACCCCCACCGCCGGTCAAATCATTACCTAAAACTGTAAAGGGTTTTACAGAAGAGGATGCAGATGCTGTATATAAGAATCCAATATCCGTTGTGCTGCTAGTGAGGAACGGTGGTGGCGGTGTGGCTGAGTTAATAATATTAATATCGTCCAGGGTCCATCTTGCACCGTCGTCATTAGTAGAAGTATAAACAAATGCTATGTATACATGGGTCTGTTTGAAATTACTCAAATTGATATTAGATGATAATGTCCATGTATCAGATGTTTGTGCAGGAAATCTTCCATTCAGATCTGTCCAGGTGGCCAATGAAGGATCGCCTGTGCCTGTATAATCAGTAGAAATTTTTAATTGCAATGGATCACCATTAAATCTTGTGCGGCTATAAAAAGACAACAGCGGGAAAGTGGTGCCTGTTAAATCCAGTGCAGGAGATATCAGCCAGTCATTGTTAACTATATTTCCCAATGCATTATCGAACCCGTTCATTTGTATACCGGAAGGGAATGCCGCAGTACCCGCAGGTGCCCCCGGGTCTCTTCCAAATGGTGTGCAATCCCACACCTGGTTACCGGTTATGCTGTATTGCGTAAACCCATTTGGTAATAAACCACTACCCGTACAATTTTGAAAGTCAAAAGTAACGGGCACATTTACGGGAACAGTTGAATTGTAAGTAGTAAATGCCCATGTGGTGCTATTGCTGATGCCTGCAAAGACGTTTCCATACACATCTGTAAATGCTCCTGGATCTATTTGAATATAATATGACTTGTTACCCGACAATAATACGTTAATGCTTACAGTGAGGCTGTTGGTTATAACAATGCCGGAAGATGCCACACTAATAGGAGCGCCTGCTACACCATTCTCAAAAATGGTAATATTGCCGGTACCCTTTTGAATCGGTTTATCAAAGGTGATACCTGGATAGATATTGTAAGGTACGCCTGCAGTTCCATTTGGTGGTCTTAATGCAATCACTGTTGGGGGTGTAATGGTGTACGTCTTATTTCTTGGAATAGGATCGCCTGTCTTAAAATCAGTAGCATTATTATTGTTATCAACACCATCGGTTATCCTTTGTGCGGATGTTGTGTTCTCTGTAGCAGCTGTTGGCGCAACTTCAAATCCTGTAGCTGTTGGACCATATCCTACTTTATCCATTATTAAAACGCCGGCAGGGTTATCTCCAGATTGTGCCACGGTGGTATTACACAATATCACTTTGCCTGCAGTTGCTCCCATAGCAATGGTGCCTGTTACATCCGGGGCCGGCAGGTTAAGTGTTCCGTTTGCTCCGGCAGCTTCCTGTATTAAGAAAAAACTATGAGGTGGAACAGTGCCTGTAAGAGGCGTAACTGTCCAGTTACTATTGCCTGTTGCCCCGGTATATTGTACTGACCAGCCTGCAAGATTTACCGCCGTATTTTCATTATTGTATAATTCTATGAAATCATTTTTATAGATGGCACCTGTATTACCGCCGCCGCCATATACCTGGTTAATAACAACATTAGCAGCGGGTGGTGCATTGGTAGTGGCGCTTGCAGTTAGACCTGTAGTTGAATAGATAGTTGAACCGTTTACTGACCAGGCCTTGTAAAAATAAGTAGTAGCAGCATTACGACCGGTATGTGCAAAAGTGAAACCTGCAGATGGTCCACTATATAAAACTGTGCCCCCACCACTTATAGTATTCCCTGCAACAAGCACTCCTGAAGGTACACCAAACGTGTTAGTACTGTTAAATGCTACTACTATATTATCATTACCTGCGTTACCGGTGGCTGAGAGATCAATCTCTGAAGATGAAATCGCCGTAGCATTAAAGGTCTGTGGCGGGTCAACCGTAATAGCAGAATTTACAGTTCCGGTTAAAGTAACGTTTTTTGTTGTTGCACCTGTTGATGTCAATGAAAGACTTCCATTAGCGGCGCCTGCTGAAGCTGATGCTTTAATGCGGGTGTAAACGGTAGTATTGCCAACAGCACCTGCAGATTGTGTAAGTGCCAATGAAGATGAAAATGTTATATCGTCTAACGATATTTCATATGGATCGGCAGCGCTGATACTTATATTGTCAGTTAAATTGGCGCCACTTACGGTCAGGTTTTTGGAAGCGGAGGCCGAACCTTCAGTAGTGGTAAAGTTTATTAAAGATGCTGTTGAAGTATTAATGGTTGGAACGGGAACAGAAGACGTAACGGTACCACCTATGGTAAGGCTGCTGGTGGTCCCGGTTGGTCTTCCGAGTGCAAACGTGCCTGCTGCACCACTTGCATTCCAGCCATATAGACGAATTGTTATTGTAGTACTGCTGGCCACATTTTGTAAAGCAGCAATCGAACTTAATACAATTTGCGTCTGCGCATCTCCATTACTTGTAGTTAGTGAATAAGTAAATCCGCTTCCGATATTGACACTGGTAGTAGCAAACCCATCCAGGCTATACTTCCACTGAAAATTTGTAGGTCCGGTCCCAGACCTGCGGAAAAATACATCCAGCGTGGACAATGAAACCTGAAAACCACTCGCTGCATTCACTGTAAACTGAAAATATTTATTATTGGTAACTGCATCAGATTCAGAAGTAACATTCCAGCCGCTACCAGAGAATGCGTTTGCCAAAGCTGTCGCTGTTACACCGGGGCCCCTTGTAACAGATGAACTGTTTAGGCTGGCATCTTTTCCGGTGGCCGCAATCGAAACCTCATTTCCCGCTGCACCGTTAAGGTTCCAGGACAATATCTGCGACCGGCTTACTTGTGGCGCAAAGAATAGCGAAAAGAGAAAAATAAATGGTAGAAAGAAAGATGTTGATGCTACAGACTGCTGAAATAGGCATGGTCTTGCCGTGTAAAGTTTATTCATGCAAACAGGTTTTTTTGGTAATCTATAAGTCAACTGGGTCCGGATAACCGGGAGTAACGGTTGAAAAGTCTTTGTAAGGATATGGTGCGGGGGGGTATTAGGAGGACGTGCAATCTACTGGCATATTCTTAAAAAAAGTAGTTTTGACTATTACTTATTTATTAACACAGCAAATTATAGTTGACACTATGTCAGCTATATTGAGATGGCATTTTGTTTGATAAATTGCAATCATATTAACCAGGAAGCTGGCTATTTTAAAATTAACGAATATGCAAAAAGGAGCAATCCGTGTTCAGACGGAAAACATTTTCCCCATCATCAAGAAATTTTTGTACAGCGAGCATGATATTTTTTTACGTGAGCTGGTGAGTAACGCTGTAGACGCCACTCAAAAATTAAAAACACTTTCCTCTATTGGTGAAGCAAAGGGAGAGTTGGGTGAATTGCGTATTGATATTAAACTGGATGCTACTGCAAAGACAATTACTATTTCGGATAAAGGTGTGGGTATGACCGGAGAGGAAATAGATAAATATATTAACCAGGTAGCTTTTAGTGGTGCTGAAGAATTCCTCAATAAATATAAAGGTCAGAACGAGGCAAATATCATTGGTCATTTTGGTTTAGGGTTTTACTCGTCTTTCATGGTGAGTGAAAAAGTTGATATCATCAGTAAAAGTTTTCGCGAAGACTCAAAGGCCGTGCGTTGGGAATGTGATGGCAGCCCCGAATATTCATTGGAAGAAACGGAGAAGGCAGAACGTGGAACTGATATTGTTTTGCATATCAACGAAGAGAGTAAAGAATTCCTTGAAGCAGAGCGATTGAAAACCATACTTAAAAAGTTCTGTCGCTTTCTGCCGGTTCCTATTTATTATGAAGACGAGCAAATTAATAATACAACACCTGCATGGACAAAGAAACCATCTGACCTGACAACCCAGGATTACCAGGATTTTTATAAAGAGTTATATCCTTACAGTGATGCACCATTATTCTGGATACACCTTAATGTTGATTATCCATTCAACCTAACCGGTATATTGTATTTCCCTAAAATCAAGCAGTCTTACGAAATACAAAAAGATAAAATTCAATTGTACAGCAACCAGGTTTTTGTAACAGATGAAGTAAAGGATATTGTACCAGAATTTTTGATGCTATTACATGGTGTCATTGATAGCCCGGATATTCCACTTAATGTAAGTCGCAGTTATCTGCAGGGCGATCCTAATGTGAAAAAGATAAATAGTCATATAACTAAAAAGGTAGCAGACAAGCTGGAAGAAATATTTAATAAGAGCAGGAATGAATTCGAAGAAAAATGGGAAAGCCTTGGTTTGTTTGTAAAATATGGGATGATGACGGACGACAAATTCCTTGACAGAGCTAACAAGTTTCATATCATGGAAGAGGTTGACGGAGGAAAATTTTATACACTCGAAGAATACCGTGCTGCTGCAGAAACCTTACAAAAGAATAAGGATGGCAAGCTGGTTATTATTTATACAACCAATCCCGTACAACAGGACAGTTATATCCAGTCAGCTAAGGAGAAAGGCTATAAGGTTGTTAAACTCGAAACTATCGTTGACGCAGCTTTTATCAACCAGATGGAAATGAAGTGGAGCGACGTTCATTTTACAAGAGTAGATGCCGATATAGCCGATAATCTTATTGATAAGCAGGATAATACAGATAGCGCACTTACTAAAGAAGAAGAAGAAAAACTAAAAGAACTATTTCATAAGGATACGACCGATTTGCATGTAACTATCGAAGTGAAAGGATTGAGCCTGGATACGCCACCGGTAGTAGCTACGCGCCCCGAGTTTATGCGTCGCATGAAAGATATGGCAGCAATGAATGGAGGTATGGCAGGATTTTATGCAAACATGCCCGACGAAGTAACGCTCACCATCAACGGCAATCATCCAATCTATCAATCGGTATTGAAAGAAGAAGACAAGGATAAGCAGGAAAAAGTAGTTTATAATCTGGCGGATCTTGCATTGCTGTCGCAGGGGTTATTAAAGGGCAACGCGCTTACCAGTTTTATAAAGCGAAGTGTGGAATTGATGGGAGGAGAAAGAAAACATATTATTTTGGAAAGCTGATAATAAGAGCCCGGTTAAATACCGGGTTCTTAATTTTCACTGAGCTTGAAATCTATTACCCTTATTTGAAGATTTTTATTACCGTTCCAGTCATTTTCATCCAGCGTAAAGACAACATCAAGCGGTTTTTTTAATTGCAGCAGGTAAAATTTTTCTGCCATCCCAAATCCTATACCATTAAAAACAATATTATTTTGTTGTAATGCAAATTTGATGTGTTCTTCTTTTACTATTCTGGACCATCCATTGTCCAATACGTTTCTTGCAACAAATAATGGACGAAGATTGTCAGGGCCAAAAGGTTCCATCTGTGTAAGAATATTGTAGAAAGTTTTTGTGAGATCCGAAAATTGTACTTCGGCATCAATAATGATTTCAGGAATTAGCAAGTGAGGTGCAATAGTAGCGGCAACTACTTCCTCAAATTTTCGACTGAATTGTGATACCTGATCAGGTAACATGGTCATGCCCGCAGCTGCAAAGTGTCCACCATATCCAAGCAGGTGTTCACGGCAGGCATGAATGGCTTCATATAAATTAAACCCAATAACGCTCCTTGCACTACCGGCTACTATTTCACCGCTCTTTGTCAACACAACAGTAGGGCGGTAATATTTTTCAATAAGCCTCGACGCCACAATACCAACCACTCCTTTATGCCAGTGCTCCTGGAATACAACAGTTGATTTTCTTGCCACCAGCATAGCATCGCCATCAATTAATGCCAATGCTTCGCTTGTAATATTTATGTCTGCTTCTTTCCGATCTGTATTATCACTATGGAGCATTTCAGCGTATTGCAGTGCTTTTGTATGATCATGCTCTACAAATAGTAATACTGCTTTCCGGGCATCATCCATTCTGCCGGCGGCATTTATGCGTGGCGCAATAACAAATACCAGGTTGTTGATATGCAGCAGGGATTTTTTCAATCCCCCTAATTCTATTAGCGCTTTAATACCAGCGCAGGGTTTTTCATTTACCTGTTTTAAACCGTGATAAGCAAGAATTCGGTTCTCACCTGTCATTGGAACAATATCTGCAGCAATGGCGGTTGCCACAAGATCGAGGTAACAATAATAATCTTCGTCTGGTAAACCAATATGTTGCGCCAGTGCCGTAATTAATTTAAAACCGACACCACATCCGCATAACTCTTTATATGGGTAATTACAATCTGCCTGTTTGGGATTTAGAATAGCTACTGCCGGTGGAAGTGTTGTATCCGGCATGTGGTGATCACAAACAATAAAATCTATATCAATACTTTTTGCATATTGAATTAATTCAATCGATTTAATGCCGCAATCAAGTGCTATAATAAGTGTATATCCATTGTCCTTTGCAAAATCAACTCCCATTTTTGATACACCATAACCTTCGCGGTAGCGATGTGGTATATAAAATTCTATTAGTTTGGGACTGTAAATTTTTTGCAGAAAGCGATACATACAGGCTACAGATGTGGTTCCGTCCACATCATAATCGCCGTACACCAATATTTTTTCTTTTTTGCTGAATGCTTCAAAAATTCTTTCTATGGCTTTATCCATGTCTTTCATGAGCCATGGGTCGTGCAGTTCATCCAGTTGAGGCCGGAAATATTGTTTGGCTTTTTCAAATGTGTCAATAGCCCTTTGTGTCAATATTTCACAAATGACAGGGTTAATCTTTAGAGCTTCCTGTAAAGCAGTTACCTTATCATCTTCAGCCTTCAATATTTTCCATCGTTTCTCCATAAATACAATTCTTCCGCTGCTAATTTAGGCTGTTAGTATTTTCTGTCGGTAGTGTATCTAACCAATTCTTCCAGTGATTTTCTTACTTCGTTATCAGGAAATTCATGCAATAAGTTCAATGCTTTATCACGATATTCTTCCATTCTTTGCTGGCTATAAGCGATACCCCCGCATTTTTTTACTTCATCTATTACCACGTTTACTTTTTCGCGGCGGCGGTTTTCATTTTTAATAATGTATATAAGCGCCTTTTTTTGGACAGGGGTGCAATTATCAAGCGTATAAATAAGTGGGAGCGTAAGTTTTTTTTCTTTTATATCATTTCCAGTTGGCTTTCCCACATCTTCACTTCCATAATCAAACAGATCATCTTTTATCTGGAAAGCGATGCCTACCCATTCGCCAAACTGCCTGAGTTTTTCAGTTATCAATTGATCCTGCGAACTTGAATATGCGCCGGCTGCGCAGGCGGATGCGAGAAGGGAGGCAGTTTTATTTCTAATGATTTCAAAATAAATATCTTCCCGCAGATTTAAGTTTCTTGCTTTTTCAAGTTGAAGTAATTCCCCCTCACTCATTTTCTTAACTGCATTGGAAAGTATTTTTAATATTTCAAAATCATCGTTGTCAAGGGAAAGTAATAATCCTTTGGATAATAAGTAATCGCCTACTAAAACTGCAATTTTATTTTTCCAAAGCGCATTGATAGAAAAAAAACCCCTTCTCTCAAAAGATTCATCCACAACATCATCGTGTACCAATGTGGCAGTATGCAATAATTCAACAAGCGAAGCGGCCCGGTAAGTAACATCTGTTACCTGGCCTGTTAACTTGGCTGATAAAAGCACAAACATGGGACGGAGCTGTTTGCCTTTGCGTTTGACTATATAACGCATGATAGTATCCAGCAGCGAAACATGACTTTTTACCGATTCTTTGAACACTTTTTCAAAGATTTCCAGCTCTTGGCTTATAATGGGTGGAGGAAGTTTCATTTCAATTTGACAGGGGCAAATTACTATATCCGGTTTTTTTTATTTGTGTTTGCAACATATTTATTGCTCAAAATGTCTCAAAACAATGAATTGCAGGCAACTATAGGTGATTTTTAACTGGTAAAAAAATTTGGTATATTTTAACTAAATGATATTTTTGCAGGATAACGGCATTTTGTATTCGTATTAATCTTCATAAAAAACAGTTATGGCAAGCAAAAAGTACAATCTTTTCCTAGGCTTAATGTGCCTTTTTGCGTCGTCTTCTTTTGCCCAATTAGGGTCAAGCTACGACGTGAAGGACTCTTCTCTGATACCCGCCAAACGGCAACCACAACACAACGAGTTTCTCAACAATGCATACCCCTTCCCGGCTATGCCAAGAAATCAGTGGGAAGTAGGTATCAAAGCAGGAACATTTACCATTTTTGGTGATGTGCCTGCAATTTTCCCCACATTCGGATTTGGTGCACACATAAGAAAAGCATTTGGATATGTATTTTCTCTGAGAGCAGAATTTATGTACGGAACAGGTAAAGGGTTAAACTGGAAGCGTAGAAGCGCAGGCTTCAGCCAGCCATGGCTTGCTGCTGGTTATAACACCCCTATTTACGATAACTATAAAACTATCAATAAGGACTTTGACTTAGAAGGAATTTTTACACTTAACAACATTCGTTTTCATAAGTCAAAAAGTGGCGTAGCTATTTACGGAATAGCTGGTGTTGGTGCTACCTGGTTTAAGACTTCAGTAAATGCAAGGGATGGTAACGCATTGTATACCGCAAAATTCGCGGCTATTAACAATAGCGGTCTGTACAAAGACAGGAAGCAAGTAAAAAAAGATTTGAAGTCTGCACTGGATGATAGTTACGAAACACCAGCCGAAAGTGAGGCAGGTACAGCTAAGGCAAAGCTTGGTGATAATACTTTGGTATTCAACGTAAACACTGGTTTTGGTGTAGCTTTCAAATTAAATAAAAAATGGAACCTGGCTCTTGAAGATCGTATCACAATGCCTTTAAGAACCGATCTGATGGATGGTCAGCGTTATCAGAACACAGGAGTTCCCAGTTCTAATGTTTTAAGTCCTGACTATGATGTTTACAATTATTTTACTGTAGGGCTTAATTATAATTTGGGTAAAAAATCTGTTGAACCTTTATGGTGGCTTAATCCGCTGGATTATGCTTACAACGAGTTAAATGCTCCCCGCCACATGAAATTCCCCAAACCTGTTTTGGATGATGCTGATGGCGATGGTGTAACAGACCAATTTGACCTGGAGCCAAATACTCCAAAAGGTGCACCTGTCGATTCTCATGGTGTAAGTAAGGATACAGATGGTGATGGTGTTCCTGATATCAAGGATAAAGAATTGATTACACCTACACAGTGCCAGCCTGTAGATGCTGATGGTGTTGGTAAATGCCCGCCACCGGCTTGTTGCGACGAATTAGGCAAGAAAATAGATAGCATGATGGTTAGACAGCCAGGCTGTGGAATAGGTGATTTACCAAGCGTATCTTTCAGCGGCCGCGCCATTACACTTAGCAATGATGCAAAGGCTGTATTAGCCGGTGTCGCAGCAAAAATGCGCAATAATCCAAATTGTAAAGTAGCCGTTGTAGGTTATGGCGAAAGCAATAAGGCTGCTCAGCAATTAAGCTGGGATCGCGTAAACACTGTAATTACTTACCTGGTAGAAAAAGAAGGTATTAGCCAGGATCGCTTTATCTTCAGACACAGCCAGGCAGATGGTGATGCAAATACAGTAGATTTGAGAGATGGAACTGGTGAAGAAGGTCCAAGCACAGTGCCTGCACCTCACCCGAACTTAAGAAAGAAAAAATAAGCTTACTTTTTGCTTTATAACTATAAGCCCTCCCCTTTTGGGGAGGGTTTTATATTATCCTTAACGACAAGCTTTTGGAAGGCTGACATTTTCCTTTCACTTTTGCCCAAAACCATTAACTTTGCACACCTTTATGAGGATTCTAGCAGCACTATTTATTCTGAGTTTCATGTTTACCGGGTGCTCTAAATTCGGCAAAGTCCAAAAGAGCAAGGACTACGAGTATAAGCTGAAGATGGCAGACCAGTATTACGAAAAGAAAAAGTACAATTATTCACAACAATTGTACGAAGAGCTCTTTCCCATATTTAAAGGAACAGACAGGTTTGAAGATCTGTATTATAAATATGCTTATTGCAGTTATTACTTACGTGACTTCATGAGCGCTGAAAACCTTTTTAAAACATTTGTGGAAGTGTTTCCGAACAGTAAGCGGGCAGAAGAGATGGATTATATGCGTGCATACACTTACTATAGGCAATCGCCAAAAGTAGAGTTGGATCAGACCAATACTACTAAGGCAATTGGATTTATGCAGACATTTATCAATAACCACCCCGGTTCTGCCCGGATTAAAGAGGCTACTGAAATTATTGATAAATGCAGGGTCAAACTTGAGGTTAAAGAAATGAAAAGTGCAGACCTGTATTTCAATCTCGGACAGTTTAAGGCCGCGGCTGTGGCTTATACTAACCTGATGAATGATTTTCCGGATTCCGACAAAAGCGATTTATATAAATTACAGGTTATTAAATCTTATTATTCTTATGCATCGATGAGTATTGATGAAAAGAAGGAAGAACGTTTTGAACATGTTATTTCTGAGTGCCATGAATTTGCTGACCGTTTCCCGGAAAGTAAATTGGGTAAAGAGGCTGAAAAATACCTGACGTTATCTCAAACAAATATAAAAAATCTGAAAAATGAGCAGACTAAGAAGACAGCTTAGTGCCAGTACTACCAATGTAGTAGAAACTAAGAACCTTACAGATATTAAGGCAAAAACCGGTAATCTGTATGAGTCTATAGCTATTGTCGCAAAAAGAGCTAACCAGATTAATATTACTTTAAAAGAAGAATTGCATAATAAACTGGAAGAGTTTGCCAGCCATACTGATAGTTTGGAAGAAATTCATGAGAACAAGGAGCAAATAGAAATATCGAAGGCTTATGAAAGAATGCCCAATCCATCACTACTTGCAACACAGGAGTTTATGGAGGATAAGATTTATTACCGTAGGAATGAGGATAATCTTTTTAGTTAATTCGTATTATTGATAATTTTAGGCGACAGTTACTAACTGTCGCTTTTTTATTTAGCGCATTTTAGGGTATAGAAAATTGGATAAATGCTTTTTGCAAAAGTCGTCACTAGAGTTTGCCATATAAAAAGTATAATTTTAATGTATGTTCCGCGACAAGAAAATATTAGTTGGCATTACCGGTAGTATTGCTGCCTATAAATCGGTTTTATTAGTAAGACAATTAATAAAGAATGGCGCTGAAGTAAAAGTGATCATGACTACGGCATCCAGGGATTTTGTTTCGCCATTAACGCTCGCCACCCTTTCCCGGAATCCCGTTATGATTGATTTATTTGAGGAACATTCATGGGCCAATCATGTTATGCTGGGCAGATGGGCGGATGTTTTGCTGATCGCTCCTCTGAGTTGTAATACACTGGCAAAGATGGCACATGGCCTTTGCGACAATCTTTTATTGGCAACCTATCTCTCTGCTACCTGTCCTGTGGTAGTAGCACCAGCTATGGATGAAGATATGTGGAAGCATCCATCTGCAAAAAGTAATATTGAAACAATCGAAAAACATGGCGTAACAATTATACCAGTAGAAAAAGGTGAATTGGCCAGTGGGTTATATGGCGACGGCAGAATGGCGGAACCCGAAACTATTTTATCTTTTATAGACCAGCGTTTTTTTTTGAACAGGGACGTCAGCGGTAAGCGAGTACTTGTATCCGCTGGTCCAACTTATGAACCTATCGATCCTGTTCGGTTTATCGGCAATCACTCTTCAGGTAAAATGGGTATAGCTTTAGCTGAGGAATTTGCAAACAGGGGAGCCCAGGTTGATCTTGTTTTAGGGCCATCGACGGCAATAGTGCACCATTCGTCAGTACAAGTGCATAAAGTACAAACAGCATCCGAAATGTACGAGCAATGCAACGCACTTTTTGAAAAAGCTGATGTGGCTGTTATGTCCGCCGCTGTAGCAGACTATAAACCTGCATTTACCGCTGTAGAAAAAATAAAGAAGAGCGATGGACATATGACGATAGAGTTAGTAAAAACTAAAGATATTCTGCAGTCATTAGGAGAGAGAAAAAGAAAAGGGCAATTGATAGTAGGATTTGCGTTGGAAACAATTAATGAAAAGGAATATGCCCGGGGAAAATTGAAGGCCAAAAATGCCGATATGATAGTATTAAATTCTCTTAATGATCCCGGGGCGGGGTTCGGGCACGATACAAATAAGATAACTATTTTTGAAAAGGATGGTGAGGAACTGTTATACGAGCAAAAACCCAAACAACAAGTTGCCAGGGATATCGTTGATCGTGTAGTAAATATGTTATATGCGTAGACAGATATGTCTTTTTTTGATGATATTTTTTGGTAAAGTTGCTGTTGCACAGGAGTTGCAGGCAAAAATTACTGTGAATGCCAGCCGGATAAGCAGCCAGGTCGATAAAAAAGTATTTCAAACGCTTCAAAACGCGCTCAACAATTTTTTGAACACACGCAGATGGACTAAAGAAAATATTCAGCCAAATGAAAAAATAGTCTGCAATTTTCTTTTAAATATTGCTGAAGTTTCTACTGACAATATTTATAAGGCCTCACTAACGATACAGGCCGCCCGTCCGGTTTATAATTCAGGATATGATAGTCCAATTATCAATTTTATTGATGAAGCTGTTAGTTTCCGATACGTGGAATTTCAGCCTATTGAGTTTAATGAAAACCGGGTAAGTGGGTCAGATCCGCTTGTCTCTAATCTTACTGCAGTTTTTGCATATTATGTAAATATTATTCTGGGGATGGATTTTGATTCGTTTGCTTTGCGGGGCGGAGATGCTTATTTTCAAAAGGCACAAAATATAGTAAACAATGCACCAGACAGCAGGGATATAACCGGCTGGAGAAATTTTGACGGCCAGCGTAACCGTTATTGGCTGGCGGATAATTTTACCAATAGCCGCTACACGCTGGTGCATGATGCCATTTATAGTTATTACAGGCTTGGCCTTGATAACATGTACGAAAATGAAACGGAAGCAAGAACAGCTGTATTGAATACATTAAATTTCCTTAACAACATCAATACTGATAACCCCAATAGTATGGCATTGGCTTTCTTCTTCCAGGGGAAGGCAAAAGAATTTGTAGGAATATTTAAGAAGGTGCCACCAGATGAGCGGAGTAGGGCGCTTGATCTGCTTGCCAGGCTTGATATCACCAATTCTAACACCTATAAGCAGGAATTAAAATGAAGGGCATAGTTTTTTTGTCAGTGATTGGTTTGTTATTAGGTTGTACGCAGTCAAATGATATTCCGGCTGATATTATTCCGAAAAGCAAAATGGAAACAATTTTGTGGCAACTTATGCAAACGGACGAATTTGTCACTTCTACGCTGATACAGGATTCAATTAAAGGAACAGATCAGCAAAGAATAAAGCTCTATCAGCAAGTGTTTACTTTAAATAAGGTTAACAAGGAAGAATTTAATAAAAGTTACAAGTATTATATAGGCCACCCTGAAATAAGTAAAGTTATGTTTGACAGCCTGGCAACACGTGCTAACAGAAGCCGTGAAGAGTTGAATAAGCCAAAACCTGACACGGCTGTAGATAAAAAGGTTTATCCGGTTAAAAAAAATAACTGACGCATTGCAAGTTTACATTGTGCGTTTTAATTGTTTGTCATGAATAAAGTTATAATCAATGCAGACGAAGCTATTAAAGACATCCCCAATGGGGCGATCATTATGCTTGGTGGTTTTGGATTATGTGGTATTCCTGAAAATAGTATTGCGGCTTTGGTAAAAAAGGGGGTGCAACAATTAACCTGTATTTCAAATAATGCAGGAATTGATGATTTTGGCTTGGGTTTATTGTTGAGGACCAGGCAAATTAAAAAAATGATAAGTTCTTATGTAGGTGAAAATGCCGAGTTTGAACGTCAATTATTGCAAGGCGAATTGGAGGTTGACTTAGTACCGCAAGGAACATTGGCTACCCGTATACAAATGGCGGCTATGGGCATTCCGGCTTTTTTTACTCCGGCAGGATACGGTACAGAAATAGCAAAGGACAAAGAAATACGTGTCTTTAATGGTAAGCATCATCTTATGGAGTATGCACTACATGCTCATTTTAGCCTTGTAAAAGCATGGAAGGGAGATACTATGGGGAATCTTGTATTTAGAAAGACAACACGTAATTTCAGCACCAGTATGGCTAAAGCGGGCGATATTACAATAGCTGAAGTTGAACAACTGGTGCAACCTGGTGATTTGGACCCGGACGAAATACATGTACCGGGGATTTATGTTCACCGGATTTTTCAAGGTAGCAAATATGAAAAACGCATTGAGAAGAAAACCGTTAGAAGCCTATAATTATTAAGCTGACTTGTCCTTATAAAAATAGATCATTAGATAAATTAAGGTAGAATCTTCCAAAGAATATCATATGCTGGATAAATATGGAATAGCAAAAAGAATCGCCCAGGAACTTAAAGATGGGATGTATGTGAATTTAGGCATTGGAATACCTACTTTAGTCGCGAATTATGTACCAACAGGGATAAGCATTATGGTCCAAAGTGAAAACGGAATGTTGGGGATGGGCCCTTACCCTGATCAGGAAAATATGGATGCCGACTTGATTAATGCAGGCAAAGAAACGGTAACTATACTACCGGGTGGCGCTTTTTTTGATAGTGCAGAGAGTTTTGGAATGATTAGGGCTGGCAAGGTAGATTTAACAGTATTGGGCGCAATGGAAGTAAGTGAGCGGGGGGATATTGCAAACTGGAAGATACCCGGTAAAATGGTTAAAGGTATGGGTGGTGCGATGGATCTGGTGGCCAGTGCGAGAAATATTATCGTTGCTATGATGCATAGCAATCCAAAAGGAGAAAGTAAGCTGTTACCTGAATGCACTTTACCATTAACAGGCAAGCAATGTGTAAAGCGGATTGTGACAGAAATGGCTGTATTGGATGTTACTTCCGATGGGTTCAAGTTAGTGGAAAGGGCGCCGGGTGTGAGTGTGGAAGAAATTATAAACAAAACAACGGGTAGGCTTGTGGTCGACGGCAAAATCCCTGAGATGAGATTATAGCGTTAATCTATGAGATTGTTTTTTACCGCAAAAAACACTAGGCCTGCGGTATTTTTAGCACCAAAGCGTTCCATAAGCCGGTCTTTAATAGCTTCTACAGTTCTGGGGCTTACTTCTAATTTTTGGGCAATTTCCTGTGCAGTAAATTCCATACAAATGTATTTAATAACGTCTCTCTCCCTATCACTAATAGTAATTTCGTGATTGAGGCTCGGCGCTACCTTTTGTTTGGAATGAGATTTCTTAAGCAGTATCCTGTTTACAAAATTATTCAGGTAATAGCCTTTCGACATGACTTCCATTATAGCCCGTTTAATCTCCTGAGGTTCGGCGCTTTTGAGGAGATAGCCATTCGCTCCTACCTCCATCATATGGCTCACAAAGCGTTCATCTTCAAACATTGTAAGACATATGATATGTATTTGGGGGAAATGCTTAGCGACGTATTTGGTGGCTTCAATACCATCTTTGAGGGGCATTCGTAAATCCATTAAAATAACATCTGGTATTTCCTCGCCCGGCAGATTGTCAATCAACTCCTGCCCGTTATCGGCCTCCATTACAAACTTAATATTGGGATAAGGGCGTAATGAAAGAATTACACCTTTGCGGAAAATCTTGTGGTCATCAGCAATAGCAACTTTAATTACAGCCATAGGTTTAAGCGATATTGGAAAAATCTAAATTACGAATTTAAATCGCGAAAATTGAAATTCTTATTCCCTCGCTACGAATAGGCTTCCAGTTCTTTGGTTAGCTCTATAGTTACTTTATAATATGTTTGGGACACGTCTTTTTCAAAATAGATACTTCCATGTAACAGCTTAAGCCTGCTTTGGATGTTTTTTAGGCCAAGTCCAACCGGACTTTTATTAAGTTTCTCAAAATCAGACTGGGTCAGGCCTCTACCGTCATGATGAAGTCTTATAAAAAATCTGTCCCCATTTGTGTTTTGGGTAACATGAATAAAACTGGCGTTGCTATGCTTAAGAATATTGTTTACCAACTCCTGGATAACTCGGAAAAGAATCAATTCATCTTCAGCTTTGAGCCGTTCCCGGTAATCATGAAAGCGACAGCTGGCATTTACACTTCCAGAGCCGCTGATTTTTTGAAAAAGGTCATTAACAGCTGATTCAAGGCCAAAGTTTTTTAACGTGGGCGGCATGAGACTGTGAGAAATATTCCGAATTAATTGAATGGTATCATCTATAATTTGTTTTGCATTATAAATGCTTTGAAGTTGGGTTGTTTTATCCAAGTTAACAAGGTTCTCATTTAAATACAATCGTGCAGTGGCTAACAACGGACCTGCATCATCGTGTAAATCAGCAGCCAGTCTTTGTCTCTCTTCTTCCTGCAATCTTATTGAGGCGTTTAAGAGCATCCGTTGTTGCTCTTGTTCCATTTTTTGAAGAGTCATTTGGTATCGAATAACTTTACGTTGGTGGAAAATAATAAATACAATAAGTCCCACCGTAAGCGTTAGCATGCCTATGGTGCCGAAAAAGAGCAATAACGACACACCTGGAGGAGTATTAGCCTGTAATAACATTATTTGGAACTATAGGGGTTAGGGTTGCCGAACATAGATTACTAGATTTATATATTGTAAGGTTTGTACAAAGAATGTGTGTTTAAATTTTCTTTTTTCATTGCAAAAGCCACAGCAAAAAGTAAATTCTTAACCATATTAAATGCATAATTTATCTTCCAGTAATTATTCATTTCTTCATCAGTTAAATTTGCGGCAAGAATATATAAAGAAAGGCCGCCGGCCAAGTATATTAAAAAGCCTATTATAATCCAAAACTTATAAGATTCATATACTAAAACAACTTCAGGTGTATTTATTTGTTCAAATAAGTATAAGATGCAAAAGAAAACAATCAAAATTGACTCTACTGACGCCGGTAAGGAGTCAAAATTTTGTTTGCCTACATTTAGCCAATAATGAATAAGAGAAAAAATGACAAAAATTATTGATAAAGCGGTAAATACCTTTCGAAAAACAGCACGTTTGGTAACTAGGTATATAAATAATGTAAAAAAAAAGTACTCCAGAATGGTAAACAAACTTAAAACCGTAAACAGGGAGCTAGGGTGTAACTTTTTGTTTAACGAAGAAAGTATAAAATCTGTTGCAAATGAGATAATTACATATATAAATAAAATAAAAACTTCTTTCCGTTTATTTTTTCTATAGAAAATAATAAAGGAAAGAAGTGGAAAGATATTAGATAAGATGCTTAAAAATTTCAAATAGGATCTTTTATTAACCCTAAAAGTAACTAAAAGACTCTATTTTTTAAACTTTATATACTATTCTTATATTTTTAAAAAAACCATTTAAAAATATCCCACCAACTTCCACTGTCGTCTGTAACCGCCCTATCTGCTACCATGGCTTTCTGGGTAGTAATGTTACCTTGGCCGTTTACAACAGTGTATTCAAAAATAGATTTACCAGTTTCATCAACACCTACATAAACAAGGGTTTTATTCCCTTCTTCATTATAGGCATTATAAAATCTTATCCCAACACAACCAGGCTGTGCCAAAAGCTGCTCAAGGATATTGCGGCCGATAAAGTAAGCTTTGACATCAGTCGGATTAGCTACCTGATAGTCCTTAACCATCTGGGCACCCAATTCATGACTGATTTCCTCGCCTACCAAAGACAGGTTTTTCTGGAGGAGTTCAGTTTGCATCATAGTAGTAAGTTTTTTGGAGTTTAGAGACAATTTGTAGTGTGAAATACACCCAAAAAAAAAGCATGTCCAACGGCTTTGATCTAGCAGTAAAAGACTTATATTGCTTCAAAATCAATAGGGTAGTGGATTTCCCGGCAAATGAATCGATATTTTACTATGTAAAAATACGAAATTACACTATTTTAAAATAGTATTTTTACGGTCTGTCTTTAGATAATTTTCTATAGTAAAAATTCGAATATTAACAGGTGTGGAAAACTAGTCTGGGTAATTTGAAGATTAAAAAGGGATTAAATGCTGCGAACTATCGTAACCGCTTGCCCTTTTAAAGTTGTAACATAAGTCGAATCATTGAAAGTATTGGTATCCTGCAATTTAAGAAACGGATATTCGTTTAGGATTTAAGTGAAATTGGCGATTCTTATGGGATAAGAGTAGATACGGTTAACTTGCTTTATGATATTTAATTAGACCAAAGAAGTAGCAGCTTAGAACTGAGTTGATTAAATTTATTGCTTCCACAAGGTTCCGTAGTAAACTAAGTAAATACCCAGACAAGGTATAATGCTGTATTTGGCATGTGTTGGAAATTCAAGTGTATATCGTAATAATACAGGGTAAAGTACAAGTAAGTGTACGATATGCCTTGTTGAATTAACCGTATAAAACAAAAGAATGTTATTGCTTTGCGGAGAAATAACATTTATAGCAATAGTCTCATTGTAACGAAAAAACCAATAACCCATTTAACGACCTAGCCCTTATGAGTGCTGAACTACAAATCAAAGTATCTATTGCCGATGATCATAAGATATTTCGCGATGGTATTAAGATGGCGCTGAAAGGTAAAGAATACCTGAAAATACTTTGGGAAGCCGAAGATGGAAAAGACCTCATGCACAAGATGCAGATAAAAAAACCTGATGTTTTGTTAATGGACATCAGAATGCCAGAGGTTGATGGTATCAATGCTATCCCATTACTGCGAAAAGAATATGAAGAAGTAAAAATTATCGTACTTACGATGTACGATGACCAGGAGATGATTAGCAAAATGATGGAAATGGGAGCCAATGCATATCTTACTAAAACCACAGACCCCGAAGAAATTTACCAGGCCATTCTTTCATGCATGAATGATGATTTTTATTTTAATGATCTCGTGAATAAAGCAGTTCTCTCCAAACTGCAAACTAAGCGTCAGGTAAGACAATTCTATCCTAATCCAGTCAAATTTTCAGAAAAAGAAATACGCATTTTAAAATTGTTGGCAGAAGATAAAACCACAGAAGAAATATCTAAAGAAGTATTTTTAAGCCCTCGTACCGTTGAGACTATTCGCCAAAACATGAAAACAAAAGTAAATGCCAAAACTATTGCAGGGTTAATAATGTATGGCATGAGAAATAAACTGATTGATTAATCTCTTCCGGCACGATAAAGTAATTACCGTATAGCAAGCATATAATTTTACTTGTAATGGCTCTCCTTTCAATATAAAATATAGGTTGTATAAAACATACAGCGCGCTCACCTTTCATTTTCAAAAATACACACCTTATTGCTGGTTGGACCCATTCCACCGGGTATTGTTTTGCCTTAAAATATAGTTTTGCCAGATTTGATAAAAGGTTAATAACACATGAAACCATTCTACACTTTATTACTAACTATAATAAACATGAATATGACAGTACAGGTATCTGCGCAAAAATTACAAGGAGAATTTTACTTGCAGGGCGTTATGGAAGTAGGCTCAGGATTCAAATTTAACGATGACCATACTTTTGAGTTCTTTTTCGCATATGGCGCACTGGATAGATTTGCCAGGGGTACATGGGCGCAACATGGCGATAGCATAATTTTAAATAACTCACCTAAACCGCCATTAGATTTTAAGTTGCTTAAGACCGAAAAAAACGGTGGAAAAGAGATAACCATAAAAATCACTGGTGCTGATGAAATAGTTTTGAGGAATGTTTATGGATCCATAAAGTATGGAGATAGTGTTTTACGGAACAAATGCGATCAAAAAGGTACAATGACTTTTGATAAACATCCTTTAGAGAAAATCTCTCTAATACATGAATTCTGGCCTGACCGCTTTTCTATTTTCGATATTGATGATTCGGCAAAGAATTATTTCGAATTTAGCATAGAGCCATGGATTGTTGATGTTGAGTTCAAAAACTTTGTGCTAATGCTAAAAGATAATGTTCTTGTTGGAAACCATCCTATACTGGAAAAAAAGGAATATCGCTACACCAGGTAGATATCCTAAATGTGACTTCTAATTTTTTCAAATTGGCTTAGCAGAAAAAGGAGTAACTTAGGATTCACTGATGCTATACCAAACTCCTTTTATATGGCCACTTTTAATTTAAATATTAATAGTAAAAAATACTCAGTAGATGTATTACCAGATACACCTTTGCTCTGGGTATTGCGTGATGAACTCAATCTTGTAGGTACTAAATACGGCTGTGGCATTGCCCAATGCGGTGCTTGTACAATACTCTTTAATGAAAATGCCATTCGCTCCTGTTCATTGCCGGTGTCTGCAGTGGGAAACAATAAAATTACTACTATAGAAGGGCTAAGTGAGGATGGTAATCATTCTGTTCAGCTCGCCTGGGATGAAGCTGATGTTCCTCAATGCGGGTATTGCCAGGCCGGACAAATTATGTCTGCTGTTGCACTTTTAAAACGTATTCCAAATCCTACAGATAAGGATATCGATTCTGCTATGACAAATATTTGCCGTTGTGGCACGCATGTACGTATCCGCAAAGCTGTTCACCTGGCTGTAAAAAAAGGAGGTAAGAAATGAGCTCTACATCATTATCACGACGCCAATTTTTAAAAGTCAGTTCTTTAACTGGAGGTGGCATTATGTTCGGATTTGATTTACTATCCAATACAGCGCTGTCCTCACCAATTGCAGAGGCACCCTTTTCTCCCAATGCTTACCTGACAATTGATCCAAAAGGCATTATTACGTTGATAGCACCTAATCCTGAAATCGGCCAGGGGGTAAAAACGGCCTTACCAATGTTACTGGCAGAAGAGCTTGATGTGGAGTGGGAAAAAGTAATTATCAGCCAGGCCGCATTGGATGCACAAAAATTCGGAAACCAAACCGCAGGTGGTAGTGGTGCTATTAGAAGCAGGTGGGAAAGCGCGCGTAAAGCCGGTGCCACAGCAAGGTTGATGTTGATAGCAGCGGCCGCACAAACATGGAATACAAGCGCAGAAGATTGCTATACCGAGAATGGCTTCGTTATACATAAACCAACCGGTAAAAAACTGGGTTATGGAGAATTATCAGGCATGGCGACTACAATGCCGGTACCTGCCAATATAAAACTGAAGGATCCAAAAGATTTTAAGATTATAGGTAAACGCGTCCGGAATGTAGATAATAAAAACATCATCACTGGTAAACCCTTATTTGGGATTGATACAAAACGTGAAGGCATGTTTTATACAATGGTAGCACATGCACCGGCTTATGGCAAAAAATTAAAGTCATTTGATGATACCGAAACCCGTAAAATACCGGGTGTAAAAAATGTCGTACGCTGGGAAAACCTCGTGGCGGTATTGGCAACATCTACCTGGGTAGCCAAAAAAGGCCGGGATGCATTAAAAATAGAATGGGAAGACAGTAGCAAATTAGAAAGTACGGCTGATCACAATGAAGCATATAAAAAGCTTGTGCAACAGGGTGTGGATAAGCCAACAAGAGCAGACGGCGATATAGAGAAATCATTAACCACCGCCAAAAAGGTGCTTGATAGTACATATGAATTGCCAGTATTGTCTCATGCACCTATGGAGCCTATTAATTTTTTTGCCGATGTACGGGATGGAAAGGCAGATTTATATGGGCCAACGCAAGTTCCAGGTAGAGTACTGGCAGATGTGGCAAAAGCATTGGCAATACCCGAAGCAAATATTACAGTAGGCATGCCAAGGCAGGGTGGAGGTTTTGGACGCAAATTGAGAACAGACAATGCAGTGGAAGCTGCCATGATATCATCTATCGCCAAGGCCCCCGTGCAATTGATATGGACACGGGAAGATGATATGCAAAACGACTTTTACAGGCCAAGCAGTGTGTTTCGTTACAGGGCATCGATTAATACCAATAATGAGCTAGATGGCTGGTGGTTGATCGCAGCTGCACTTAATTCACGCAGGGCGTCTTCTGCAGACAACTTCCCTGCAGGTGCGGTACCCAATTTCCGCAATGACGATCATAATCTTGAATCGAATATTCCTACCGGACCATGGCGCGCGCCAACACATAATTCACTTGCCTTTGCAGAACAGTGCTTCATGGATGAAATTGCATACGAATTAAAAAAAGATCCTGTTGCATTCAGGTTGGAATTACTTGATAAAGCGCAACAGCATCCTGCTTCTAAAGTCAGTTACAATATTGACAAATTCAAAAGTGTAATAAATCTCGTTACTGAAATAAGCAATTGGGGTAAAAATGAGAAGGGCAGGTTCAAAGGCTTTTCCGCCTATTTTTCTTTTGGAACTTATGTGGCCGAAGTAGCAGAAGTTTCTATTGAAAGTGGTAAGCTGCGCGTTCATAAAGTGTATTGTGCTGTTAACTGTGGGAAAGTGGTAAACCTGAGTGGCGCAGAAAACCAGGTAGAAGGCGCTATTATTGATGGATTGGGACATGCATGGTATACCGAAGCAACTTTTGACAAAGGTGCGGTTGTACAAAAGAACTTCAATACATATAAGTTTATCCGTATGGGAGATACTCCACCGGAAATTGAAGTGAATTTCCAGCACATTGGGATCCTAAGCTTAGAATTCCACGTGGACAAGTTGTCGCGG
>JADMIO011197697.1_pt1 | contig 104367 bp, 91 predicted proteins | sample 8958161 | NCBI WGS metagenome assembly JADMIO01 (sample SAMN16585339, study PRJNA669376) | soil metagenome | isolation source: Crop rotation soil | place: USA: Cullars Rotation, Alabama | collected 2011 | reverse complement strand
CGACAACTTGTCCACGTGGAATTCTAAGCTTAGGATCCCAATGTGCTGGAAAGAACTCTTCGCTATCATCAGCAATATGCAATACGATACTTGTTCCGCGATCTGTTTTAGTTGTTTCTTCAATAGTATATTCAGGGCTACCATCACAGGTCCAATGAACTGCTTTAGCTCCTTCTTTGTGTGATAAAGAGAAGATCTCAACTTGTTTTGCCACCATAAAAGCTGAGTAAAAACCTAGACCGAAATGACCGATCATTGCATTTGCTTCTGCTTTATCTTTATATTGCTGAACGAATTCTTCGGCACCGCTAAACGCAATTTGTGTGATGTATTTTTCTACATCTTCTTTGGTCATACCTATTCCCTTATCTTTTATGGTAAGAGTTTTAGCTTCTTTATTAAGTTCTATCTCGATCTTTAGATCACCTTGCTCACCTTTGAACTCACCAAGTGCACTCAGGGTTTTTAATTTTTGTGTTGCATCGGTTGCGTTACTTACTAATTCGCGCAAAAATATTTCGTGATCGCTGTAAAGGAATTTTTTAATGATTGGGAAAATGTTTTCTGTCTGAACATTGATTTTTCCGGTTGTTGTCATGGTTTTCTATTTTTTTTAAAGACTGTTGGGAGGTTTCAAAGGATGTGCCAAGGGAAGAAAGAGTGACAAAATGTCAATTCTCATAAAGAAAAACGCCGATCTGTAAGGACCGGCGCTTTTGCTCTATTTTATTTTCTATTTCACAATTTCTCTTCCGATACTGCTGTAATAATATCCTAGTTTCTTCATTTGCTCGTTGCTATATAAGTTACGGCCATCAAAGATCACTTTATTTTTTAATTCAGCAGAAACCTTTTCAAAATCAGGAGTGCGGAACAAACTCCATTCTGTACAAACTATCAAAGCATCTGCATTTTTAAGTGCCTCATAAGGATCGTCGCAGAAATTAATTTTATCTCCAAGCAATTTCTTCACATTATTCATAGCTTCCGGATCGTGCGTGGAAACGGTAGCTCCAGCTGCTAAAAGTTCGTCGATGATATACAATGCTGGTGCCTCACGAATATCATCTGTATCTGGCTTAAATGCAAGACCCCAGATTGCGAAATGCTTTCCTTTAAGATCGTTGTTGAAATAATTTTTAACCTTAGGAATAATGATCGTTTTTTGTTTTTCATTCACATCCATTACCGAAGTAAGGATCTTGAAATCATAACTCACTTCATTGGATGATTTAGCCAAAGCCTGAACATCTTTCGGGAAGCAGCTTCCACCATATCCGATACCAGGAAATAAAAATCTTTTTCCGATACGATCATCACTTCCGATACCAATACGAACCATATCCACATCAGCACCAATGCGCTCACACAGATTTGCCATCTCATTCATGAAGGTGATCTTTGTTGCAAGGAAAGCATTAGCAGCATATTTGGTAAGCTCTGCAGATTTCTCATCCATAAAGATGATCGGATTACCTGAGCGAACATATGGCTTATATAATTCTTCCATCAATTGTTTTGCGCGTGCAGAACGTGTTCCAACCACAACCCTATCTGGCTTTAAGAAATCATCTACTGCATAACCTTCACGTAAAAACTCAGGATTGGAAACAACATCGAAGTCTCCGGTGAAATTTTTAGCAACTGCTGTACGCACTTTTTCTGCTGTACCAACAGGTACCGTACTCTTGTCAACCAGCACCTTATAGTCTTTCATGATCTTACCCAAATCATCAGCTACTCCGAGAATATAGCTAAGATCAGCGCTTCCATCTTCCCCCGGAGGTGTTGGCAATGCCAGGAAAACAATAGCCGCCTTTTCAACGGCTTCGTTAAGATTAGTTGTAAATTTTAATCTACCTGCTTTAATATTTCTATGAAATAAAACATCGAGGTGCGGTTCGTAAATAGGAACTTCACCATTACGCATTTTATTTACTTTTTCTTCATTGATATCAACACAAATAACCGTGTTTCCTGTTTCAGCCAGACATGTACCTGTTACCAATCCTACATATCCTGTTCCTACTACTGCTATATTCATAAATCGTTATTGACTATTTTATTATTTATTTAAGAATTCAAGTACATTATCTGTAATGTAATTCAATGTTTCGTTATCCAACTCTGTGTGCATTGGTAAAGAGATTACCGATTCACAAAGCTTTTCAGTTACCGGAAAATCTCCTGCTTTATATCTATCGCTCTTGTATGCATTTTGAAGATGCAAAGGAATAGGGTAATAGATCATGGATGGAATATTTCTTTCAGCAAGGAACTCGCGCATTTTGTTTCTGTCAACTCCATTCAATTTTAAAGTATATTGATGAAACACATGATTAGAATAAGACGCACGCACCGGAATGGTTACTTTAGGATGATTGCCTAATACTTTATCATAATGAGACGCAGCATTATTTCTTGCTGCTGCATATTCATCCAGATGTTTTAACTTAACTTTTAGTACGGCTGCCTGAATAGTATCAAGTCTTGAGTTAACACCTAATACATCGTGTATATACTGTACAGATTGACCATGGTGAGCGATCATTTTCAACTTTTTCGCAAGGTTTTCATCATTGGTGTAGATCGCTCCCCCATCGCCGTAACAACCTAAGTTCTTACTTGGAAAGAATGAAGTACAACCTATTGTTCCTATCGTTCCAGCTTTATGAACAGATCCATCTTTCATGGTGTAATCAGAACCAATTGCTTGAGCCACATCTTCGATCACATATAAATTATGTTTTTTAGCCAAAGCCATAATCGATTCCATATCTGCACATTGCCCATACAAATGAACAGGAACAATTGCTTTTGTTTTTGGAGAGATCGCTTTTTCAATAGCAGCAACATCAATGGTAAAAGTATCCGGATAAACATCTACTAAAACAGGTGTTAATCCTAATAAACCTATAACCTCAGCAGTAGCTACATAAGTAAAGTTTGCTGTGATCACCTCATCACCCGGCTTCAGATCTAATGCCATCATTGCTATCTGCAAAGCATCAGTTCCATTAGCACATGGAATAACGTGTTTAACCTTCAGGTACTTCTCAAGATCTGCCTGAAATTCCTTTACAGCAGGGCCATTAATAAAAGCAGTATTTTCAATAACCTCGTTGATGCCTTTATCAACTTCCTGCTTAATTTTCAGATACTGACCTTTAAGATCAACCATCTGTATTTTTTTAGTTATTGTAGTCATTTTTATTGAAGGGCGAAGATACCAAATTATGATAATAATACATATATTTAAATCGTAAACATTTGGTGATTTTACGGTAAAAATCAAGGCTATTAACGGCGTTTTTCACAGTAAATTGCCACAAATCACATTTTATGAAAAAAATAGCTGTTTTTACATCAGGTGGCGACTCACCGGGAATGAATGCATGTATCAGAGCTGTAGTAAGAACCGCTTGTTACCATAACCTGAAGATCATGGGTATCATGCATGGATACGAAGGAATGATAAATGATGAGTTCGTTGATCTCAACAATAAATCAGTTGCCAATATTATGCAGCGTGGTGGTACTATTTTAAAAACCGCACGCAGCAAGCGTTTCATGACCAAAGAAGGCATGAAAAAAGCGTATCAGAATCTTAAAAAACATAAGATAGAAGCAATAGTTGCCATTGGTGGGAATGGAACTTTTACCGGTGCAGAAGAATTCAGTAAACTCTATCCGATCAATATTGTTGGCTGTCCTGGAACAATTGATAATGATCTCGTAGGAACCGATTTTACTATTGGCTACGATACGGCTATCAATACAGTGATTGACGCAGTTGACAAATTAAGAGATACGGCAGAAAGTCACGATCGTGTTTTTATTGTAGAGGTTATGGGGCGTGATGCCGGACTAATTGCTATGAGAAGTGGTATAGCAGCAGGTGCTGAGGGTATTTTAATTCCTGAAAGTAAAAACGATATTGAAAAATTACTGAAACGTCTGGCAAAAAGCCGTAAAGACAAAGCCAGTAAGATCATAATGGTTGCTGAAGGTGATGAAAGTGGTGGCGCGTACAAAGTAGCAGAACGCATTAAAGAAAAGTTTCCTAATTACGATGTACGTGTAACTGTTCTTGGACATATTCAACGCGGTGGCTCTCCTACTTGTATGGAACGCGTAAACGCAAGCCGCATGGGGTATGCCGCTGTTCAGGCATTATTGGAAGACAAGAAAAATGTAATGATTGGTATTGTAAATAAACATATTCAACACACCCCATTCAGTAAAGCAATTAAGCATATTGAGGAATTGAATCCGGAATTATTGAAAATGATGGAGATCTTGTCGATGTAGCTTCGGCTAAACTCAGCCACCTTGTTCATATTAATAATGTTATTTCCAATGGTGGTTGAGCGAAGCCGAAACCACCAAAACAAAAAGCCCTGAAGGTATTATCCAACAGGGCTTTTCTATTTGTTCAAAATAATATTATTTGATCGCAAGAGCTCTACGAGCAATTTTTGATTTAAGGTTTGAAGCTTTGTTTTTGTGGATGATGTTACGTTTCGCCAATTTATCCAACATAGAAGATACTTTTGGTAACAACTCAACAACTTCTTTTTTATCAGTTGAAGTACGTAACTTCTTTAAGAAAGTACGTGCAGTTTTTGCGTAATATCTGTTTAATAAACGTTTTGAGTCGTTTGATCTGATTCTTTTGATTGACGATTTATGATTTGCCATTTCTTTACTTAAATTTCGTTCTTTTAATTTTGGACTGCAAATATACAGCTTTTTTTGAATCTACAAGTGTTCATAACAAATAAATTAAAATTATTCTTATTCCGTTATTTTTGTGTGAATATAATGCGGAACATTTTAATAAAATATTGTTTATCAGTAGTTTATATCCTTTCTTTAACAAATGGAATTGGACAAACCATATATGATAAAAACCTGGTTCCTAATGGAAGTTTCGAAAACTTCAAGAAAAAATCGGGTTCTATTAAGGCTGCCGTTCCCTGGCAACAAATTGCAAGCGTTGATTATTACCAGGCACCTTTACAAAATGATACTTCCCGTTTTAAAGGGGCAAGAACGGGAACCAGTTATGCCGGACTTCGTTACCAGAAAAAATACAAGGAATTCCTGCAGGTTAAATTAGCCGAACCATTGAAGCGTGGAACTAAATACGAGTTTGAAATGTATGTCCGCCTTGGTTTCTGGAGTAATGCGCTATTAAAATCTATCGGAGCACACTTTTCCAAAACCGGGTATCAGGGACTTAATGGGCTAACCAAAGCCAATGTGATCGACACGGTTTCTAAAAAAGGTGGATTTTATAACAATATGGACTGGTTCAAAGTTTCCGGAATTTACATTGCTGATGGTGGTGAAAAATACCTGACAATAGGAAACTTTTCCGAAAATGTGCGCAAGGATATGGTAAAAGAAAATATCCTGAGAGGTGGCTTTAAAGAAGCCTACTATTTTGTTGATGATGTTTCCTTAAAGCGAATGAAACCCAAGGAAGATGAGATCAAAACGGTTATTGTCGGAAGCAGCCTGGAAGAAAAAGAAGATTCCGTTTTAGAAGTTAAGAAAGACATTAAGGTTGGAGATAAAGTTGTGTTGAAGAACATCAATTTCGAGAACGGACATTTTTACATCACACCCGAATCTTTTCCTGAACTGAATAAACTTGTGCAATACATGCTGCGTCATCCAGGTATGGAGATCCAGATCAACGGGCATTCCGACAATTCAGGTTCAGCACGAAAAAATCAAAAACTATCTGAGCAACGTGCGCGAACTGTGTTTGAATACTTGATTAGTAAAGGTGTGCAAAACAAAATGTATTTTAAAGGCTATGGCGATTCGCAACCTATCGCAACCAACGATACAGATATAGGTAAAGCACAGAACCGACGAGTGGAATTTGAAATCATTAAACAATAAAAATTTATGTCAGCCATTCAAAAAGACGACAAAAAAACAATTCGCGCCTGGACTTTTTACGACTGGGCGAATTCAGTTTTTCCTTTGGTAATTACCTCCGCTATCTTCCCTAACTTTTACGAGTATGTAACAAGTCATGATGAGAACAAGAATTTTGTTGGAAAAACCATTCATGCTTTTGGTCGTGACTTTCAGAACCATGATATATACGCTTATGTGTATGCATTTGCATTAGCTATTGTTGTTTTGATCGTCCCAATGCTTTCAGGGATTGCAGATTATCTTGGAAACAAAAAACGCTTTTTACAGTTCTTCTGTTACCTGGGATCACTTTCCTGCATGTGCCTTTTCTTTTTTAATCGTGAACATATAGAATTAAGTTTTATTCCATTTATCACTGCTACCATTGGTTTTTGGGGTAGTCTTGTTTATTACAATTCCTATCTGCCCGAAATTGCAAGTGTTGAGAACCAGGATAAAGTTAGTGCTAAGGGATTTGCTTTGGGATACTTCGGTAGTTCGCTTCTTCTTATTGTCTGTCTGGTAGGTATCATCGTTTTTAAGTATGAAGAAAAAATGGTTGACGGAGTATTAGTAACAACTGGCTTCTTCAAAGTAAAATATTCCTTTATTCTTACAGGCCTTTGGTGGATAGGTTTTGCTCAGTATACATTTGCCCGCCTTCCAAATACAAACGTTGATGCAAGTAAAAAAGAAAGTAAAGGATATCTGACAAAAGGATTCGGGGAGATCAAAAATGTATTTAAAGACGTTATGCAGCGCCCACAGTTACGTAGGTTTCTGGCTTCTTACTTTTTTTATAACATGGGAGTTCAAACCGTAATGGTTATGGCCGTTTTATTTGCCCGTGAAGAGATCGACTGGGGAGTTGGAGAGGCGGCGGAGAAGACGAAAACAAATTCATTGATCATAAGTATTTTATTGATCCAGTTCTTAGGTATTGCCGGATCTTTCCTATTCTCATTCATTGCAAAAAAATCAAGCAGCAAAAGAGGATTAGGAATAGCTATTCTCTTCTGGATCTTCATTTGTCTATTCACCTTTTTTGTAGTAAGAAAACCAATTCACTTTTACATTGTTGCGGCTTCCGTAGGTTTGGTAATGGGTGGAATTCAGGCACTCTCCCGCTCTACTTATAGTAAGTTCTTACCGGAAACGAAAGATCACGCGAGCTACTTTAGCTTTTATGATGTAATGGAGAAACTGGGAATGATCATTGGTACCATTACTTTCGGGATCATTAGTCAAATGACGGGAATGCGAAACTCTGTTCTGGCTCTGATTATTTTCTTTGTCCTTGGATTTATTCTCCTATTGATGGTTCCTGAGAAAAAAGAGGATTAGATCATTTCCAGTAATTCTTAATTTTTCATTCCTGATTTTTCATTTTTTTGCTACCTTTGCGCTCCAAAAACAAAAAAATGGCAGGAACTATAACATTTACCATGATCAAACCTGATGCTGTTGAAGCTAACAACATCGGACCAATTCTAGCAAAAATTAACGAAGGCGGTTTCCGCATCGTAGCTATGAAATACCTTCATTTAACCAAAGAACAAGCTGGTCTTTTCTATGAAGTTCACAAAGAGCGTCCTTTCTACGGAGAACTGGTTGACTATATGAGTGCAGGACCAATCGTTGCTGCAGTTCTTTCTAAAGAAAATGCAGTTGCTGATTACAGAACTTTGATCGGAGCTACTGATCCAACTAAAGCTGAAAAAGGAACTATCCGTCAGTTATTCGCAAAATCTATCGCTGCTAATGCAGTTCACGGATCTGACAGCGATGAAAATGCAAACATTGAAGCAAATTTCTTCTTCTCCAGATTAGAGCGTTTCTAATTTTCAGAAGAATATCATATCGAACCCTGATCTTGAAAGAGGTCAGGGTTTTGTTTTAAGGGCTTGCAGGCATTAGCTTTGCTACATTTCATAACAGGTAATATCAATAAAAATCATCAAATTTGTATGATGCCGCATTTTGCGACACCACAAACGATAAAATGTACGACAACTCCATTCCATTATCTGAACGTCTTCGCCCCAATACTCTCGATGAGTACATTGGGCAGGAACATCTTATCGGAAAGAACGGAGTTTTGCGTGGTGCAATAGAAAAAAACATTCTTCCTTCCCTCCTGCTCTGGGGACCTCCCGGAGTTGGAAAAACTTCTTTGGCGAATATTATTTCAAAGACCTTAAAACGTCCATTCTACATACTGAGTGCGATCAGTGCAGGAGTTAAAGATGTAAGAGATGTTATTGAAAAAGCGCAACGTGAAGATTTGTTCAGTGTTGGAAAACCAGTAGTATTCATTGATGAGATCCACCGCTTCAGTAAATCACAACAGGACTCACTACTGGGTGCTGTGGAGAAAGGTATTATAACACTGATTGGTGCAACTACTGAAAATCCTTCGTTTGAAGTTATTCCCGCTTTACTTTCACGTTGCCAGGTTTATGTTTTGAATTCACTTTCTAAGACAGAGCTGGAAACAGTGTTGCACAAAGCAATTGAGAATGATCTTTATCTGAAACGGAAGAACATAGAACTTCGGGAAACGGAAGCTTTACTTCGTATCTCAGGCGGTGATGCACGAAAATTATTGAATGCACTGGAACTTGTGGTAAGCTTCGTTCAAACTTCTCCTATTGTTATTACAAACGAACTTGTCACTAACACCATACAGCAGAACCTTGCCATGTATGATAAGAGCGGTGAGCAACATTACAATATCATTTCTGCTTTTATTAAATCCATTCGTGGCAGCGATCCAAATGCTGCTGTTTATTGGCTTGCACGTATGATCGAAGGAGGAGAAGATCTTTTATTCATTGCACGCAGAATGGTAATACTTGCAAGCGAGGATATCGGCAATGCAAATCCGACTGCTTTAGTAATTGCCAACAATTGTTTTCAGGCAGTGAATGTGATCGGATTTCCTGAATCCAGGATCATTCTTTCTCAATGTGCAACCTATCTGGCTTCATCCGCAAAAAGTAATGCTTCCTATGAAGCTATTGGCAAGGCATTAGATGTTGTTAAACAAACCGGTGATCTTCCGGTTCCGCTTCACATTCGTAATGCTCCAACGAAGCTAATGAAAGAATTAGGCTATGGAAGCAATTATGAATACGCACATTCATACGAAAACAATTTCTCGGCGCAGGAATATTTACCGGAAGAAATTAAAGGAAGTGTTTTTTATCAGCCGGGAAATAATCCGAGAGAAAATGAATTGAGAAACTACCTACGCTCACTCTGGAAAGAAAAATATGGTTACTGATGATTATCGTCCGAAGAATACAATTTATTCAGCTCCTCTTCCATTACTGAATATTCTCTTATTACTCTTACTGTGATCAATGCTAAAGGAATTGCAAAAAATCCAAGTATGATCGTACACTTTGAAACGGCTTGCATTGCTTCTACGGATACTGCTCTTGCTCCCATTTGAGATACAATATTTCCAAGCAAATTAAACAGTACCCAAAAGGTCCACCAGACTCCAATACTTTTAATTGGTTGTGAAGTATAGCCTTCTACTCTTGTTTTAAGTATCTCGTTAGTCTCAACAAACATTTCCTTCATTAACTGGTAAGGTCTGAACAAACTATAAACAGGGATAAACCAGGCACCTGCAACCCAACCATCAGTAGTGCTCAGATTTTTATTCAGTTGTCCCAGATTAAAATAAGCTCTTCTGAACCATTTAATGAAAGTAATGATAGATCCAACATAAACTACAGCATGAACGAGACTAATGATCATTTCTCTCATATTATTCAACCCAATCTCCTCTTCCGTGTTGGTTTCTCCATTAGCCATCGACTGAAGCAAACCATAGGACATTAACTCAGACACCAATGCGATCATTTGTGTTGCCAATACTATCCATATAAATAGTATAGCCGCTTTGGCACGTTGTTGATTGGGTCGTAAAGTCCTCATGAAAATTGTTTGGACAAAAATAGGATTATTTAACCAGCTTCAGAGCTTCTTTATAATCTATGCGTTGTCCGTTTTTAAATGCAACCACAAATGCGTCTTTGTATCCAAGATCTCTTACTTTAGTTTGATAAGAGGCCGCGTCTTCGGGTTTAGCAAAATTACCTGCAGTATACTTCAACATTGCGCCTGCTTTGTAATAAGAGATCTTATCCAGACCTTTGGATTTAAGCGGTGCAGTATCCATTTCTTTGTCGGAGGATGCAAACTGAACACGAAACTCGATCAAAGTGCTGCCAACAACTACAAGTTCCTTTTTTACAGTATCCTTCTTCTGTCCAGCATAATTGTTGATCAGATCTTTTGGGCTCGTAACAGTCGTATCGTTTTCCTTTTTACTTAGGGCTTCCTGAATATCTTCAATCTCTTTAATTCTTTTTTTAGGATACTCAGCATCATTTCTCAATGAAAGAGCTTCCTGATATTTCTTTTTTGCATCTTCCCATTTCTTAGAGTCAAACAATTTATTAGCAGAGGCAATTGCTTCATCATACTTTTTTCCTGATGCCTGATCTATCGCTGCCTGCTTCATATTCTTTTGACATTCCTCGATACGCATTTTCGGATATTTCTCCCCAGGTTTAACGATCAAGGCTTCCTGATATTTCTGAACCGCTTCGCTGTATTTTTTCTGGTCGAATAATTTATCTCCAATAACAACTGCATCTTTGTATTGCATCTCTTGCAGTTCTTTCGCCTTTAATTTATCTTCCGCGTCCTTCTTTATCTTAGCATCATCAATACCTTTTTTTGCTTCAACTATTTTATCGGATGCATAAGAATCTTCTTTTTTGATCGTTAAGGCTTGCTCGTACAAAGGAATAGCTTCTTTGAATTTCTTTTCCTTCATTTTATCATCAGCGGATTTGATGAGAGAATTATACTTTTCAATATTCTTACTATCCTCAACCTTCACTACATCTTCCTTATTATCTTTTGCTGAATCGGTGCTTTCCTCTTTTACTGTACCTACCTTTTCTTCCGGGTGCTCTTTTTCATATAGAAGATTTTCATTCTCCACTTGTTCCATCTTTTCAAACTCATCATCGAATTTTAAATTGGTTCCTTCCACCTCGTTTTTATAATTACGAATGGCTCTGAAAAGAGAACAAGCCATTGAGTACTGCCCCTTTTCTGAACCCAGGAATTTCTCTTCACGTGGGTTAGTTAAGAAACCTACCTCTGTCAGAATACTTGGCATTGCTGCTCTCCAAAGAACCCAGATACTTTGACGCTGAACTCCTTTGTCTATCCTCCCTGATTTTTCTTTATACTCTTTCTGGATCTTGGTAGCGAACTTTGCACTTTGTTCAACATACGCACTGATCGTCATGGTCATAATAATATATGCTTCATCACTATTCGGATCAAATCCACCGTAAGTTTTTTCGTAATTGTCCTCCATTAACATAGAAGCATTCTCACGTTTTGCAACTTCCATTGCGCCTTTCTCGTTCTTAGTACCCATCACATAAGTATCAGAACCATAAGGAACAGGATTGGCAGTTTCATATTTATGGATCTTCCCTTTTTTATCTTTCCAGGTCTTGATCTTCATCTTGCCATTCTTATCCTTCACATAAACATACTTTGCAGCTGCATTACAGTGAATAGAAATAAAAAGATCGGCGTCATTACGATTCGCTATCTGAGCACGCTCTTCCAGTTCAACAAACACATCTGTTTTACGGGTATAAATTACTTTTACATCTTTTAGATTTTCTTCGATGAGCTTACCCAACTTAAGGGCAATAGCAAGTGTAACCTCTTTTTCGGTATGATCTACTCCGTTACAACCAGGATCTTTTCCTCCATGACCCGCATCAATAACAACGGTCTTTATTTTCCCTTTAGGTTTTATGTATGTAAATGAAAGGCAGAAAAACAAAATTCCTAAGCCCATAGCAATAAGGCTAATCAACTTGATGTCAATTAACATTGTTTTTGTGGACTTTATATGTTTTTTTGGCATACTAAAATCGGGTATTTTACGTAGTTTTAGCGTTTCTTACAACAAACAAAAATATAACAGAGCAGTGAGGCTTTTGCCCCCTATACTATTACTTTTCAATCGGTTATTGTTAATAACTGCATTCTTGCTTCCTTATTGTACTGTATTTGCGCAGACTCCTGTTAAAGATTCCTTAAGAAACCGCGTAGATACTCTGTCTGAGAATGTGATCGAGGAAGAAATCAAGTATAATGCCAGAGATTCCATACGTTTCGAAGTAAAAGACCAGAAGATCTATTTATTTGGTGAGGCTGTTGTTGAGTTTTCAGGGAGAACGTTAAAAGCATCCTATATCGAGATCGACAACAAAAACAATCTGGTAATGGCCATGGGAACCAAAGACAGCATTGGAAATCCGGTAGGCAATCCATTATTCAAGGATGGAGAAAATGAGATGCGTTGTGAAAAGATCATTTACAATACTAAAACAAAAAAAGGAAAGATCTATGGCGTATTAACTGAACAGGCGGAGATGATCATTTATGGCGAAACAATTAAAAAGGACTCCAACAATGTATTGTATATTCAAAATGCAAAATGTATTCCCTGCGAATATGAAGATGCTGTTTTCTATTTCAGAGCAACTAAGGCCAAAGTTATTCCGGATGATAAAATTGTAACCGGACCTATTTTTGTTGAAGTTGCCGGAATGAAAACCCCGGTTGGATTACCGTTTGGTTATTTTCCTAATGTAAAAAACAAATCGAAAGCCGGCATCATCATTCCAAGCTTTGGTCAATCACCTAATCAGGGCTTTTATTTACAGAACGGTGGAGTGTATCTTCCGATCAACAGTAAAATGGACATGGAGATACGGGGCGACATTTATGCTGTAGGTTCATACGCCATTTATACCACCAACAGATATTATAAACGATATAAATACAGCGGAGGCTTGAACCTTGGTTATAAAGAGATCGTGCTTGGAGAAAAAGAAATTCCATTCGAAAAAAGTAAAGATCATGGTTTCCAGCGACTGAAGAATTTTTCGGTAAGCTGGCTTCATAATCAGGATGCAAAGCGCAGACCGAATGAACGATTCAGTGCCAATGTAAATGTACAAAGTGCTTTTAATAATAAATACAACCCCGAAAATTCAGCTCAATATCTAACGAATACCTTCTTCTCTAACATCAGTTATGGTTATACTTTTAAGAATGGGGCCATTTCCGTTAATGCGCGTCACAATCAAAATACTCAATCGCATGATATGGAAGTAAGTTTCCCTGAGCTTACTTTTAGTACCGTACGTTTCTTCCCTTTCAAAAATGAGTCGAGAAGCAAACCTAACTTCCTTGATAAGATCGGTTTCAGCTATACGGCAGAAGCTAAAAGTTTTTTACGTGCGAAAGATTCTGTTTTTTTTAAAGACACCAGCCTCGCTAAGATCCAATACGGCGTTAGACATACTATTCCTATCAGTACCAATCTTAATGTATTGAAGTATTTTACTTTGACACCGGCAATTAATCTGAGCGCTGTAAACTATATGAGTTACAATGAATATCATTTTGACTCAACTAAAAACATGGCTATTCTGGACACTTTGCACGGCTTCAAAACAGGATTTGATGCAAACTTCAGCACTAATCTTACCACTAAATTATTTGGTGATTATTACTTCAAAGGAAAACGACTAAAGCAGATCCGACATTTCATTATTCCAACTGTAGGGATCAATTATCATCCAAAACTTGATGGAGATAAACTTGGTTTCTACAAAATGGTTCAAACCGATACTAATGGGCTTACCAAGCAATACTCCATTTTTGAACAGGGAATTTATGGCGGACCACTAGGAGCAGAAGGTGGTACCTTTACTTACGGTCTGAATAATAACTTAGAGGCTAAATTTCGTAAAAAATCGGATAGTGGTTTTGTAGACAAAAAGGTTATTCTACTTCAGAATCTTGGGATCAATGGATCTTATAATTTAACTGCAAAAGAGATGCAGTGGAGCTTTATAAACGTAACCGCACGTACCAGAGTATGGAAAAACATTGATCTGATGGGTGGAGTTGTTTTGGATCCTTATTCAACCAACGATCTCGGTAAAAGAATAAATTATTTTTATGCCTATGAAGACAAGATATTCCCTTTCCGTTATGTTAGCTCTCAGCTTGCAGTTAATGCAGTCTTCAATCCGCAGATCTTCTCAAAACAAGGAAAACAGCCAACCGGCAATTGGAATTTCAATATCACCTACAACATAGCATTCTCTAAAAACTACAATAAAGATCTATTGGTTGTTCCGGGGCCTTCACAACAGTTGAACTTTAATGGAAATATTGATGTAACTAAAAAATGGAAAGTTGGATTTAACAGCGGATATGATTTTACCACACATGCATTAAGTTATACATCTTTCAATATCTACCGTGATCTCCGTTGCTGGGAAGCTAAGATCGACTGGGTACCATTTGGTTTTAACAAACGGTACTCCATCGGTATCAATCTTAAAACCTCTACACTTAGAGATGTAAAAATTCCTCGCACACGAAACTGGTACGACAAGATCTAATTAAACTTCGTATCTGTACACAGGTTCAATATCCATCTTATCTTCATGCATAACATTCAGATCTTTTATTAAACCGCTGTTTAAACCATACACCCAGCCGTGAACTAATAAGGTTCTCTCTTTCCAGGCCTTCTGAACAAGTTTTGTTTTACAAAGATTCTGTACCTGCTCGATTACATTAAGTTCTGTTAATCTATCAGCACGTTTATCAAAATCTTCAATGGCATCCAGCTCTTGAGAATACTTACTGTAAACTGCTTTAATATTAGAAAGCCAGTTATCTACAAAACCGTGCGTGTTATTACTCATCGCAGCTCTTACTCCTCCACATCCATAATGTCCACACACAATAATGTGCTTCACCTTTAAAACATCAACCGCATAAGCAACCACGCTCAGGCAATTAAAATCAGTTTGTACAACCAAATTAGCAATGTTACGGTGTACAAACATTTCACCACTCTGCGTTCCTGTTATCTCATTTGCAGGAACACGACTGTCGCTGCAACCTATCCATAAATATTCCGGTGTCTGTCCAAGTGATAGTTTCTTGAAATACTCAGGATCATCAAATCTTCTTTCTAATGCAAATTTTCTATTACCGTCTATTAATTTTCTGTATGACTCGTTTAGCATCTTTTCTGTTTTTTATTAATGTTTACTTAAAATTTCTACTTCATCAATTCCTTCCAATACCACTTCCACATTTCTGAGACTTGCCGACAGTTTGAATTCCGTTATGACCTCGAGTACATCGCGATCAATGAAGTTGCTTCTGCCACCGTCTATAACAACTCTGGAACCTGGTTCTACCGTATGGAAAAACTGAATGAATTTTCCCTTGTTGATAAATGTTACGTTCTGCTGAAGACGGATAAAATAAAATTTCTGTCCATCTATGGTATCTGATAATAATCTAAATGGATCTTTGAAATTTTGCTGAAGGATAAAAATAATTCCTACAAACAAACCTGCGGCAACTCCTTTAAGAAGATCAGAAAACAGGAACACAGTAAGCGTAACTATGAATGGAAGGAATTGAGGAAGACCGTCTTTTATCACTCTTTCATTTCTTTCTTTGTCACCAATAACAATTCCTGTTTTACCAAGCAGCCAGAATAAACCTCCAAACAATGTTTTCACATCTGTTGACGTAGGTTTAGCTAATCTCCAGCCTGTAATGATAAGAACTGCCGCAAGAGCAGATAATGGAATCAACTCCAGTACAGAAGGAATTAAGAATAAAGCAACAAGCAAAAGTACACCATGAAAAATGGAAGATAATTTTGTTTTTGCTCCTGAACTTACGTTGGCAGAACTTCTTACGATCACTGATGTAACGGGTATTCCTCCTAATAAACCACAAATAATATTTCCAGCACCTTGGGCGATCAGCTCACGGTTTGTTGGTGTAGTATTAAATTCAGGATCCAGCTTATCAATTGCTTCCACACCCAAAAGAGATTCAATACTTGCAACCATTCCGAGCGTGATCCCTATGATCCACACATGTTTTTCTTTGAATGCAGAAAGCTCAGGGAAATGCAAATTGTTTTTTACTTTATCCCAGGTATCCATGTCGGGCATATTCACTAAATGCTGACTTTGAACAACAAGATCAGGAGCACTGGATCTGTAGATCATGTTTGCTACTATACCAATAATAACAGCTAAGAGTGGCCCCGGAATAAAAGCCAGAAATTTATTCTTCTTAATAAAACTTGTGTTCCATAAGATCAGTACTCCAATACAAAGCACACCTATGATCGCTGCTCCTGGTGTTATATAGTTCACCATGTGAATCAGCTCTGTGAATGAATTTTCTCCATCCATTTGAATGAACTGAAAATCTCCTTCCGGATCTTTATCATAACCAAACAAGTGAGGGATCTGTTTTACAACCAGAATAATTCCTATCCCAGACAGCATTCCTTTAATAACAGATACCGGAATATAATGCCCGATGATTCCTGCTTTTATTATTCCCAAAAAGATCTGAAACACCCCGGCAATAACGATGGCAGCTAAAAATGCGTTGAATGTTAATGCTGGAATGGTTAATCCGAATTGTTCGGGATAAAGTGCCGCGAGAACCGTTGCAGTTAAGCCGGCAGCCGGACCACTTACACTTAAATTGGAGCCACTGATGAGGGCTACCACAATTCCACCGATGATACCGGCAATAATACCGGCAAGTGGATCAACTCCCTGTGCCACGGAAATTCCGAGACAAAGAGGTAAGGCAACTAAAAAAACTACAAGACCTGCCTTTAAGTCTGAACCTATATGTTTAAACATAATTTCATTGTTAATTAAATAAATTAAAAAGCCATTCGTATTTTACGAATAGCACAAATTATTTAACTAGCAATTAGGAGGAGGTGAATTGATTTCGAAGGAGTGATTTTCCATTTTTCCATCGGAGGAAATTGCAATCTGTTCATCTTCCAAATGAATAAGAACAGCCGTAAATGAAAATGGAGAGGTGTGAAATTTTTCTTCTTTACTTCCAAAATCTTCTTTTCCTTCGGAAGAATGTGCATCTTCTTCTTCCGACATATTTGCCTGGGTGAATGAATTCTGGATCTTACACAAATAAGAAACGAAATTCCCTCCAAAAAGGTTAAAGCAGAGATATAGAATTAGTATGTTTCTGAAAATTTTCACAATCAGGGCAAAGATACTAAAATCAAATACAAATTAACAAATCGCATCGACCAAATAACTTTTTTTCGCTTTTATTTGTCGATACAACTAAATAACTGATAATCAGATTATTTTTTGGTAGCCACGTCTCTTGCAACCAAAACGTACTTCAGGATCTTGGCTTTCTGAACATCGTCGATCTGAGCTTTTGGAGCCATCCAATCTATTGTTTTCGGCCATTTTTCAGCTGTACGATCAGTTACAGCAGGTAAACCATGACATGTTCCACATCTTCCTGTATAAAGCTTCTCACCCTCGAGGATTTCAGCATGAGCTACCCCAGGATAACGAGCTTCTGTAGCGGCAGCCATATCTGCAGACAAGGTAGCAGGAGCTACATTTTCATTTTTCACAGCGGTATCTGCTGATTTTTTCGTTGATGTACAAGCTGCAATTACTATTGCAGAAAAGATCAATACTTTAGTAACTTTCATAAATTATTTTTTTCGCGCAAGGCACACAAATAGTGCCATATTTGTTATGTTTAAATTATTTCAATTTCGCATCAGCCTGAGCTTTTGCATCTACCATTATCTTGTCGGCTTTTGCATTTGCTTCGTCTGTTACCTTCTGAGCTTTTGCTTCTGATTCTTTACGCATTTTCTCAGCTATCTTTTTGTTTGCTATTTTCTCTATAGGATTTCCACCTTTATTTTGAAGTTCATCAGCTTGCTTATTTCCTTCACTTCTGATCTGTTCTGCAACTTTAGCAGCTTCAGCTTTGATGTTATCTGCTTGTTTTTGTGCATCAGCTAAGATCTTATCTGCTTCCTCTTTTGCTTTACCTTTTACATCAGCAATCACTTCCTGCTTCTTCTCCTCGATCAGTTCTTTCACTTGCTCTTTCACTTCATTCTTCACGTCTTTCATTGCATCCTTCATTCCTGTTTTGATCACAGGTTTGGTTACGGTACCACCGATTAAAGCGGTTGCTTTGATCTTATCCGGAACCGTTACATTCTGACCAGTTGCAGTATTTACCTTACCCATTAAGCCCTGAACAACTGAATTAGCTTGTGTTCCGAGGTCTTTTGTAGGAATTTCCATATCCCATTTGTAATCGATGGTTTGATCGAAACCTGTGCTTCCTGAGATCTCTGCAGCCACATTCTGAACTTTTGTTTTGAAAGGATCGATGTGAACTCTTCCATCAACAAATTTGTAAAGCAAGTTGATGTCTTTAAAATCCATTTTCTTCAACTTATCCATCTTCAAAGCATCACCTAATTTCACGAATGGTTCGAAACCTTCAACACTTACTGAAGTGGTTTTGAAATTTCCACTTCCGGTTAATGAATTCATATCCGGCTCCATTTTTTCATTCAATGTTCCGATCAGATCTTTTAGTGTTGTAGAGAATTTACCTTTTGAATATTGCCCAATTGGAGCCATCTTCTGTACACTATTAAATGCAGTAAATGTTTTCTGAATATCGAAGTTTGTAATGTTCAGATCAAAATTAATAGCTGGCTTACGTGTGTTTTTAGTATCATAATAACCCGACATTACCATGTTTCCATCCAACAGATCCATTTTCAGGTTATCCATAGTTGCGCGTGCATTACGAACGATCACCGCACCGGCCACATTAGTGATATCTATTTTGTCGTAAACAATTTTACCGATAGTAGAATTTAAAACGAAATCAATATTCTTAGGAACTTCCATCACCGTCATTGCCGCTGTATCTGCTGCTGCAGGAGCCGCTGCTGTCGTATCTGTTGGTCCCATCAATTCATTAATATCAAGCAGATTGGAGTTCAACACAAAATTTCCTTTGATCAATGAGTCTTTGAAAATGTACTGCATAAAATCTTCTATTTTTCCATTCATACGGATATCCGATTTACCCATTTTCGAATCAAAGTTTGCAAGCTCCACATATTTAGGAGTGAAGTTCAAACGCATTGCATTGATCATGATATCGTAAGGAACTGCAGTTGTTTTGTAATTCATTTTGTCGATCTCAACAAAACCATCTGCTTTGAACTCATCATATTTTTCCTGCTCAATCATCGACATGCGGCCGTTCATGTTCACATCCATATTGATGGTTCCGTTCAATTCATCACCCTTTTCCATTGGAACAAATTCTTTAACGCTTGCAAGAATAATTTTTCCTTTTACCATTCCATCAATTGTTGGATCAGTCATAACGTTCTTCACATTCATTCTTGCATCAATTGGATTACCCGCCATCTCCATGTGGAAACGGTTAAGGTCGATGATCATTCCATCCATTGAGCTGGTAGGACTATTTACATCCAGATTGATCTGAATATTGTTAACTGATTTTGGTAAAGAAGGATATTTGAACATCGCGTCTTTTACTTCCAGATGCACACCGAATGATGGCATTAGTTTATCGTTCATTGTTCCTTTTGCAAAACCATTTAATGCCAATTTACCAGCAGTTTTTACAGAAGCAAAGTCTTTTGAATAAACAGCAGGAACCAATGATAATAATGATTTGAACTCCGTTTGTTTACAAAGGAATTTCACATCCATATCAATATCATCCTTAGGCATTGCTAACCATCCATCCAGGCCTAAAGCAAGATCATTCAGGTTAAATTCATTTTCTTTGAACGTAAATTTCATGTTAGGCATATCCATTGCCATTTCCATCTTGATCTTCACATTCATGTTTTTTGCATAATCAATTCCACCATAACCGAAATTCATTTTTCCGATGTCAGAAGTAATGTTCATATCAAAAATATCCTGTGTAAAATCTCCATTCAATACAAAGTTGAAGCTATCCAGACGTGAAGTCATTGGAAGAGTAGCATCATCATAACGAACGGTACCGTTAATGATCTCGAATTTCTTAAGGGCTAATTTGAATTTTGTTGCAGCTGTATCAGCGGCTTCCGGAGTTTTTGCTGTAGTATCAGCTTTTGCAATATCCCAGTTTGCTTTACCTGTGCTTAATACTTTTCCATATAAATAAGGTTGATCGAGAATGATCTCTTTCACCTCGTATTGCTCTCCTTTAATAACGCTCATCAGGTTCACATCAAGACTTGTTTGTTTGATGTATGCAAGCGTGTCATTTGCGAACTCATCAACACCAATAACACTTACGCTATCGATCTTGAAACGAAAATCAGGAAATGAAGAGAACAAAGAAATATCAAACTCCCCGAAATCAACTTTCGCGTTCAGACTCTTGTTAGCTTCTTCTTTAGCTATTGCGATGATCTTATCTTTAAAGATAAAAGGAAGAATGATAATTAAGATCAGTAAAAGTGCAAAGGTGATCCCTGACCACTTCAATATTCTTCTGAAAAGGCTCTTTTTCTTTTTAGGTTGATTCTCGCTCATAGCTGATTTTTTTATTAGAATACGAATATATAGAATGTTGTTAAAAACAAAAGTGAAAAAAACGAAAAGTTTTCATGCTCCCTAACCTGCTTTAAATCAGTCCAAAACCTTACATTTGCTCCATTACTACATCAAATGAAGGAAAAACCATTTAAAAAGCTCAAAGTTGTAGAATTAGCCTCCGTTCTGGCCGGACCATCGGCTGGGCAGTTCTTTGCTGAGCTGGGTGCAACTGTGATCAAAATCGAAAACAAGAAAACAGGTGGCGATGTTACAAGAAGCTGGAAATTACCTTCAGAAAATAAAGAGTCGAAAGAATCTGCATATTTCTATTCAGTGAATACAGGTAAAACGCATTTAATGCTCGATCTGCAAAATCCAAACGATCACGCTACCTGCTTAAAAGAAATTGCCGATGCAGATATCCTTATTACCAATTATAAAAAAGGTGATGACAAAAAACTGAAGCTCGATCATACAAGCATAAAAAAGATCAATGAGGGAATTATTTATGCTTCCATCAATGGATTTGGAGAAGAGTCTTCACGCACCGCATACGACCTGATCCTTCAGGCTGAGAGCGGTTTTATGGCTATGAACGGTGAAGAAAATTCAGACCCTTTAAAAATGCCGGTTGCTTTGATAGATGTATTAGCAGCGCATCAATTAAAAGAAGCCATACTTATCGCATTATTAAAAAAACAACAAACCGGAAAAGGCTCTAAAGTTTCTGTTTCATTATTCGATAGCGCGGTTGCATCACTAGTGAATCAAGCTACAAACTGGCTGGTAGCAGGGCATTTACCACAGGCATCAGGCTCTTTGCATCCAAATATTGCTCCTTATGGTGAAATCTTCGTAACAAAAGACAAACAACTGATCACCTTCGCTATTGGAAGTGATAAGCAGTTTGATAATTTACTGTCTGTACTGAAACTGGATAAAACAATAGATAAAAAATTATTCCTTAATAATCAATTGCGGATCAAAAACAGAAAAAAGCTTCAGACTATTTTACAATACGAACTGAGCCGACAATCATTCGATAGTTTGTTCGATCAGTGCTTACACCTGGATATACCTATTGGTAAGATTCGCAATATGAAAGAGGTATTCGAACTAGCTGAAGGAAAACAAATGCTTCAGGAAACTAATGGAATTACCACGGTGAAGAGTGTGGCATTTAAAATAAACTAATATAACCTGTTGAGTCAATCCTCTTTTTGAATAAAAGTAAGCTTTGGGGTTAAGCCAATTGTGTTGGATGTTGAATAAGAAAAATTTGTAAGATGCACTAAAGAGCCGAAAGTCTCGAACATCTAATATAATCTATGCAAAATTGGATCTACAAGGCATTAGGGATTTAAATATAAGTCTCCGGAAAAAGGGCCGGTATCAGAACTCGTAAAATAAATATGTAGTGTTCCACGAATATACTCTACATGAATTTGTCCTGATACTACTTCAAAGTATGGGGTCGCTTCATATGGGCGGTTTACAAATTCCATAAAAGCAGTATTTGAAGCTAAACTTGCATTAGTTGCTTGTAAAAGATATGTCCCTGCGGGAGGTGCCGTATTATTAGGGAAATTAACCCATACGCTTTTAATATCCGATGCAAAACTATTATGCTGACTGGGATATGCATAACTAGCAGTTACATTATAATGGGAAGAATTTACATCACTTGAAACTGTTTGTGCAATGTATTTAGAGGAAGACCATACAAACCATGATTGAGGAATCACATTAACTGTTAGGTTTTGGGAATGATGTCTGCAGCCATTTTTTGCTTTAGCGCTTAAACCAAATTTTAAGTCCGCAAACCCTAAAGCTGGATCAATAATATATTCAGCATTTTCAGTATTTGTAGTTGTCCCATCGGGCATTGTCCATACATAATCTTCCCCATTTTCCGTGAGATTAGTAAGCGTCACTTTTTGTCCCGCAGTATAAACAGTTTTGTCAGTTGCAAAAGATACAATCGGATTTTTTTTACACGCGCTTACAAATAGCACGGTAAATAATATCACCCAATATCCCTTTATATTCTTCATGAAAACTGTTTCAGTTAATTTACTACTAATTTAAAATATTCGTTACTTAAGGACTGAATCACCAACTCTTAAAAGGCATATTCAATAAATTCGAGTTTGCATAACGTTTATCGTGCGTAACGTTTTCGTCGATCCAATCGGGCAACAGGTAGTTTTCTTCTTCCGAACTTAATTCAATTTCAGCTACAATCAATCCTTCATTCTCTCCTTCAAACACATCCACTTCCCAAAGGTGCTGTCCATGATGAATGTAATGACGCGTCTTTTCTACCACTTTATTAGAAAGCTCACGAATTAAGGCTTCTGCATCTTCCAATGGAATTTCGTATTCAAACTCGGAACGGGAGGCTCCTGTGGATTTTCCCTTTATGGTGATGAATCCTTTATTGTCCATCACTCTCACTCGTATAGTTTTCGAAACATCCGAATGCAGGTAAGCTTGTTTAACAACTACACTTTTGTGGGGGACTATTTCTTTCAATAGATCGTGCTTAACCAAGTATTTATGTTCTATTTCAAGAGCCATTTATTTCTTCAACAACTTAAATGCGTGCGACCATCTGTTCTCAATAAAACCGGGAATGCACCACAAAACACACAAAGGTTCAATTGCACGTGCAGCTTCTGCTTTGCCCATGTCTTCTGTTTCCCAACCGGTTTTATCTAAAATTTCTTTTACTTCTTTTTTTGCATCTGCATTGTTTCCGCAAATGAACATGCTTGGTTTAATTCCGTTAAAATCAGGATCGATCATGAACGGACTTCCAACGCTGCTATAACATTTTACAAAATTCACATCAGGATAAGAGTGTTGAATTTCTTCATGCAAAGATGAGTGAACCGGGGTGAAATAAGAAAGTACACCGTTCACTGGTGGAATATCAGAAGCAATTGGATTGGTAGTATCAATAACCGTTTTACCTTTCATGTTCTCTTTACCCATAAGGTTCAATGCTTCTTTGGCAACACTTCCCTTTACGGCAAGCACCAGCATATCTCCCCAGGCAGCAGTTTCATCAAAGCTTCCTACTTTACCATGTTCGTTTTGCTTTTTCCAGTCATCAAGTTTAGATGCTGTTCGGGTTCCGATCATTACGTTATAACCATGTTTGATGTAACCTGAGGCAAGTGTTTTAGCCACTGCACCTGAGCCGATGATTCCGATACGTTTCATAATATGAAGTTTTAAGTATTATAAAGATAGACGATTTTCTTGAACTTTGCTTCGTGAAACTCAGCGACCATATAAGACATATAAGGTTGTAGGGCTGGATTACCATTATGCTTCGTGAAACTCAGCAACCATATAAGACATATAAGGTCATATAAGGTCATATAAGATTGCCGGGTTGAATTACAATTATTTTCCTTTAATATTAACTAAGATCAGGTAGGGAAAAATGATCTGATCCTGAACAAATATTAACCTATATGGCTTTACATGTTACATGTCCCTTATATACCTTATATGGTTAAAACCTGGCAACAAAAAAGCCCCATCATTCCTGACAGGGCTTTCTTAAATATTATTCAGCTCTTAGTGTTCAGCTGTATGTTCTTCAGCTTTATGCTCTACTTCCATTGGAACTGCTTCAGTACCATTTGAAAGTTTTAAACCATGCTCTTTATTGATGAATGATCTTCCGTGATTAGCATTATTCTGAACTTTCTGATCCATGAAAATCGGATTCAATTTAGTTTTGTTCTCAGGGTAACCGCAGTATGTTCCTTCAACCAATACAATGAAGATCAGGTATCCGATGAACATTGAGTAAGGTAACAAAATAGTGTATTTCATACCTTTTGTTTCGTCACCTAAGTGCATGAATTTCATTACAATGAAACCAGCTTTTGCAAGGGTTAAAATAATGAATCCCCATTTAAGCATTGATCCACCTGTTAAACCCCACTTTGTTGCGTTGTAACCAACAAATAATTCAACCATTGTGATCGCAAGCATGATCCAGAACACTCTCCATAATCCTTTACGTTTCTTTTTACCTTCCTCTTCAGTGTGGTGGTACATTGTTTCGTACTGAGGGTAATCATCATGAAATTCCATACTCATAAATTTCTGTTTTTAATATTAATATCTTTTTGAATAATCCTTTTAAAGTAGATAGAAGAAGGTAAATACGAATACCCAAACTAAATCTACGAAATGCCAATATAAACCAACCTTTTCGATCATTTCATAGTGACCTCTTCTTTCGTAAGTACCAGCCAATACGTTGATGAAGATCACACAGTTGATCATTACCCCAGAGAAAACGTGGAATCCGTGGAAACCTGTAATAAAGAAGAAGAAGTTTGCGAACTGAGCAGGACCATATTCATTAACCGTCATGTTAGCACCTTTGAAGGTTTGCATTACATATTTTCCGGTATCGATATCCCAAACCTGTCTTAAAGCTCCGTGATCAGTACCAACGATAAAGTTATACCACTCCCATGCCTGTGATCCAACGAACATGAAACCACCAACAATGGTAAGTAACATCCAGATGATCACTCCTCTTTTGTTATTTCTGTGTCCAGCCTCAACTGCTAATACCATCGTTACCGATGACATGATGAGGATGAAGGTCATTAAACCTACGTAGAATAATGGTAAATGTTTGTGAGTTCCCGGAAAGTGAGTGAACACATCTTCCGCCGCCGGCCATGCGTCAGAATATTTGTGACGTACAAATCCGTACGCGCAAAGTAATCCTGAAAATGTTAATGCATCGGAAACAAGGAAAAACCACATCATCATTTTCCCGTAGCTCATTCTGAATGGTGATTTACCCCCATCCCAAGCTGTTTTTTGATCAAGTTCTGCGACTGCGTGCCCCATAAATCGTGTTAAATTTTGTTATGTTAAAATTTTGACTGCAAGTTTAACGATTAAATACTAAAAAAAGAAATAATACCACCCATAAAATATCAAGAAAGTGCCAAAAAATGGAGGTCAGGCTCAACCCCAAGTAATTACTGGAGGTGTAGCGCTTTTTTGTGGCTTTAAACAGAGATATTAACAATGCAATGAGGCCAAAAATGATGTGACAGAAATGTAAAAAGGTAATTACATACATAATTGAACCCGAAACATTGGAATTTTTACCCGAAAAGAAGATGTTATTTTCGATCAAATACGACCAGGATCTGAACTGTAAAAAGCAAAAAACGATACCCAGAATAAAGGTTGCGAAAAGTCCAATCGTAACCATGTTATAATTATCCTTTTTTGCAGCATTTTGAGCCATAAAAAGAGTAAGACTGCTGGCTACAATTACTGCGGTAGAAACATAGAAGAGATCAGGTAATTCAAATACCAACCAGTTTCCATTTCCCATCATTACCATGTAATAACTTAAAAAGCCTGAGAAAAAGATAGACATACTTCCTATAGCCCAATATAAAAGCGCTTTACGACTCTTTTCGTGCACTCTTCTCTCTTCTGTTTTTTCTAATTGAACTTCCATAATTTAATATCCTGTCATTAATGCTAATTGAACTATTGGTAAGTAATAAAACGAGCCGAACATCAACTTACGTGCGGATTCTATACTTCCATCCCTGTATAATCTATATGCCTGAAAAAGAAAATTCAATCCCATAAGCAATGTTACCACACTTCCCCAAAGACCTGCAAAATGGAATAAATATGGTGTTAGGCTAATTGGAATTAAGAATAAAGTGTAAACCAGGATCTGAAAACGACTGCTCGCATCTCGTCCGCCTGTTGATGGTAACATAAAGAAACCTGCACGTTGATAATCATCATGACTCACCCACGCAATTGCCCAAAAATGCGGGAACTGCCAGAAAAACTGAATACAATACAATAAGATCGGATACATACTTAATTGCCCAAAACCCGTTTCACCAGCCAGTGCTCCAATCAATGTGGGCAATGCTCCCGGAATTGCACCAATGAAAACCGAAAAAGGAGATATTCTTTTTAAAGGTGTATAAACTAAAGCGTATAGGGCAATTGAGGCAATGCTCAACATACCACATAATTGATTAGTGTACTGAAATATGAGCCAGCAGCCAACAGTTCCGCAAATAGTTGCAAAGATCACCGCTTCAGATGGACTAATGATTTCAAGAGGTAAGGGGCGTTTTTGAGTACGTTTCATCAGCTTATCGAGCTTTTTCTCGATCACCTGATTATATGAATTAGCGCAGGCAGTAACTAAAAAACCTCCTACAGATAATGCAACAATATGCTGCCAATCGAAGTTGTGAAGGTTAATAGTAAAATAGCTGATAACGGCAGAAAAAACAACCAACAGCGATAACTGCATCTTGGTTAATTTTATAAAGGCTGAAAACTTGGAATAGGAAACCTGTTCAACCGGTGTATCTGCTTTTGAGCTCATTCGGGGCGCAAAGTTAGAATTATTTGCGGTTTTAGATATGATTTTCGATGAATACTTTTAACACAGAGGACGCAAAGAAAACAGAGCTTCACAGAGTTTTAATTCAGAATTGTTAAAAATCAAATCTTCTTTGTGAGACTCTCAAAACTCTATAGACCCTGTGTTAAAAAGAGCTTTTTTATTACCTTTACCTCAAAATAATACAATCATGCGTTATAATAAGATCGATAACAAGCTCTACATTGAGAATCGTAAGAATTTTTCCAAACACCTGAAGCCAGGTTCCATTGCTATATTCACTTCCAACGATATTTTACCTACTAATGCTGATGGAGCAATGGGCTTCCGTCAGAATGCAGATCTTTTGTATTTAACAGGAATCGATCAGGAAGACACCATGTTGTTCATTTTCCCGGATGTAAAAGACGGAAAGCACAAAGAAGTTTTATTTATTAAAGAAACCAGCGAACTTATTGCTGTTTGGGAAGGTGCTAAATTCAGCAAAGAAGAAGCAAAAGAGATCAGTGGAATCGATCATATCTACTGGACAGCTGATTTTGATAAAGTATTACCATCATTCATTTTTCAGGCAGAGAATATTTATCTGAACAGTAATGAGCATACACGCAGATATATTGATACAGAGACTCAGGAAAATCGTTTAGCAAAAAAGATCAAAGAAAAATATCCACTACATAATATTGAAAGAAGTGCACCTATCATGCACCGCATCCGGTCGGTTAAAAATCCAATCGAAGTGGAATTGATTCAGCACGCATGCAACATTACTGAGAAAGGTTTTAGAAGATTATTACCTTTTGTAAAGCCAGGTGTTCAGGAATTTGAGATCGAGGCAGAACTAATGCATGAATTCCTGATCAACAGAAGTCGTGGATTTGCATACGGGCCAATCATTGCAAGTGGTTATGATTCATGCGTTCTTCATTATGTGGAGAACAACAAAACTTGTAAAGATGGCGACATTCTTTTATTAGATGTTGCCGCTGAATATGCAAATTATGCAAGTGATCTTACACGCGTATTACCTGTAAACGGAAGATACACTCAGCGTCAGAAAGACGTTTACAATGCAGTACTTCGAGTTCATAAAGCTGCAGCTGCTATGCTGACAGTTGGACAAACATTTGAAAAATACAATGCTGCCGTTGGTGAATTGATGACCGAAGAGTTATTACAATTAGGTTTATTAAAAAGCGACGAAGTAAAAACTCAAAAAGCCGGAGCTCCAGCCTATAAAAAATATTTCATGCATGGCACTTCACATTTCTTAGGTCTGGATGTGCATGATGTTGGTTTCTTCCACGAACCAATGCAGGCAGGAAATGTATTCACGGTTGAACCTGGAATTTATATTCGTGAAGAGAACATCGGGATCCGTATCGAAAACAATTTCCTGGTAATGCCTAAAGGTGCTCCAACCGACTTAATGGCTAACATTCCAATTGAAGCAGATGAGATCGAAGAATTGATGAACGTTGTTATTACCCTATAAAATTAATTAAAACCCTCTCATGCTTTTTCTTTCCCTGGGCATTCTGTGCAATGTCATTTTATTAATTATACTGAAGTCATTCAGCAAACTTGGTATTCCATCACTTCAAGGCATTGTAGTAAATTACTTCGTTGCCGGAACAACTGCTTTATTTTTTGTAGGCGACTCTTTTACCATTGGCGAAGTAATAAGTTCAGAGTATTTTCCTATCAGTCTGGTGCTTGGTGGCTTATTCATTTCGATTTTTTACCTGATCTCTTTAACAGCACAAAAAATAAATATTGCAGTTGCCTCTGTTGCCAATAAAATGAGTGTAGTGATGCCGGTGATCCTTGCTTTTATGTTTTACGGAGATCAGATCACTGCTTTAAAAATTGCCGGAGTTGTGTTAGCGCTCGCTTCTGTTTACCTTACTACAAAGCCAAGTGGTACTTCAGAAAAAAGGCCGGCTTCTTTAATGTTATTGCCTGTAGCAGTTTTTATAGGAAGCGGAATCATTGACTCACTCATCAACTATGCAAACAAACGTTTGATCCACACTCCCAAGGAAGATGCTTTATTCACGGGTTTTGGATTTTACATTGCAGGTTGTATCGGAATAGTATGGCTTGCATACATGATCATTTTCAAAAAAGAAAAATTCGTCTGGAAAAGTATTATTGGTGGAATTGTATTAGGAGTTCCTAATTTCTTCAGCATTTATTTTATTCTGAAAGCATTGAGCAGCGGGGTATTCGAAAGCTCACAGCTCTATCCTATTGCTAATGTATTTATTGTAATCCTTTCTTCTTTAGCAGGAATTGTTCTATTCAAAGAAAAATTGAGCAAGATAAATGCGATTGGAATTTTGTTGTCGGTTGTTGCGATTGGATTGATAGCTATTAAACTAAGTTAATTTGAAGACTTGCTTTTCTCCGACACATACTTAACAATCGAAAAACCATCCGAAGGCATCTTTCGCGACAGAGGCAGCAAGTTTATTGGCTTTGCTTATCCTGTTAAGTCTGAAGTTGAAGTGAAAGAAATCCTTCAACGTTTACGTAAAGAACATTCAGGTGCTAATCATCATTGTTATGCTTATCGTTTAGGAGCCGATAAACAAAATTACCGCGCTAATGATGATGGAGAACCTGCAGGAACGGGAGGCAAACCTATTTATGGACAGATACAAAGCAAAGATCTAACCGATATTTTAATTGTAGTAGTTCGTTATTTCGGTGGAACATTATTAGGAGTTCCAGGTTTAATAAATGCCTATAAAAATGGAGCAATAGAAGCCATTGCAGCAGCGAACATTATCGAAAAACACATTCATTTTATCTACTCTGTTGAATTCTCTTTCGAAAGAATGAATGATATCATGAGGATCTTAAAAGAAAACAATTGCAAAGTAATTAAGCAGGATTATAACGAGTTGAACAGCATCGAGTTTTCTGTAAGAAAACAATCTTCGGATAAACTCGAGCAGATGTTAACGGCTTTGTTTGATGTGAAGTATAAGTATTTGAGAACAGAGTAATCCCTTTTCAACACAGAGCTCACAGAGAAAAGAGAGTTTCACAGAGTTTTTATTTAAACTAAAAAAGCGACAGTAAAACTGTCGCTTTTTATTATATCTCTGTGAACTCTTTCAGCGAAGCTAAACTCTGAAAACTTCGCGGCCTCTGTGTTAAAAAGCGGATGCCTATTTCATTACTTCTGCCAACTTATTATAAAGATCCTCGCCTCTTAAATTCTTTCCAATAATGATCCCGTTTTTATCGATCAAAAAATTCTGAGGAATGCTTCTGATACCGAACTTTTGTCCAACTTCATTGCCCCAGCCTTTTAAGTCAGAAACCTGAGTCCAAACCAATTTGTCTTTCTCCACCGCTTTCAACCATTTGTCTTTAGATTGATCAAAAGACACTCCCAAAATATCGAAGCCTTTATCCTTAAATGCATCGTATGCTTTTACCACATTTGGATTTTCACCTCTGCATGGTCCGCACCAGCTAGCCCAGAAATCGATCAATACCACTTTACCTTTAAAAGAAGAAATACTTATCGGTTTTCCATTAGCGTCATTCTGAGAAAACTCCATGATCGGATAACCGATTGTGCTTCCTTTTGCAGTAGCAATAAGATCAGAAACCAACTTTCCGAATTTTGTTTTTTTCACATCATCTTTCAACAGATCGTAATTCTTTTGCATAGACTCCAGATCCGGTTCTTCCTGATTTGCAGAAAATATTGCGTAAGCGGCAACAACTGAAGCCGGGTGCGCCGTAATAAACTCATTGGTTTTTGTGATCTGATCACGCATAACCAACGTATACTCATCCTGCTTTGCTTTCATGGTAGCTTCATCACCCGATTGCTGGGCTTTTTGAAAATCTACTCCCAAATCATTTTTTTTGCTTTCAAATGATTTCAATATCCCGCGATACTCTACATATTCTTTTTGAGAATTACCAGCAGTAATCGCCGCTTCAGTCATCTCAGAAGCTTTACCCTTTACTTTCACTTCTCCTTTATCTACGAAGAAAATCAGGAATTGCTGAGTTTTGGGATCCGTATATAACCAATACATATTGGTTTCCGGAGTTGAACCTTTAAATTTGAATTTACCTTCTTTTACTTTTACCGAATCGGTATTGATCTTATTATCCCATTTGCTTGACAAATAGATATAAGAGTTATCTTTTAATCCTATTAACTCACCATCAATAGTGAAGGACTGTGATTTTTGTGCGGCAGCATTCAGCGTTATCAAACCAAAGGTAAGAATAACGGCCTGTTTTAGAATTTTATTCATCTAACAAATATAAGATAATGTTTATACAAAAAAGAGCCAATTAACATTTATTGAATTTTAGTTAATTCCGTCGCCATTAAGCACAAACCTTGCCAGAAATATATGAAAGCCTGACACAGATTTCGCTGATTTCGCCGATTAAAACAGTTAAGAGTTTGACGCATTTGATTTGTCCATTTAATAATTCTATAATTCTATCTTAAAAAATCTGTGTCATCTGTGAAATCTGTGTCTAAACTCGATAAGACATTCATTTTTTTATTACTTTTATCTCGTTACAAAAAAATCTATGTGCACAGGGATCGTTAAGTTTTTCAACACAAAAAGTGGCTTTGGCTTTATTAAATGCAACGAGGATGGGAAAGAATACTACGTTCATGGAAAAGATGTAGAAACAGAAATCGCTGCTGATGACAAAGTAAGTTTCGAATTAAAAGAAGCAAAACGCGGCCCACAAGCTGTTAACGTAAAAAAAGCAGAATAACCCGGCCTATGCAAATGAAATACAAACAGCAGAACTACCTCGTTATAGCTGTTGTTATTTTGATCACCTGCATATCCTTCTTTTTTATTACCAAACTTAAATTCAATTACGACTTTGAAGCCTTCTTCCCAAATGAAGATAAAGAGTTAGTTGTTTACGAAAAATTCAGAAAGACATTTGAGCATGATAATGAATTTGTTCTTCTGGGAATAGAAAATAAACAAGGCATTTTCAAAAAAGATTTTCTTGAGAAAATTGATGAACTCACCAAAGAGCTCAAAAAGATCGAGCATGTAGAACGTGTTATTTCTCCCACCAATCTCAAACAACTTAATTTTGCAGGGCTCGCTCCAATTGAAGTAAATCTTCTCCATATTGATGATCCATCTCTTTATAAAACAGATTCTATCAACGCTTATTCTTCTCCCGAACTTATTGGCTCCTTCTTCCCTACTGATGCAAAATCGGTTTGTATATTTATTAAGAATAAAGACAATCTTTCGAAAACCAAAAGTGATAGTCTTGCCCGAAGAATTGAACGTGCTTTTACCAAATATAAGTTCGATGACATTCATTATGTAGGAAGAATTGTTGCGCAGGATGTTTATCTGAAAAATCTGCAGAAAGAATTTACCATTTTCCTTTTGCTTTCTTTTATCGTAGTTGTACTCTTTCTTTATTTTACCTTCCGCTCTTTCTACGGCGTTATAGTTCCGATTATTATCGTATTGGTTTCTATTGTATGGACCTTAGGCGTGATGGGAATCATAGGCAAGTCTATCGACATCATGACGGTGATGTTACCTACCATGATCTTTATTGCAGGCATGAGCGATGTGGTACATTTCTTCTCCAAGTATTTCGAAGAATTACATAAGGGAACGAATAAACCTGAGATCTACCGACTCATATTAAAAGAAGTAGGCTTTCCAACGTTCCTTACATTGGTTACAACTATCGTTGGATTCTTATCATTACTGTTTTCCAGTATACAACCCATTCGTGATTTCGGAATCTATACTTCTATTGGAATTACAATTGCATTTATATTGAGCTACACATTGCTTCCGGCAATCATGTTCTTATACACACCAAAAAAACTGGTACTTCAGCAAACAGAAGACAGCAGAACTCACAAGCGCATGCACAAATTATTCTTCTGGATCTTCAGGAATCAGAGAGGAATATTGATAGGAACTGCAATCGTTCTTGTTGCGTCTTTCTGGGGAATTACCAAGATCAGAGTGAACAATATTTTACTGGAAGATCTTTCTGACAAGGTGCGCATCAAGCAGGACTTCAATTATTTTGATGAACATTACTCAGGTGTTCGCCCATTCGAGATCCTTATTGAATTAAAAGATACTTCGAAGAACGTTTGGGATTATGATATGATGAAAGAAATAGATGAGCTCGATGTTTTTCTGGCTAAGAATTACAAAATGGGCTTTATGCTTTCACCTTCAGGAGTCGCAAAGAACATCAACAAATCTTTGAACGGAAATGACCCGGCTTTTTATAAGCTTCCTTCAACTGAAGAAGACTATGCAGATATTGAAAGCTACATTCTGAAAAATAAAAAGAACAAAGACCTTAAACGCATCATTCCTCCCGACGGTAAAAGTTGCAGAATTACAGGAAAGATACAGGACATGGGAAGCCTTAAAATAGCCATCCTCAATAAAGAGCTACAGGAATTTACAAACAAGAACATAGACAGCAAACTAATTACATATACAATAACAGGCGCTGCAACTTTAATGGATCGCAATAATGAATACATGGTTGAGAATATGATCCAGGGCTTCGGCTGGAGTATTGCCATTATCGGAATCCTTACTTTCTTCCTTCATCGTTCGTGGAGAATGGTGCTTGTTTTCATATTACCGAATTTCATTCCAATGCTTATTATTGCCGGCTTCATGGGCTTTGCAGGAATCGAATTAAAAGCTGCAACTTCATTAGTATTCTCTATTGCATTTGGAATAGCCACAGATGATACCATACATTTTATTTCCCGGTTAAAAATAGAATTGGGCTACGGTAAATCCCTCATGTATGCATTCAAACGTACTTATTTTGAAACAGGAAAACCCATTATCCTCACCACTTTTATTTTGATTGGAGGCTTTATGAGTTTGATGACCTCCGACTTCCAGAGTACTTTTTATTTTGGATTCCTGATCTGCATCACGATTGTGGTTGCTCTGGTGGCGGAGTTATTTTTACTTCCTATTTTATTAATGATGATCCTCGGCGGGAAGAAGAAATAATACCGCCCTCCCCGTTTTATTCATGGCAAGGCTGATGTATTCGGACTGCTGATATTTTTTTTCAATAAAAAATAATATTCTATTTTTACTTCAAAAAAAGAAAAATGAGAACAAGAATTTACCTCCCTCTGCTTGCTTTGATTTTACTATTTACCAAAGCTAATTCGCAACAAGTACTCTTTACTGCAAGTAATAATGCGATCTGGGAAGACATTTATCTTTACGAAGGTGACCAGCTCAAATTCGAATTCACTGGCGAGAATAAAAAAATGAGTGTATATTTTTGGGGATCTTCAGTTCCGGCTCCAAAAGAGTTTGCAGACAGGTTTACAAAAACAAAGGATATAACAACTTATGTAATTAACGTATCTAAAGAAGGTCCGCACAGAATAGGCTTGGTAGGTGGCTCTCTTTCAGGAAAAATTGAAGGCGAATTAAAATTACTTCGCATTCCTGCTCCTGGTAAAGCAAATGCACCTACAAGCTTCATAAACAAATACACTTACAACTACGAAAAGATCCCACAAAGTAAACCACGTCCCTACGAAACCTTTTATAAACGTACAATTCAGGATGCAAACACCTATGGTTTTAGTTCCAATTTTTATGTAAAGAAGGATGAGCAGATTTCTTTTACACCTTCTGCCGAAGATCAGAAACGTGCTACTGTAGCTTTAAACCAGGAGGATAAATTCTGGAACCTTGATGGCATTGTAAAAAATCAAGGGCATATTGCGGCTCAAAAAGGCGACACTATCTATTTTGAAATTACTCCTAAATTCACTCCTTCCGGAGATTATAACATCTGGATTGCGAGACCAGATCAGTTTATAAAACTCAATCCGGACCTCTTCGGAACTTTTCATTTAAATGAGGTTGTTCCTAATCCTTTGTTCAGATACATCACACCTTCAGGAGGAACTGCAAAAGGTTCTTTTGTATTGCAGAATGACGGACTTATTGGATTCTACTTCCAGCAACTCGGCTCGTATGACATTAAAATATATCGTTTTCTTGGAAAAGGGAACGATCCGAAATTTAGTATCAAATATGATATTGCTCCTGTTTTCAGATCAAAAGATGAGAATTATCAATTGGAACCGATCATTAAGTAAATGCTTCAACTCCTAAAAACTAAAGATAACTCCTTCACCCTCTACAACCCCGAGCTGAATGAAACTTATCATTCGAGACATGGCGCTTTGCAGGAAAGTTTATATGTTTTTATTAAACAGGGATTGCATCATTTTTTCGAAAGCAATAAAAAAGAAGTAAGCATCCTCGAAATTGGTTTTGGTACTGGTCTTAATGCTTTATTAACTCTTTTAGAATCAGAAAAACTGAATGCTAAAATAAATTACATGAGTCTGGAACCATATCCAATTGCAAAGGATCTGATCACTCAATTGAGTTATCCGGAAATATTGCAGTTAAATGAGGATCAGAAACAACTATTCTATATTTTACATGATGGTAGTTTAGTATATGAAACGGCCCATTCTTCCTGTCATTTTGAACTGATCAAAACCGGCTTGATGCAACACTCTTTTTCAAACAAATTTGATCTTATTTACTTTGATGCTTTTGCGCCTGAGAAACAAACTGATCTGTGGACCAAAGATGTATTTAACAAATGCTTTGAATTATTGAATGCGAAAGGCATACTCGTTACTTATTGTGCCAAGGGCGAAGTAAAACGTACATTAAAAACAACCGGCTTTAAGGTGGAGACATTGACAGGGCCTCCGGGAAAAAGGGAAATGATCAGAGCGGTGAAGATTTAATTACTATCATTTATTTAGCGAATAATTCTAAATTTACCACTTCGTTATTTGCTTCAAACAGATCAAAATGCTTAAAAGAAACTCATTTTTCCTTCTTCTCACTTTCTTTGTTCTTATTGGACACGGTCAGGAGAATAACTCCTCTATTAAAAAAATAATTGATTCTAAACTTGTTCCTATTCGCTCCATAGATCCCAAAGATACTTCTTTCGCAGATCTTCTAGTAATTAAGAACGCTATTGGAGATGCTAAGATGGTAATGCTTGGTGAGCAGGATCATGGAGATGCGGCAACTTTCGGGGCTAAAACGAGATTGATCAAATACCTTCACGAACAATGCGGATTTGATGTCCTTGCTTTTGAAAGTGATTTCTATAGTTTGAATAAGAGCTGGGAAAGAGCAGAAAAGAAAGAGATCAATGCCAAAACAGTTTGTGCTGATAAAAATGTTTATTCACTATGGACCAAGTGCTCGCAAAATCAGGAACTGTTCAATTATTTGAATAGTTCGTTAAAATCTAAACATCCTCTTGTTATTACCGGATTTGATTCAAGACATTCAGGAGGTTACGCCAAACAAAATTATGTAAAGCAATTTGACAGCGTGATGAAAAGCTTTAACTTGCCAATCCTGCAAACCATTTCATATTCTGATTTTCTGCTTACACTCACTGAACTCATTAATAAAGAATATGGGAGTAAGACCTCTGGCTTACAGCAAAAACAATTTTTGCAGGTAGTAGATACATTAAGCTCTCAATTAACGAAAACCAATGTAAAGCCCAATGATTTCTGGCATCAGGAATTAAAAAACCTAAAAGGATTTGCATTGAACGCATGGCTTCCGGGCTATGAGCAAAACGACTACTCATCCAATGTCCGTGATGCACAAATGGCTGATAACCTGATATGGCTCTCCCAAAAAAAATTTACCGATAAAAAGATAATTGTGTGGGCACACAATTTCCATATCACTAAACATTTTGAGCTTACCGAAGCAACAAAGAGCGATAAGATAGTTACCATGGGAAATAACGTATATAAAGTATTGAAAGATGATGTGTATATTTTAGGTTTCGATTCCTACCAGGGAACTGCCGGACAATTGGGAGCCAGGAAATATAATGTATCAAAACCATCTGCCGATAGCTTTGAGCAATATGTTTATCAGAAGAATTGTGATTTTGCATTTATTAATTTCAAGGATATTCCGGACACATCTCCTGAAAAAAAAAGCAGTTTTAAACTAAAAGCTATCCATCACCTTGAAATGAAAGGCGAATGGATGAATATTTTTGACGGTATATTTTACATCAAGGAAATGTATCCTTGTATCGAATGCGAGTTTAAGTAATTATTTTATCGGTAAAATTATTAAATTTGCGTATGGACAATCAACGCGCATTTAAAATGTTGTTTGCGGGAGTGTATCCGCTCTACATTAATAAAGTAGAAAGGAAGGGTCGTACAAAAGAAGAGCTCGACACTATCATTTGCTGGCTTACCGGATACACACAAAAACAGCTACAAAAGCAGATCGACACTAAAGTAAACTTCGAAACTTTTTTTGCTGATGCTCCGAAATTAAATCCAAACGTTACCAAGATCACTGGTGTTATTTGTGGTTATCGTGTAGAAGACATTGAAGATCCATTGATGCAGAAGATCCGTTACCTGGACAAGCTGGTTGATGAACTGGCGAAAGGAAGGGCAATGGAGAAGATATTAAGAGCTTAAATTAATCAGTTGTCTCGTCTCCTCATTCTCGTTCTCGCTCTGTTGTCTCTCCGTTCTCCCTTCTCATTTCTCACTCTCTCATTTTAATTCTGCCACTCGTAACAATTGTTATTGATCGCTTATTTTGCTGAATACATTTGTAATGTGTTCCAACAAAAAAATGGTTACAATATGAGTTTAAGCCGTCGTGAATTTATACAAGCCTCTCTAACCATTGGCTTTGCTATTGCAACAAAAAAGGGCTGGGCAAATGCCATTCCTTCAATTACTACCGAGCGCCGCGATCTTTTTCCGCAAGGTGTAGCCTCGGGCGATCCTACATACAATAGTGTAATCTTGTGGACTCGTCGTCCACCTGTTAAAGATAGCACTGCTGAAAAACTGACTGTTGAAATTTCAACAAGTTCTAAATTCAAAAAGATTATTGCAGGTGGCACAACACAGATCAGCGCTGATTCAGATTGGACCTGTCGTTTTCTTGCAAAGGATCTCAAGCCCAACCACGAATATTGGTATCGCTTTATTGATGAGCATGGTTTTGCAAGTCGTATCGGCCGCACCATTACTGCGCCCAAAGAAGATTCGGATACTCCCGTTCGTTTTACTTTTGTAAGCTGTCAATGTCCTAACGAAGGTTCACTGCATGCATATAGAAAAATGATCTATGAAGATGAGGCGAAAGCGAAAGATCAACGACTTAATTTTGTTTTGCACCTCGGCGATTTTATTTATGAAGTTACCTGGTATGGAGAAGACAATTCAAATGGCAATCGTGGCCGTCGTATCAGAGATCTGTATAAATTTCCGCAAGGCAGAAAAGTGAGTAATTTTCATTTGCCAGTTACATTAGAAGATTACCGCACCTTGTATCGCGCATACTTGGAAGATCCGGATCTGCAGGATGCACGTGCCCGCTGGCCTTTTGTATGTGTTTGGGATAATCATGAATTTGCCTGGGCAGGATTTCAAAGCTGGTATGTGGCTGGAGGAGCTTATAACGCTCCCGCACAAAATCAAAAAGTATTTGCTAATCAGGCATGGTTCGAATTCATTCCTGCACGAGTTCAACAACCAGGTAATCCTAAACTCGAAAAATTTCAGGCTCCTGCAGTAGTGGATGCTCCTATGGAAGAATTCAATGATGATGGGCTTTCAGAAGAACCCAATAATCTCTTAGCCATCAACAGTCTCAAGATCCAGCGTACCATGCGCTTTGGAAAAAATGTAGATCTCTTGTTAACTGATAACTGGTCATTCCGTTCGCCCGATTTTTCTACAGATGATTTTTCCGCAGAAGGGTTTTCTCGCGTTAGTCCGCAAATTCCTTTTGAGATCATGAATTACGGCAAGCACTATAATGGCGACAACCCACCGGAGACTATTGCTTTCAATGGCAAGGATATTCCGAATCCAACAAAGAATGTTCATGCACAAACATTTTTGGGCAAGGAACAAAGAGCATGGTTCTTAGAAAAACTCGGAGCTTCTAAAGCAAAATGGAAGATCTGGGGGCACACTTTCGGCACTATGGAAATACGTAGCGACTATCATAACTTACCGGATGAACTGGGAAGTAAATGGCCCAAAGATCAGGGCTACGCAGTATTCGACAATCGCTTTCTTCGTGATAAAGATCTGATCTTTGATTATGTAAAGGACAATAACATTACCGGTTTATGCATTGTTGCCGGTGATCGTCATGCATTCTCTGCAGGTCTTGCTTCCAAAGCGCTACCACCAAAAAAATTCGAACCACAGGGTGTAGAATTCGTCACAGGTTCCATATCGCAACAAACTGTTTTTGAAGTAGTGGAAGTTACCATGAAAAAAGACAATCCGAAGCGTGTGCTACAACTCATCGATCAACCCGATGGTAAACTGATTCAATCAATGAACGTGAGCATTTTGCACGGTGTACAATCAACACTGAAGTTAAAAGAGACCGGCGATATGAAACAAGCACGTGCAGTTCGTAATCCTGACCTGTCTCCGCATTTATCTTTAGTAGATTATGGTGGACATGGTTATGCATTAGTTACCGCTACGAGCGAAAAACTTTCTACCGAGTTTGTTTGTATTCCTCGCCCACTCGAACCCAACGGTCGTGAAGATGGCGGTCCTTTGAACTACCGTGTTGTACATAGCACCCGTTTATGGAAAGCTGGCGAGGCACCTAAACTGGAACAGAAGATTATTGAAGGTGACCCGCAGTATTGCATTTAGGCCCTTCTTTAGTCCTTTTTGATAAGCGATATTTTATTATATTAGCTATCGAAAAATATACCCTTATGTCATCAAAAAACTACTCTTTAAAAGAACGCTTACGTTATTCCTTCGAAAACACCATGTCAAAAGGCACCATTGCTATTATTGGCTGGCTGGCTATTATTTCATTACTGATCATTTTAATTTCAGCTGGAATACTATACCTCACCAATTTGGGTGGTACCGATAATGTTTTTGAAGCGCTTTGGGTTTCTTTGATGCGTACCATGGATTCGGGTAACGTGGCTGGTGACGAAGGTTGGAAATTAAGAGGGCTAATGTTATTAGTTACTCTTGGTGGGATCTTCATTGTAAGTACACTCATCGGTACCTTAACTTCCGGTATGGAAAGTAAAATGGAGGAATTAAGAAAAGGAAGATCGAAAGTGCTTGAAACTGATCACACGCTTATTTTAGGCTGGTCGAGTAAAGTGTTTCCAATTATCTCCGAATTGATCATTGCCAATGAAAATCAAAAAAAGCCGCGCATTGTTATTATGGCTGATATGGATAAAGTAGAAATGGAAGATGATATCCGTTCTAAGTTTCCAAAAACAGGGAATACCAAGATCATTTGCAGAAGTGGTAGTCCGCTCGACCTGGGCGACCTTGAATTGGTAGCACCGCACGATGCACGATCAATTATTATTCTCGCTCCTGAAGAAGGAAATGCAGATAATCATGTGATCAAATCGATCTTAGCAATTACCAACAACCCGAACAGGAAAAAAGAAAAGTATCATATAGTAGCAGAAATCAGCAACGAGGAAAACATGGAAGCAGCTGAACTAGTGAGTAACGATGAAGCTGTTCTTTTACTTGCAGGAGATCTGATCGCAAGGGTTACAGCACAAACTTGTCGTCAGTCGGGTTTAAGTGTTGTTTATACCGAACTTCTTGATTTTGATGGGGCGGAAATTTATTTCAAGGATGAAGCACCATTGATAGGTAAAACTTATAAGAATGCTCTGAATGCATACGAAGAAAGTGCCATCATGGGATTGTTCCATAAGGATGGAGAAGTTTCCATTAACCCTCCCGCAGATACAGTATTGAAACAAGGCGATAAACTTATTGCTATCTCTGAAGATGATGATACGATCAAACTATCAGGAATAAAAGATCTTGGAATTAACCTTTCGGCAATTAACGAGAACAAACCGGAAGCAGCACAAAAAGAAAGAACACTTATTCTTGGATGGAATGAAAGAGGAAACACTATTATTAAAGAATTAGATGGATACGTTGCATCGGGCTCTGAAGTAATTGTAGTGGCAGAAACAGATGAAGCAGAAGAGGCTATTGGGAAACTACAAGGAAATCTTGAAAAAATAAAATGTTCATTTAAAAGAGGCAACATAAACGAACGTGCTTTATTGAATGCATTAGACGCTCCTTCTTTTAGTCACATCATTATTTTGTGTTACCAGCACATGGAAATGCAGGAGGCTGATTCTAAAACATTGATCTGTTTGCTGCATCTACGCAGTATCTCGGAGAAAAGCGGAAAAGATCTGAGTATTGTAAGTGAAATGCTGGATGTAAAAAATCGCGAATTGGCAGAGGTTACAAAAGCAGACGATTTTATTGTGAGCGACAAACTGATCAGCTTAATGCTTTCTCAATTATCAGAAAACAAGCATCTGAAAAAAGTATTTGATGATCTTTTCTCTTCAGAAGGAAGCGAGATCTATTTAAAACCTGCAAGCAATTACATTAAACCCGGACAAGAAGTAAACTTTTACACTGTAATTGAATCTGCTTTAAGTAAAGGTGAAACTGCTCTTGGTTACAGGATAACAGCAAACTCTTCAGACCCTTCGAAACAATATGGTGTTATGGTTAACCCTAAGAAATCGAACAAGTTCAAGCTAAGTGAGAACGATAAGATCATTGTATTGGCTGAGGATTAGTATTTGACTGTGCAATGTTCAACTCCTTTACTTCCTTATGGAAACGTATCACCTCCTTCTCTAAAACTGATTGGGAGCTTGATGATTATCCTTTGAGCTATACTCAGCAAAAAGATCTGGATGCTATTTACAGGGGTGATGCAAAACCCTGGATGGTACAGATCATAAACTGGTATGGGATCATAGGATTGGGTGATACAAAGGAAGAAGCCTATCAAATGCTCAGAAAATATTTTAATGAATATAAACTTAACAATCAACTTCCTCGTCCAGGTAGTTCTCCCCCACTCCAGTTTGCAGATACCGCAGAGATAGATAAGCTCGAAGATATTGCAGTTGACTTTTTTGAAAAGATACTAGAGATGAATTATTACGAATGTTTTATTTCGGATGAAAGTTCATTGTTTGATTTTAATCTGAATGAAACAGAAACGCTCAACAAAATTAATTTTACCTATCAATTGGAATTAACGGAATTAGGTGATGGAAACTTTGTGCAGTTACTTAAATTGATCAAGGAGAAAAATCAGAAATAATATGCTTTCATTTCTTAACCAGTTTTAAATCAAACGCAGAAAAATGCCGTACACTCCATCTGATAGATTACAATTCCAGGCTGGAGCTCTTAAGAAGGGCAAATTCAAACTTGAACCTGCCGATCAGGAGCTAATGGACTGGGTAAGTCTTCAGTTCAATATTCGTGCTTTGGATTTTTTATGCGAGAGGAGAGATGGGCCAAAGAATCTTCCGCAACAAGTGGTTCATATTGCTTTGGAAACAGCAGATCAGGTAAAGGGTATGCAAGCTAATCATACAGGTACCGCATTGATCGTCGAAAGATTTTTGAGGTATTTTAAATCCAGAGATTCAGAAACAAAAGACCTTTTGAAAATAGATGCTTTTCCATCCAACACAAATCCATATCCGGAGATCATTATCACTTATAGACCATTGAATGAACTGAGTAGAGAAATACTGGAGGAAATGATGAAGAACGAAAGACAGGAAGTCTTAAGTACTTTTGAAAGTGTGTGGACAATCTCACAGCAGGTTATTTTCTTTTGCACCGATGCGCAAGTAAAAGAGAACATGGCTAATGGAACTTCCGCAAAGATCATTGCACAATTGGAAGAGTTAGATAATAAGTATGATATTAAACAAAGTTATCCTTATAATTTTGACAGTAAAGAAAGCTTCGATCGTGATTACGAAAGTAATTGGTATTATTACTGGAAGTAAAAGATCAGAACTAAAAACACTCATTCATGAAATTAAAACTTCCCGCACCTACATTAGCCTTGTTAAAGAAGCAAGGTGCTACTGTAAATAGTAAACTACGTGCAACCAAAACTCAGCTTATAAAAACCTGCGAAGAATATCTCTATCCGCCTCATGATTCTGTGATCACTTTTGAAGCTGCATTTGGCGGCTTGATAATACCTGATGAACCTAAACAAAAAACGGAGGATCCCTGCTGGCTGTTCGGTGCATATGCCTGTTTAACGAGCAATGCTCATGTAGATCCACGCGGGGGTAGTAAAGCGCGTAAACTTGTTCCTGTTGCATACTCGCCTAATGATATCATTTATTATCTTGATGAACATGGTCGTGGTTATGCAGAAGACACCATTGAAGATGAGAAGGCAATTCTTTTTGCAGAGGACGGTACTTCACTTGTGTGCCGAATTATTTTTCATGAAGCAATATTTTTGAGAAAAGACACATCGCTCGATATACCCGGGCTTAAAGGAGAAGAGCTAGCTAAACAAATTCCCATTCACTTAGTTGTTGAAGCAAGCGGTAAGGATCTTCGTTTTTTCAGTGATGATAAAGCTGAAGTGATCATAGTTGAAGATCTTAAAACGAAACGAACACAAGTTGCAGCTACTACAAAAAAGCATCTCCAATCAATAAAACAAACTGTTGCACCTGAAACAAAAAAAACAGCTGCTGCCCCAACAACAAAGGAGATGAAGCCACATCTTGGCAAAGCATATATACGCATGGTTTCTGAGCAACGAACAAGCTTGCCTGACTTTTTCGAACACCTACCCGATCTTCGCGAATTAGATGTGAGCATTAACAAACTGGAAACCCTGCCCGAATCCTTATGGAGAGCAACACAGATAACAGATCTGGATCTTGGTTTTAATCCATTGAAAGAATTACCCGAGGGAATTGGCAATATGAAAGCACTTCGTACCTTATCGCTACGAGGTTGTCAAATTGAAACATTACCACAAGCACTTACAGGAGCCAAAAACATAAGCAATCTCATTTTAACTGAATGCACAAAACTTGATGTAGATAAGGCATTACAGATCATTGCGCAATTACCAAAACTGAAAGACCTTTCTCTTCCATTATCGCGTTCACTTACATCACTAGCTCCTTTGGCGAACTTACCATTAAAAGAATTATACTTGAGTGGTGTATATGTTGAGCATCCCGATCGTTTGCCTGCTGGTTTGGGACAGTTAAAAAAGCTCACCAGCCTGCGTATTCAATATGCAAATAATGTGGCATTGTTACCTGAAAACCCTGAGGACGTAAAAGCTTTACGACTGATCTTCAATAAAAATTTTACGGATGAAGATATAAGAAACAGTGCAAAGAAACAACCAGAGGTACTGTACTTGCAGGCTTTTGTTAAAACACTTTAATTTTCAAACTTCATTCCGTTTCATTATCTTCATTAAAAAAAGTGATAGACTATTTCATGTTACTTTCAACAGTGCCCATTTTTTTGCTGATAGCCGATGGTTATTATCAAAAAGATCTGAAAAAGGGAATACTATTGTTTTTCCTTTGCCTGGCATTTGTTTTTCTTGGAACACTATTGATCAAACTATTCAAACTTAAAGTAATATACGTAGGCATTCCCTTATTGATAACTGTATTTGTATTAGCCCATTTTTTCAATAAAAATAAAAACCGAAAATAAATGCAATTCGACCCAAGAAACAAGATCGTTCAACTTTGCCTTCAAGGTATAGCAATGGAAGAAAACAATAATCCGGAAGAAGCGCTTAAATTATTTCTTATCGCCTGGAATGAAGCTACCAACACGCATGAGAAATTTCTTGCTGCATATTACATTGCCCGTCAACAGAAGGATGTTCAGGATAAAATAAAATGGGCAGAAACAGCTTTGGAGCTTGCATTAAAACAAAACGACGATTCGGTTTCGAGTGCTCTTCCGAATCTGTATTTAAATCTTTCTAACTATTATGAGGAAACTGGCGATAAGGTCAAAGCAAAAGGGAATTACGAATCAGCTATGTCTTCGAAAAAACACCCAACAGATCGTGGGCCTTTTTATCATGGAACAAGAGCTGACCTGAAAGTTGGTGACCTCTTAACCCCTGGAGGAAAATCCAATTACAAAGATGATCTGGTGATGAATCACATTTATTTTACTGCACTGGTAAATGGAGCCGGGCTTGCTGCAGCATTGGCCAAAGGTGAAGGAGCTGAACGTGTTTATATTGTTGAGCCAACAACTGATTTTGAAAATGATCCTAATGTTACGGACAAAAAATTTCCGGGAAACCCGACACGATCTTATCGTACAACAGCTCCATTAAAGATTATTGGTGAAATAACAGAATGGGCAAGGCAATCTCCGGAAGATATTCAGAAATGGAAAGAAAGACTGGCCAATAGTAAAGGAGATATTATTAATTAAATCCACGCTATTCTTCTTAAAACCCCAATACTATCGACTCATTTTATATATCAGGAATTGCTATAGGACTTGACAAATACAATTCAAAAATAATGTTTCGCTTCCCAAAATCCCTGACATCAGTTATGGAAGTATAGAAATTTATCTGTTCAGGTTAAAATAGGTAGACAGAGGTAATTAATTTTAGCGGGGAAGATTCACAAAGTTTACCCTAAAGACTACAACCTGAAGGGCTACATGTTATAAGCACTTTCAAGAGAATCAGCATTAAGCAAAGTAAAACCAAATTGTTCTGCAATATTTATCCATGTTCTGGCACCAAGTTTCGCAATGTGATTATCCGGGAAAATACAGATCACTTTTTCAATATAGAGCGTTTGATATTTAGGAAAAGCAACATTAGTAATCCAATCCAACTCCTCTGGTGCCTGAAGTCCAATAGCATCCCTGAAATGAAGGATAACGGTTTTTATCCTGTACTTTTCGAGTGCTTCTACATTCTTTACAAAAGCCTTTTGCCGATGTTCACCCAAATTAAAATTGAAAAACTGGGCGACAAAAATATTCCTATCTATATTACGCCAGGAATGACAGTAATTTTCGGCAAAATAAACAGTAATATTCTCTTCCTGCATCATGGATGGCATTATCAATAAGGGTAAGCAAAGATAAAATAAATTTACATTAAATAACCTCTCAAATATTCCAGCTCCTTTTTGCTTCTCTGTGAACCTTCCGCCCACTCTTTATCCCGGATGAGTACTAACTCAAGCTACTCTCCACATAAGCCATTCGTTCAAACTCATCCAGCAGATCTTTTGTGATACTTAATTTGTTTACACGAGACTGCAGCTTCACATGTGTATTTTCCGAAGGATCATCTACAATAATTTCGTAGCTGCTTTTCCCTTCGACGGAATTTTTAGAAAGAAGATCAGTGATGGTATTTAATGCAACTTCGTCTAAATTGGAAGAACTGATCTTGAGCTGAAGATGTTTGAAAGCCTGCTGCATCAATTCAGAAAGTAAGCCCATCTTCGTTACTTTGAACTCAAGATTATCTGCCTGCCCAAAACGCGCTTGTATCCTACCCTTCACATAAACAAATTGGTTTTGCGAAAAGTACATTCTGAATTTCATATAATCTTCGCCAAACATCATGAATTCAAAACTTCCACCGTAATCTTCCAAACGGAATTTACCCCATGGATTTCCGTTCTTTTGTGAGATACGTTCTTCTGCAAAAGTTACGATTCCGGCAACGCCCATTTCCTTTCCGACCAATGGTTTCAGATCAGCAAGTTCACTGATGGTATTACGGCAAGCATATTTCATTTCGTATTTGAACATATCGAGTGGATGACCCGAAATGTAAAACCCTACTACTTCTTTTTCCTTAGCTAACTGATCAAGCGGCTCCCATGGATTAATGGTTGGCAAAGTCGGCTCGCTGATCTCCATATCACCTGTATCATCAAACATTCCCATCTGAGAAGTGTCAGTCATGCTATTCAAACTATTTCCGTAACGGATAATTTTTTCGGTAAGAGTAAGTCCGTCTTTCATATCAGGAACAAAGAACATAGCTCTGTGTACTCCTTCAAATGAATCGAAAGCACCTGCCTGCGCCAATGCCTCTAAGCTCTTTTTATTTACTGCTTTGGTATCAAGACGGCGTGCAATATCAAAAACAGAAATATATTTTCCTTCTGCTTTACGTTGCTCAACAATTCCTTCTACCACGTTAGCTCCAACGCCTTTGATGGCAGCCATCCCAAAACGTATTTCACCCTTTTCGTTTACCGAGAAATCACCAATACTCTCGTTTACGTCCGGACCAAGAACAACCAAGCCCATACGTTTACATTCTTCCATAAAGAAAGTAACACTCTCGATGTTGCCCATGTTATGAGTTAACACCGATGCCATGAACTCAGCAGGGTAATTCGCTTTTATATATGCGGTTTGAAATGCAACATAAGCATAACAGGTAGAGTGAGATTTATTGAAAGCATAGGACGCAAAGGCTTCCCAGTCGGTCCATACTTTTTCGGCAACTGCAGTATCATGTCCGTTCAGCTTACACCCATCCAGGAACTTGCTCTTCATTTTATTAAGAACATCGATCTGCTTTTTACCCATCGCTTTACGAAGTACATCGGCATCACCTTTGGTAAAGTTGGCGAGTTTCTGAGAAAGCCTCATTACCTGTTCCTGATAAACCGTAATACCGTAAGTTTCCTGAAGGAATTCATCCATACCTTCCAACTCATAAACAATAGGTTCAATACCATGTTTACGTTTAATGTAGTTAGGAATGTATGCAAGCGGACCCGGACGATATAAGGCGTTCATTGCGATAAGATCCGTGAGTGCATCGGGCTTCAACTCTTTCAAGGCCTTTTGCATACCATCACTTTCAAACTGGAACACACCGTTTGTTTCACCGCGTTGAAATAGCTCGTATGTTTTTTTATCGTCGAGTGGAATAGCATCAATATCGATATCAATTCCGTGACGTTCTTTTACATGTTTTAATGCATCTTTAATAATAGTAAGCGTACGAAGACCTAAGAAGTCCATCTTTAGCAAACCAGCAGATTCAGCAACCGAGTTATCGAATTGCGTAACGAGCATGTCGCTATCTTTAGCTTTACAAACCGGAACGAATTTAGAAAGTTCATCAGGTGTGATGATGATCCCGCAGGCATGAATACCGGTGTTACGTACACATCCCTCCAGTTCATAAGCTTGTTTTAATACATCAGCCTGCAAACCCTTTTCTTCAGAGATCTTCCGGAAGTTATAGGATTGCTCTACAAACTCGCGACGATCTTTGATATCATCTAAGTATTTTTTATTGATCCCATCCGGACTCAACAATTTATGCAGGGATGCTGCAGGAGTTGCAGGAAAAGCCTTTGCAAGGTTGTTGGCATCACTCAACGGAAGATTAAGAACACGTGCTGTATCTTTGATCGCTGATTTTCCACCCATAGTACCATAAGTGATGATCTGCGCAACCTGGCTTGCACCGTATTTATTTATAACGTAATCGATAACTTTTCCACGACCCAAATCATCGAAGTCGATATCTATATCGGGCATGGAAATACGATCCGGATTTAAGAAACGCTCAAAGAGGAGATCGTACTTGATAGGATCCACATTGGTGATCCATAAACAATAGGCAATAGCAGAACCGGCAGCAGATCCACGACCCGGGCCAACCGCTACATCCAGCCGTCTTGCTTCTGCAATGAAATCTGCAACAATTAAGAAGTAACCAGGATAACCCATTTTCTCAATGGTTGCTAATTCGAAATCGATACGCTCCTGAATTTCGGGAGTCATTTCCGGATAACGTTTGTGCATCCCGCGATAGGTCCAGTCTTTTAAAAAGATGAACTGCTCAGCAATTTTTCTTATCTCCAGTTTTTGATTTTCTCTTTCTGCTACAGGAACATTTTTTTCGTCCCATCCTTTTTGGCGGTAACCAACCAAACGTTCGAAAGAGGCTTCAATCTCTTCTGCTTTTTCTGTGATGAAACTTTCTTCGATAACGAAAGCGGGCAATAATACATCGCGGCCAAGTTTGTAAGCATCAACTTTATTTACGATCTCGTTGGTCGTTTCTATTGCTTCCGGATAATCACTGAAGAGTTGAATCATCTCAGCAGGTGAACGGAAATAAAATTCCTGATTCGGGAAACCGTAACGGAACCCACGCCCTTTACCAATAGGTGTTTCTTTCAACTCACCTTCTTTCACACATAATAAAATATCGTGAGAGTTAGCACCATTTTTATCTAAATAATAATTGTTGTTAGCTGCAAAATATTTCACTCCATACTTTGCTGCAAAACGAAGCAACACCTGGTTTACGTGTTCTTCTTCAGGAATATTGTGACGATTGAGCTCTACATAAAAATCTTCGCCAAACAATCCATGCCAGTACTTGAATGCTTCTTCGGCCTGTTCTTCACCCACATTCAAAATGAGATTAGGAATCTCTCCTGTTAAAGAGCCCGTAGTAGCAATAAGTCCCTCAGTATATTGTTCCAGAACCGTTTTATCAATTCTAGGTACATAATAAAATCCTTTAGTGAATCCGATAGAACTCAGCTTGGATAAATTGGTATAACCAGTTTTGTTCTTAGCAAGGAATACCTGTGTAAAACCATTATCCTGCTTGCTTTTATCTAAATGATCTTTGTTGATGTTTAATTCACAACCAATGATCGCTTTTAGTTCGTTCTTCTTCTCGCCTATCTTCTCACCCTTAGCAACCGCTTCGTTGTGAGCTTTAATTCCTTTGTTTGTTTTGTCAACCGTTTGCCAGAACAAGAAGGCACCGTACATGTTTCCATGATCAGTTAACGCCACACCCGGACAATTATAATCAGCTGCTTTTTTTACCAGATCATCAATATCACTTGTGGATTGTTGTACGGAGAACTGAGTATGATTGTGTAAATGAGAGAACTGAAGTGTGGAAACATCGATAATTGGAGTATCTGCTTTTTCAGTTTTAACTTTTCCTGCATTTGCCTTTCTTTCTTTCCACGCTTGTTCGTGATCATACAATGCCGAAAGATCAGGAGCAATATAATTAAGTGTTTGAAGATTGGTTCCCGCCAGTTCTTTTACTTTGGTAATTCCTCTTTTAATGATCTCGAAGAAAACCTTAGCCGTTGCAGTAACGTCAAATGCAGCGTTGTGAGCTTCTGCAAAAGTATCATTGAAGAGTTTAGAATATAATTCAGTTAATGTTGGCCATTTGAACTTACCTCCTCTTCCACCAGGAATAGCGCAGAACTCAGTGGTTTCATCATTCTTGGTATCAATTACACCTTTACCTTCAAAAACATTTGGAAGTCCGCAACGTAATAATTCGCAGCCAATAACATTGATATCAAATTCGATGTTGTGCCCACACATGTACGTACTTTGTGCAACTGCATCCATGAATTTCTGAAGCGTTCCTTTCAGATCCTCACCTTCTTCATTGGCGCGTTCATTCGTGATCCCATGGATCTGAACTGCATTGAAGGGAATAGTATAACCTTCCGGCTTCACGATAATAGAATCGTGTTGCAATAGATTTCCCTGAGCATCATGAAGCTGCCAAGCAACCTGAACCATTCTTGGCCAGTTGTCGAAGTCAGTTAAAGGAGCATTATAATTACGTGGTAAACCGGTGGTTTCTGTATCGAATATTAGGAACATGTTCTATTTCTGGTTTAATTTCATTGAACTCGCAAGCTCGGTTCTGGTTTATTATTTCTTGTTTAAGAGATAAATAAATAATTCAACGTTAAACTCGAACTACCGTTTTTATTGGTAAAAACGAGCACTAAATTTACGGAGAAAAGAAGATTTTTTAAAGGATTGTTGAAAAGTGGAGGGAAGTTTTTCGGGCGAAGATCTTACCTGACAATGACGCGATCTTTTCTTACATTTCCTGATACATCGTAGGAAACAATGATCTTTTGACCGCTCCCGGAGCCAATATTTCCGGTGTAAGAATTACCATTTTTAACATAAGTTCCTTTACCTTCCAGTTTGCCCAACATGCTTACTATCTCGTAATTCAGCAGAGGGTTAAGGGATTCGAGCTTAAATGTTCCGTTGGTTTCAAGCGGATTAGGGTAAACAAATTTTGCCACGGAAAGATCTTCCTGAGGCGGCAAATTGAGTCCTTGGATACTAAAAGCTCTTTTATATAAATGCCCTTTTGCAGTTAATACATAAAGAAAGTTTCCGGAGATCTGGATAGATGTAATATCTGATGAATCGGGCATGATTTCAGTTGTCCACACATTTCCATTAGTATAAGAAAACGCGAGGAATCCATTTTTGCCCCCGGCCAATAAGATCGAATCATTATAGACTTCAATTGCAATAAGAGCTTTTGTAGTTTCTGTGTTCAATAAATTCCAGTTTGCTCCTCCATTACCCGTTCTCAATACTTTTCCACTATCACAAACCGCATAACCAACCTGATCACCAGCAAACATCATCTTCCAGATTTTTCTGTTACTATAATATTGAGAAGTCCAAGTAGTGCCTAGATCCTGACTCATGATCAAACGCTTGCCTGTATCTACAATACAAACGCTTTTTGCTGAATCGATGGTCCACACGCTCAGACCAGAAAGAGCGTAAGAATTTGATCCATTGAGAGTAGTAGAATAAGTAGCTGGTGTTCCCGAATATCTACCAAGCCCTCCTGGATGAGAGAAATACCCTGTTTTAGTATCTTTAAAATGATATCCACCAATAGGGGCGCTACCAAGTACTGTATAAACCGAATTCCATGTAATACCATGGTCAGTTGAATAAGCGTAATCATGCACTTCCGAATCGTTCGCCTCAATTTTGAATAAAGTATCCTTTCCACATTTTTGAACACTGTAGTTATAGTTAATACCTGAAGGGTTTACAATATTTTGCCAGGTAACACCTCCATCACTGGTTTTCATTGAATATTTCGAAGGAGGAGTATATACAGGAAAATTGAAAATATGTGACTCAAGACAAGCAGCAAATCCTATCGAATCATTAAAAAACACAACGGACTTAGCATTAAATACGTCTGTTTGTGTAACTGTAGGAGTTGCCTGAAATGTTGAATCGTGATAGAAATTGAATACCTGATTCCATTGAGCTTTTAGCCCCGACGAAATAATACTGAATGCAATGGTTATATATAATAAACGCATGGTCATTATCTTGGTATTACAAAAATAAGGAAAAAACCAGTAAAATCAGAATATTAATATATCCTAAGCTTGTTTATTCTTCAGTACGTTCTTGATTTCGATGAGCTCGTTTTTGATATCAGTTAATAACTGAATATCCGAAGCACTTGTAGTAGCGGTTACTGGTTGATTGAAGGAGTATTTTTCGCGAATGATCTTTTCACGTTGAGCAAGTATCATGATTTTAAAATCTTCTGCATTTTCGATACCAAGCATACTCATCATATTCTGGTTATGATGCCCTCCGCCACCGCCAGCTGTTTCCACTTTGATAAATGTAAGTCCGAAATAACGAAGTATTGGTCCGCCAATAAAAGACAGGTCCTGAATATTCTCTAATGGAATAGTTTTCTCAATATGAACGATAAGTCCTTTTGAAAAATTTAATGTTTTATTGGTCAGTTCACACTTAAGTGTTTTAAAGAATTTACCACTCACCCACTGTCCTAATCCAAGGAGCCAGAAGGGGATAATCAACCAGCCAATAAAAGACACGATCAAAAACCAGAGTACAATAAAAAAAATATAGGTTTTAACTTTAGGGTTAAAAGTTGCAGATCGGAGGATAACTGTATCGTTGTTCATGGTGAAGATTTTAGTGTAAATGTATATCTTTTTAACACAGAGGCCACAGAGAGTTTTGAGTTTCACAGAGAAAAACATAAAAGACTCTGTGAAACTCTTCTGACTTTGTGCTCTTTGTGTTGAAAATTTGGAGGATTATTTTTTCTTCAGAGGATCGAGCAAAAACTCCAATCCATTCAACTTGATCTCGTATATAGTATTGAGTTGCATACCTAGTTTTCCCTTGGGAAATCCACCTTTGCGGAGGAACCACTCCAGATAGGAAACTGGTAGATTACAAAGCAACCATCCTTCATATTTTCCGAAAGGCATTTTTTCAGTTACAAGCTGTACTAATATTTCACTATTGATCCCGTCTTCCATTATGAATTTATCTTAGAAGAGATCTTTTCTATAGTTTCATCTATTATTTTGTCCCAAAGAAAATGTTCTCTGACTTTCTCTGCGCTATTCGTTTTCAAGGGTATTAATCCGGATGCTTTTTTATGGATCATAGCCTTCATGGCATTTGCAATAAGTTCAGGTTTACTTTTTCGTAATAAAATCCCGTTCGTCTCGTCCACCATTAAATTCACAGCACCTACGTCAGTAGCAATAATCGCTAATCCACTCGCCATTCCTTCCATTATAACATTCGGCATTCCTTCAGAATAACTTGGGCAAACAAGCACATCCATCTCCAACATTTTTTGTTTCATTAATTCGGCATCCATAATAGGACCATGATAAAAAATATGATCTGCTTTTACCTTTTTGTTTTCAGGAATCGGACCAATAAAATGGAATTCATATCCATAATCCTGGATCATCATTTTCAGAGTTTTATTCAATTCTTCAACACCTTTTCTTCTTTCAAACCTACCCACAAAAAGAAAACAGGTCTTCGAATTTGCATGAACTCTGTTTTTTTCCATTAACCACGAAGGCTCTATTCCTGTAGGGATCTCGATGATCTTATCCATTGAAATTCCTATTCGTTTAATTATCTCCGTGATCTTTCCTCCGTATGAAAAAACAAAATCTGCATTTTTAGTATTATAAAGAACCGGTTTTTGCAATAAAAGTCTGCCCGACAAATAAGCTTTAACATCAGGAGCTTTCTGAAACATTTCATAACCATGAAAGTTAACTCCTACAGGTGCACATTTGAACCCTTTCTTTTTTTCTTCAATTAACTTCCAGGCTGAGAACCCCTTTGCATAGATAAAATCCACGGGTTCCTGCTTTTTAAATAAGTCGAAAATAGAACTTGAGTATAAATAAGAAGCTTTAAGATAATGCCCGGGTAGTTTGCCGGCATCAGGAAAAGAAATCACAAAAGAGTGAATGAGTTTCCTCTCTTCTTCGGTAAACAACTCCAGCTTATCAACATCTAACTTACTTTGATTGGTATGATAGAGATCAACATGAACACCTTTTTTCGCAAAGTATTTAGCAAGATAAAAGGAATGCTTCTGCATTCCTCCAATTACGTAGGGAAATATTCCGTCGGTCAAAAGTGCAATTCTCATATTTTACTTTTGAAGGCTTACCAGATCTTCTTTACTAAGATATTTCTTAGGCAAAACAGAATCAATTTCATAATACTTTGCCAGCACATTATTTTCATGATAATTGGCTTGTTTTCTTATCTCAGAACTGATGTTTGTTTCGATAAAATTTCCCTTGGAAAAATTCAATGCATCGAGATAAATAACTTTTGCTCCTCTGTTTTCCTCCAGATATTTATGCCTTTCTTCCATAAATTTATGGATGATCGATGATTCAGCAAAAGTCATGAAGAACAAGTAAGCGCCTCCTGCAAGTATGAAACCAATGGACACTTTACCTAATCCGTAATCAAAATCCGATTCTTTTTTCTCAAATAATCTCATGATGGACATAGAAAGTGCAATGAAAAGGAAAAAGTAAAATCCAATATAATACCTGTCAGAATAAAGTAATGTTGGCCAATAGATCATCAACGCAAAAAAAGCGGCGAAATACCACTTGTTGTCTGCAAGCAAATTCTTAAATTTAAGTGAATGGCTCCAGTTTACTTTTTTCAAAACATACTTAGATTGCGAAAGAAGGATAAGGCTGAGAACCAAAACAACCGCTGAAGCCAATAATAAAACACCGTTAGATTTAAATGCTTCCACATAAAGGTGAATAAAATGATCAATATAATGCTTAATCCCATGCTGCACTGTCTGGCTTGAATAAGTATCCGCCTGCATTTTTTGGAGCTGAACGAAAGATCCGGGTGAAATTGTTGCGGCTACAACTCCAACTCCAAACACTACCATCAATTTGAACTGCTTCAGAAACTGTTTGAATCCATTAACTTTCCTATTCAAAAATTCAACTATGAGGTCAATAAACACAATCCCGCACAAGCCAAGAGAGATATTCTGACAACTTGCCGCCACGATAAAGCTGAACAGATAAAAAGCCAACTTATATTGCTCTCCATTCTTATGTTTACTAAAATAACTGTTAGCCCACAAGAGCGCCAGCATTATATTCAGAACATAGGAAGAAGCGGTCATCCAATATAAAGTAAACGACAGAATATTATTCAAGGAATACCATAAGCACACGTTAAGAACACTGGCAACAATGAAGTGAGTTTGCGAACTCAAATTCAATTCAAATTGTCGTTTTATTAATTTAATGATCAGCCATGAGCTAGCGAAAAAACAAACTGAGACAAAAAATAATAAGAATGGGAAACCTATAAACTTATATAAAAAGAACCAGGTAAAACCAAAAGGAGTCATAAATCTGGCATCCCAATTAAGATACTTATTAAGACAGAAACCAAAAAGGCCTTCGTTATCGAGTTGCATCTGAAATGCCAGATCATCATGAAATTGCCAGCGCACAAAAGCAATGGCTAAAAACACAGCCATTACAATTAAGCTTATGAAGAATAAAATCCTATTCATTGTTGTTCCTGCTTGTTTAGCTGAAGTTTTCAAACGATCTATTTAGCCTCATAAAAAGCAAGTATCCGGTCGCTTATGGTGTTAACTTCCTCGTTGGTTAATTCAAAGTACAAAGGCAATCGGAGCAGACAATCGGAGTAACGATCGGTTTGAGATAATGTTCTTCCATCATGCTTATCGGAATAGTAAGGACTTTTATGCAGCGATAAATAATGAAACACAGAAGAAATACTTGATTTTTTTAAATGATTGATCAATGCACTTCTCTCTTCCAGGCTATTACACACAATATAATACATGTGAGCGTTGTTGCTTCCAAACTCAGGAATGAATGGGAGCTGCACTTTATCCTTTATCTTGCTAAGCTTTTCATTGTATAGGTTCCATATTTCTTTTCTCCTCTTCTGAATTTCTTCCATATTTTCAAGCTGTGCATACAGAAAGGCCGCTATAATATCTGAAGGTAAAAAGGAAGATCCGATATCAACCCAACCATACTTATCTACTTCACCTCTGAAAAATGCAGAACGATTAGTCCCCTTCTCCCTGATAATCTCAGCTCTCTTCATAAATTTCTCATCATTAATCACAAGCATTCCACCCTCACCTGAAATAATATTCTTTGTTTCGTGGAATGAAAACGCAGCCATATGCCCTATACTTCCGAGCATTCTATCGTTATAATAACTGTCTATTGCCTGAGCAGCATCTTCGATGACAAATAGGTTGTGCTTCTTAGCCACTTCCATAATCTTTTCCATATCACAGGCAATACCTGCATAATGAACAGGAAGAATCACTTTTGTTCTTGGAGTGATCAGACTTTCAATTGCCTCAACATCCATGTTAGGGTTATCTTTGGCTGAATCTACAAATACGATTTTTGCACCTCTGAGTACAAAAGCATTAACAGTAGAGACGAATGTATAGGAAGGAGCAATAACTTCATCACCTTCCTTTATGTCAAGAAGTATAGCTGCCATTTCCAATGCATCAGTACAGGAAGTGGTGAGCAATACCTTTTTGAAACCAATTTTCTTTTCAAAGAACTCATTACACTTTTTCGTGTATACTCCATCACCGGAGATCTTTAAATTAGAAACTGCATCTTTAATGTATTCTGTTTCTTTTCCTGTTAAATAAGGTTTATTAAATGTTATCATATTTTTTATTTTGAACCTGACTTTATAATTGTGTATTTCTTCTTTCGTATTAATATTGGATTTTCTATGTATCTATACGATAATCCTGCAAAAAGAACAGTAAGTGCAAAAGAAAGGGAATAAAAGCAAACATTAAAAACAGTTATATTTTTTATGCCATATGTTAGCGAAAAAGCAAGGTACAACATTAATGGATGAAGCATATAGATCCCATATGAGATCTTACCAAAATATTTCAAAAACTTAATTTCGATTTTTTGTGTTATCAATAGAAGAATCAACAATGAGACAAGAGTCGAAACTATCAAAAAATGATTGTAGGTAAATAGCTCGTAAGCTATAGCCAGCAATGTTAAAATCAACATGACACGGCTCTTCAGAATCCAGTCGGTTACAACGTTTTTCTTTCGGGAGAATACAAATAGTGCTGCTATTGCCCCAACAAACATAAATTCAACGCTAACAAGATTAAGCATTCTGTACAAATTATTCTTCCCGTAAAAGCTACTTATGAAGTCCTGAATTCCAACCTTAAATATCAGTAAAAGAATAACAACTAACAATATTTTTTTTATTCCCTTACAATACTTGATCACATGGGGCCAAACCAGGTAAAACTGCTCTTCGACCGAAACTGACCATGATTGAGCTGCGCCGAAAACTGGCTTAAAGTATTTTAAAGCGAAATTAGACAAAAACAAGATAAAGAGAGGAAGACTGTTATAATTAAGGTTTTCCACCAACTTTGAAAAGTGTGGCTGATTGTTAAATAGGCCTGTTTTATGCAAAAGAGGAACCAAAGCAAATCCGATAAAAACCGTCAGAAAATACAATGGCCAGATCCTTAAAATTCGCCTGACATAAAAAGCCTTTACGCTAATCGTTCCGGTTCTTTCTTTTTCAACTAATAATAAATAGGTAATAAGAAATCCTGATAAAGTAAAAAATGCAATAACTGAATTCCGTCCCAATTTTTCAATAAAGTCGGAAAAGAAAGTATAGTCAAATAGTGAGGGAAGCTTTTCAGTGCACTTATAATTTTCTGAATGATGAAGATAAACCAATAATGCCGCAACAGCTCTTAATTCATCCAAACCATGAAAGTAAACCCTTTCACTTTTCGACAACGTCATCTTTTCATCCCCTCCATTTCCATATGTATTGCTTCGCGTCTTCCCTACCAACATTGGCAATTAAGTCGACAACAGAAACATATTTCTCATGCGGATCTATGAGTTGTTTGTACTCAGGGTAACCGCTGTAGTCTTTATAAGTAAGTTCAATATTATTGTCCGAAAAAAAGTGCTCTTGCCCGGTAAGATAATCTTTTGCTGCTGGTCCGGAAATATATACGGTAGCTCCAATATCTTTTAATAAATTAATCAGACGTTCCACTCTGTCGCCTTTTAGTTCATAATCACCCGAATCAACAAACCGAGTTTTAATCCCAAGATAAGAGGCAATCGTTTTAATTGAATACTGATTGAATTCTGAAAGCCTACTGAATTTCTTACCTATGAAAAGATCTTTCATCAACACTTCAAGATCATTAAAAAAAGGAGCTCTTCCATAAGTCATTTTCAAAGAGTTGTAATGCGTTTGCTGCCAATCCGCAGGCAGCTCCACCTCACTGATCTTTTGCTTCACTGCATCCTTATTTATGGGAACGCTAAGCCACTGAAGTCCATTCTTTGAATAGATCTTATTTCTATTTCTCCAATCGTTCTTTGTATATTTTACTTCATCGTAAAAACAAAAAACATCGGCATCGTTTATCAGGTCAAAATAGCCTTTCCACGGCAGGTAATTGGATTGTAATATAACAACCTTCATCTCTTAGTTCTCTAACAGCTCTCTTAAAACTTTTACATTTTTGATCTCCGGGATCTGACTTTCAATTTTCTTTTTGATCACGTCTCCAAAAGTAAGCGACATGATAAAAAGATCAGTAACCGGTTTTGCTTTCAGGTCACCAAAATTTTCTATGTACACTTCCATTCCATCAAATGCTCTGTTGTACCAATGATGCGTATCGTCGAAGAATCGGAATCCGCCATATTTACCAAGCAAGGAAACATAAGGCAAAGTTCTTAACGGTACATAAAATCCAACTGTTTTGGAAGGATCGTTCAATGCTGGAGTTATTTTTGCAATGATCTTCTCAATGTTCTTGTCGATGATCGAAGTAAATTTTTCAAACTTAGCTGTTCCTGTTTTTTTAACGTAAGTATTTTCTTTTTGATTGATAGCACAGCAATAAAGTGATCCACCGTATTTTGCTGTTTCAATGGTTAAAACTTTTAATCCCGCAGCTTCAACTGTATTCTTCAAACCCTCGTTATCGAAATAGTTCAAGTGCTGATGCATGGTCATAGAGATCTCACCTTTCTCAATACCTTCATTACAATCCGGCAAAGAGATAATGATCAATCCATTCTCAGAAAGCTGCTTGCGCTGATTGCTAAGAAATTGAACAGGATCAGAAACATGCTCCAATACATCACAATGGAAGATCATATCTACATCATCCGTATACAAAGGAGAAGGGAAAAATTCATTAATGATACGAATACCTTTTTTCTCACCATCACGTTTTGCAATAGGGCTTGGATCAACACCGATCACTTCGTAACCTTTATCTTTGATCTGGCTAAGAATAGTGCAGCCACCACAGCCTACTTCAAGAACGTTCTTTGTTTTTGGTCCCCAGGTTGCTAATGCGCGTTCAATGAAATCCATAAAGTCAACACCATAAGGCTTTGCAATTTCGTTTGCATCCTGCAGGTAACCAATATTTGATTCTGCCTTGTAGATCTCTTCCAGGTATTCTAATGTTTTTGCATTTCTTTTCTGAATGATCAACTGAAGACCTTCGTCAAAGTCATATTCAAAAGGCATGTGATCAGGAACAATGTTCGGGCTACCTTTTTCTTTAAGGCGCCAGTAAAGAGGAAGTTTTTCTATTTTCATTTGAGTCTGTTTTATTTTTTTGATTACGGTATGAACCGCAATTTTGTTTTACTAATTTTCCATTACTTTTTTATACGTATCCATCAAAACATCTTTAATGAAGAATACATTCTTACTCGCATAAACGCCGATAGGGATAATATTTTTTACTCCTTTGGCTTCGATCATTTCACGTATCGTATTCATATTGCTTACGTTCTTAACCGTTGGAAGAGGGAATCCTCCACCATGAACTTTATCTGCCTTTGCAAATTTCACATTATATGAATCATCTATTACTCCAAATGCTTTTAATTCCCTTAATGCAAGTTCGATCAGATCTTTTTCCTGATCCGGATCACCAGCATTTGCCCAAAGCTCTACACACAATGGATAACCTCTGTCCTCAGGAGCTGCAGGGCAATAATTGGTATAGTTAGTAACGCGGAATGAACGGAATCCTTTGTCAAAACAATAGAAATAATATAATTTATCCATTTCAGGATTTTTATCGAACAGGAAATTAACATAATAAGCGGTGTTTACCTGCTTATCATAAGTAAGCTTCGACATATCTAATTTAAGAGCCCCTGCCAATGGAGGAATACCTGCCGACCAAAATAATTTGGTAACGTTACTGATCTCCTGACTTGTTTCTTTTCCAGTTATAACAACAGACTTCAATGTATCACCATCCAATTTAAGTTCTGAAATAGTTGAAGAGGTAAGGAATTTAACTCCTTCAGCTTCCAATGAGCTTTTGAATTTTTCAAGCACCCGGAACATTCCATATTTCTTTGGATAAAACGCTCTTTGCGGATTAGTTCTGAAAGGTGGCATGGTGTATTGGTTAGGATAACACACACGAGAACGAATTTCTTCTACTTTCATTAGTTTTAGCATCATCTCTTCATCAAACAACGCAATACGATTGATCGTTGTGAGTAATGTTGCGATCTCATCCAGATCGGATGGATGTGTTTTATATAATTTCTCCAGAATTGGCACAAACACTTCGTCTGTTATTACTTTACCAAAATGATGTGTAAGTATCTCATATGTGTTAGCTCCTTCTTTTAATTTCTTATCCTTGTTATTTTCAATATGCAAAAACAATTCAGCTACATATTGTTTTCTTTTTTCAGGAGAAAGATTTCTAAGATCAACATAAGGAGTGTCTAATTGCAGTTTTCCGTTCACATAAATCCCGGCCGCATCTTTCAAATTATCTATTAGAATATTCCATTCCTCATCAGGTAATAAAGAAGTGAATAAGCTATCGATCTCCGGAATACAACTTTCGTAATAAATGTGCATTCCGTAATCAAAATAACCATGATCACCATAACTAACACTTCCAAACTGACCTCCTACTTTGTCATCTCGTTCAATAATAGTAATATCAGCATCTTTGTTCTTATACTTCTTGATCATTCGGGCTAGCATCAGGGCCGAAACGCCGCTACCACTGATGACAATGTTCTCTTTACTCATTACTTTAAATATTTTTGAAATTCGGGTTGCGGATATTTTTGTTTGATATACTCCTTTTTATACATAGACACAGTCCATTCGAATAGCGGGTAGCTGTGTTCAATATTCACAAAGCGTGAATGTTTTTTAATACAGTAATCCAGTATCTCTTTCGGATCTAAGTAGAATAAATGATCTACCTGGTAATCACAGTAGGTAGTGAGCAGATTAAAAGAAATACCAATGGTACACATTTCAAACATACTATCGATGATATCGAAAACAAATTGTTTCCATTCTTCTTTTGGAACTGCTCCCGGAAAATAAAGTCCGCCACTGAACACAACAAGGTCATATTTATCGGTAACTTTTTCCTTGAGAACATCACGATTGTAAACTTTTATCCCAGGATATTTTTTTTCTGCATAGTCGATCATTTCCTGGATCACTTCGGTTCCGCTATAATCCACTTTAATATTTCTATCTGCGAGGTATTGGTACATATCACATGAACCACAACCAAAATCATGAAAAGTAGTTTTCTCATTCATGATGTCAAGAAAAGGTTTGATAATATGTTCAAAGCGCATATGCTGGGTTGCGCGATCGTTTTGAAAAGTACCTAATGAAGAATCAGCATTCTCAATAAAGTTATCTTTATAAATACGGATCTGGTCTTCAATAATTTTTTTACTATCCATTTGTTTTGTTTCCTATTTTAATCAATGTTGTATTTTTCTTTTACTAAAAAAAGTGGTCTGTTCCTTACCTCGAGATAGATCAGTGAAAGGTATCTCGACATGATGCCAAGGGTAAATATGATGATACTACCAAAAAAGAATAATGCTAATATGGTTGAAGTATATCCTGGTAATGTTTCTCTTGTGAAATACAAATAGAGGTAATAAAAAGAGCCTAGTATCGACATGATAAAAGTAAAGAATCCGAGGAAGATGATAAAGTTCAGAGGCTTTGAAGAAAGATTCAGAACAATATCAATAAAAATATTCAATCTCTTCGAAAAGTTGTAATTGCTTTTTCTTTCCTTGGTTTTCTTCAGAGTAACTGTAACCTGAGCCGATTTCAAACCGATGTCGTGGGTTATGCCTGCCACGCTTCTGCTCAGCTCACCGTAGGAATTGTAGTTGTCTACCATTCTTCTCGACATAATGCGCAACATCAACTGGTTTTTAACTATATTGATCTTAAGAAGTTTACAGATCACCACCCAGAATGCATCCGAAGTAATCTTCTTCACAAAACTTTGCCTTACATCAGAGATGGCATAAACAATATCGTTTCCTTCTTTTGCCTTATTATAAAGTTCTGGAATAGCTTCGATCGGGTTTTCAAGATCACCATCGATGGTGAGTACATATTTCCCTGAGGAATGCTTTATACCTACACTAACAGCTATTTGTTGTCCGTAATTCCTGGCAAGACTTATCCCTTTTACATAAGGATTTGCTTCACAGGCTTTTCGAATCTCTTCTTCGCTGTTATCCGGACTGTTATCATTTACTAAAATGATCTCATAAGAAACATTAAGTATGTTCACCTGTTTCAATAATTCTCCAACTAACAAATGCACTGTTTTTGCATCGTTGTATATCGTTGAAACAATCGACAGCTCAATACCGTCAACAATTTTATTTCCAGTCATACTTAAGCTTTATTGCTTTCTTTTGCCTGCTAAAGGTAACATTATTTTCCTGAAAAGGGGGGTGGATAAAGTCTAATTTTATTTTCCGCAGCAAGTCCTCTAACTACTAAATTATAAGGGTTTCTCCGCCTTAAATGAAAGAAACCCTGCTCTTTTAATTGATCTGATATACAAAAACAGACCCTTTGCTTTCTTTTGCACTAAACCTCCCTTTTGACTCCAGTCTATCGTTTTTTATCTCCCGGATACTGAATAAATACCTGGTTCCAATCGACTTCATTTTGTCAAAATCAAGTTCAAGATTATCAATTACCTTTTTACCGACTTTAATGTCATTACAAACCAAAATACAATGATTTTCTTTTTTCAGATCACCTGTCTTTTTCCGCTCCTTTTTGTCGATTGCATAAATGGTTTGATTATATGCTTTTGAATAATAATAAAAGTAACCATCAATTGTACTAAATCCATTGTACTGTGCAACTTCCGGATCAAAGCCCAAACAAGCAATATATCCATCGGAAGGATCAATATATTTTTTCAGCTCTTCAAAAAGACTTGTTTTATAATAAGTTCTGAAGTTTGCAAAGCCTTCGCTATTTTGATTAATAAATGTATTATAAAAAGTATTCTCAGCGTAATTACTCCCATAATAGTCCTTAACACCTACGGACAAAAACAGACACCCACAAATTGCTATTACAATCGTTGCAGACAAGATTCTAAATATTTTATTTTTCCTAATCAAAAGTGCAACCGAATAAGTCAGAACAATGAACCAGAGCAACGGAAAAAGTGAGTAAAATCTAAGGTTTATGACATTCAATATTTTGTATTTCGCCATGATGTTGCTCACAAAGGTCCAGTTAGGTAACACAAAAACAACAGAAATAGTAAGAATCAGGCCAATCACGAGAATAAGATTTCTCTTCTCTTTTTTTTCAGCAGAAGAAACAAAAGCAAGCAAAAACAACAGCAGTATAAATGGAGTTTGTCCGCTTATAAAATGATAATGACCTTTAAGAAAATGAAGTAATGAAACACCAACAACGCCTTTGATGTTAATAGAACCCAAATCTGAAAGGACATCTCTATGGCTTTGAAAATGCGCTATAAATTGCATATAAAAAAGCCTGTATTCAACAAGCAGAGAAACAATACTAAAAAAACCGAGTGCGGCAATCAACTTAAAGTTCAGTTGTTTACTACGAAAAGCATAAACGAGATACAGCGTTGAAAAAATGATCACAAAGAACATATTGCTGAACACAAATACAGAATACATTGGTACAAGGAATAAAACCAACCAGTTTTTGGCCCCCTTCTCTTTATTCAGAATATTAAGAAAGGCATATAACAATAAAGGCTGCATGCTGATTGCTCCGCCACCGGAAGGCCAGAAAGGAAGCAATGCAAAGGCCAGAGAAATCAACACAACAAACAATTCGTTGGTATATTTAAAAATGTACTTTCTTGCAAAAACAAACATGCTGAAAAAAGCAAGAATATGCATTAACACAGCATTTACATTATATGCTGTTTGCGCATCAAACATACAATAAAGTAAATGTTGAATATTAAATTCAGAAGGATAGCAACCTCTCGGAATATTATGCAGACTTTTTGTTATCTCTTCATTATTACCTGCAAACATTTTCCCTGACTCTGCAAGATTTTTATACCAAACCACATTCGAATTCAGGTTATCATGAATCAGGTGACGTGCTTTATTAGAAAAGAAAATATTAGGAGATAAGAACACTAAAAGAACAGCAAGTGCTCCCAGGATATATTTATATTGTTTTATAAATGATCTCAACATTACATTTTTTAAATTTTCACTAAAGAACTATATGACAGATCGTTTTGTTTTGCTTCCTTATAAAAGTGATCTATTGCGAGCATTCTCAATTTGGTCTTTTCTTCTGCCGCAAATCCTTCCAGCTTAGGCCAAAGCTCAGAATTTTCTGACAACACATAGCCGCATTTTTCAGCGCGGACGAAATCTGTGAAGTCACCCAGATTTTCTGATATCAATACTTTCAATCCAGCAAACAGATACTCGGCAAATTTTGTAGGAGAAGCCACCTTGTTTGTATCTGACTGCTCCCTCACCAATATTCCATAATCACAGCATGCAAGATGAAGAAGAACATCCCGATGCTCAACCCACTTAACCATTACTCTAAATGGAAATTCATTTACCATTCGTTTATTATCTGCATTTTCTTTTGAGAGAAAAAGTATCTTGATTCTTTCGTCGCTCTTAAGCAGGGGGGTAAACATTCGCTCGAATAATTCAAACGACTGCCACGGGGCTGTTGACCCTGCATAAACCAATACAATATCCTTCTGACTATAATTCAAATCCGCTCTGAGTTTATTTACATCAGCTACAGAAGGCGAATTATTTTCGGTAAAATATTTTCTATCTAGCGTACAAGGAATAACCACATGTCTGTTGCTATTATATTTATAATGCTCTTTCCAATAATTAACCAGTTTTTCAGAAACTGCTATTCTATAGTCTGCTTTATTAACAGCTGCTTTTTCAAATGCATGAACATTCTTCCTTAAATACTCCACAGGAAAAACATCATACTCGCCTATTTCTGCTGCCATTGCGCTTCTTCCATCCATAATCACAGTTTTCAGTAGCCCTATCCGCTTTAATTTAAGAGCCATAATTGTGCAAAATACATTTCTACAGATCGCCTTTCGCTCACCTGTAACCAAACAAACAAAGAATAGTAATAATGCAGTATACTCAAAATACCTTAGCTTAGGAAAGGCAGGTAAAACAATAGAATTTGGAGAAAGAGCCTTTAGTCTTTTTTTTGCATCAGTCGACCTTAACTCCTTGATTGAGAGGAAAGCAACAATCCTGATCTTTGCTTTGTGTTTCTCATTAAGATAATTGCATACATCAATCACCTGGCTGGAATAAATACCAGGATGAAACTGATCAAGAAGTGTAATGTATAGCATACTTATAAAATATCCACCAATATTTTCACAATACGTTCAGTTGATCTTCCATCCCACAACTCAGGAATGCTCCCTTTTTTATATTCGTTCTTTTCAATTTTACTGATGGTTGATTTTATAAGATCGAGATCAAAAGGTAACAGTGTATTGGTTCCGACTTCAACAGTGCTCGGGCGTTCAGTATTAGGGCGCAATGTAATGCATGGCTTCAAGCGGAACGTACTTTCTTCCTGAATTCCTCCGCTATCGGTTAAAATAAAACAGCATTCATCAATGAGTTTCTGAAAAGCAAAATAGTCAAGAGGTTCAGTAATAATGATATTAGACAACATCTCAAAACGAGAAAACAGATCAAACTTTTTCAGATTATTGATTGTTCGCGGGTGAACTGGAAAAATTATTTTGTAATTCTGAGATACACATTCAAGCAGACTCAGAAGCTTTTCCAATTCCTCAGGATGATCGACAGTTGCAGGACGATGAATTGTCATTAAAACAAATTTACTCCCTTCCAGTCCAAAATCTTTAACAATCGAAGATTCATTGATCTTATCATCAAAAGCCACCATAGTGTCGATCATTGTATTTCCAACAACAAATAGTTTTTCACGTGATTTTCCTTCAGCAATCAAATGCTCCATTCCGCTTTTCTCCGTAATAAAAAAGTAATCAGTTATTTCATCTGTAAGAAGGCGATTAATTTCTTCGGGCATAGTTCGATCAAAACTACGGAGACCGCTTTCCAGATGTGCGATCTTAATATTCATTTTATTTGCAGTAAGCGCTGCGGCAAATGTAGAGTTCACATCACCAACAACCATTAAAAGGTCGGGCTGATAATCTCCACATACTTTCTCCATTCCAAGCATAACTTCTGCCATCTGCGCATTTGCGGAAGCAGGAGGAATATTCAAATAAAAATCCGGAAGAAGGTCAAATTGTTTGAAGAAAACATCAGCCATTTTAGCATCATAATGCTGCCCTGTGTGCACGATCTTTACCTCCAGATCCGACTCTGTTGCTACCCTTTTAAACTGAGTAACTTTAATAAAGTTTGGCCTGGTACCAACAACAATTAATACTCTTTTTGTCATGACAATGTGCAATTTTTAATTTTTAACACCGATCTCATTTCTTACAATATATCCAGCATTGTTTGAACACCTGTCCTTATCCGTTTTCAAGATAAAGAAACAAACCATAACATGTTCAGGCACAATTTTTCATTTATATTTTATCTTCTTTAAATCTTATAATTGTAAAGTCTTCTGAAACAAGCAAAACTTCAAATACAACTATCCTGTTATAATGTTCTGCCATAAATTTCTTATACATTTCAGTATAGGCTTCAAGACTATTATTATTGATGGCGAGAGCAACGCTTTTATTATCTACTATTGCTTCATAAATATCCTTTATACCAAAGTCATTTAATCTGCTCGTGGTTTCGGGGGTACGCTCAAAACATCCCAACGGGATCATTTTTGCTCTATTCTCGTAATTGGCGTTTGCTCCATTCTTGTCAAACGGGAGGATTGCTTCTAAAGGCATTCCCTGCCAGCTAATGATTAACGAAACGGGGGTCTTTTGAACAGCATTTGCCAAATCAATTAATTTCATGTTTTTTTCTCTCAATTCTTTTGAAAGCACCCTGTGAATGATCAGGTTTTTGGCATCAATGTAAGCAATTCCAATAACCATAAGCAAAAAAGCAATTGATGCAATCCTATTCAGATTCATAGAAAATTTTCTTTGCATCTCAGAAACAAAATATGGGAGTACAGATAAAAATAATAAGCAAGGGAAAATCAGTCTCATTGGCGGCGATTTTTTCAAAAAGAAAACATAAGACATTATTGATATGAATGTCAACCATATTAATGCAATCTTAATCATATCAATAACTGTTATTTTTGGATAAATCAGAAAAAAGGCAATTAAGAGAAAAAGAGCGATAAAAGGAAACTGATATTGGTTATACATCTTTCTTAAATGAGTCACGAACTTCTTTAATGTACGATCTGCCGTGTTTTTAGAACTCATTCGAACGAGGGCTGAAAGATTTTCATAACTATAGGTTTTATCATCCATAAAGAACCAGTTTTCAATCATTTTCAGATCATTGTCGCTCCATTTTACGGAAGAAAGTTTTTTAATCTTTACTTTCTCATCTATATTATTGAATATTTTGAAATCAGTTAATACTGCCCTTAGTTGGTTAAAGGAGTAATACCTGTTCTGACTCTCATATACGCGGTTACTAAGCATCCACCCGGTTGTTCCTATTACAAGTGTTCCCACTAACCATAACATTGTAAACGTCATCCGACGTTTCGAAATAAGATCGACAATATATACCGGAGAGGCAAGTGCAGCAATCAATGCTACAGCTTCGAATCGAATTAATCCTGCAAGAATAATCAGAAAACTTCCTGCTATCAATTTTCTACGGGTGCTTTTTCTTTTCGTACTTTCCTGAGAATGTCGGAAAAAAAAGAAAAGTCCGATCATTGCCACAAATGAGGCGACAATTGTAAACTGAAGATAGAGTAAAATAAATACTCCTCCCGAAAAGAAATAAACCAGATAAACCCATATTCGATAAGGATTGTTTTTAATGATCAGGTAACAAAGAAATACGTGGGCAATAAAAAGAGAAATTACAAGATAAAAGCTATACCATGAAATACTGGCCTTCATTCCATACAGCAACTTCATTAAATACCCGATCAGGACATTTGAAAACAATATAGAAGAAGAAGGATGAGAGTATACCAGTTTCCCGGATGAAATCAACATCATTGCCGTATCATCATTGGTCATAAACCTGGCTTCGAAAAAAACATATACAAACAAAAACAAAACAGAATTCAGGATAAATGAGCTTCCCAATGGGAATTTACCAATAATCTCAAACAATGCCTGTATTCTTCCTTTCATAAACTTTCTCTAAGTCTTTAAGTTATTAAGCACCTGCTTTAACAACATCCTGCACCATCATTCTTCCACCCGGAACATTGATAGCTTCCTTTGCAAAAGTATCCGGAATACTCTCTTTAGTGAGAATCATATCGATCCATTTATGATAATATTTCGGCACCTCTTTATTTTCTTTTAAGGCCTTTAGGAAACTCATATCATCAAAACCCATTCGTTGCATAAATGCAAATATGGTCTGGACTGAATAATCATCAACTTCCGGTCCTGCCTGCGCACGTGTTGGCGCAAAGAATTCGTCCTCCAATATCCCATAGAACTTATTATCCTTCACATAGTACTGATACGTTTCTTTCGCCGCGATCCCTACTTTCTTATCCATTCCGAGTATATAGATCATTTTACGCAATGGAGTTTTCAATGCTTTCAATATCGGATTACTTCTTAAAGAGTCTGTTGCTCTTTTTTTATCAGGACTCCATAACACCAAAGTTGCAGAAAGCGAAACAGGATTAACCACCATATGCGGCTCCCAAGCATCTACCATATGAATTGGGTGATCTTTTTGGTGAAAGTGCTTTCTGATTTTCAGATCAACTTGTTTTGTAGAAGGATCCATTCTAAATTCCTTTTCAAAAAGCATAGCCTCATAACCAGAACCATACGCAGCAAAACTGGTAAGAAGATAATTATTATGGTGATGAATAGCGGAAGCGACCACATGAGGTTCATACGTTTTAAGAGGGGCAAATAAGTGAACCTTAACGTAAAAATCATCATTCTCATAAACATAAAAAAAAGGGATTTCGTACATGGTCCATTTACGATGTAAAAAACCTTTATCACTCAGGTTTCTTTTAAAGACTTCATTCCAGAATTCTTTATCCTTGCCCATTTCCTCCAATAGCTTTGCGGACTGATGATGAAATTGGTATCTGTCAATCAAAGTATTATTTAACTCAATAATCTGCTGTATGTACTTGTTTTTTTCCATTATATGTTTATTACATTAAACTGAAGCTAGAAAAATCCGTAATAAGATTATATTTTCCACATGCAAACCTGAGAAATGAAGCAAAGGTTTTAATATTGTGAGAGGAAAGCATCTTTGGATGTGATATAAAATGCATGTAAGAATTATTCCGTAAAAAAATTTTATAAGCATGCAGCTTTACTTTGGTTAAAAGCTCAATAGAAATCATTTCGCTGTTATCGGAACCAAGAGTTTCCTTTCTTCCCTGATCACTTCTAGCCGGCATAACTACTCCGCTTCCATTACCAATAGATCTTTGCCCCGTTTTCCACAAATACTTACCCCATATTTTATTCAGCAAATAGGCTGAAGAAGAAACTTCAAATGTTGATATAGTGTATTCTTTAAAATTTCCATTCACCGATTCTATTAAAGGGTCATTCTCAAAGCGGTATATCCTTTTTGAAGGAGCCGCCGTAAAATCAAAGTACTGGGCATCTGATAAATTCCTAAATCCAGGTACAACTGAAAATTCATTAACAATACCATACTGTTCAAAAAACGGTTTAAAGTCAGTGAAGGGTTGAATGGACCATCCACCTGCTCTATAACTATTGATCTTGTAGTCTTTGTTAACTGGATAGATGATGGCCTCAAGTATTTTTATCGATTCGTCAAACAAAAATTTCTTTTCTTCATCAGAAACTTTATGAAAACGATATTTAGTGTAATCCTTCAGACTCCATTGATTTTGCACAGGTTGATATATCGCATCCTGCCAATGTGGATGAATATGAGGAAACACGTAATGCCCTTTTTTAATAAGCAGTTGTAATTGTTCCATTATCAGCAAAAAATCAGTCTTGCAGGCAGAAGCCGCTTCATTTTTTAATCTGATCAGGTAAGTTGTATCAACAAAAAAGACAGCGTTTTTGATGTTATATTTCTCAAATAAGTCGATCAGTATATAAGTCGGCTCCAACAGGCACTTTTCAACTGTTCCACTCTTAGTGCCCAAAAACAGTTCGTAATCAAAAGATAAGAGTAAATTCCTATTTTCCAAAAGACTTCTTTTTAGCTAAGCTCAATGCAATTTTTGAATAAAGCGGCATTAATAAATTAATTATACGGTATAAAATTTTTCGATTTACATACATATAGTTACCCGGAAGAGACACTACTTTGCCTCCAAATTGCATTTTGAAATTCTGAATCCCTTCCTTTTTTTCTGTACTTTCGATTGACTCACTAATCGTAATTCCCCCAAAATCATAATACTTAAAACCATTTTTTTTAGCCCACTTCAAAGATTCCCAATATAATGCATTAGAAGCCCTTTTGTTTATAATTTCCGGATTGTAATTATTTCCCTGATAAACAGTAGATACAGCATCGCCATTACTAAATAGCAATAATACTCCGATTGGATCGATGCTTTCATCCCTTGCAAAAAACAAAAAAACTTTTTCTTTCTTCCCCCAAAATATCATTTGTTTTTTTAACAGCTCGTAGGATTCAGGAATAAACATTGTTCGGGAGCAGGTATTCTTATATAAATCATAAAATTTATCGAAATTCTCTTCATTCAACAACACTTTCTCAACACTCACGCCACGTGCAACAGATTGCCTGATCGCCTTTTGCCCTCTTCGTTCAAAGTGAGAAAAGATATCATCCTCGGTTAAATTTAAATCAACAACCACGGAGTATTTAAAAACATAATCATGAGCTTTAGTATATTCAAATTTTTCAACGGTGTGTTTATATTGAATACTGTTTATTTCCCATACATAGGGATTAAACTCTAAAAAAACAGCCTTCTCCGCTTTTGCTATTTTTTTCAGCTGAATTAAAAGAGATTGAAACTCTTTATCGTTTCCATAATTAATTGCAGGGCCAAACGTTATTCTTAGATAGAAAAAGGGCAAGAACCTCAATTTGATCTTTTTTATTATGATATCGGAGTCGATTCCGGAAACAAAATCTTTTTTATAGACAAGAATCTGTTCTTTTGAATCAACCAAACTGTTATTCCACTCCTGGGATTGACTTAAGTAAATAAGGTTCATACTTACACTTTTCCTAACTTATTTATATTTCTTTAAAACAGAAGAAACTCTTTCAATTTCCGTAAGTGGTAATGACCTTTCTGTTGAAATTTCTATAAACTTTCTAAATGATTTATAAAAAAAAGGCAAATTATCTTTATCCCTGCCTTTTGGATCAATATCATTTGATAACCGATAAAACGGAACCATATTCTCATTTAAAAAACTCACAAAACGTTCAACATCATCACTTACATATATTACTATCTTAAAACAAAGACAAGACTCGTCATAAAAAGGCACTGAGAGTTTTTCATTCTGTTTTAATGCTTCGAAAATAAGGTTATACCTTAACTTCCTATCTTCAGAGTTATATAGAGTTATATATTTAGCATCCATTGCACATTTTTTCTGATACTTACTCATATCAGAAAATCCGCCTTGATTACTTACCCGTTTTGCTAAATACTTCATGAGCAGAGCAACTAAACTTCTATTTGAAGCACCTATCAGTCTTGATCTAAAAAACAAACGAGCGTATAATTTACCTCCTAACCCAGGTTTCGGATACTTTCCATTTATATTTAAGCCAACGATCTCACCTCCCAAAGCAGCCGTAGTTGACTTACCGGGCCCAAAAGAATAAATAATCGGATCGTGTCCAAATAACGAAACATCTATTCCAAAGCTCTGGGCGACGTCATGAATGATCCTAACTCCATTTTCATGGGAAAACTTCACTATCTTTTTTGTATCTGGATGAATAAAACCGTATAAATGAGTAAGTATAACCACTTTAATGTCGTTCTTTTTTATCTGCTCTATTGAATAATCGGCCCAGTAGTTTTTACTATCAATAAAGTCGAAGAAAAAAGGAACCAGTTTCTCATCAGTAATTGCCCTTTGCAAGGAACTACAACAAAATGCAGGTATACCAATTTTCGAATATTTATCCAAATTAAAACTTCGCAGTACTTGTTGGATAGCACTTTTACCAGAATCTATAGTAACCTCCAAACCAATATCATTACCATAGCGATGTTTTTCGCCGCCTATAAAAGGATTTGGAAAAAAATAGTTCATTTACAAGTTGTTAGTTAAATTAAACAAAATGTTTCTTTATTCTGCTTGTTAAAGCTTGGGTTTCAAATTCAGTAAGATCAAAAGTATGCGGCGGGAGTTCTTGTTCAGTAGATAATTCGTCTATTGCTTTTTCTAATGGAAGCCTCATATTACCAGGAAGCATTGCATAACCAAGCTGGTGTTTTTCTACAAGTTTAGCTACATCACCCGGGTTAGAAAAAACAAGAATCCTTTTTTTATGAGAAACATACTCATAAAATTTAGTACTGAGACTAAACTCAAACAAAGGTGGTAAAAAAAGCATCCCGCCAATCGAATTCGATATAACTTTCTGAATTTCTCTTAAAGGTACCTGATCAAAGAATTTAATATACTTTATCATATTCTGCTTATTGGCAATCTTCTTAAATTGATCCTGCTCGGGAATATAGAAGTGAAACTCAATGTTATGTAACAATAGTGGATTTTTATCGGATATTTCTTTTAATTGAAGAACAAACTCTTCAAATAAACCAATCGAAATATCATAAAGAACTCCTGTGTAAACAAAATACTTGACTCCAGAATATTGCTCCATAGGAATTTCATCCACAATTTCCTCTTTATCATATCCATTAGGAACAAAAATGAAATCTTTTTGGCGTGCAGGAAAATGCTCGAGGTAAAAGTCGATTACTACCTGGCAAACACTAAACACTTTATTCGCCACGGCTACAGCATCTAATTCAGATTTCAATTCAAAGGCCTTTTGCGTCTTATTCAAATATTTATGATCCCACTCATCCAAATATATATTCCAGGGATCACGACTATCGATAATAAAATTAAGTTCAGGAAACTCCTTCTTAAGCCTCACTCCTACATCAACCAGGCGATATGGAGCTATTGTTACTATAAGATTCTTAATTTCATTCTTGATAATAAGTTCCTTTGCCTTTTTATAAAACAGATCCGCGCTTGATAAAGATTTATCATAAAAATTCCCTTTATACCTATTCTGCAAATAGAATTTTGAAAATTTATATGCTATTCTGCTAAATAAATTGAAGTTGTGATTATGAAAAAAATTAAAGAACCTTGTTTTTATCGGAAAATAGTTAATACCAGTTTTATTGACATCTTCCGTCCAGTTAGATGGTCTGCCAATACGATGTTCAGCACCAACCACAAATATTTCGTAATTATCCCGTACGAGGTTCTTTGTAAACTTAGCCCATCTTCTCCCTCCGATTCCGGGAAAAGGTGGAAACGAATAACATATTAATAAGATCTTGGTTTTATTCATAAAATTATGCCTCCCGTAATTGTTTTACAAATAGTCCGAAATTAATTTCACTATTAAATTTCTGTTTCCAGAACTCTCTTATTTTATTTCTTTGCCCTAAAGTATTTAATTCAGAACTACTAATTTTTTCAATAAGCTCTGCAACCTGCTCTATATCAAAATCCTTTTTAATAAGTATACCTGTTGTTTCAGTAACAATTTCTTTACAACCGCCAACATCTGTTGAAAGCACGGGAATTCCAAAACTGATTGCTTCCATCATACTTACAGGTAATCCTTCTGTTTCACTCACGCTAACAAACAAATTTATATTTTGCTCTTTATACAATTTCAAGACCTCTTCATTTGACATACTGCCATTCGTTTCAACTATAATATTTACTTTACTTTGAAGGGCTTCTTTATTCTTTATATATAAAGGAATAGTAACATCTTTGGATTTCAGGTTTTCATTTCCGATGTGAATCCATTTCAATTTAAAATCAATTCGTTTAAGAATCTCGGGGATCAGATGAATTCGTTTAATATTTCTAATATTAGCGCAACTTACGATTGTAAAAATATGATCTGGGTCAAAAGAGGAGGCCCCATGGTCCCTGCTCCCAAGATATGATGTGGTTATTTTGGAAGCGTGCTGCGGATAGTTTAGTTGCAGGTACTCTTTCCCCATTTCCGACACCGAGAAAACCTTTGAAACGTATTTCAATTGAAACCACCTGAACAAAATACTCTTTGTTTCCGGGACACGGTACTCATATAGATCAGCTCCGTGCGTTCTTGAATAATATCTTCCAATCACATTCCTTTTGACCAATAAACTTAACACCGTTGCCCATTGATTAAACCAGAACGTATAGCACACAGCATCTCTGTCTTTAATTTCCTGTTTCAACTGATCTGCAAGATAAACTGACCTTAGCAGTTCACTAATTGCTTTGGTGAATTTAGAGAAATATCTGAAGTACTTTGGATTCTTAACTAGCTCAATAATGGAAATTCCAATTACCGTAAAAGGATGCTTAAACAATACTGTTGATGTTGAGTAATTATTAAAATCAACTTCTTTAACCGAAACATTCTTTTCAAAATCAAGATCACTCCCCTTTTTAAAAGCATATACATTCACAACAGAAAAGCGTGAAGAAAGATTATATATCTCATTCTGCACAAAAGAAATATTCACTTCATTCGTAAAAAAATAAACCGTTCCCTTCTTTTCCGTTGCCATAACTAATCAGTCCATTCTTTTATTCTCTCTGCCAGATCTTTTCCTGAGACAAATGAGTGTTGATAAAACTTAGTCCCTTTTAACGGAAAGTTCCGATCGTCTTCGCGGAGGATTAAGGTCTTAAATCCAAAATAATCCCGCTCGAACAAAATAGTAGAATAAGATCCAATTCCGATTTGTGCCCGGTCAAATGCATGGCTTGATGGTGTTTTTTCGGTAAAATATTCAATCTGAGTTTTATTAAACCATTTCGAATAGTACTTTTCAGTTTCAGCCAGATCTCCCTTTTCCTTAGGATGCAAAAAAAGAATTACTTTTTCTGATGGATTGATTTTTAAATATTCGCTCAACATATCAAGGCATTTCTCTTCTTCTTCCGGTTTTGCAAACAAGCCGCTGGTTTTCCCGTCTTTCACACGCCACCATCCGCCATGCGAATAAAATCCAAGCTTATAGTCATACTTCTTCTTTTCACCTTTATACAAATCCATATAATTTAATGCTGTTTCCGGAGGCCATGATTCAGTTGAAGACACACGTATCGTTTTATCCAGCTCAATATTATATTCCTCCTGCTGATAGTTGCTACTTATTGCCAGCACATCTGCCATCAGGCTTTTGTTATGAGAAATCAATGCACCCGGAGAAGGGTGTTTAGTAACTTTTAAACCTGCTTCTCTTAATATAAGATAAAAGAGATTTGCATCTTTTTCGGCAGGGCTAAAAAAATGAACCTGTTTTACTTTCAGCGTCAAGGCCACCTGAACTGCAGCAACTATTTCAACAAACTCGGGAAAGATGAGTGACCATTGTACTCTATTTTTACTAAAAAACGTTGCCGGAAGAATAAAAAGTGAGAGCAGGAAAAGGTACAACTTAGCCGGCCATCCCGGAACGAACGCAAATGAAACATCCCTTGTCATTCCGGTTATTTCAGTTTCGCTATAATTCTTTACTTTAAGAATATAGTTTTTTCGTAAGTCATAAACTTTTTGATTGGAATCCAGAATCAGGACACTACGTTTTCCTTCTGCAGATCTTTTTTCACAGTTCAGGTTTTTAAACGTTCTGATAAAAAGTCTTAACCCGATCAAATGGTCGTGATAGGAATCGTCAGGCAAACGAAAAGTTCTTTTCGAGATCAGTTCTTTTCCTGCAACCGCCCATTCATCTGTGCCATTGCTAAAAAGCCCTTTGCTAATTGCCTTTACAAAATACCTGAAAATTCTACCGGTGTTCAATGAACTACAGCTTCAGTGTTTTCCTAAGCATTTCAAATTCCTTAGCAGTATTTTTTATCTGCATCAGATCATCCATAGTCATAGCACCCAAATGCGCCTTTTCTGTTTCGAACTGAAATGAATTTCTAAGTGTATAATGCTTTTCCAATAAGGTTGCTCCATGAGCCGAGGCAAAAAGTGCCGCAGCATTTCCCAATGTATGATCAGAGATTCCGGAAAAAATCGAATTCTTAAAATCCGGCATACTGAATTCATCCAAACGTGTTGGATATTTAAGAATGCAATACAGATAGGTTGCATGATCATACTTCTTCAGGTCCTTAACATCATAATCTTCAGGTACGGATACAAACGTTGGAATATTTTGTTTCATGATCGCTTCAACTAATTCAGGAGATTCGCGATGCATACGTGCCGCAACCTTTAAATAAGGCATTTTTAACTCCATACACCAGTCTAAACGATCCATTGTAAATGGAGTTGCAAACAAAGGTATATTAAGATTATCTGCAAACTTTTTCAGTCTTTTCAATTGCTCAAAAGGCATAGAAAGATATGATCTTTCAGCCCCAAACTGAGTTTCAGTATACAACTGAACTTTAACGGCATCTGCGCCTGCTAATTTTGACTGAAGGATCATTTGTTCTGCCACTTCAGCAACTCCACCAAACTGAGGAGCGATTTCGGAAATTACATACATAGTTTTTGGTTTATTATTTTTAGATGATTTAATTACTCTTTGAACCTGAGAAGATAATAATCGTAATAGCCTAAAGGGTATTTTTTTACCATTTCAAATTTCATATTACAGAAGTCTACCTGTTCCCCTGCAGTTCCGGTCCAACTCTTCTTTTTATTCCCATTACGGAAGGACTTTACAACAGCAAATCCGTCCGTGTCCTTATATAGTTTTCTAATGTCCGTTTTTGCGATCACACTTCTGTCGTAATCAGACATTAAAGGAATTGAATTACTATAAAACTGAAAAGAATGCGAAAACTCCTGAATCAGATATTTATTCTCTATGGTTTTGCCCATATCTGCAAGAGACTCTTTAACTAAAAAAGTCTTATCCACATAAAACTGTTTTGAAACCAAAATTGATGAAGGAAGGATACTGATTGCTATTACGAAAGTCAAAGCATTTTTGCGCTTGTTCAAATATTTATACCCAAATACTATGACCGTTATGGTAAGAGCAACAATCAAACCGAACCATGCGACCCATTTGGGAATATTAACATAGTATCCGTAATCAAACCCTGACCAATATTGCATCGAGTTATTCAGTTTAAATGAATAATAAATGCATCCGGAAGAAATAATAGCCAGAACAATTGATTTCCAGTGTTGCACATTTGTTTCCAGCCATCTGATTATATCTTTTGCATTCATTACAGCGAAGGCAATCAAGACTGGATAAAAGATCACCTGCTTTTTGAAAGGATAACTTTGAATGAAAAAATTCTGAAGCAGAAAAGAAACAAATATCAAAATAAACAATCGGGACACCGGGTTTGATCTGAAAGTTGTAATCGAATAAAATACAAGTAAAACAAATACGGGAAGCAAAAAAAGACTATATCTGAAAAAATTCGTAGACACTAATTGAGTAATAGAAAGTACTGCTTTCTTAAAGAAACCTATTTTTTCTCCATCGGACACTTCTTCAACACCTCCTCCATGAGCGACTATATTTTCTAAAAGACCATTGAAATCTATTTTTAATGCCAGACAGCAAATTATCCATAGTAAAATTCCGGCAAGCCCACCGCCAATAATAAAGCTAATATTTTTGATTTTTTTCTCTGTGACTGCACTCCATAAATACCAGAGTAAAATTCCCATCACCAAAAATACTGAATAGGCGTATACACCGAGCACCATTAATGAGCAAAACAATCCAACAAAAAATGCTCCCATTGAAGGTCTGATTTTTTTTGATAAGAGAATAAAGAGAATAAGTGTTATAAATAACATACCAAAGATCTGAGGATTATAAAATCTCCCTAACAGAAAAGAGTAAAATTCCGTTGAAAGAAATACAATGATCATGGACACAGATAGCGTTGATAGTCCCTGCCGATTGGCAAGAAGTGAAAGAAGGAGAATCATAAGTATAGAGCAGAATACAACCGGGACCCTCAATCCATAATAATTATTCCCAAATATTTTTAAGCTCATATAAGTTGTCGGCGTATTTATCACCTGAATAGCTTCGATGTCTGATTTCGTAAAATCAGGATGAACTCTGTTCTCATCCTTGAGAAATTTGTTTATGCCTCCCAAACAATAATAAGCCTCGTCTTCCTGCGATAAACCTCCGATCATATAAGAAGGGACATCCTGATCCAGAAAAAAGAAACGGGGAATCGCCAGTAAAAGAACAAGTAATATAACGTGTATATTTTTCAAATCTATTCTTTTATTAAAACCGGTCTGCAAAGCATTCCCGTTGTATTCTCAACATTTAATGGTAAACAGGAAAGTATAAACTCACCACTTTTTATTTTCGTCGTATCAATGTTCAACGGAGCAAGCAATAATAACTCCGGATTTGCAGTAAACATTTTCACCACCGGCTGATAAGGAGCTTCCAAATTTTCGATAATAGGTGTATCAACGCCAATCAGTCCGATCTGTAATTCAGAAAGCCAGGCAGTTAATTCAGGTTCAAAAGAAGGCGATGCAGAAAGGTAATCTTCCCTGCTTTGATTTTTACCATAACCATTGGCAATAATTACAGCATCACCTTTTTCTATCATTAAGTGAGTTCTATACAATTCCTCTTGAATTTTATGTTTGGTGATAATTTTCTCTTCATCTGAAATAATCAATTTCACTTTTCTATAAAACGACTGAAGAGGCAAATCATTTAATAATAGTTCCGATTTGAGTTTATGGGAAGACGTTTCGATATAAGATCCAGTATGACTAAATACATTCAACTTATAAACAGTACTTGCATCCCCTTTCATCGTGCTTTCAAATAACTCGATATTATTTTTCCATTGAGGTTTGTATGACCACATGGTATTGGATAAAGGAAGAGAAATGTCAATCAGGTTCATTTCAGTTTACTTTCGAGCAAATTAATATCTTCTATAGTATGTACATCAATAAGGTCAGCCACAAAAAAACCGCAATGTGCGCTTAAAAACTCGTTGAATGCCACTTCTTTTTTAAGAATTCTGATCGCACCATTCTGAACTCCGTTAGAATCCGCAGACATTACCTCCCACAGCTTTTTCCCTTCGAAAAGTTCAAAACCTTGATCAATTGTAATTGCTGTGATTTCAGGTGAATTTGCCTGTACAATTGCAACATTGTCAAAACTGATATCCAATGCTTCAATTTGTTTTATGACACTTCTGATGGCAATGATCTTGGGCGTTACATCATCTGAAATTGAAGCCTCTCTTAAAAGCGGAATTGCACCATAAATTCGGGCTACAGTTAAAATTTCCTCACTATCTGAAGAAACAAAAACTTCGTTTATTGCATCTGACTTTAAACAAGCTTCTATCGAATAAGCAATTAGCGGCTTGCCATTAAGCGGATAAATATTCTTATTCAGCAAACGTTTAGAACCTCCACGAGCCGGGATAATAGCAATGTTTTTATGATACATGTTCCAATATTTGTGAAGCGATCACTTTCGCTCCGTTTGTTTCAATCGTATGTTGCTTCATGTTTTGAAGCAGTATTTCATATTCATTATCAAAAAACTTATTCAGAAACCCGCACAGATCATTTTCAAACTGTTTCATTCCAACAAATGAGCCCAAGCGTTCTTTCATCAATTCAATAATATTATGTTCCATTTCAGGATTCATAGCCTCACTGATCAGCAACATTGGCACACGGGCCGCAAGGCATTCGGAAATGGTATTAAAGCCGGCTCTTCCAATTACCAGGTCAGCGTCTCTCACATAATCGATCAATAGATCCGTTGGTGGGATTGTATAACTATTTTCTATTGGAAAAGAATATGAAGTAGCAAAATAATAACCGGAGTTTTCCATATGCTTTTGATTAAAAGCTTTCATTATCGATTCCTTCATTAAACCGGCACCGCTGTCCATTATTAATATCTTCTTTTTTCCTCCTGTTTCCGGCCAGTGTTTATGTTGCACATCTTCCCGAACAATCAATGGGACCTGAATGGCATTCGCTTTAAAGTGATGCAGGATTTCTTTGGGAGTAAAAGGAGGGAAAAATAAGCGCTCAGCACTCTTAGCTGATTCGAAAAAATAGTTGAACACTGAAGCGTCCACCGGATTCGGATACAATTTGGAAAAAAACCAATCCCAGGTAAAATGGGCAACACCAAATGAAGGAACCTTTTTAATCCTGGCCACCTCAAATACTTCGTATACAAAATCCGAGATCAAGAAATCATACTCTTCCTTCAATTCGAGATCTCTGAATTCATTAGACAATTTCTCATAATCACTATAGTATTTTTTCATTGCCTCCAGATCAGGCGAATTACTTGCGTTTTTATGCCAAACAATATTATTAAAACGATCTATATAGTTTGTTGCTTTCAGGTTTTCTTTTGCAAATTTAAAATGCTGATGCGTTTGAAGTGTAATGTTCAACTCTGGCTTTAGCTTCAACAACTCGGATATAACAGCCCTTTGTCGCACAATATGCCCAAAACCTTCATCCGATAAATAAATCTTTGTTTTCACTAGCCTTTTATTAATTTAGAAAAAAACGGTCTGAAAAACTGCGCTCCAATCAGAGGATCCAATAAGTAAAGTTTCCAAAAAGAAAAGAATGCTCTCATTTTTCCTTTCGGGATTGCTTTCATACATATCAGAAATTTACAACAGGCATCGGCTTTTTTCCAATTGCCGGAAGCTATATAATCTTCCTTTCCTTCGCTCCGTCTCTTATAAAAAAACATGATCAGGTCATGCCCAACAAATGCCTTAGGGTTTTTATGTGTTGCAGTAACTGAATTTGCATGTTTTCGGTAATAATACAAGTTGGTTTCCAGATTAGCCACATTGTATTTTTCTATAGCAAAAGAAAACCAGTAAATATCTTCCGAGCCAATTCTGTTAAACCATTCATTATACAGGCCAATATCATGCACAACTTTCTTTTTAATGAGCAAGGAAGAATAATGACAAGGGCTTTTGTAGTTCTTGAATCTGTCTTTAATAGTTTTATCATCAAGAGAAAAGGTAGATCTCCCGGTTTCTTTCCCATCAGAATCGATACGAATGATATTTGTTCCTACCATATCAACTTCACTATGGGTATTCAGAAACTCCATTTGCTTTTCAAATCGTGAAAGATTATTGATGTCATCAGCATCCAGGAAGGTTAAATAATCACCAGTAGCTCTTTCATACAATAAATTACAGCTTTTTAAATAACCAAGATTTTCCGGATTATGGAATTTCTTTATACGTGTATCCGTGTATGAATCAATAACCGCTTTTGTATTATCCCTGGAAGCATCATCGGCAATAAGTAATTCAATATTCGAGTAAGACTGATTTAATACACTGTCAATCGCAAGTCTCACATAATCCTGGCAGTTATATGCCGGCATGATCACCGATATTAATCCCGGGTTATTTGTCACGCTTTCAATATTATTTTAAATGCAAAAACAAGTCGGAGATATAATCTGTAAAATTTACCTGAAGAACTCAAGTCATGCATTTCCAGAAAATCGTTTAATGTGATGAGTTGCTTATATCTGAGTGCCTCTTTTTTATAATGTTTTTTAGTACTTTCATTCACATCGTCTCTCTTCATGATTCCAACAAACACCTTTTTGTGATACTCATTATAATTACGTGGCGAAATTTCTTTACGATAAAGATCGATGAATTTCTTCCTTGATTCAAAATGTTCGAACTTACGCTCTCCCGTTATCCAATGAACAATAGTTGTTACGATAAAAGAAGGCGAATAAGAAAACTGCTTTGTGTATCGCGCTATAAAATCCCAATCCTGATGACGTTCCAGCGACTCGTCCCAATTCACTTGTTTAACGGTTGACGTTTTAAAAAAGTAGGTACTGGTTTGCGCCATTCCGTCTGACAGTACATAATTCAAAATATGTTCGCCTTTTTTTAATGGACGCGAAATAACTTCTCTGTTTGTTGAACCATGGTTAGCCACGATACTTCCAAAAATAAAGTCAACCCTTTTTTCTTCGATCTCTCGAATTCTAAGTTCGAGATGATTGGGCAACCATTCATCATCAGAGTCCATCATGGCGATATACTTTCCTTTAGCTTGTTTTATTCCCAGATTCCTTGCCACATTTGCATTGCCTTTAGCGGGCAAGCGGAAGTAAAAAATCCTATCATCATTTATTTTTTTGACAAGTCCTTGAATATCTTCAGTTGATCCATCATCAACAATCAGAACTTCCATAGAACGTTCCGTTTGTAATGAAACACTTTTCAGTGTTCTTTCCAACTCTGTTCTGCGGTTAAAAACCGGTATTACAACACTAACTTTCACTTGTATCTTTTGCAGATCTGTTTCCGAAGGAATGATAGTATTCTATTATTTCCTTTTCCGGTTTTTCCCACCATTTTGATTCCAGCAACTCTATAATGGTAGCTTCATCAAATCTGTATTTGATAACCTTGGCAGGATTTCCACCCATGATTGCATAAGGAGGTACATCTTTAGCGATAACCGTATTAGCTGCAATCACGGCTCCGGTACCAATTGTAACACCCGAAAGAACTACACAATGTGTACCGATCCATACATCATGTTCAACTATTATTGCTCCTTTGGATACAACATCTTCTTTTGCAGATTTACCTAATACGTTGTGATTAAAAAAATAACTTGTCAATCGTGTAAAATCATGATTAAATTCCTGGAAAGTAACATTACGCGCAATAGAACAAAAGTTACCAATCCTGATTGGATTAAGTCTACTTCTCAAATCTGTATTAGGACCATTGATACTTGTATAACTTCCTATTTCCATTTCACCGGCCAACTCCACTCCATCAATGATCTTCGCGTTATTTTTCACGCTGATTTTTCCCGAAATAAAGGACTCTGTTATCTTACTGTTTTTCCCAACACTCACAGTACCTGTTAATTCGGAATTTTCAATAAAACAGTTTTCTTCAATTTGCAATTTGCCATTTAAGGAAGAGTTGGTGATTTTCAAACTTCCGTGAACATTAGCTCCGGAATCGAGTTTCACCTTATTTCCATTACCTGCAAAGATCTTTTTTAATTTACTTAATATGTTCATAATTTCAATTAAAGATCAAAGCGTTATCAAAAACAATTGAATCGCTCTTCTGTTCATTGCTCAGGTTACTAATAAAATCATTCAACCCAGTTTCAAAATTCTGATCCGGCGCTATGAACTGAGCTTTCTTCTCAGCTATTAATTCAGCATAATACGAACGTCCTATTTCGTGAAGTAAAACGCTCTTTTTCCCAAACAACGAAGCCTCTATAGTTGAGGCAGAGGAATTGGTTATATGAATCAGACAGTTTTTCAATAGTATTGGAAGTGGATCTGTAGTTGCCTGATCAATATTCACTAAATCCAATATTCCATGACCAGCAAGGTATTCTTTTATTTTAGGTGCTTCATTCATTTGGCGTGGGTGAAAACGGATGAACCATTTTTGCTTTTGTCCACTGATAGCTTTTATCAAGCCTTGTGGGAAAAGCTGATCCAATGTTAATGAATCCGGTTGAAGTGTGTATAAGATAAAATCTTTTGAAGGATAGGTATCCTTGTTATTCATCCAATAATTCATCCACACATTTCCGCCAACAAATGATTTATATAATTTATTTGTATGTGCCCATGAATCAATAACGGCTTTGCTCTGCGCATCCCAATTCCAGAATGTTCGAGGCAAAAAATCATATCCTTCTTCCGGTATTACTGACCAGCTTCCATAAGCAAGATGGGATGTAGCCTGAGCTCCGTGTTGCATATCCAGCGTTTCAATTCCCAGTTTGTTTGCCGCGGCTATAATTGCCAGATCACTGTAATAACAAAGTGCTATTAGTTTCTTAGGTCTTATCTTTGAAAACACATCAGTGAATAGTCTTATCCTTAGTGCATATTCCTTTGCAATCGTATTCGTTATGTGATTAACAGTAAATTTTTTTGCGAAACCTTTTGCAGCATCATTTTGCGACAAAAAATCCAACAACTCATGATAGCCTTCCAAGTTAAGTTCTATCGTTTCGCCATTTTTCAGCTCCGTTTTAAGAGAGCGATATCCTTTATAATCACTAACTATCTCTTTGTATGAATAAACAATATTATTATTTGCTAATGTGTTTAGTGGTTTATTTCCAAACTCAACAAATGCTGCTCTTTGGTTCAAGTCATTCTCTTCTATAAGCGTATCAAAAAAACGATTATAATTAGTTCCTTTATAATTGATCCGATGCTCATTCTGCGCAATAAACACAAAGTCCTTTTTAGTCAATGAATCCAAGAATCGTTTGTATCTGTTTGCTGCTTTAATCCTAACCGATAAGTCTTTGATCCTGGCCATTAAGGGATTCATTTTAGCTACCGCAGCTTTTGGTGTTACCGCTTTTTTTTCATGATACAATTCTTTTCTTATAAAGAAAAAAAGTTCCAAACGAAGTAAAGGCCATAAATGAATATCGTTAAATTTCCAGGCATTAACCGGGAATTGTTTTTCGATCTGTAAAACGAATTCTTTAATATCGTCTCTGTTTTTCATCAGCCGGCGGCAATCTCTCTGATTACTTTTATTGTTCGTGCAGGGCCATGTTTATCCAATAGCCCTTTCGCGTTTTCCCTCATCTGAAGAAGCTGACTTCTTTCATTATAAAATGAATTGAGTTTCAATTGAAGCGTTTTCAACGTTTCATCACTCAGTGTTCCCAGATTTACAGAAATATTTTTCTCCACTATTTCTTTTGAAATAATAGATTGATGAATTTCCTTTTCAAAAATATTGATCGTTGGCAAGCCTGCGTAGATCGCTTCAAAAGAAGTTAAACCTCCAGCAAAAATTGCGAGCGAACAATTCGAAAGAATCTTCCACATTGAACGATTACTTTTTGCAAGAATGATCTCGTGATTTGAATCCCGTCTTATTGTATCTACGAGCTCCTGATATGAATGTGAATAGCCTTCTCCCAATAAAACCCAGATGGTATAATCCTGTTCCTGCTTTGCGAGTGCTTCAAGAATCTTTAATGTTTTGTTCGGCGCATCAATACCACCCATAGAGACACCAATCGTTAATTGCTTTTCTTCCAGGTTTCTTTTATAAACATCATCAGTTATCTGTCTGCAATTGGTATTGAAGATAGAATATTCGAGGCCTCCGAATACTTTCACATTCTCCGGATAATTGTATTCGCTGAAACGGGTGAACAAATAATCAACTATCCCATAATTATTAAAAACTGGCGACAGTGAAATTATTTTTTTATACTTGTTACGTAAGGCTTTCTGGTTATTTTCGGTCAACTCAACTGCGTCGATGATACAATATTCAGTATTCAGTTCAGTCTGTTTCAATATCGCTTCGAGTTCCGTTTCTTCATAAATAAAAAATACATTTTTTATTTCTTTAAATAGAATCTCCAAACCCCTATCGATTATTGCAATGGTTCTGATATCCGCGGCCTCTCCAATACCCTCAATAAACGAAACGGTTCGGTGTACGTGCCCCAAACCTGTATTCACTCCACCTTTACAAACTAATGTAATATTCATTAGATAAAAGAAAGGTCAAAAGCGCCGTGCTGGCTGATTGATTTGGTTAATTTTTTCCCGATAAGTAAATCGACTTCTTCCGCCTGCATAATATTTTCGGGGCGAACAACAAGAACATCGTCATCCGTTAGTATGTGTCCTGCAGGAAGATCTTTTGCAGCATACAAAGAGCGGCGCGCTCTTCTTTTGGTATATTTTTCATCTTCGCTTACCTTGTCTTCTCTTAACACCAGAGCTGCATTTCCATCGTGAATATCTTTTACATATTTGGTAAACTCAGATTCTGTTTGAGCATATGCATGATCCAAACCCTCTTGAGATTTATCTTCTGTAAAATGTTTTTCAAACCAGGTAGCTCCCATACATAAAGCCATACATGCAGCTTCACTTCCACTTGTATGATCTGAGAAACCAACAGGTAAACCAAATTTATCTTTTAGTACTTTTATATAACTGATGTTTGCCTGATGTAAGTATGCGGGATAATTAGAAACGCAATGCATAACGATCACTTCCTTAGCGCCTGCCTGAATCAATGTGTTAATACCTATCTCGATCTCACGCATTTCCGACATTCCAGTCGAAATAACAATGGGCTTACCACACTTAGCTACGACACGTAAAAAACGTACATTATTAATATCACATGAAGCAAGTTTAATGTATGGAGGATCGAAACTCATCATCAGATCCAAACCACGCTGATCAAAAACAGAAGATGTGAATGGAATGTGAATGGAATTGCAATACTTATTTAAGTCTGCATATTCCGCATCGGTTAAGACTCCTTTTTCTCTGATTTCAATTACCTTTTTAATATCATATTTTCCATATTCATAATCTCCCGGTAAATATAATCCCCAGGGATAAATGATCTGAAATTTAACTGAATCGGCTCCGGCTCTTTTTGCAATATCTGCCAAGTTCTTTGCTTTTTGAAGGCTTCCATTATTGTTGGTTCCTGCCTCAGCAATAATATGAATCTTTTCCATTATTGATTATTTTTTACAAGGTTCACAAACTCTTCGCATCCTTTAGTCATTGTCTCTTTCAATTTTTGCCAGGTTGGGTGCGCATTTTTTTTCACGTTTTCAAGGTCTGAAAGATTTTTTAACCTGTTCTCAAACTCAACAGCCACGTTATCTTTCAACATATTGATATTCCACTCTGATACATCTAGTGTTTCCAGCATACTTACGGCACGTTGATCATAACTGATCTTGATTGTAGGAATCCCGTATGATAAACAAGGAATGAATGAATGAAGACGATATGTAACATTCAAACGCGTATTTTTCAATAATGATATATATGTGTAGATGTCTTCTGTAAATAAATAATCAATTCCCAAAGAATCCGCGAAAGGCATGTCACGATGGTCATGGCAAAGAATCTTCACATTCTTGTATCCATAACGTTTTAATGTTTCCACCATCTTAATGATATCTTCACGAATTTGATATTGGTAAGAAATAGGAACGCTCACCAATGAAGGTGTACGAATAGAGATCAAGGCATCTGTTTTATCAGTATCCTGAATCGCAACTAAATGCTGGGGAATCTCATTGATAAAAAGAGTTGGACATCCACCCAATTGATTATTTTTCGCACCTCCTAATTTATTGATGTGTTCAAAAGTAGCCTTGTCTCTTGATAAGGAGATGTCAGCTCTTCTGTTAAGTAATGCTATTTTATCGTCCGTCATTACATCCGTACGATCGACCAATTCCAGTTTTTTGTTGTAGATCTTTCCACGGGAAACGCTGAAGATCATTAATGGTTTTTCAAGTGCATTAATTGCTGTTGGGTTTACTTCCAGCTCGCCATTCTCGTATAAATTACCACCACCAATAATAACACCATGTCCAAACTGATTGATCTCATAAACTGTTTGTGAGCTTAAACCCGATTTACGCTGACTTTCATATTTACCTGTTGCGGGCAGTGAAATAACGTTATAGTTTTCTTTGAAAGCCTGACGAATGAAATGATTTACACCAAGGTAAATTACATCATTTCCGATGTTGAATCCTTTAGGACGGATGGAGTAGATATTAATCATAAATTTATTTTTTTAAAGTTGTGTAATCAATTATAGACTTCATTAATTCAGAATCAGGTGTGTATGCTACGTCGCAATGTTTATTCAAACCGGATACCTCAGGGTTTTCATCCAAAAATTTAAATAACTGCAACGTATCAAAATCATTTTTTGAATACGTGAATTTCTCCTCTATTGCTTTGAATAACTGTAAATCTTCCTCATAATCAAGCGTAAGCCTGAAGTTGTTTGTATATTGCTCAGGAAGTGTAACAATATTCAATTTAAAATGCTCCGGGTTGTTCTTGAAATAATAAGACATGTATTCAGAATATGGAGCACCATTGAATAATTCTATCACTTTCTTTAGTGCTTGTACATTGATAATTTCCGTATTAGTTCCTAAGGCCGCATTTTTTGCAGCTGTATAATCGGCTCCTTTTTCAAAATGAGATTTCATCAACAATTGTAACACTTCGTTTGAACGATAAGGGCTATCTCCGGTAACCCGTATAATAATATCAAAGTGATACTTTTCTGCAATTTTCAGAAATCTATCAATCACATCATCTTCGCTTCCTTTGAAAAAATCCACAGCTGATGAATAGGTGTAATCCTTCAATACATCATCATCCGGATGAGTAGAAGTGGCAAGAATAACTTTATTTACATTCTGAAACTGCAGTGTGTTTTTAATACATAATTCTACAGAAGTAAGTTCTCCTACTTTTTGAAGTGCCTTTTTAGGAAGTCGTTTTGATTTCATCCGACAAACCACCACAGCTCCAACATTTGCTTTTTTAAGATGCTCCTGTTTAATAGCTGAACCTTTAAGCAGATCAGTTGAAAGTATATACATTTCAGTCATGCATTTCATTACGGCAAAAGAATCAAGACCTGTTTTGCTTGTTCTTCTGAAACTAAAATCATCCATTGATATTGTTTGTCCGGCCCTTTTGTCTTTATTCAAAACAGGAACAAGCAATGATTTTTTCAAGTATTCTTTTTCATTGTGATTAATGAATGGCATGTCTAATAAATTATAATATTTATCAGACATCAATTTAAATTGCAGAAACTGATTATGATCAATACTTGAATAAGCATCATACTTCGTTGGTAAATGCTCACATCTGATATGCTTCTCTATTACCTCAGCTCCCATAATACCTGCAAGGAAAGGAAGCAAGAGTACATCCTCCGAATTGTTTTCAAGATGATCTGCAAAAGAAACAGAATATTCGGGAAATTCCTTTCTTATTACTTCCAGCTTTGAAAGACCACTATCCATAAATTCTGTAGGATGAGATTGAAAGCCGATCTGAAGAATAATAGGGCAATTAACAGCAGCCTTTACTTTTTCAATTATGCTTTTAATATCTGCAATTTCGTAAGCTGAAATATTCAGAATACATTTTTTATTGGTGGTATCAATTTTTGAAAGCTCTTTAAACAATTCATCATTTCCAAGCACGGAAGCCTGTATTTTGAATCCGTGAATAAGAAATGAGTTCAGATTCAGAATTTTCACAGAATACGAATCAAAAAGATCCAACCATATTTCTTTAGTTTCACTAGCTTTTTTTATGATTCCGGACCAGGTATTCTCATCAAAGTATAGCTCCTGATAAGTTGCATATCCTCTATAGTCAGGTTCAGCAAGTGTATCAAACTTAAACGGCTGAAATTTTATTCCGACATTGTGAAAGTTTTTAAACTCTTCCAGCAATTGATCAACATAAGATAGCTGACCTGCATGCGTGCTTGCGACTTCCAATATGATGTATTTTTTTTGCTTGGTAGACATATACTGTTGCTTGGTTTATGAATTTTTATTCAGTGTATTTACAATTTTAGCGTATAAATAGGAATGTCCTTCTTTTGATAAATGAACGTGATCGGACATAACATGTTTTTTTTCCACGTCTTCAAGTCCAATATAATTCAATTTTAGATTTTTCTTTATAATGGAATTATAGTCATTGATATTTCGCGTAATACCAACCACAGTTTCTTCATATTTTTCATTACCGGGAACAATTCCAATCCAAAACAATTTAGTTCCGAAAGCACGTAAAAATTCATTCACATGTGATTCAAACAAACCTTGTTTCGTATATCTGACATTTCTGTATTTTCTTAGAACCCTTATGATTCGGGGTTTGAGGATTATTTTAAGAAAGAACCTTGTTACCTTGTATTTGTTGAGGAATTTATTTTCATTTCTTGTTAGCGCCCTTGGAGCACAATCAACAATTCCTGATTGAACGATAACAACATCCGGTTCAAACATTTTTGCATATTCTATCTGAGTAGCCAATACAGAAACCTCTGCGCCTCCGATAGAAAATTGCTGAATATCGTAATTCCCGGAAAGTAAATGAATCCATGTTTCATCATGTTTCACCAGTTCGGGCTTTGGTCGTGGAAGTCCTAAAGAATCTGAAAAAACTAAAACTCTTTTCATCTATCCTTAACAAGAATTTTTGCATCCTGTAAATAACCATTCTTTCTATTGATATTACCAACACCCCAGTAATCTCCCCTTTCTACATTAAACAACAAGGCACTTTCCACTCTGTCAAGTATTTCATGATTGGCCATTGTGCTTGCTTTATCACTAATCTGAAAGGTAATTGAATATGCGCCGCCGCGAAGCATGATCTTCTCCAATTCAACTTCGAAAACACCTTCCTGCTTTTCTGTGTTCAGATTAAGCCCCATTTCATCAGTAGCAATAACTGTTTGAACGACTTCCATTTCGTTCTTTATGGTAATTCCCAGAAACAGATTTTTAATTGTTTCTCCGGGTTTTCTCGTAAAACTCATATTGAGTCGTGCAAAATCTCCGGATATTAACGTAGTGACTTTATTCCCCTTTGCATCGGTAAAATATAAATCATTGATTCGCATTTTTCCGTTACCTGTTCTATCAGTTCTATCTTTAAACTCATCGCCACTCTGATTTCCGCTTAAGTAGATACTGCATGCACTTTCTACATCTCCTGAGTAAACCATACTTCCGTTTTTCAATATGATTCCTGAAGTACAAAGCGTTTTTACAGCGGCCATGTTGTGGCTCACAAATAAAACAGTACGTCCCTGCCCGCTTACATCTTTCATTTTCCCCAGACATTTTTTTTGAAACTCAGCATCTCCGACGGCAAGCACCTCATCAACAATCAGGATCTCCGGATCAAGGTGTGCAGCTACAGCAAATGCAAGTCGAACATACATTCCACTGCTATATCTTTTTACTGGTGTATCAATATATCTTTCAACTCCACTGAAATCAATAATTTCATCGAACTTCCTTTTTATTTCCTGCTTGGTCATACCGAGAATTGCACCGTTCAAAAAAACATTATCTCTTCCTGTAAGATCAGGGTTAAATCCTGTACCAACTTCAAGCAATGATGCTATTCTTCCTTTTACTTTTACCTGACCGGTGGTAGGGCTTGTAACCTGTGACATGATCTTCAGCAGCGTGGATTTACCAGCACCATTTTTTCCAATTACACCAACCACATCTCCCTGCTTAACATCAAAATTCACATCACGCAAAGCCCATACATAATCGCTGGTTCCTTTTGTGCTACGATCATTTGTCTCACCTATTTTCAGAAACGGATCTTCCTTACCACGAACCCTTGCCCACCAGCGTGTAAGGTCGCTTGAAATTGTTCCTGTACCAACAACTCCTAAACGATATTGTTTAGAAACATTCTCAACTTTAATAACAGTATTGCTCATAATCTAAACAGTGTCCATAAATGTTTTCTCAACGCGTGTGAAAACACTGATTGAGAACAATAATAATACGATCATAAAACCAAAACCGTAAAGTAACCAGTAGATATTGAAACTACCGGACCCGAGAAATGTATATTTAAATGCTTCAATAATAGAAAGCATTGGATTAAAGTGCAGAATAAATCCCAGTTTACCTTTAAAAGTAGAAGCGGGAAGGATAACGGAGCTCCCATACATCAGGAGTTGTACGCCTACTTGCACAAGAAATGAGAAATCGCGGTACTTAGTTGTAAGAGAAGAAATGAGAATACCGAATCCTAAACCCAAACCTGCCATCATAATAATAAGAATAGGCAAACTCCAGATGTATTGCCAGTTAGGATGGATTTCCTGATCCGAAAATTTAAGGTGATAAATCCAAACCGTTAAAAAGATCACCAACTGCAATCCGAATTTAATAAGATTAGAAACAAGAACCGAAAGTGGAATGATCAAGCGTGGAAAATAAACCTTACCGAAAATTTTCGCATTACCAACAAATGTATTGGAGGTTTTTATGAGGCAGTCTGAAAAATAAGTCCAGAGCGTTATTCCGGCAAGATTAAAAAGGAAACGCGGACTACCTCCCGTGTTAGTATTGGCCATTCCAAAAATAATTGTGAAGGTTAAGGCCGTAAGAATAGGTTGAATAAAAAACCAAAGAGGTCCTAAAACCGTTTGTTTATACGCTGCCAGAAAATCCCTTCTTACCATAATAAACAGAAGGTCGCGGTAACGCCAAACTGCTTTCAGGTTAAGTCCTTGCCATTTACCCTGTGGCTTTATTACCAGGTCCCAATTGTCTTCTTGTGTCATACTTTTATGTTAATGGTAACAAAATTTCACCGGGTAGCTTCACTTTTATACTTTGTCCGATGCTTTCCAACACCACTTCTATAAATCTCCCTTCTTTATTTTCGCTCACAAAACCTTCAATACTTTTGAGAACACCTGAAGTTATTTTTACTTTGTCACCTTCTTTATAATTTCTATTAATACTACCCGTTTCCATCTGGTATCCCAACAAAATTAATTGTTTTAATCTTTCTATCTCTTCATCTCTAACTACTGCCAACTTACCTTCAATCCTTACAAAGCTAACAACACCACGGGTTTGAAGAACAGGCCCATTCGCAGTTACACCAGATTTCACAAAAACATACCCATTGAGGAGCGGGAGTTCAACCATTTTTTTTCGATCACTCCATTGTTTCATTGTTTTCACAAGTGGTACGTATGCTTCAAATCCTTTACTCAGTAAAGCTTCCATTACTTTTTTTTCGGAACGGGAATTAACATATAATGCATACCAGTTCTTTTCTTGCTTTATACCTGTATTTAATTCACCTGTCTTCATTTGTTGTAAACTTTTCACAGCTCCGCCTCCTCAGTCACATGGACCAAGCGGGGCTTTCAACTTTAACATAACGTTCGAATTTAAAAAAATCCGTAACAGCTTATATATTTATTTACTCCATAAAAGGAGTGGATGCATTCCCGGTTCTTTGATCTTATCCAGATCAAACTCTTCCCTGCTAAAGTGTATATATCTGATCTTCTTTCCGACCTTTTTTTCTGCCTTGGCAATCTGCTCGATTAAAAAGGGAATATTAAGGTCATTACCAACTAATACTACATCTATGATATCTGTATTTTGTCCTTTTGCAAGTTTACCCACAAGATATACTTTACTCAGATCACCAATGCGCTGAACAATATAATCCACAACATATTCAATCCCAGTCATCTTAAGTATGATCCTGTTTATTTCATTATAAAGTGGATGCCTCGTATTGGCAGTGAATACCTTTTTGTTACCTTCTTTGGTTGAACTAATAAAACCAGCCTTCTCAAACTTGTTAAGTTCCAGCCTTATACCGTTAGTAGATTCACCGAATTCCTCTTCCAGATTACGTAAATACGCAGTGTTTCTGCTGTTAAGAAAGAACTTCATCAGCAGTTTAATGCGGGTTTTGGAAGATATAAGAGTTTCTATCATGAAATTGAGTAACAATATTACTCATTATTTGTTCACAAAACAAAAAAAATATCACCTCATTTCTCGGTACTTTTACCGATATTTGTACATCTGTTTTGAAAATAATTGCGTAAATTAGTACGTAAAACCTCCGAAACATATACCTAGTTTAAAACAAGAAAAATACATTCCCATGATCAAAAACATACTTACAGGCATAACATTCCTTCTATTAGGATCAAATTTATTTGCACAAGGGACCTTTAACTCAACAGGAGCGAGTACGGATTTCAGTAACGCAACTGCGTGGACTCTCACTGGTGGATCTGATGCTGATGGTATTCCGGATATCAATGATGATGTTACAATTCTCAATGGTCATACGATTGGTCTTACGGTAGCAAACTCATTCGCTAAGTCAATTACAATTAATGTTGGGGGTACATTTCAGAATGCCAACCGCGCTATTATTCTTGCCGGAAACTTTACCAACAATGGTACATTTTCAGGGCCGGGAAGGATGTCTTTCCAAAACTGTACCGCAACCATTTCATCGGCAACCACTTTAAACTTCTCAACAGTTGCTAATACTGGTATCATTAGTTTAATTAATGCTACTGTTAATCAAGCAGTTGGTACTACCATAAATCTGGCAACAGGTGAGCTGGATATTTTTACCGGAAGTACATACAATAACAATGGAACTGTAAATGTGAGATTGCTTAAAACATCTGGCTCCAATAACCATTTAAATAACAATGCTGCTTCTACTATTTTGTTGGTTTCAAATTATACACCCGTAGCTGCACTATCAATTAGCAACAATATAACCTCTAACTTTATCCTTTTCAATAGCATTACTCAAATTCCAAATTTAACTTATGGAAATCTTATACTTCAGGGAAGCGGTACCACGAAAGCTGCTCTGGGAGTAGTTACTATTAATGGAAACTTAACTAATAACTCAGGAGTTACAATGAATATGGCTTCGTTTACCTTAAACCTGGGAGGTAATGTTTCTAACTCTGGTACTCTTTCAAACATTGCTGCAGTTAACTTCACCGGTACAACCAATCAAACCGTTGCTTCACCACAAGTTCATAATATTACTGTATTGACGAGCACTAATACCAACACAATTATCCTTAACAGTGGTACTTATAACATCAGTACTTCAGCGAGTTTCCTAGGTAATTTAAATATTAATGCCGGTGGTGTTACTTTAAATATGAACAGTAATCCATTTACCTTAACGGGAAACCTTACTAACATTGGCGTTATGTCTAACCTTAATGCCTTTAATCTTAACGGAACAACAACCCAGAATATTTCATCAACCACAGCACTGTCTATTCCTGTTTTAAACAGTACGAATACTGCCACTGTGAATATTACGAATGGGACTTATACAATTGGAACCTCTGCAACATTTACTCGTAACCTCACTCTGAATGGAGCTTCTGTAGTATTTAACTTAAACAGTAAGCCTCTTACAATTGGTGGTAATCTTACAAATACTTCCGGAACCATTTCAAATGCAGCAGCAGTTACTTGTAATGGTGTAACAGCTCAAACAATAAGTTTTGTAAACGATCAGGCATTTACTGATTTTACTGCAAGCAATGCGGCAGGTGTTTCTATAACAACAGGTAATCATACTATTTCAGGAGTTTTAACTGTTAATTCAGGAATGCTTACAGTTAATGCAAACAAGATTACATTATTATCTGATGCAGCGAAAACTGCTTCTATCGGGCAATCAACAGGAACAATCAGTGGTTCAATGATCGTTCAACGTTTTGTGAGTGGACGTCCTACAAACTATCATGATTTCAGTCCGGTTGTTGCAAGTACAACCATTGATGACTGGGATGATGAATTATATATGAGTATTGGTGCTCCTAATAACGCTCCGGGCTATGCTGGAGGAGATGGATCAGCTGGTGGAAGTTATTCTGTATTTACATACAATCCCGCAGCTCAAACATACAATCGTGTATTAACAGGAACTACATTATCTGTTGGAAAAGGTTATGATGTCTATCTTGGTGATGATGCAGTAACCTGGCCAGGAAGGGCTTTCGATACAAGAGGAGTACCTAATATGGGAACTGTAAACGTTGCAGTTTCTTCTGCTGGTGATCATTATAACCTTGTAGGAAATCCACATCAGTCTTATGTTCAATGGTCATCTGTTCTAGCTGCATCTACTCAGCTTGATCCAACCATTCAAATGTTGGATAACAGTGGAAATTACGTTGACTACTCTGGATCTGTTGAGATCGCTGCTGGTCAGGGATTCTTTTGCTATGCTAATGGAGCAACCTCGGCTTTGGTTTTTCCTCAATCTGCAAAAACAAGTACTTCTAATAGCAACTTTAACAGAACAGGTTATGAAAAAAATTATGATTTGAAACTTCGTATGTCTTCAAACATTAATCCATATTACCATGAGATCAAAATAGTTTATGATAACAAAGCAACTTCTAAATTTGATAAAGGAATTGACATTACTTTTCTACAAAGTAATATGATAGAAGCTCCTTCTGTTACATTTATTGATGGTGACATCAGAACGATCAGAAATCATATCAACACCAATGAAAATCTTGTTGTAATGCCATTACTGATCAACTCTCCAATAGAAGGAAACTACACGTTTGAATTGGAAGGTTTATTCTCTACCGAAGATTATTCTTCTGCATATTTAGTGGATAATGAAAGCAACAAACAATATTCAATCAATGACGCAGAACCAGTTGCCCTTTATATGGAAGCAAATAAAGCGTATAATAACTACAGCCTTGTATTAAGTAAAAAGAAAACTTCCACTACTTCAGAATTAGTTGACTACAATGAGAATGTTTCAATCTTCGGAACTTCTGAGAACATCAATATAAAAGGTAATTTAAGTACTGCTCAGGAAATTAACGTTAAAGTTTATAACACAATTGGACAGTTGGTAATGGAAAAATCAGATGTGATCGCTCCAAACACTACGCTGTCTCTTTCTGCTTTATCATTGACTTCAGACGTTTACATTGTTAAAGTAACAACAGCTGACGGCAAGCAATTCACAAACAGAGTTGTTGTAGCTAAATAAGAATTACACTTAATACTATAAAAGGAGCCGGATGATCTCCGGCTCTTTTTATTTATACCCTTTAATTTCCTTAATGTTTTAATACCACTCCTTTAAATCTGATCTTTTGTGGCGTGGGTGCATTTGATATAATTTCCACCGTGCGATCTTGTCTATCGTAAACCGTTTTCGTATCAAAATGAACAATTACAGTTGCTTTTTGTTTTGGAAGCACAGGATCCTTTGGGAGATCAGCAGAAGTACAGCTGCATTCAACCTTATAATCGGAAATAATAAGTGGCTGATTCCCTGTATTGATCAGTTCAAATTTCATCTCTACCATCTTTCCTTGTTTCACAAAACCAAAATTCTTCTTAGGGTCGGTAAATTTAATTCCGGCCTGAGCTTTTATTTGGGTTGAAAAACAAAAAAAGAGAATGGTTCCTAAGAACAGCATTCTCCTTTTTTCAAATGATAAGATCATTTTTTATTTTTTATTCAGAAGGAATTGTTTTTCCAATGAAGCTGTATCACCATTCTTTCCTAAAGGAAGACTAATACTTTCATTAAGATCTGTAAATCCTTTTTTAGTCACTTTCAATTTATAATTAGCGCCTCCTTTTACTGAAAAGAAATATTCTCCTGATTCATTAGTCACAGTAGAAGCCACTTTCTCACCACTTTCTGTAGTCAACTCAAGTTCAGCACCATCAAGACCTTTTCCTTCAAAACCATCTCTGATCACTCCTTTTAAAATACTTAACCCGCTGGCAACACCTGGTTTCTTAAAGTTCTTTTCCATTACTGCATAATCCTGAAGATCTACTTTGTAAATGTCCGACTCACCTATTCCGCCATCACGTGTACTTGAAAAGTAAGCAACTTTTGCATCCGCAGAAATAGTAAATGTTTTATCATCTCTATAGCTATTGATTGGATAACCTAAATTAACAGGTTTACTCCATGTTCCGTTCTCAAGAACAGTTCTGAAGATATCTTGTCCACCCATTGAGCCGTGCCCGTTTGAACAGAAGAATAAAGTTTTTCCATCAGGAGACAAGAACATACCACCTTCATCAAAAGGAGTATTGATCTCTGCCCCCATGTTTACTGGCTTGTCCCATTCTGTTTTGGTTTTTCTGGTAACCATCCAGATATCTGAATGACCTAAACCACCTTTTCTTTCACTTGTAAAGAAGATCGTTTTACCATCCGGAGAAACACATGCGCCACCTTCCCAGTATGTTGAGTTAATTGGTTTACCTAGTGACTCAGGAGTTTTCCATTTATTGTTGTTTACTTTAGAAACAAAGATATCCCCCCCTCTTGATTCAGGATCATTCATATTGTTTCTGTAGATAAAGATCTGCTTGCCATCAGCGCTCATACCTGTACAAGCATCATGAGCACCATCCACATTTATTTGTCCGGGAACAGGTTCTGCTGCTGTCCATTTTCCAGCTGCACTGTCCCAAGTTGAAATATAAATATCTTCGAAGAATTTCCCATCACCTTCCAGATCTCTTGGGGCGTCAGTAGTTTCCGGTCTGCGGGAACTGAATACCATTTTCTTTCCATCTGCACTGATACTTGGCGCTTTATCATCAAACTGTGAGTTGATAAGATTTCCGGCATTTTCGATCTTCACATCAACCGGGCTAGCCATCATTTTTTTAGCATTGTTGCAATGACTGATCAAAACATCCACATCTACTTCAGCTTGTGCCTTTTCAGTTGCTTTTGATTTGAAGGTTGTGAATTCCGTTAAAGCTTCGTCAATTTTACCGGCTTTAAAATAGATAGTTCCGACACGATAAAATGTTTCTTCCTTTGGGTTTGCAGATTTTTCACCCTTTAATAGAAACTCCAGTGCCTTATCACTATCTCCCATAAGGTATTGAGTTTCTCCTGCATAATATAAAACAACACCATCTTCAGGATTGGTGGTTAGGATCTCTTTGAATAAAGCCAGCGCCTGCTCATATTTCTGACCATAAAACAATTGCTTTGCACGCTCAAATTTTATAAGGTCTTTTGCCCCCAGATCATATACTGATTTTGAAATATTTATTGAATGATGAGCTTGTATTCCGGAAACGGAGAACATTAACAAACTGCCTGAAAGAAGTATCGATTTGATCATAATGTTGTAATTAGATTTCTAAATTAGAAATTATTTTAAACTAATGAAAAATTATTTGAATTGTACGGCAAATAAGCAAAAAAGATGCCTAATTCCTAGCTTAAATCCTTCAAATAAGCCAAAAATTTGTTGATGGCTTCTTTTTTAGGTACATCAAGTTTGTGAGAGATCTTTTGAGTGAGATAATCATAAGGATCGAAACCATCTACATCGTTTTTGTAAGCCTCCAATGCTTTTAATGTGTTTTCAACTCCAAAGGCGAGTGCATTATTAAATTCTTCGAGAAACTTCTGATCTTCTATTACCTCATGAGATGTCCAGGCAGCAAATGCAAAGGGAAGTCCGGTAAATTTCTTCCATTCTTCTGCCAGATCATATTCATATGGAAAAGTATTGTTGATGCCAAAAGTACGATCGCCAATGATAACCGCTGCTTTGCTTCCTTCTACACTCTTCTCAAAGCCAGGCTCAGCTTTTGAAAATGTAGGATTTATTTTCCAGAACTCTTTAGCTAATATTTGCACCAATGTTACAGATGTGCGGGATTGGTAATCGAGCACAACTTCTTTTATTTCATGAAGTGGAACCATACTGAACAATTTTACCGAATCTACTACCCCATTACTTCCAATACAGAAATCGGTTATGATATGATATTCATCCATTTTTGCAAGGATCGCAACTGGTACCAAACCAATATCAACTTGTTTATTGAGAAGTTTCTCTGCACATACTGCAGGAATATCATAAGAAATATCAATATGCTGATCGATTCCTGATTGTTTAAGTCCATATACAAAAGGAAGCGTATTCAGGTAATTTACAATAGAGATCTTATATCGCTTTTGGAACATCCGTAACCTTCTTTTTAAGTTCTTCTACCATCAATGTTCCTCCCGAAACGGCCATAACCGGAGCAAACATAAATCCTAATAACGGGAACCACATAATAATAGAATAACAAAACCCGAGTCCGACTGCAATTCCTTTATTAGCGCGGATAAAACGAACACTTTCGATCACTCCCATTTTATTACGTTCACAAGAATAATCCATCATAGTGAATCCAATAAAATACCAACCCACAATAAAAAGTAAAGGTGTTATAATAAATCCTAATGGCGGAAATATCATAGATAGAAAGAAACCCAGAAACATCAGCGCATATTCAAACATCATATTACGCAGACTTATCATAATACCTCGTAGTATATCTTTCATTAATTGGGCGCCATCAAACGAAACGTTTTTAGCACCTAGTCTTACGGCTACAGCTTCTGATAACAAAGAAAAGACAGGAGATAAAAAAATCAGTGTCAAATATTTCATAAACGTACCTGAAACAAACCAAAGAAAGATCTTAATGATCCAGGCAACAATAATTCCCAACCATCCATTTTCAAATGATTTTAACCAGGAGAGCCAATGTCCTTCTTCCGGAATTGTTTTGATCTGTTCATCAATCCATATTTGTATAAAGTCACCTAGTTGACTGGTAAAGTAGATACTTACCAACAACATAATAGTCCATAAGATCAAAGGGAAAAAGAGGTAGTACCAAAGCCCTTTTCCAAAAACGATACTAAATGCTCTAAAAAAGGCAGTGAATCCTTTACCAAATCCAACAAAAAAGTTCATTCGAGTTAAAGTTTAAGTTTTTGCAGAACAGCAGACTCATAAACCTTTTCCATTGGTTTAAAGTCGGTTGAGTAATTGAGCTTATAGATCTCAGAATTATTTTTCAGATAGTATTCATCATCCAGTTTCACCATGGAAAGATCAGCATTCTCTTTTAAACCATAAATAAGAACACGATTTCTGGTCATTTTATATCCTTTACTGTTTAAAGGAGTTTTCCAGAATTCAACCATAAAAAAATCACTCTTTTTATTGGCAGAAATTCCACTCATTACTGTTAGAACCGAATCCGAGATACTTTTATAATCGGAGCCACCTTCAATATCTTTAACGTTGATATTCTTTACTCCTATCAATTCTTCTTTCAAGACGTTGATATTTTCTTCATCTTCCTGAGTGAAAGTATAAGACTTATCTGCGGAGGCACCAATTTCTTTTGCGTTGGTGTCATTAGCAACCGGGTCTGAAGGCCTTTCAATAGATATGCTCGAATGATTTTTTGAATTGGTTTTGTTGTTTTCATTTAGCACCAATTCTTCGGTAACAGATGCTTTATTTTCTTTTTCAAACAGACTCGCTTTCGAAAAGAAATCATCGAGTTTAAAAATAAAAAACAAACATCCCACCAGCAACCCAACTGATAAACCAAAAACGAAAAGTTGAATTTTTTTACTGAAGCGATTCATTAATTTTTTATAATTTTTACAAGTCAAATATACGCCTTTTTCCCGTTGCGTTAAGCATTGTTAAATACATTTTCAACAGGTAACATGTGAATTAAATTTGCGTTATAAAGACAGTTTTTACAGAAACTCGCTTTAAATTTCTAAAGTGCATAAACAAACAAATCAAAAAGAATCATGAAAAAAATAGTTTCAACACTCCTCATCGCTTCCATAGGTGGTGCTTCAGCAATGCTGGTTCAAAATCAATTTTTCACTGAAAACGAGCATGCACAATTAATGTATAATAAATCAAATCCGGTACCTGTTAAGTTTGCTGCCAATTATGGAAGTGCCGCAACAACGGGAGTAGATTTTACAACTGCAGCAGAACAATCGGTTAACGCTGTTGTTCACATCAAAACAACAATTACTCAAACACAGAACAACCTGGCTTACGATCCGTTCCATCATTATTTTTATGGACAGCCTCAACAAAGAGTTCAGGAAGCAAGTGGTTCGGGTGTTATTATTTCAAAAGACGGTTATATAGTAACCAACAATCACGTGATCAGTGAAGCAGATAAAATTGAGGTGATCCTGAATGATAAACGTACATATATTGGTGAGCTAATCGGCGCAGATCCTCAAACAGATGTGGCATTAGTAAAGATCAAAGAAAAAGATCTTCCTTTCCTTGCCTACGGAAATTCGGATAATGTAAAAGTGGGTGAATGGGCACTGGCAGTTGGTAATCCTTTTAATTTAACTTCTACAGTAACTGCAGGTATCATTTCAGCAAAAGGAAGAAACATTAACATTCTGGAAAATGATCCTTCACAAAGTAAATTCCCGATTGAGTCGTTCATTCAAACAGATGCTGCCGTAAACCCCGGAAACAGCGGTGGTGCTTTGGTAAATACTGATGGAGCATTGATCGGCATCAACACTGCTATCGCTTCACAAACAGGTTCGTATGCAGGTTACGCATTTGCTATTCCTGTGAACATAGTTAAAAAAACAGTTGCGGACCTTATTGAATTTGGTACTGTTCAACGTGCTTTTATTGGCGTAAGCATTCGTGATATTGATGCGAAATTTGCTTCTGATAACAATATCAAAAACATGAACGGCATCTTTGTAAATGGCCTTACTGATGGTGGCGCAGGCGAAGATGCTGGAATGAAGATCGGTGATATTATTACTAAAGTAGAAGGTGTTCCGGTGAAAAATGTTCCTGAACTTCAAGAGCAGTTAAGCAAATATCGTCCGGGTGATAAGGTAAATGTTACCGTGAACAGAGAGAATAGTGAGGCTATTGTTCCTGTTACTTTAAAAAACAAAGACGGAAATTTAGGCGTTATTAAAAAAGAAAAAAGAGCGGAAGTTTCTTCCGCTTCTTTAGGAGCAGTATTTGAAAGTGTGAACAAAGATGAAATGAAGAAGCTTGGTATCAATAACGGTGTTCGCATAAAAAAACTGGATGAAGGAAAATTTGCTTCTGCTGGCATCAAACAGGGATTTGTGATCACTTCTATAGATAAGAAAAAAGTGAGCACTACTCAGGAGCTGGAAGAAATACTTAAAGACAAAACAGGCGGTGTGCTCATTGAAGGGGTTTATCCTAATGGTATCAAGGCTTTTTATGGCTTTGGAATGTAATTGAAAAGGTTGTTTTACGCATTAAAGGTTTTGGGCGTTAAACTAAACGATGGAAATCGAAAACTTGTCGAAAACCGTGTAATTTACTGTAAAACAACAATTTGTAAAGGATAACTTTATTTTGTCATAACACAGAATTGGAGTACCTTTGCAACTAAATTTAGGAGGAAAAACTACTCATGAGACAGCTTAAAATAACCAAATCCATCACCAATCGCGAAAGTGCTTCTTTAGATAAATATCTTCAGGAAATAGGTCGTGAAGAACTTATCACTGCAGAAGAAGAGGTACAGTTGGCGAAAAAGATCCGTGATGGGGACCAACGCGCGTTGGAAAAATTGACCCGTGCTAATTTACGTTTCGTGGTGTCGGTTGCAAAACAGTATCAAAATCAAGGGTTGAGCCTACCCGATCTTATTAATGAAGGAAATTTAGGTTTAATTAAAGCAGCTCGTCGTTTTGATGAGACACGTGGATTTAAATTTATTTCTTACGCAGTATGGTGGATTCGTCAGAGCATTCTTCAGGCTTTGGCTGAGCAATCACGTATTGTGCGTTTACCATTGAATCAGGTTGGATCTTTAAATAAGATCAACAAAGCATATTCAAAATTAGAGCAGGAGTTCGAACGTGAACCAACTGCTGAAGAGTTAGCAGAGTTATTGGATCTTCCCCAGGATAAAATTACTGACACCATGAAAGTTTCTGGTCGTCACGTATCTATGGATGCTCCTTTGGCTAGCGGTGAAGAAAGCACATTGATGGATGTAATTGTAAATGGAGATTCTCCAAGAGCAGATGCAGCATTAATTAACGAATCATTATCGAAAGAAATTGATCGCGCACTTTCTACACTTACTGAAAGAGAGAGAGATGTCTTTCCAGCACAGTGGGATCCGAAGCTTGGAATTCACGTGACTTGAAGTCGCGGC
>JADMIO011281604.1_pt1 | contig 104371 bp, 87 predicted proteins | sample 8958161 | NCBI WGS metagenome assembly JADMIO01 (sample SAMN16585339, study PRJNA669376) | soil metagenome | isolation source: Crop rotation soil | place: USA: Cullars Rotation, Alabama | collected 2011 | reverse complement strand
GCCGCGACTTCAAGTCACGTGAATTCCAAGCTTCGGATCCCACTGTGCTGGAAAGGGGGTTAACTGTCTCGAGATTGATGATTGTTTCTGTCAAATGCGGGAAATTTTTTGGGTGATTAAAAAAGTTACTGTTCCAAATCTAGCTTTTAAAAGTTGATTTTAAAGCATGGGCGAAGCATTATAGTTACACACAGCAGCGCTAAAACCTGTGGAAAAAAAGCGTCCCGATTTTGTACATACGGCTAACTTTTGGCATCCGGTTTTGAAGCAGCGCCCCAAGGCCTTAAAACTTGGGTTTTCATAATTTTGCCTTTTTGGAAGCTGGTACCAAATATACGAAGTAGCGGGGCGTTGTGGCATGCGGTGGGGAAGGTTTAAGAATATCTTCACGGCAGCGAGTCTTTTAAAACCGCCGGATTTTCGACGAAACCTTTTATTTGCTTATGTTGTCCCCACAGGCCTCTGCGGCTCAACAATCATCCAAGAACACAGGGCTTCACCCTGTGCTAACATATTTCGGCCCTGCAGGCCTTAATAACCACCAGTTGAGCTGGCGAAATGCCAAAAGATCTTTACTTCCAGTTGAAAGAAGCTGCCTTTCGGCTGTTCCAATTTTCAAATTTTCAAATCTCAAATCTTCAAATTTCCCTATCTCAAATTTTCAAATCTTACTTTTAGCCCCACAACCAAAACCACGCCTCTATGCACGCCGGAAAAAACTACTCACTAAAAGAATTTCTCCTTTGGACCCGTAAAAGCATTTATTGGATGCTGGCGCTGGCTACCATCCCAACGGTTTTATATCAGTGGGGCAATTGCCATTGGCTTACCATCCCCTGGGTGCCCATTGCCATGATTGGTACCGCGGCTGCTTTTATTGTGGGTTTTAAAAACACGCAGACCTACAACCGCCTGTGGGAAGCCCGCCAAATTTGGGGCGGCATTGTAAACAGCAGCCGCACCTGGGGCATTATGAGCAAAGATTTTGTGCACAACAAACATGCCCATGGCTCGCCGGTACCGCCCGAGCATTTGCACTTCATCCATCAGGAGCTGATTTACCGCCACATTGCCTGGCTAACCGCCCTGCGCTACCAGTTGCGGGAGCCGCGCTATTGGGAAAACATGGACAAAAGTTACAATAAAGAATACAGTGCCCATTATTCCGTTGCCGAAAAAGATGGCCGGCTGCCGGAGGAACTGAAAAAATTTCTGAGCCCGCAGGAGCAGGAATATGTACTTAGTAAAAAGAACCGTGCTACACAGCTGATCAGCCTGCAGTCGAAGCACCTGCGTACGCTGAGCGAGCGTGGCCTGCTCGACGATTTCCGCCATGTGGAAATGGAAAACCTGCTAAAAGAACTGTACGAACACCAAGGCAAAAGCGAGCGCATCAAAAACTTTCCTTACCCGCGGCAGTTTGCCAGCATCAACCTGTTTTTTATCCGGCTATTTACCATTTTGGTACCATTTGGCTTGCTGAACGAGTTTGCTAAAGTGGGCGGCGCTTATGTGTGGCTCACCATCCCATTTAGCGCGCTGGTTATGTGGGTGTTCAACACCATGGAACAGGTGGGTGAAAGCACCGAAAACCCATTTGAGGGCAGCGCCAACGACGTGCCCATCACCAGCATGTGCCGCACCATTGAGATTGACCTGCGGGAAATGCTGGACGAAAAAGACCTGCCGCCAGCGCTTACGCCGGTGAATAATATATTGATGTAAAGGCAGAGTCGTTGGTAGTTAGTAGTTGGTAGTTAGAAATACAGTTATAGCCAATCGGGCACAAAAGGAGCGGGAGATTTTGTACGGTGTTACAAAGTTTCTCGCTCTTTTTTGTTACAGCCATTTGCCGCAAGGGCAGTTAAAAACCCGGTTTTATCATTTTGTACAATGCTTATTTGTTTTCCTTACGGATGAAAAAGGTAGGTTGGCTGTAGTCGTTTTTCCAATAACAAATAAATTATTTCAAAATTTATATGTAATAAATCCTACCTAAAATGCATTTTTTATTCACAAGTAAGCTTTTTTTATAAAAAAAGTATAAATATTAGCCAAAATACTGCATTTTTGATTTTTCATCGTTAAAATAGGGCTTCTTATATACGTTTTAAATAGAATTAATCTGAAGTTTTATCCCTAAACGAATCATCTAAAATTTTTAATTGCTTATGACGAAAACAACCCGCAGGGGGCTGTATGCCCTTGCCATGCTTTTGATGCTGGTATTGCCTGCAGCCATTTTTGCCCAAACAGGTACAGTAAAAGGAACAGTAAAGGATGCCAGCGGCGCGCTGCTCGAAGGTGCCTCCGTAGCCATTGAAGGAAAAGCTGGTGGCACCGTTACAGATGCGGCGGGCGCTTACAGCCTTACACTGGCAGCAGGTACATATACCCTTTCGGCCTCGTATGTGGGCTACGCAAACAAAAAAATTACCGTAATGGTAGCCGCAGGAACGGCAACGGAGCAAAACTTCGAGCTGGGTAAATCAGTTGAGCTGGAAACTGTGCAGGTGCTCGGTTCCCGCAGCCCGCGCCGGGTTTCTACCGAAACCGCTGTACCGGTGGATGTGATAAGCCTGTCTGACCTCGGCAAGGCCGCACCACAAGCCAACCTCACCCAAATTCTGAACTATGTGGCACCGTCATTTACCTCTAATACCACCACGGTGGCCGATGGTACCGACCATATTGACCCGGCCCAGCTTCGTGGCCTTGGCCCCGACCAGGTGCTAGTGTTGCTCAATGGTAAAAGAAGGCACACATCCTCTTTGGTAAACGTAAACGGTTCGCCTGGCCGTGGCTCAGTGGGTACCGATTTAAATGCCATACCCGCTTTTGCCATAGAAAGGATTGAAGTATTGCGGGATGGCGCCGCTGCCCAATATGGCTCGGATGCCATTGCCGGTGTTATAAACGTGGTAATGAAAAAGAATGTAAAGAAATTCACCGCCTCGGCTTATAGCGGCGCCAACTTTACCAAAGGTGCCAACGACCACCGTGGCGGCGTGGATGGCGCCACTTACCAAGTGGACATGAATTATGGCATTGGTATTGGTAAAAAAGGCGGTGTAATCAACCTGACTGGTAGCGCTTTGCTGAGGCAGGACACCCGCCGCGCCACCGATTACAATGGTACTATTTTCAACATTTACAATGCTGTTGAAGAAAGGGCCAGAAGGGCCGGCACTAATATTGGCAGCCTGTTTGCCAACATTAATAATACCCCAAACACCGACCAGATTATTAATACCATTAAGCAATACGCCCAACCGGTAAGCTACCTAACACCTGCGCAGCAAGCCAGCATCCAATCTGCCACTACCATTGCAGGTTTGCAATCTGTTTTGGGCGCTAATGTCACCAATGACGAGCTGGCTTTCCGCGGCTTGGAAAGAAAGGATTTTAACATGCGGGTTGGCCAATCGAAACTGGCTACCGGACAGCTGTTTATGAACACTGTTTTACCGATTAATGACCATACTTCGTTTTACACTTTTGGTGGCTACAGCTACCGCAGTGGCAATTCGGCTGGCTTTTATAGAAGGCCGGTGCAGCCAAATGGTTCTACGCAAGTGTATCCCAATGGATTTTTGCCAGAAATTGGCTCCGACATTACAGATGCCTCACTGGCTGCAGGTGTAAAGGGTAAATTAGGTAGCTGGAACTACGATATCAGCAACACTTTTGGCAACAACCAGTTTAAATACACGGTTGACAACACCATTAATGCCACACTGGGCGCCAACTCGCCCAATAAATTTAACGCCGGCAAATTGGGCTTTTTGCAAAACACCAGCAACCTCGATATATCGCATGAATTTGATGTGGCCGCTGGTTTAAACCTAGCCTTTGGCGCCGAAGTAAGGGTAGAAAATTATAAGATTACCGAAGGCGACCAAAACTCGTACGAACGTTATGATATTGCTGGCAATCCCGCCACGCCAACCACTGCGGCCACTAATTTACCTACCGACTTTTTTGGCGTAGGCAAGGGCGGCGGCGCACAGGTATTCCCAGGCTTTAGGCCCGAAAATGCTTTGAGCGAAGGCCGTGTGAGTGAGGCCGGTTATGTCGACGTGGAGCTAAATGCTACCAAAGCATGGCTGATTAATGGTGCCATCCGCTACGAAAACTATTCCGATTTTGGCAGCACATTTACCTACAAATTGGCTACCCGTATCAAAATAGCCACGGGATTAAATGCAAGGGCTTCTTTTTCAACCGGCTTCCGGGCACCTTCGTTGCAGCAGAAATATTACAACTCCACCGCCACGCAATTTTTAGGCGGCGTACCGTACGAAGTGGGCACATTTACCAACACGTCTGCCGCAGCGCAGGCACTGGGAATACCATCATTAAAACAAGAGGATTCGTATAGCTACAGCGCTGGTTTTACTTACAAAGTGCCCAATACTGGTCTTACGCTTACAGTAGATGGTTACTTTGTTAAAATCAAAAACAGGATTGTAATCACAGGTCAGTTTTTGCGGCCAGGCGGTACGCCAACGGGTGACGCACTGGTGTTGCAACAAGCCATGGATGCCGCAGGTGCCAACTCGGCCACTTTCTTTACAAACGCCATCAATACTGAATCTAAAGGGATTGATTTCATCTTGAGCAACCGCTTTAAGTTCGACAATTTTGTATTGAAAACCGATCTGGCTGGTACGGTTTCAAACACCGAAAGGGTAGGCGATATCTCGGCATCAGAGTTGTTGAAAAATACAGGCAACCTGAACAATTATTTTAATGAAGCAAGCCGCATTTATTTGCAATCCGCCATTCCACGTACCAAGGTTTCCTTCATGAATACTTTGACTACCGGCAAACTGGAATTCTTCCTTCGCCAGACCTTCTTCGGCTCCGTAACTGACCCCAATACTGCTGATGTAAATGGCAATGGCATTGTTGAAGGTGCGATGGTAAATGGCCAGTTTATTGCGGTGGAACATCCAGTTTGGGGTGCCCGCACCATTACCGATTTATCCATCGGATACGAAATAAACAAGAGCTGGCGCATTACCGTTGGTGCCAACAATGTTTTTGATTTGTATCCTGATAAAAATCTGAAAACACAGTCGGCTGTTACCCCATTGGTGGGTGGCGGTTATAGTGCTACCCCCAGCACTACCGACCTTAGTAATGGCAACCAGTTTGAATACTCAAGAAACGTTTCGCAGTTTGGCCAAAACGGCAGGTTCTTGTTTGCGAGGCTGAGCATTGCGCTGTAAGCGAACTTTTTGATTTAACTTTTTGGAGCGTGGATTTTGTAGCAATTACAAAATTTACGCTCCATTTTTTTAGCCCCATCTTTTTTACCGCAGGGCGTGTTAAAAACTGGGTTTTAAGTATTTCACCTATTTGTTTTGAGAAGTCTGAATAAGTGGATTTTTCAAATTTCCAGTGCCAAAAGTCAAGTATATCCATAATTACCAGTTTGAAGTCCAGTCAAAGTAGAATAGTTGTGCATTAAACAGTTTTTTGCAATGATAGTTTTGCATACGACCATTAAATGAGCTTGTATGAAAAAAACATTTGTCACCGGGTTCGTTTTAATTTATTTCATCCTACCGGTTTCCGCACAAACAGTTGAGCAAACAATTGATAGTTCTGTAAGAAAAAACAACTTCTACGCAAGCTTCGGTTTTGGTGGGGCATGGCTAAAGGAAGTGGATGACATGGCAACCGTTGGCTTGAGTTTAGCGTGCAGTCGCAACCATCACCAGCTTAGCTTTCAATTCGTTTATGCGTCCCCAATTCTCAACTTATTCAATTCAGATTATTATGAATATGAAACTTATAATCTGTTATATGGATACAGTTTTGAGTGGAAAAGACTTACACTAGTACCTCAAACTGGCTTTAATTATATCAACAAAAACCTACAGCAAAATAACGGTGGGGGCGGATTCTTTGATTCAGAGTCTTCACCAAATTATGTAAAAATTAATGAAGGAAAAGCGGTCGGGATGCAGTTAGGCTTAACCGCTTTGTGTTACTACAAGCGGTGGGGCATTGGCATGCAAGCGTTGCAAGGTTTTAATAAGCAAGGGAACATTCTCAATATTGGGGCAATGCTTCGATTCCGCATAAATAGAGCCAAATGACAGATGTTTTAATAGAATAGTTGTAAAACGTGAACCTTTCTTGCGGCTTCAATTTATGCGAGAAAAAACTTCCAATGTAAAAAAAATCAGCCTTATGAAACGCCCTATCTTTTTACTCTTCCTCGTTTTGTTTTTCCTCTTTTTTGGATGCAGAAAAGATAGGAACAAGGGGAAATACACCGTATCGGGCAGGCTGCTGGAAAGTAGCAGCAACCCAGTCCCAATAAAAAACTATCAGCTGCATATTTCCCAAAACAATGCTGTTGGTTTTTTTGGCGGCGTGCTAGGAGTTGATAAAGATTTTGAAACTGATGCCAACGGTTACTTTTCTGTTTCGTATGGCCCCAAAGAAAACTCCGGTGTTATCAGGGATGGCAGTAATCCTTATCCAATTTATATCTCAGGCGTCGATACAGATTCCTACAAAGATCTATATCCTTTATGGTCGCCTTTAACGCCCGATAAAGACACCAATTTAAATACCATTTATCTTTTCAAAAAAATTGAAACGCTGGTTTTGAAGATTCAGTTCAATAAATTGCTGGAATCAAACGACAGCCTCGAAGTAATTACCCATAAAGCGTATCGGAGCAACTACCGCACAATACATGGCCCAGTTGCAGCAGGAACTATTTTGTACGATACAGTCAGTAATTTTATAGCAGAACAGTATTTCTTGAACACAAAAAGCTATGCTAGTTCCTGCGTTTTAAGAAAAGAAAATTATCAAACTAATTTTAAGTTGGAACTGCCGCCAGGAGATGAGGTTTATAGGGAACAGCTGTTGATTTATCCGTAAAAATGAAAAAGTACATCTATTTTAAATAAACAAGAATATCATTTAAACATTATGTAATTTTTAATAAAAACTACCGCAACTACAACAAAAAACATATTATTTTTATTGAGAAAATAATTTCTTTTTAAAGAAACAGATTTAAAACAACCTAAATCAAGAAAATGAAGCCTTATTACTTTTTATTAGCCGTTGCCTGCTTTGTATTGAACTCTTGCAAAAAGAAACGCTCCCAGGTCATACCATAACCGGAAGACTGCTTGAAAGCAATACAAACCCTGTTCCGGTCAAAAATTATTCGCTACACATTTCCCAAAAAGATGCATATGGCCTAAGCCGGATTGAAGGGTTAGACAAGATTTTTTCAACAGGCAATCAAGGTTGGTTTTCGGTTTCCAGTCCCCAATTAAAGTCTTCGGGAGTACTACGCCCAGTCTATAATACTTATCCGTTGTCCATAAGCGGGATTGACAAAAATTTATTCAAAGAGCTGCATCCGTTTTGGAATCCAATAACACCGAACCAGGATACGAGTTTGGGTACCATTTACCTTTATAAAAAAATTGAAAAGTTTGTTCGTAAAATTCAATTTAATTCGCCATTGCTTGCCAATGACAGTATTGAGATATACATTTCCACTACAAACTCCCGAAACATCAAAATAGTGTATGGTCCGCAGCCCACAGGTGCAACCATTGTTGTTGATACTATTAATCAACTCAAAACAGAGGTATTTGATTTTACAGCTAACAGCTATTTTTTAAAGTCAACACTAGTCCATAAACCATCTTATATAGGTTTTTCAGATTTAACTTTACCTAGTGGGGATGAGAATTACCGCGAGCAAATATTAATTTATCCTTAATAAACCGGTTTTCAAGCCTGCTAAAAGTCGTGTTTTACGCATTTCTAACTAGCAACCGTTACTTACTCCTGTGCATTCCGTTGCGCCTTCGCGCCGTTGCGTGCCTTACTTTTTTTTCGTTAGCCTCCCAGCCAATTAGTATAAATAATTGCATATGCAAATCCAACGACTAACGACCAACTACCAACGACTTATTCTTCCAGTTTTTATACCGACTTTTACCGCTTCACCGTCAAAATAAGTTTTGCAATGAAGCACCTGCCGCTCGATAAAAATATTTTCATCCACAACCGCAAGCGCTTTGCGGCCGACATGAAAGCCCACAGCATCGCCATCTTCAACAGCAACGACGAAGTGCCCGTAAGCGCCGACGCCACTTACCGATTTATCCAAAACACCGACCTGTACTGGCTGACCGGTATTGAGCAGGAAGACACCATGGTGATTTTAAATCCCGACAATATTGACCCGAAATTTCGTGAGGTGCTGGTGCTGGTGCGCCCCAACCCCGATATGGAAAAATGGGTAGGCAAGCGCCTCACCAAGGAGCAGGCCACCGCCATCAGCGGCATGGAAACCATTGTGTGGCTCGACAGCCTAGAAAGCAAACTGATTGCCTGGGTGCACGCGGCCGAAAATATTTACCTCAACACCATTGAGCACGACCGCAAGCCCAACCACCTGCCCACCCGCGACTACCGCTATATCACACAAATGAAACAGCGCTACCCGCTGCATAATTATTTGCGCAGCCAACCCATTTTGAAAAAGCTACGCGCCATCAAGCACCCACACGAAATTGCGGTAATGCAAACCGCCGTGGACATTACGCACCAGGCATTTTTGCGGGTCATGAAATTCATCCGCCCCGGCGTGTTTGAGCATGAGATTGAGGCGGAAATCATACACGAGTTTTTGCGCAACCGTGCCCGTGGCGAGGCATACGGCAGCATTATTGCCAGCGGCGACCATGCCCGTGTATTGCATTATATCGAAAACAACAGCGAGTGCAAAGACGGCGACCTGATACTGATGGACTTTGGTGCCAACTACGGCGGCTACTGCGCCGACCTTACCCGCACCATCCCGGTGAACGGTAAGTTTACGCCCCGCCAGGCCGAGCTGTACAATGCCTGCCTGCACCTGCACAATTTTGCCAAAAACCTGTTGAAGCCGGGCATTACCATTAAAAACTACCACGACCTGGTGGCCGACGAAGCCACCCGTCTGTACCTTGAAATGGGTCTGCTAAAACAGGAAGACGTGGACAAGGAAGACCGCGACGACATTATGACCCGCGCCTACCGTAAATACACTTACCACGGCATCAGTCATTTTCTCGGCATTGACGTACACGATTTCGGCGATTTTAATACACCCATTGTTCCGGGCATGGTTTTCACCGTAGAGCCGGGCATTTATGTGGAAGCGGAGAAAATTGGCATCCGCATCGAAAACAATATTTTGATTACGGAAGATGGTAATGAAGATTTGTTTGCTGGGATTCCGATTACGGTGGAGGAGATTGAGGAGGCAATGGCGTAAACAGACGACCGACGATAGACGACGGACAACCGAGAGCTGACGACCAAATGCAGACGACAGACGACCATTGTTAGAAGATTGACGAACTACAAGCTGCTATTGTAGATGGGAACATTTTAAAGTTTAAATCCAATTATCTGTAAAAACCATTTTGTTAAACCAAAAAATCAGATAATTATGCCCTTTAAATTTGAAAAACTGAATGTGTGGCATGAAGCAATGGATTTGGGAGAGGAAATTGACCAACTTGCCCGTAAATTGCCGCAGTTAGAGATTTACAACCTTAGTTCTCAAATAAGAAGGGCCGCGGATTCAGTAGCATTAAATATTGCAAAAGGTTCCTGTGCCACATCAAATGCCGAACAGGCAAGGTTTCTCAACATCGCCATCCGGTCTTGCAATGAGGTCGTGTGCTGCTTATACAAGTGTAAAAGAAGAAATTATATAGAAGAAAATGTATTTAGAATAAACTACGAAAAATTTGACCGGCATGTTGCCAGACTACAGGCATTTTGAAATGCCATTCTAAAAAATTAATTAATAAATCACAAGCGGCCGTTTTTATCCCGACTTATATTTCCGCCGTCAGTCGTCCCTCATCAGTCGTCTGTCATCGGTCCTCCGTCGTCCATCATCGGTCGCCTTCTCCCCATGAAGCAGATTCCCAACATATTCACGCTGTTCAATCTCATTTTTGGCTGCATGGCCATTGTTTACTTGTTGCAAAATGGTTTGGCGCTAATCGATAATCCCGATGGATCTTCGCTGATTTCGTTACAGCCAGAAAAAATGTATTTGGCTCCACTGTTTTTGGCGTTGGCAGCGGTCGTTGATTTTTTCGATGGCTTTGTAGCCCGCGCCATTGGCCGCAGCAGCGAAATGGGCAAACAGCTCGACAGCCTGGCCGACGTGGTGAGTTTTGGCGTGGCACCGTCTATCATTATTTACCAGTTATTGCGGCTAAGTTTAGCTAAAGAAGAAGATGGGTTGGAAGCCTCCATGCTTTGGCTGGCTCCCGCTTTTGTGCTTGCAGCGGCCGCCGCTTACCGGCTGGCCAAGTTTAATTTGGATACCCGCCAGTCGTACTCGTTCCGCGGCACGCCCGTACCGTCGGTGGGTTTGGCGGTGGCGTCGTTCCCGCTTATTTACTGGACCAACAATACCGACTGGGTGCAAAACCTGCTCACCAACAAATGGTTTTTGTATGCCGTGGTGGCCGGCCTAAGCGCTCTGATGGTAAGCGACATCCCCATTATGAGCAACAAACCCAAAAACAAAACCCTGAATGGCCTGATGCCGCAACTGAGTTTGCTGGCAGTGGGCGTTGTAGCGGCAATTTTCTTGGGCTGGTTAAGCGTGCCCGTCATCTTTATCTGCTTTGTTGGCCTATCTTTGCTTTTTAAAAAACAACTGATTTAAAACTGTTTTCCATGTTATACACCGCCCAGATTACCGTAATGCCATTGAAAGAATTGTTGGACCCACAAGGTAAAGCCGTACTCGGCGGCCTTGGCAACCTTGGCCTTACCGGCATTCAGGATGTACGCATTGGCAAACATATTACCCTCAAGGTAGAAGCCACCTCGCAAGAAGCCGCCAAAGCCATTGCCGAAGAAGCCGCCAAAAAAGTACTTAGCAACCAGGTAATGGAGCAGTTTGAGATACATTTTAATTAATTATTGAAATAGAAGCCACCCTTTTCATCAAAAAATCCGCCGTGAACTTTATTACTTTGAAGAGAAAAACACTCTTCCCAGCCCTTGTGTCCCTTTCTATCGCTCTTTGCATGGGCAACTCATCGTGCCAGAAAGAAAATGACCCGTTGCCACCCGCTGTTGTAGATAGTTTGAAAGAAAATGCGCCTTTGCGATTACACAGTATTCACTACGATCTTTCAGGAAATGTTGTAGACGAAGGATATGCTTCGTTCCAAGTAGATGATGCCAATCACCAAATAAGATTATACGAGGACAACCCAATTACGGCATCTTTTTTTGATAGATTGATGCAGACCCGTCAGTTTAACAAAGAGGGATATTTACAGGAAGCAAATAATCATGCAGGAGTGTCAGATACTGCCGACAGCAAAATGTCTTTCTTTAGAAATGGCACTGCCTTATATAAATCGTTTAATGACGGCTGGCTTGGCCCTTGGTCAAACGTAAATATAGCTTTCAAAGAAACATCTACAGCTGTAAGCTTGATAGAAACCAGTAGATCTAAACCTCCATTTTTTGATTCTGTTTACTCTGAATTTGTTTTTTTAAAGAATAAGCCAGAAGAATGCGTGTCTGTAGTTACGAAACGTTACACCGATTATTTCCCTACACCACAAACAATTATTAAGAATGCCTTACTCGAATACAACTCTGAAGGCAACCTCTTACGGAGAAAAGACGAAGAAGATGAAATCAGTATTACCTATGACAATTATGCAAACAATCTTCGGGATTTTTTTCACATAGGACTTCTGGGTAAAGACTTTAATTACTTAGATCCAGAAGCTGTTGACGCACCACTCTCTATCTCGGCCCCGCTTGCAATTGACATGGACGTCGTTAGATCTCCGGTCTTAAAATTACAACGTCACCTTGCTATATTCAAATACAAAAAGCAGCTTAAAACGGTTGTTCATAAGTACAAGAGCGACGGGGTTGCTAAACAGGATACCTTTGATTTTTCTAATACATATGATGGCAAAGGGAGACTTTTGAAAATGATTATAACATTCAATGGCAGCCAAAAAGTTCAAGAGCTCTCAATTGAATATCAGCAATAATCTTCTCGGATAAACTGATGAAATTTCTCAATAATCCTCCCAATTAAACTGATAAAACCCCAGTCTTTAATGGCTGGGGCAGGCACTCGACTACTCATATACCGACAGCATTTGAGTACGGTAAAAGAGTTCTTAGGAGTGAAAGCGAAGTAAGTACATTGTGAGGCTTTTTTAAAAACTGCCTATTCCAATTGCACCATATTCGCATCCTCCTCCAAATTATTACATTTGCTGGCTGTTTTCAATTAGCACATTAGCCCATTAGCAAATCAGCACATTTGTATTATGTTGTTCCTCATCCCCACGCCTATTGGCAACCTGTCCGATTTTACATTCCGCGCCGTAGAAATACTGAAACAGGTAGACGTAGTGTTGTGCGAGGATACCCGCACCAGCTCGGTGCTGCTGCGGCACTACGAAATAAACAAACCGCTGACGCCCTACCACCAGCACAACGAGCACAAGGTGTTGCAGCACCTGGTAGACCAGATGGCGGCCGGTAAAACCATGGGCTTGATTACCGATGCTGGCACGCCCGGCATCAGCGACCCCGCTTTTTTACTGGTACGCGAATGTGTAAAAAACGACATCAAGGTAGAATGCCTGCCCGGCGCTACGGCTTTTGTACCGGCGCTGGTCAACAGCGGCCTGCCCACCAACCGTTTTGTGTTCGAAGGCTTCCCTCCGATCAAAAAAGGCCGCCATACACTATTTACTAAACTGGCTACCGAAGAGCGTACCATGGTTTTTTACGAAAGCCCTATGCGTATTGTAAAAACCCTGGACGAAATTGCCAAGTACTTTGGTGACGACCGCCAGTGCTGCGTTTGCCGCGAACTCAGTAAAAAATTTGAGGAGAATAAACGCGGCACCTTAAAGGAAGTGGCCGATTATTTTCGGGAGAAAACCGTGAAGGGGGAAATTGTACTGGTGATTGCAGGGCTTGATGATTAACAGTTTTATTTCATCTGTGCGGCTACTTTTGCCCACGGTGTCGTCCAACAGCAAATAATTTATATAAAAATGCTTGTACACCGGAAAGCGCTTCCGGTGATAGGTTTGTTTGTAAAAACTGAAAAGAATGGGTAGAAAAAATATTCCGCTGGCAGTAGCGTTTGTTTTACTGGTTCAGATGGCCGCACAGGCGCAGCCCGACCGCTGGCAGCAACGCGTTAAATACAACATGGATGTAAACCTGGATGTGAACAGCAATGTTATAGAAGGCAAACAAAAAATTACTTATACCAATAATTCGCCCGATACGCTCAACGAGGTATTTATCCATTTATACTGGAATGCCTTTCAGCCCAACAGCGGCATGGACGTACGCAGCCGTGAGCTGGGCGAAACCGTGCTGGGCAAAAACAAGGACGGCTCAAATAAGCTCGACTGGGACGACCGGGTAAAAGACCGCATTGCCAAACTGCAGCCCAATGAAATTGGCTATTGCAAGGTTACCAGCATTACGCTCAACGGCAAAAAGCAGGAAACTATCCCATACGAAACCATTTTGAAGGTTAATTTATCGTCGCCTATCTTGCCCAAATCAACGGTGATATTCCAAACCAGTTTTGAAAGCCAGGTGCCGGTACAAATACGCCGCAGCGGCCGCAACAGTGCGCAAGGCATCCAGTTCAGCATTACGCAATGGTATCCCAAAATCGTGGAATACGATTACACTGGCTGGAACGCCAACCCCTATATTGCCCGCGAATTTTATGGTGTATGGGGCGATTACGATGTAAATATTACCCTGAATAAAGCCTATAAAATAGGTGCCAGCGGTGTGTTGCAAAATGCTGCCGAAATAGGTTGGGGATACGACAAAGAAGGCTCGCCGCTGAAAAATATTTCCAACGCCACCCGCACTTGGAAGTTTAAAGCAGAAAATGTGCACGATTTTGCCTGGGCGGCCGATACCACTTACAAGCATATTACCCGCAAGGCGCCAAACGGCCCGTTGCTGCATTTTATTTACAAACAGGTAGACAGTGTAGAAACCGCCTGGCAGCGCAATGCCGATACCTGCGCCATGGCTTACCCCTTTATGGCACAGCATTTTGGTGCTTACCCTTGGCCGGTGTACTCGTTTATACAAGGTGGCGACGGCGGCATGGAATACGCCATGGCCACACTGATCAAAACCCAGAGCCTGGGCACCATGCTGCACGAATGGATGCACAGCTGGTACCAGCAACTGATGGGTACCAATGAAAGCCTGTACTCGTGGATGGATGAAGGCTTTACCACCTACGCCGAAACACGCACCTCGCAATGGCTGCGTAAAAAACCAGCTTTCGCGCAGGAAGGCTCGTACAAAAGCTATTATAACCTGGTGGCCAGCCGCCGTGAAGAGCCTATGACCACCCACGCCGACCACTACAACACCAACTACGCCTACAGCAACGATGCCTACTCGAAAGGTGCCGTTTTTTTGGCCCAACTCGGCTATATCATCAGCGATTCGTTGCTGGATAAAACCTTACTGGAATACTACCGGCTCTGGAAATTCAAACATCCAAACCCTAACGATTTTGTGCGGTTGGCAGAAAAAGTAAGTGGACTGGAGTTAAAATGGTACCCGCAGGACTGGATCAACACCACCAAAACCATTGATTATAAGATAGACAGTCTTTGGTCGGACGGACAAAAGACCAATATCCGCATAAAAAGGCTGGGCGACATTGCGATGCCCGTTGATGTACAGCTATGGTTTAAAGACAGCAGCCAGGAAACACATTACGTACCGCTGGCGTTGATGTACGGCATTAAACCCGCTGAGAACGCATTTCCCCGGACGGTGTACGCACCACAACCTTGGACACACCGCGAAATGGTAATCAGCACCACCCGCCCGCTTACCGATATCATTACTGTAGAAATTGACCCTTCGCTAAGACTGGCAGATGTGGATAGGAAAAATAATAAGCTGGAGTTGAAATGGTAGAAAGGGTCAATGAGTCATTGGTCCTTATGTTATTGGTCATTTTACCCCTAAACAACAAAAGCCTGCTGAGTCAGGCTTTTGTTGTTTAGGGGTGCTTAGGTTTGTAAACCGATTGGGTTCGACGAAAAAAGTCAGGCAGGAGCCTGACGGAACACCGTGTCGGGCGGGAGCCCGGCACTACACGGCCACCACTTGCAGCACAAACTTTTCTTTAAAAAAATCTTCCTGAAACAAACTGCTCACTTCCCACATTTTGGGTTTTTTGTTGCTTTCAAAAATTTCTTGGGCAAGGTCGCCGCCTTTAAGGCAAATGAGGCCGGTGGGCACTACCATGCCGTTGTCTATTTCGGCCTGCCAGCGGCCGGCGGGCTTGCGCAGCAAGGGTTTGCTCCAGGCCAATAATTCTTTCAAAGGTGCTACGGCGCGGCTTACGGCTACATCAAATTTGCGGTCTTTTATTTCTTCGGCACGGGTATGCTGGGTAGTAATATTGGGAATGTTGGCTCCTGCCGCCACTTCTTTAATCACCGTCAGTTTTTTGTTGATGCTGTCCACCGCATGAAACTTTACTTCCGGAAAAAAGATAGCCAGCGGCACCGACGGAAAACCGCCGCCCGCGCCGATGTCAATCACTTCCATACCCGGTTGAAAATCGAAAATGGCGGCGATAGCTAGGCTATGCAGCACGTGTTTCTGATACAAGCTGTCGATATCCTTGCGGCTGATTACGTTTATCTTTTCGTTCCACTCTTTGTACAGCCCTTCCAGCGCATGCAATTGCTGCAGTTGGTTGGGTGTAAAATCGGCAAAGTATTTCTGAATCGCATCCATAAAAAACAATATGCTAATTAGCTAATGTGCTGATTTGCTAATGAAATACAGCATGCAGTTGGCTAACGGTTAGTACAATCTGTGTGGCCTAATTAAATACAAATGTTCAATGCTCAATATTCAATTCTCAATGTCCAATTAACACGGAACCAGCAACGGCATTTATAACTTGAGAGTAAGTGTATAACAATGATTAAGTGTCAAGAATCTGTAACAATACATTAAATCGAAAATCCCTAAAAACCCAACTTTTAACCCGCCCTCTAACAGAACACTATTTGCCTTCGGCGGTTCTATTTTCACATTTTCAAATTCTGTCATTTTCACATTTGCTTTCGCTTGTTCCATCAGCACATCAGCAAATTAGCACATTAGCAAACTGGCCAGCTTTTTCATTTTCACATTCTGACATGTTCACATTTGCCTTTGGCTGTTCCAATCAGCACATCAGCACATCAGCTAATTAGCACATTAAGCGGTTTATTTCCACGTACTCTTCGGCTTCCTTATCAACGCAAAAGAGAAAATGATGTAGTACACAAACTGCCACATATCCAGCAGCCAGAAAATGGGGAACAGGTCTTTTTCCTGCAGCTTGTCCATGGTTTTATTCCACACAATGCCTTGGGTAATTAACCTAGCCAGGTAGAGGCCCAATGCAATGCGCCAGTCAAAAAAGATGGCCGACAAAATCAACAAGGGGTAAAAAAAGAAATGGCTGGCCGCATAAGTACCCAGCAAAAACCGGTGCAGCGGTTTGTAAAAACGGGCCGTGCTGTAATGGCGGGTTTTCTGTTTCCACCATTCGGTAAATGTTTTAGGAGCCTGGCTGATGGTAAAGGCATCGGGGTCAATTACGATGGCTGTATTGGTTTTGGTGGCCACCTTGTTGATAAACATGTCATCATCGCCACCCGGGATATGGTTGATAGAGGAAAAACCTTTTACCTTAAAAAACAGCGCCTTGCGGTAGCTGAGGTTGCGCCCCACGCCCATGTAAGGAATGCCCGCCAGCGAATAAGTCAGGTATTGCAAAGCCGTATGAAAAGTTTCAAACCGCACCAGCTTGTTTAAAAAACCGGGCTCTTTTTTGTAGGCACCATAGCCCAATATAATCTCAATGCCTTCGTGGTAGGCATCCTGCATTTTTTGTATCCAGTGCTCGCTGGCGGGCATGCAATCGGCATCGGTCAGCAGCATTACCTCGTACTTGCTCGATTTTATGCCAATGCTCAGCGGGTATTTTTTACCCGGTATATGCACCGCCTCCTGTTTCAGGTTCACCGTATTCAATTGTTTGAAAATACGGCCCAGTTCTTCGGTAAAAAACTTGGTATCGTCGGTGGAATTATCGTTTATCAGCACTACTTCGTGTGTGGTACGATACGTTTGTGTGAGAATGGCGGGCAGGTTCAGTTCCAGGTTGTGGGCCTCATCGCGGGCGCAAACAATTACCGAAACCGGCTGTGTCTGCGACAAAGTTTTATCCTGCGACTTATATTTGATAAGCCTTACAAAGAAATACAGGTAATAAAAAAGCTGGATAAGGGTAACCAGACAGAACGCCACAAATATCCACAGCCGCCAGTTTGAGAGTAAGATTCTCCAATCCATAGGGCGCAAAAATAAGGGTTGCGGCAATGTGCTACAGACAAAGGCATTGGGTGTGCAACAAAAGTGGATAAGTGAACTGCCGCTAGTACTTTTTTAAGTAGTTCAAAGAATATTGAGATACTGTCTAAAGACCTAATTCCCGCTTATCATCGCGGGCTTTGCGCAGCATGGCACCATAGTCGAGGCCTTTGGCAAGGGCATCTACGGCCATGGCAATGCGCTTGGCCTTGGTGGCTTCGGTTTTAGCGCTTTGCACCCATTTGCTGTAGTAGTTTTGATGACTGCGGGGCATTTTATAAAATGCGGCAGCCGCCAACGGCTCATCGGCCAGGCAGTCGGTTAAATCGGTATCCAGCTCATACTCTTTGGTGTCGATGGCCAGGCTTACCTTTAAAATGGCACCCTGCCCCTTGCCAATGCCTTTGCGGATGGTGGCATTGAGCGCCAGCATAAAATTGCCTTCCCCTACTGGCAGCAAGCTTACGCCTTCAAAAACATAGTTGTCGAGCTGGCCTTTTACGCGGTAGCCTTTTTTTACGCCGGGGTTTAGCTGGTTGGCTATTTCGGCCGGTACAATAATGTACGTCCAGCCATATTTATCGTCGGGCTTTGTATATTTTTCTATGGTGGCAGTAAACTTCAAACCAGTATTTGTTTGTATGCAAATAAAAGAAAGAACCGCAAACGGTGGCTATTGTTTTGCGGTGCAGCGGGTGAAAAACTGGGTTTTGATGGTTGGTGATTATCAGCAGAGCCGGATAGCATAGTATTGTGAGGTGCGGACGCCTCACAGCTCCCATCCAGCCAAAAAATCGGTTTGATGGTTTTTGTAAGCAAGGCAGCCCGTCTCTACGCTCTCGACATTTTTAGAACGCGTAACTTGAGGCAGGAGCCTCAAGGGACAATGTTTCGGGCGGGAGCCCGGCACTACAATTTTCGGATTATCTTGCCGCGGTGAAAGCCTTCCAACAATACATTGTACCGATATTGAGCGGGGCGCTGCTGTTTGCGGCATGGCCCATGAGCCCGCTTACGTTTCTTATTTTTATTGCACTGGTGCCGCTATTTTGGCTGGAAGCCCGCACCAGCAACGGTTCGCGGTTTTTCTGGCTGGTGGCGCTCAACATGTTTATCTGGAACCTGGCCACTACCTGGTGGATTTGGAATGCCTCGCCCGGCGGCGCGGCGGGCGCTATTGTAGCCAACAGCATGCTGATGTGTTTTCCATGGATGCTGTTCCGTTTTACCAAACAAAAACTCGGCGAGACGGTGGGCTACGCCGCCTTCATTCTCTATTGGCTTAGCTGGGAATACATCCATCACAACTGGGAGCTGAGCTGGCCCTGGCTTACGCTGGGCAATGTATTTTCAACCAGCACAAAGTTTGTACAGTGGTACGAATATGTAGGCACCACCGGCGGAAGTTTGTGGGTGTTGCTGGTAAATGTGTTGTTGTTTAAGGCTATTTCTGCCAAAAAGGAATTTGCAAAGAAATTCAATCTTAAATACCTCGTAGCGGGGTTGGCAGTGGTACTTGTTCCTGCGGCCATTTCACCGTTATTGGTGTCATCGAAGGCGGACGAGAAAATGGATACGCCGGATAACATTGTCGTTATCCAGCCCAATGTGCACGTTGACCCTGAAGACCCTTACAAGGATGAGAAATTTACCACGCCACAAAATGTGTTAATTGACCGGATGATTGCCCAAAGCGAGCGCAAGATTGACAGCAACACCCGCATGGTGGTGTGGCCCGAAACCGCCATACCCGCCCCTGTTTGGGAACACGATATCCCTACCAACCAATATTACCAGGCGGTATTTGCCTTTGCTAAAAGGCACCCAAAAATGATGTTGGTTACCGGCATCGACAGCAAAAAGTTTTGGGGCAAGGAAAACCCTGGTGGTTTTAGCATTGGCACTTTCGACAATGGCGACCATTACGAGCTGTTCAATACCGCCATGGCCACCGACAGCACTGGCCGCATTGAGCTGTATCATAAAAGCAAACTGGTTCCCGGCCCCGAAACCCTGCCATCTTGGTTAGGCTTTTTAGGCAGCATTTTTAGCGACTTGGGCGGTAGCAGCGGCTCATTGGGCAAAAGTGATTCTGCTGTGGTTTTCTCCATGCCGGGCAACCCCTACCAAACGGCGCCCATTATTTGCTACGAAAGCATTTACAGCAATTATGTAACTGAATATGTGCGCAATGGCGCCAACGTACTAAGCGTAATTACCAACGACGGCTGGTGGAAAAACACGCCCGGCTACCAGCAGCACGAAAGCATGTCGCGGCTGCGGGCCATTGAAACCCGCCGCTGGGTGGTACGCAGTGCTAATACGGGCATTAGTTGCTTTATCAATCCCGAAGGCGAAGTGCTGGACGCACAACCTTGGGATACGGCCGCAGCTATCAAGATGAATATACCGCCACTGACTGCGCTTACTTTTTATGTAAAATACGGCGACTGGCTGAGCAATATTGCATGGCCGCTGGCAGCTATTGTGCTGCTTTGGAGTGTGGTGATTGCGTTTAAAAACAGGAAAAACAGCCGTTTATAATGTAGAAGTTTAGGTGTTTAGGGTTTAGCGTCCAACGAAGCTGGGAGAATCAGGACAACTTTTGATTGTTCCTAGTAAACACGCCAACCATGTCACTTTTCCAGAAGGCTACCCGTCTATAGGTGGTGGTGGTGTTCTAGGCACATTTATCCTATTTTTTACAAAACCATTAAAAGCCAACTTTTAAGCGCCCTGGCGGCCAAACAAAATGCCCCATATCGGAGTATTATGTTTGGAAATGCACGATTGCAGCGGGCCTAAATAGCCGTTCTGCCCATCAAAATGTTGGAAGATGCAATAATCGGGTGAATTACAGCGTCTAACAGAAACAAAACATTCACTATGGAAAAATCATTTCAATATAAATCGACAGAGATTTTTTATCAGGATATTGGCCATGGTAAGCCGGTACTGCTGTTGCACGGCTTTGGCGAAGACAGCCGCGTGTGGAAACATCAGATAGCGTTTTTGCAACCGCATTGCCGCCTGATTGTACCCGACCTGCCCGGCAGCGGCAAAACCGTAGACAATGGCCAGCCACTTATTGCCTCTTCTATTGATGAGATGGCCGAAGCCATGTTTGACCTGATGGAATTTGTAACCGGCAAACCATTTACGGTGCTGGGGCACAGCATGGGCGGCTACATTACACTGGCCATTGCAGAAAAAAATGCCGATAAATTGAATGGCTTTGGCTTGGTGCACTCCACCGCCTCTGCCGACAATGAGGAGAAAAAAGCCACCCGCCGCAAAGGGATTGGTTTTATAGAGAAAAACGGTGCCCACGCATTTTTGCAAACTGCCACACCAGGCTTGTTTACAGAAAATTATAAAAACGAACACCCCGACAAGGTGGAGGCGCTGGTAGAGGAAGGCAAAAACTTTACACCGCAGGCATTGGTAGCATATTATGAGGCAATGATAGCAAGACCCGACCGTACTGCCATACTAAAAAGCAGCTTTGTACCGGTGCTGTTTATTTTGGGAAAAGAAGACAAGGCCGTGCCGATGGATGCTACCCTGCCGCAGGTACATTTGCCCAATGTATCGTATGTGCACATTCTAGAAAATTCCGCACATATGGGTATGTGGGAAGAAACGGGTTTGATGAACCAGTACCTGCTGGAGTTTATACAGCAGGTAAGTTAGCAATTAGCGCTTGGCAGCATTTCCCGAAAAACCCGGATTTAGATAATCAGAAAATGAGACAATTGGACAAACAGATACAGAAACCGGGCAGTTGGGCTGATAAAAAAAGAACATTTCTTTTTACACAAATCGCCAAAAGGCTGGCAGCATTGCTCCTGCTGCTGTTTGTTTTTCAGCAAGCAATAGCGGGACATATAGCTGGCGGCGAGGTTTATTACACCTGGCTGAGGGCCGGCGCTGCCCCCAACAGCGATGTGTACCGTATTACGCTCCGGCTATTTAGAGACTGCGCTGCCGCCGGTGCCAACCTTGCCGAAATGCCGGAAAATGCTACCGTTTCGATCTACAACAACGCTACAAGGGTATCTGTTGACGGTTTTAACACGCCACTGCGGTCAAGAAGCTCCTTTAGAAACATTACGCTTAGCACGCCCTCGCCCTGCATTGTAAACCCCCAACCAGTATGCTACCAGGTGGGTGAGTTTTCATTTGAAAGGGAACTGCCCCGCACCCCCCAGGGCTATACTGTGGCCTTTCAAACCTGCTGCCGCAGCGCCGATATTATTAATGTGACAAAATACCCCATACAAGGTGGTGTGGGGGGAACCGGCGAAGGCGCCACTTATACGGCTAATATTCCTGGTACGGCTACAGTGCCATTGGCTGAGCACAACTCAAGCCCGGTTTTTTCTTTAAAGGATACCGTAATGGTTTGTGCCGAAAAATCTATCTCTATTGATTTTGGTGCCACTGATGCCGATGGCGACTCGTTGTCGTACTCGTTTTGTTCGGCCTACAACCGTGGCAACGCCACGTCTGCCATAGAAACCTATCCTGCCAGCGCGCCACCCTATGGCACGGTGGATTATGTAGGGCCTTTTTCGGGCGGTAACCCAATTGGGGATAAGGTAACCATCAACCCAACTACAGGTATTATTTCGGGCGTTGCGCCAAGTGCGGGTGTATATGTGGTAAACGTGTGCATTACCGAGTGGCGCAATGGCCAACAAATCAGTTTTCACCGAAAAGATTTTTCGCTAAAAATTGCCAATTGCGATTTTGCCGCCGCACAGCTGCCTATACAGCAACTCACCTGCGATGGGTTTACGGTAAGCTTCGAAAACATGTCTACCTCATCGTTGATTACCTCTTACAACTGGGACTTTGGCGTGGCCGGCATCAGTACCGATACCAGTACACTCCCAACGCCCCAATACACTTATACCGATACCGGCACTTATACCGCCAAACTGGTAATAAACAAGGGCGATGCCTGCAGCGACAGCGCCACCACGCTGGTAAAAGTGTATCCAGGATTTTTTCCTGATTTTAACTACGACAGCACCTGCGTAACCAACCCCTTTATTTTTAGGGATGCGAGCACTACCCGGTATGGCAACATCAACTACAGCCGTTGGGATTTTGGCGACCTTGCCGTGCTGGCCGATACCAGCCGTTTGCGTACCTCCCAATACAAATACCCGGCCGTTGGCAGCTACACCGTAAGCCTGTATGTGGGCAGCGACAAAGGATGCTACGACACGGTGTCGAAAGTGATTGAGGTATTTGAAAAACCTGCGCTGACGGCGGCTTTTAGCGATACCCTTATCTGCAGCATTGATACGCTGCAGTTGAGCGCCATTGGCAAAGGCAGTTTTAGCTGGACGCCTGCCACCAATATGCTGAATGCCAACACCGCCACGCCATTGGTTTGGCCAAAAGATACCACTACTTACACCGTTACCCTTACCGACCTTGGCTGCATTGCCACCCAAACGGTAACCGTAAGTACATTGGATTTTATAACCGTAGACGCCGGCCCCGACACCACTATTTGCCGTACCGATGGTGTGCGGCTGAACCCAGTAACGCATGCCTTGGGCTTTGTGTGGTCGCCGGCAGCCACGCTGGACGATGCCACCACCAAGAACCCGATAGCCAGACCTACCGATGCAAGTACCACTTACACCGTGCTGGCCAATCTGGGTAAATGCCAGGCTACAGATAGAATTACGGTTACCACGGTTCCCTATCCCGAGTCAAATGCTGGGGCCGATACCATTATTTGTTTTCAAGATACCGCGACACTCAGGGGTTCGATTGTGGGCAAAAGTTTCCAATGGACGCCAACCAGCGTTTTGCAGAACCCCACCGCACTTACTACGGCTGCGTATCCGTTGCAAAGCACCAATTTTGTACTCACAGTGTACGATGATCTTGGCTGCCCCAAGCCAGGCCGCGATACCGTTCTGGTAATGGTTCGTCCACCCGTACAGGTTTTTGCAGGCAATGATACCACTTTGGTAATTGGCCAGCCTGTGCAATTAAATGGGGTATCAAACGCCAGCAATTTCCGCTGGGAACCGCCTACCTGGCTGAACAATAGCAATATTGCCAACCCTGTGGCCACTTTCAGCAGCCTGCCCAACGGCGGCGTATTTAAATATGTGCTGACGGCTTCCACGACTGAGGGCTGCAACGCTTCAGATGAAATAATGCTGCGGATATTTACCACCCTGCCCTCCATCTTTTTACCCAGCGCCTTTACGCCAAACGGCGATGGCAACAATGATGTTTTCAAACCCATTTTGGCCGGTATGCGCCAGCTCGATTTCTTTAGGATTTACAACCGCTATGGCGCCCTGATTTTTGAAACCACCACGGTTGGCCGCGGCTGGGACGGCAAAATAAAAGGCCAGCTGCAAAGCACCGGCGCCTATGTGTACAATTGCCAGGCGGTTGATTTTACCGGCAAAGTGGTGAAGCAAAGCGGGGCATTTACATTGATAAGGTAGGGATTAGAAGATAGGTGGCGAATAGCTGTGTACATTTCTAAAAGCAAAAAATATATATTGCACGGGAAAGCAATTCCCGATACGATACATAAAACCAATTCTTAACATGAGCTACGAGCTATTTTTTTATAAAAAGAAAGACTCCCAAGTAACTGAGCAAACGATTAGAACTTATTTGAGAGAAAACCTTACAAAACCTAACGAACAAAATAATCAGTGGTGGTTTGAAAACGAAGACACGTGCGTATATTTTTCTTTCGAAACAACCGACAAAGATGATTTTGATGTTTCAATGCTGTTATCCCCTTTCTTTATTGAAATACTCACCATTTACGGCGTGTACTTATACCCCATGCCACGTACCGAGTGAAAATAACGTGGGTTGCGGCTGTCTTCCTCAAAATATTTTCTGAAGTTGAGAATGAAATTATCGATGGTGCGGGTGCTGGGGAAAACGTTGTAACCCCAAACAGTCTGCAATATTTTCTCGCGGGTAACTACTTCGTTGGCATGGTCGAGCAATAGCTGCAAAAGCATCGCTTCTTTTTTGCTCAGTTCTACTTGTTCCCCATTTTTTAGCGTGGCTACCTGTGCCTTAAAATCAATGCTGTGCCCGCCAAAATTATAGGCGGAAGTGGTGGCAGTTGGTGCTCCTTTCTTATTCTTCTCCACCAGTTTCTGCACCCGCAGCAACAGTTCCTCCAACTCAAATGGTTTGGTCAGGTAGTCGTCAGCCCCTTTGCGCAACCCGTTGATGCGGTCGGCGGAGGCGTTTCGGGCGCTAAGCACCAGCACCGGCGATTCCACCTTGCCCAGGCGCATGGTTTCCAGCACGCTAAAGCCATCGAGGCCGGGCAGCATAATATCTAGCACCACCAGGTCGAAATATTCCGCTTGCACTTTGGTAAGCGCCTCGGGGCCGGTGTAGGCGGAAGTTACTTCGTAGCCTTCCATCTCAAAATTCAGGCGGAGCGTTTCATGAAGATGTTCTTCATCTTCCACCAACAATATGTTTATTTTTTGCGACAAAGGAAATGCGATTAGAAGATTAACAATTAGAAGATTAGAAAATTGGAACAGTCAGATGCATTGAACTGGTGATACCCTGTTTTCAGATGCAAGTAATTATAAATGAATGTAAACGCAATTATCCAAACCCATTTATTTCTTGCGGAAAACCACGGTAAAAATACTTCCCTGCGGCGCATTGTCGTTGATAGAAATTTCACCGCCATGGTCTTTGGCAATTTTTTTACACAGATAAAGGCCTAACCCTGTGCCTTTGGCGCTGCGGGTATTCTCGTTGCCCATACGGTAAAATTTTTCAAACACCAGCTCCTTTTGGTCTTCTGGAATACCGGGGCCAAAATCGGCCACACTTAGCGTATTGCCTTTGGGCGAAGCAGCTATTTTCACTGCAATCGGGCTTTCTTTTGGCGCATATTTCAGCGCATTTTCCAGCAAATTGTTTACCAGCAATTTTATCAGCAGCGGGTCACCCTGCATTTCAATGCTGTCGTCCGTCTCCATTTGTATATCCCGTTCAGGAAACCGCCCGGCAAACTGCCCCACACTTTGCGCCGCTATCTCATCCAGCATCAGCGGCTCTTTATGGTACTGGTATTTTCCACCTTCCAGCCGGGATGCCAGTAAGATATTGTTGCAGAGATCGTTCAAGCGGTCGGTCTCCTGCAACGTGTTGTTGATCAGTTTGTCTTGGATGACGGGGTCAAGTTTCCGCTTCCGCATCGTCTCCAGGTTGAGCCTCGCTACCGAAATGGGCGTTTTCAGTTCATGGGTGATGGCCATCATAAAATTTTGCTGCTGCTGGCTCACCAGCCATTGCCGCCGCATGGCCCGGTACACAAACACAGCGCCCACCACAATCAGCAGCATAAAAATAGCGCCCTCGCCTACGTACTGCGCATGCCGCCGCCGTTGCAGGTCAAAGGCTTGGTCCATCAGCTGTGTATAGCCAGGATCGTCGGGCAGTTTCTGCATCAGCCGCAGCTGCGTCATCTCGTTATTCTGCCGCTCCAGGCTTATAAACCACCAGATAAGCGCCGCCAGCATATATAGCAGCAACACCCAGTAAATGGACGTAATTAAAGCCAGCTTTTTCTTAAATACAGGCATGGGGAGCTGCAATTTTGAAGGTTTGAAAATTTGAAGATTTGAAACTTGGGTTCGCCCATTTACACGTCTTCCATTTCTGTAAAAGCACAAAGGTAATGCCGACAGTCATCGTGCCTCCAATGGATTAAAAACTGGTTTTACCGTTTTACATTTCTTGTCACAATGCAGCTTCGGCCCATTAAATTGATATCAAGTAAATTTGCTGTCAAAATCACACACTGAATGTCGTTTGGCACCGGAGACATAGATTATTCCATTGTAATATGCACCTACAACCCCGACAACCGGATTTTGGAACGATGCCTTGAAGCGGTAAGCCAGCTTGACCGCAACGGCATTGCCACTGAAACAATTTTGGTAGACAACAATAGCAACACACCCGTATCCAGCTTGCCGTATGTACAAAACTTTGGCAAGAAAATACAGGATTTCAAACCGATCCTTGTACAAGAGCAAGGTGTAAACTTTGCCCGCATGGCCGCCATAGATATGGCCAAAGGAAAATATATTGTGTACATTGATTATGACAACGAGCCTGCTAGCAACTACCTGCAGCAGTTAAAAAAACTCAATGCGGATTACCCGCAGGTCGGTGCCTGGGGGCCGGGAAATGTGTCAGTAGATTTTTTAGATGGCGTGGCGAAAAACATTGAATTGTATGCCAAAAACGCCTTTCAGGAACGGCACGAAACCGTTATCCATTTTGCCCAGGAAAAAGAATGGCAAGCCTGCTATCCGTTTGGCACCGGCCTTTGTACGCACACGTTTATATTGAAGGAATACAATGTGTTGGCAAGGCAGGGAAAGCTTACCTTGTCAGGCAGAAAAGGCAATAAATTGACCAGTGGCGAGGACACGCAAATGGTGTTGATTTGCATCAGCAAAGGATATGCGGCTGGTGTATCTCCCAGCCTACAACTTACACATATGATACCCGCCACCCGGGCCAACAAAAATTATTTGCAACGGCTGGCTTTTGGTACGGGTCTTAGTTACGAAAGCTGTTTGATGCAGATTTTTCCGGAGCACAAATCTGTGCTGGAAAAAAACATTTTACCGCCAGATAAATTTAGCAGGAAAACGGTTAAAAAATACATAGCGGCAAAGTTCAGCAGCAATCCGCATAAACTGTTTTATTTGTGCCAATATATTGGCATGCATGCAAGCGCTTATCTCGCCTTAAACAGGCCATTGCCAAGCTTGGTCAACAAAATAATTAAGTATTTAAAGCTTGAATAAAAATAATAATACCATTTTTAATGGACGACAATAAACAGTATATAAATAAAGGCGTTTCAGTAATTATTTGCTGCTACAACAGCGCGGCACGGCTGCCCGAAACACTGAGACATCTGGCGCAACAAAATGTGCCTTCCAATATCCCTTGGGAGGTGTTGGTCATCAACAACGCATCGAAAGATAATACCGTTGAAATAGCCAATCAAACCTGGCAGCAATACACAGTTACGAACACAGTTTTCAGGATAATTGACGAGCCAAGGCCCGGCCAGATGCATGCTAGGAAAACGGGCGTAATTGCAGCCGCATACGAGTGCATTATTTTTTGTGATGACGATAACTGGCTGCACCAAGATTACGTGCGGCTGGCAAAAGAAATGCTGGAAAAAAATGAAACATTTGGCGCCGGCGGCGGACAAAATGTGCCCACTACTGATGCTGAAAACTATCCAGAATGGTTTGATACTTATAAGGACAAATACGCCATTGGCATTCCTGCCGAACAGTCGGGCGATGTATCGTACAAGGGCTTTGTATTAGGTGCGGGTTTGGTCACAAAAAAGTCGTTGTTTTTACAAGTAAATGATGATAAATATCCATCGCTTTTGAATGGCCGCAACGGCGAAAAACTAAGCACGGGCGATGATTTTGAATATTGCAAAAGAGTGCTGCTGTGGGGTTATAAATTGTACTACGACAACCGCATGAAACTCACGCATTTTATACCCAAAGAACGGCTGACTATTGACTACAGGGAAAGGCTGATGGACGGTATCATGCAGGCAGGGGAAGTATTGTACGAATACGATATTGCCTTGCAGGTAAGAAAAAAAACAAAGGACAAAAACCGTTGGCGGTTGCTGATGATGGCGCCCATGCGCATATTGTTTGCACGCTTAGGTTGGGTAAAGAGAGATGTAACGGAGGAACAACTAAAGTACTTTTATCTGGCCCCTTATTCTGTGCAAGGCAACCGGGCAAAAACGTTTATCAAAAAATTTTTGTATCACCAATAATGTGTTCACTTTTCAATCCATAACATCATGACAGGAAAAGCAACACAACCTTCCTATAAAATATTATCTTTTTACAATCACCATGTAAATCCCGCTGTGCCTAAGTATCAAAAAGCAGTATTTAATTATCTGGGATTTGAGGTGCAGCATTTCATCAACGGCAGGTTTAACCACGGCGATTTTCTAAACTACGCGTGCCGACATATTACCGATACGGATTATCTGATTTTCTTTGATATTGACTGCATCCCCACCAATAGAAACTGGATTGATCAACTGATGCAAGATTTGGCCGAACCCCGCACCATTGCTGGTGCCGCACAAACGGCCAATCATTTACGCGATGCAAAAAACCTCTATGTTTCACCTTTCTTCTTTGGTATTTCTACAGCCTACCTAAAAGAGCTGGGCTATCCCGAAATGAACATGACGGAAGACATGGACGCTGGGCAAAATCTTACGGAAGAAATTGCTAGAAAGGGTGGCAGTATAAAATATTGGTGGCCTACCGATATTGAGGAAGAAAAGTGGTCGCTGTATCATCCCGTGCACAATAAATTTGGTTTGGGCACTACTTACAACGATAGCATTTATCACGCTTTTTATTCGCGGGACAATCAATCGGATAATTTCATGCAGAAGTGCAAGTCCATATTGCCTTGGCATTATTTCAATCTGTAAAAATTGGTTTATAAAATCACCAAAACCCAGTTTTTCACTCGCTGGGAGCATTGAGCAGCGACTTCTCTTTAATGCCAACCATACTTCTAAACCAACGTTTGAAGCGCTTGGTTTTTTTGTTGTACCGCTTCCATCGTTGGTCCAAACCAAATTCTTTTTTCAAGAAAAAATAATCGGCTTCTCTATCTGGCCTGAAATAATGCGGATGAATAATCTGATCTGCTAATTCTTCGGTAGGCAGGTTTGCATGATGGTTTTCTGGGTCATCGGTATGCGTTGCATCGGCTCTGAAACCAATGTTTTTAATCAGGTTCACATTAGGTGTAACGCATAAGCAATTTTCAAAATAGGTAATAAAGTTAAACTGGTAATCCCAGGTATCAATTTTACCTGCTTTGAGGTCGTTGAAAATCACCATCCAGTCGTTTACCAAAAACGGGTCATTGAAGACTTTTATTAGCTGTGCCGCAGCCTCCGCTTCCGTATATTTCGAAAGTGTTACATCATATTTCTGCCAAACCCGGCGCCAGCTTGCCCAGCCCCAAATATTGCTGTATTCCGAAAAATAGTAACTCGCATTTCCCCACCGTTTACCTAGTTGCAAATTGGTACCGGTTATATTATGGATACGGGTATCAAAGCGGTAGTGCTCCAGCATCCGGTCGCAGAAGTAAAAAAAACTGCTGACCGGCACACAGTCGTCTTCCAAAATAATACCCTCTTCTTCCTTTTCAAAAAACCAGTCAATGGCCGAGGATACACCAATTCTGCAGCCTTTGTTGCGCTCTCCAAAATATGTAAATAACGAACACTCCCAATCAATCAATCCGGCAATGGCCCGCACTTTCCCGCACAAATCAACATCGGTTTCATTGTGCTGGCGCGGCCCGTCCACGGCAAAATACAGCCGCTTTGGCTTTACCAGTTTTATGGCATTAAATACCTGCAAAGTCATATCGGGGCGGTTAAAACCCAGCAACAAAACAGGCGATTGTACGATATACTCCATTTACTAATCTGTGTAATAATGCGACTAGAACTTTGATTGAAACCGGGTAAAAATAAGTGTTTTATCTTAGCTGGTCATTCACCCAATTTACATGAACGAAGCCGCGGCAAACAACGTTTTAATCAGCATAATAATTGCCACATACAATGCGGCAAAACACTTACCTGCCTGCCTTGAATCAATTGTAAAAAATGCCAGCAAAAACATTGAAATCGTAATTGTAGACGGAGGTAGTAGCGATGGAACCGTTCAATTGTTACAGGCATTTGATTACCCCTTGCTTACCTGGAAATCCGAACCGGATAACGGTATTTACGACGCTTTAAACAAAGGCACCAAAATCGCAAAAGGCAAATGGCTTCACTTTTTGGGCGCCGATGATAAATTGCTGCCTGGCTTTGCACAACTGGCGGAAAAATTATTAGATGCCAACACGGTTTATTATGGCGACAGCGTGCCATTTTACGACGGTATCAATCAAGCTAGCTATGGTTTATTACATGGCGCATTTGATAATTACCGCATGGCGAAATATAGCATTAATCATCAGGCTATTTTTTATCCGGCCAACGCCTTTAAAAAATATAGCTATAATTTAAAATACAAAGTACACGCTGATTCCGCCTTAAATATCCAACTGTGGGGCGACAAGACATTTAGTAAAATCTACTTCCCCATCAATATTGTTGCGTACAATATGACAGGCTTTTCATCGGCTACAAAAGATTTATTATTTGAAGTGGACAAACCGCAACTCATAAAAGAGGCGATGGGTTTTATGATGTATGCAAAATATATGCTGAAGCGCTTGAAGAATAAACGGAAAGGGAAGACGGATATGCTGTAAGCCGCCAATGAGCTAATTTGCTAATGTGCTGATTTGCTAATGAACAGTCGAATGCACATGTGAAAATGTGATAATTTGAAAATGAACAACTGAATACCAATGTGCACATCAGCTAATTTGCTGATGTGTCAATGAAACAGCCAAATGCAAATGTGAAATTGGTAGCTAAGTACAAATACGGAAATGATTTAAATTCAGGCTGAGTTACTTTGCTTTTTTCTTGCCAAACATCTTTTTAAAAGCTGATTGCTTCTCCCACTCCTCGGCTTCTTTTATTGAGGTGTAAGCACTTTTAAATTGCTGGTAAAATGGGTGATTCGCAGCTATCATTTCTTCATTGTATGCTTTGTAAATAGGTAGTAAATCCGGTCTTTCCGCTAGCGTAAAACGGTCGTAATAATGCAACGGCAACTCGTTTATATTAAATGAGCTGAAATGATAAAACTTCAACGGGATTTTATCATTTATTAAATATTTTCCATCAGCAAAACTTAAGTATCGCTCATGCAAATTCCATGGTGCCATGTTCAGGCCCATGTCTTGCAATATCAATACATTATTGAAAAAAATATGCACATGGTTCATCGGCAACTGGTCTACAAATATACCTTTGGCCTCATCAAAATAACCTTGCTTATACGTATGTCCTTTCCACCAATAAACAAGCTTTTTTGCTTCCTCATCATTCCTCAATCCGAGAAAACCTAAATTATATATACCAAAATTTAAAAATTTGTTTTCACTCGGTTGTTTACCATCTATTGGAATGGGAGTATAAATATGCGGGGTTAAAAGAATAGATGATTTGTTGAGTTCTTCAAACAAAAAATCGATTGGCTGAAACAGTTTTATATCAGGGTCGAGATAAATAACTTTTTCAATATTTCTCTCCTCCAACAAATACTCAAAAGCCCTTGGCTTTAAGCAGGTGTTCAATTCAATCACATTATATTTCAAAACCAGCTCCATCAGGTTCGGCTCAATATCGGCTACCGCTATTATCTCATCGGCCAACAAATTGTAATCAATCTTTTCGCTTTTTTCATCACATAAAAAAATAATAAACCGCACAGTTGGCGCATGCCTTTTCAACGATAGACCAAGCACTTTTGCCTGCGCTAAATAGTTATTGGAGCATATCGTAAAAATTACATTCATAAAAATATTTGGCTTCTGTGTCTAACGTCACAGCCAGCTAAAAACTGGCTTTTGATAATTTATTCATTACGTCCTTCTCAAAGAAAACGCAAATATCCAAACCCGTTGAATAAATCTATACCGCAACTGTATATTTGGCAAAATGAATGAGCGTTCGATAGATATTGTAGTACCCACTTTCCGGCTCGACGAAGAGATATTGCTTGGCATTATCCAGCTTCCAAAGCCGGTTGATTTTGCTGTCAACATCTTCATCATTTCAGATAATCCGGCAGCCGATGTGCCTGCCGCCATCCGCCAATTAAGCGACGATGGCAAAATCAACCTATTGATAAATGCCAAAAATATTGGCCCGCCAGCCACCCGAAATGTGGGCATCAATACAGGTACTGGCAAGTGGATTTTACTGCTCGACGACGATATAAAACCCCGGCAAACGTTGCTGCTGGAATATGCAGAAGCTATTAACCAAAATCTTGATGCGCTTGGCTTTGCGGGCGTCACTTATTTTCCCGAACCATTTAACCATGCCACAAAGGCACTGTATATCAATGGCTCGGTCGGCAGTTTTACCGATGCTGAAAGAAAGCCTTCGCTTATTTGGTCGCCCACGGCCAATGTAATGCTCAACCGCCAAAAAATGGACAGCGGTTTGTTTGACGCCAGCCTGATAAATGCGGAGGATATCGATTTTTTGGTACGCAACAGCCTGCGGTTTGACGAACGCTATATTTCCGTTCCTGAAGCGGCCGTGTATCACCCTTGGTGGAACGGTGGCAAAATACAAACCGCCCGCATGATAAGCTATGGCACCGGTGCCAGCCAAATTGCCCGCAAAAGCTATATCAAACAATATACTTTCCGCGATTTTACCAATACGTCAGAAACAGTTTTGCTATTGCTGCTGGCGCTGCCATTTGCATTTTTTGCTGGTAAAACAATACTGGTATTGGCGGCTATTGTTGCGGTGGTATTGGCGGAGTTTATCACCAACTGGGTACGGGCCATTAAAGTGGGACACACTAAATCACTGGCCATTGCCGCCCAAATGATGTGGGCGAAAAACTGCTGGGAGTTTGGCTTTTTGTACCAATCTCTCAGCAGTGGTTTTATGGATGGTTTTGCCCGCAGGATTGATATGGGTTTCAACAAAATAAACCCAAGCCCGTTCCGAACCAACCGTTGGAAAATTATAAAGCTGGCAATTTTAGCCGTATTGCTGGTGGTACTTGTTAAAACCTTGTGAGCAAAAACGGATACCCTTTTGCAGCGTATGCATGTAAATGGTGTAGTTGTGGTTTTCGCGCTGCCGGTCGGCAATGGTGTGGTACAGGTGATAGCAAACCGCCATCATTTTCACTTTTTTCTGCGCCACGCCAATGTTTACAAAGCGGGCCGCCAATTCAATATCCTCGTGACCCCAGCCACATATCTCGTTGTTATAGCCATTTACTTTTACAAAATCCTGCCGCCAAAAAGCGGTATTACAGCCACTCACATTGTCTGAGCGCTTGCTTTTTTTGATAATCAGCGGGGCCAAAAAAGGCAGCCTCAACGCATTGATGCGGTTTTTGATATTGGCTGAAAACGGGAATATCGTGCTGATTTTTCCTTTGGCAATCTCTTCCACGCTTTTTTCATCGGCCAGCAGCACCCTGCTGCCCCGTATGTAAAAGCCTTCTTCGGCGGCGGTTATATGGTCTTCCACAAAACGCGGGTGCAGCACAATATCGCCATCCACCTGAATAATGTAGTCGCATTCGGTGCCGGCAATGGCACGGTTTAAAATATAGGTTTTACGGAAGCCGTTGTCGGGGTGCCAAAAATGTTTAAGCGGCACAGGAAACCGCTCTTTAAACGAGTCAATCAGGTTTTTGGTTTCCATACCCGAGCCGTCATCAGCAATAATTACCTCATCGGGCATTACACGCTGCTGCAACACACTTTCCAACACAAGTCTCAACGCCTCCGGCCAGTTATAGGTGGCAATCACCAGCGCCACTGATATTTTTTTTGCCATTTATTTCAAATATTTATTCAGTCCTGATATACAGTACTCCAATTTGGAAGCAATCGTTTGGTCGAGTATCCATTTATTTTTATCCATGTTGGTCCGCGAATTTTCCGGATGAAAAATGTGGAACGCAATCCCCCCTACTTTTAAAAACCGCTTCTTTTTTCCTGCATTCAATAATCTAGCCACAAACTCTTTGTCTTCCGAGCCCCAGCCCACAAAATCTTCGTTGTATCCGTTTACCTCAATGGCGTCTTTTTTCCAGAAAGCCATGTTACACCCATGAATTTCAAATCGTTCGTCGCCTTTGTTCTTATAATTGGTCTCAAAAAAGGGCCACAAAAGCGGTATTCTGTTGGCGCTGAAAAAATTATTGGTGCCTTTGCTGAACGAATTGATGTTTATTCTCTTCGTTTTTAACACATCTTTCGATAATTCCTCATCCATAAAAATCCTGCTTGCCCGCACAAACGAGTTCTGCCTGGCAAACCGCACATGGTCGCTTACGAAATGCCGGTGCATCAAAATATCGCCATCTACCTGTATCATGTACTTACCGCTGGCGGCCGCAATTGCCTTGTTGCGTATATGCGACAGCCGGAACCCATCATCCTCATGCCATACATGAAGGATGGGAACGGTAGCAATCTTTTGAAACGAACGAACCATTTCCCTGGTGGCCTCTCCTGAGCCGTCGTCGGCTACAATAATTTCGTCAGGAGGCAGTTTTTGGCCAAGGGCACTCTTTAAACAGATTTCTAAGGCTTCAGGCCAGTTATAAGTGGATATTATCAGGGAAGTTGATATAGCCATAACGTATGATTATCAAAGAGAGTATAGGTAACCCATTTGTACAATGTGCTAATTTGCTAATGTGCTGATTTGCTAATAAAACAGCCAATGCAAATGTGAAAATGGGACAATTTGAAAATATGAAAATGAATTAACCAAACACAGCAATGAAATGAACGGCTAATACAGTTTGGGCGCACGCCGCCAAATTGCCCCGGCGGCGCCAGGCTGGTCGGCAGTAGTTGGCCGCCAACGCACAGCGGCCTGCCGCACGGGCCAAGCTACTCGCCACCATCCTTTGCGCAGCCCCGCAACCAGCATTAGTTTTTACTGGCACCTTGCAACTCTAGATGCCAATTCTAGCTGCCTAGCTCGTTACTTAAATCAGGTTTTTCCTTGGCGAAAGGAGAACTATTAAAACCCAGTTTTTAGCTAGCTAGGAGGCTGAAAAACAAGAACGTTGGGATAATCTGAATTAATTTCAATGCCAACAATCTTCTAATCTTCCAATTTTCTAATGTTCCAATGGCTGTTTATTGCGAACTGAATGTCTGCATATCTATCAGCTTGCGGTACAGGCCTTTGTGCTCCATCAGTTCCTGATGCGTTCCCTGCTCCGCCACATGGCCATGCTCCAGCACAATGATGTGGTCGGCATTTTGAATGGTGCTCAGCCTATGCGCTATTATCAGCGAGGTGCGGTTCTTCATCAGGTTCGTCAAAGCATCCTGTACCAATTTCTCTGACTCCGTATCCAGCGCACTCGTTGCTTCATCCAGCAACATTATTGGCGGATTGCTCAAAACAGCCCGTGCAATGCAAATCCGCTGGCGTTGCCCGCCCGACAATTTCACGCCCTTGTCGCCAATACTGGTTTGGTAGCCATCCTCGGCCGCCATAATAAAGTCGTGTGCGTTGGCAATTCTGGCCGCGGCTTCTACCTCCGCCTGCGTGGCATCCAGTTTGGCAAAAGCTATATTGTTGAAAATAGTATCGTTAAAAAGGATCGATTCTTGGTTCACAATGCCCATCAAGGCCCTTACCGATTCTATTTTGATGGATTTTAGCGGTTTGCCGTCAATCAAAATCCTGCCCGAATTTGGCTCGTTGAACCTTGGTATCAAATCCATCAGCGTCGATTTGCCGCCACCCGAAGGGCCCACCAGCGCCACCGTTTTGCCTTTGGGGATGCTGATGTTTACCTTGTGCAACACTTCGTTTTCCTTGTAAGAAAAACTTACATCCTCAAAGCGGATCGATTCCCGGAAATCTTTTACGGCCACCGCATCCGGTGCATCTACAATGGTGGCTCTTTCATCAATCAACCCAAGCACCCGTTCGCCGGAGGCAATACCCGAGTGAATGCTGCTGAACGAATTGGACATGGCCTTGGCTGGCCGCAATATTTGCGAGAACAAGGCGATGTAGGCTATAAAGTTGGCACCATTCAGCTCGCCTTCGCCCGATACCACCAGCGAGCCACCGTATAATACAATTCCCGCTACCATCAATATGCCCAAAAACTCCGACACCGGCGAGGCCAGCTGTTGGCGTTTGGCCATCGATTTTACTATTTTGGTAAACCGTAGGTTTTCCAAATGAAAGCGGTTGGTAACGAAATCTACCGCGTTAAATGCTTTTACGATGCGCATGCCGCTGAGCGCCTCATCGAGGTAGCTGATCATGATGCCATGCGATTTGCTGCTTTCGGTAGCCTGGTGCTTTAGGTTTTTAACAATCTTTGAAATGATAAAAGCCGACACCGGGATGATGAGCATGGCTACCAGCGTAAGCTTGTACGATATCACAAAAAGCATAATCAGGTACACAATCAGTGTAACCGGTTCTTTAAAAATAACTTGTAGCGTGGAGGTGACGCAGAACTGCACCGTGTACACATCCGATGCCACTTTCGATATGATATCGCCCTTGCGCTCGTTGTTGAAATAGCCCAAGTCAAGCTTCATTACGTTGTTTATCACGCTGTTACGGATGTTCAGCAGCGTGTGGATGCGCAGGTTTTCCATGGTGCGCTCGGAAAAATACCGGAAAATATTGCTGAGCAGCACCGACACCACAATGATCAGGCAAACTGCTTCCAAAGTTTTTTGTACACCAAAATGGAGGTGTGCATAGCTGGCGTAGTAGTTGAACAGTTTAAAAATATCGAAATAGTTTTCCGGTTTGGGCGGCAGCGCCTCAACTGCCCCGCTGTTGAACAGCGTCGTAAGCAGTGGTGCCAGCAAGGCAAGGTTCAACGTGCCAAAAAGTACGGAAAGAAGCGTATAAACAATGTAAGGGAATGCGTATTTGCCAATGGGTTTTGCGAAAGAAAGGAGCCGGAAATATGTTTTCATGTGCGTGTATAGCGGGCAAAAGTAATCATACGCAAATGATTTTTGTATCTGCCCACCAAACGCAAGATTTGCAAGAGCCGTTTTTTAACAAGATGGCGTATATTTTTCGCCATCCAAACAACCAATTGTAGATGCGAAAACCCCTTGGGCTCTTCGTAAAAATTATGGAACGGCTGTTTCAAGGCCTAAAAGGCCCCAATATGTTAGCATAGGGAGAAGCCCTGTGATACGGGGCACGCAGCAGCAGTTTACCCCTGTGAGGGAGGCATAGTAAAAGTAAGTTCCGAGCTCATTTTGACGAAGAACCAACCCACTTTGCGACCAAAACCACGAAAACCCAGTTTTTCACCGGCTACAGGCATTTACCAGAACACCGTATAAAGCGCGGCCAAAATGCCCATGATGATGATGGACAGCACCACAAAACCAGTCGACACTTTAAACATGCTGCTGTCTACCTCAATCACATGGTCTTTATTGTATGGCTGCGGCTTGGTCAGGCTAATGGTGACCATAATGAGTAATATTACAATGAAGCAAATACCCATTCTGTCAAGGAACGGATAATCGGGGAAAGCGCCGCCCGTCCAACCTGGCAGAAATTTCAATACCGCCGAAATGGGTACCGTAAGTGCCGCACCGGCCAACGCCGCCGAGGCGGTTGTTTTTTTCCAAAACATACCCAGCATAAAAATGGCTAAAACGCCCGGCGAGAAAAACCCTACATACTCCTGTATAAATTGATAGGCTTGGTCGAGGGTTTTTAACGCCGGCGCTACCACCGCACCCAGTAGCATGGCCACAATCACCGCCCAGCGGCCGGTTGTTACCAGCTTGCGCTCGCTGGCTTCCTTATCAAAATATTTTTTATAAATATCCAGTGAAAAAATAGTGGAAATACTATTAGCCTTGCCCGCCAATGAAGCCACAATGGCGGCGGTAAGCGCTGCAAAAGCCACGCCCTTCAATCCGGAGGGCAGCAAGTTTATCAAGGTTGGATAGGCATGGTCGGGTTTTACCACACCCGCGTCGGACATTTCTGCCTGAAACATGCCGTTTTTGTGCAACACAAACATTACAATGCCGGGCAATACGGCAATCAACGGCACCAGCAATTTTAAGAATGCCGCAAACAATATCCCGCTCCGGGCTGTTTTTAAATCGGCACCCAACGCCCGTTGCACAATGTATTGGTTGCAGCCCCAGTACGCCAAGTTGTTTACCAGCATGCCGCCAATGAGGACGGAAATACCCGGCAGCTCTTTGTAGTGCGGGCTGCTTTTGTCAAAAATCATGTGCAGGTGTTCCGGCGCTTCCTTGCCCAGCACCGATAATCCTTTTAAAATATCTTTTCCAAAACCAAACTGCTCAGAGAGCAAGGTAAGCGCCAGATAAGTGGTTACCAGCCCGCCAATAATCAACACCAGCACTTGCACCACATCGGTGTAACCAATCACTTTCATGCCGCCGAGCGTAACAATTACAGAGAAAAAACTGAGTCCGGCGATGCACAGCCCAAAATTTAAACCGGAGATGGACGAGATAGCTAAGGCGCCCAAATAAATAATGGAGGTAAGGTTTACAAACACATATACCAGCAGCCAGATAACGGCCATTATGGTGCTTACCAAATCGCTGTAGCGCTTGGCCAAAAATTGCGGCATGGTAAAAATGCGGTTCTTCAGATAAACCGGGATGATGAACACCGCCACGATAATGAGCGTGGCCGCCGACATCCACTCGTAGGTGGAAATAGCCAGCCCCAACGCAAAGCCGGATCCCGACATGCCAATAAAATGCTCGGCAGAAATATTGGAGGCAATCAACGAAGCGCCAATGGCCCACCAGGTAAGCGAGCCCTCTGCCAGAAAAAAATCTTGCGAGCTGGCTGACTTCGATTTTTTTCTGTTATAAATGTAGTAGCCGTAGGCTGAGATGCCAATAAAGTAGATAATAAAAACGATGTAATCGGCAAGCTGTAATTTATTCATTGGGCTACGTAGAAAAAGTACACAAGGTTACGTATTTACAAGCGTAACCAGCAAATAACTAACACGTATTTTAGAAGGGAAAATATCTGACAATGACGCATTTGCACCGGCAAAACCCATTGCCTGGCCTAGGTTGGGCGTTTATAAAAAAGCTTTGGCAAGCATCGGGCAAAACCTGTCTACATTGGCGGTGCTGCCCTTTTAAAAATATCCGCAAGCCGGCCGAAGCCCACTTGCGGAACTGAAACAACTAAAACACCCTCTAACTTTTTTAAAACTTCAGCGTGGCTGGCAAATATTTACCTACCAGATCCTCGTAGTATCCTTTCAGCTCACTCCAAACCGGAGGCGTAGGATTTTTAGAGTACAAATCGTATGGGTTAAACAATTTTACCCATTTCAACATCTCACGGTCGTGGTCATCCAGCAGGTAATCGTATTTTCCCTCGCGGTGCCATGCGTAAAACGAGTGGTAGCGCAGCATGTACAGCCCCGATTCGGGCAGGCTGTCCTTCATCATCTGGTACACATATTCATCGTGTCCCCACGACATGTTTACATTGCGCAGGCCACAGCCATGCGTGTAAACACCATATTTGGTATTAAAATCTTTGTTGTACGAATCGGGGTTGGCCTTAAAAAATTCAGGGAAAACAATGCCATCGGAATGAGCGCAGCCTACCGGGAAAGTGTCGCCCACCACGGCCCACTGCGGCTCGCCAAAGAGGCAAAGCACTTTGCCCATATCGTGCATCAGCCCCACCAGTACCATCCAGTCGGGGTGGCCGTCGCGGCGGATGGCTTCCGAGGTCTGCAGCAGGTGCTGAAACTGGTCGAGGTCGGTATCGGGGTCAGAATCGTCCACCAATTCATTTAAAAATTTGAACGCGTCCCAAACCGGCATTTCCTTTTTATTGAAAGCGAGGTATTCCTTGCGCTTTTCCTGCACAAAATCATAAGTCTGGTATTGGTGGTTGAGGCGGTAAAACTCCCGCACCGTATCCCTTTCGGGCGAATCGTAGTTGCGGTATTCCTCGGTCGATTTCTCCTGGGCAATCAGCTCAGGGTCGGGGTAGCGGCGCAACAGGTCTTCTTCCCATTCGTCGAGACTTTTTAGCGGAGCGGTTTCTTGCAGGGAGGCAATCATAAGCGGGGAATTTGAAGATTAGGAAATTTGAAAATTTGAGATTTGAAGATTTGAAATTTCAGCAGACCAACATTTTCATACGCGGCCAACCAACTTTAAAATTTATAAAACCGGACTTTTAACTGGCCGACAGGAGCGCAAGCATTGACTTATTTTTTGAAAAAACTGGTACCAAACAGCAAGCATCCTCAATCATCGGTTTTCGTAAGGCCAAATCTCTTAATATTTCCCAACAAATACAATGTTGCAGGAATGTTTATTTACGAAACCGTTTTCGTGATTGGGGTTAGATTTGTATGTTTATCCACGCAAAACGGGCGCATTTTTACCTGGCCATTTGTGTGGTGCGGCTGCAATTTTTTGTAAGAGAAAATCGGAATGTATGGGCGAGATTAATATCAGGACATTGGCCAAGGAACTGGGACTTTCTATCTCCACCATCTCCAAAGCCCTGCAAGACAGCCACGAGATAAGCGCCGACACCAAGCAAAAAGTGATGGCGCTTGCCCGCCTGCACAATTACACGCCCAACCCCTACGCCAGCAGCCTCCGCCGTAAAAAAAGCAACACCATCGCCGTGGTTATTCCCGAGGTGGCCGACAGCTATTTTTCGCAGGCCATCAATGGTATTGAAACCGTGGCCATGGAAAAAGGGTACCATGTAATTATTTATCTCACGCACGAAAGTTTTGAGCGGGAGACCTCCATCATCCGCGACCTTGGCAACGGCCGGGTGGATGGCGTGCTAATGTCGGTATCGAGTGAGACGGACAATTTTTCCCACCTGAAACAGTTGTACAACAGCAATATACCGCTGGTGTTTTTCGACAGGGTTTGCGAGGAAATTGCCGTGCCGGGCATTATCACCAACGATTTTGAAAGCGGCTACCGCGCCACCCAACACCTGATTGAAAGCGGCTGCAAAAAAATAAGCTATCTATCTATTTCGAAAGAATTGTCCATCATCAGCAAGCGGCTGGAAGGCTACAAGCAGGCCATTGCCGATAGCAACGGATTGCTGCTGAAGCAGGAAGTGGTGCACTGCCCTCCCACCACGGCCCAAACCCGCCAGGAAATTGAAAAACTGATGGCCGGCGACGAACGCCCCGACGGTATCATTGCCTCCGTAGAAAGGCTGGCCCCGCCTGTGTACGAGGTTTGCCAGCAGTTGGGTATAAAAATGCCAGATGAGCTAAAGATGGTCTGTTTCTCCAACCTGCCAACGGTTAGCATTTTAAACCCATCGCTCACCACCATTACCCAGCCCGCATTCGATATGGGCAAAAAAGCGGCAGAAATACTGTTCAGCATGTTTAAGAAAAACAAACCCGCCCCATACAAAATGCTTACCATAATACCGTCTGACTTGATAGTGCGCCATTCGACTGAAAGGCAATGATGGGGGCGGATTACAATAGCGAAAAGAACACTTTCCTCCCAGCGGGTTAAAAACTGGCTTTTCGAAGTTTTAGCCTATGATGATAGAACGCGGATAAAACGGATGGGGCGGATGATCTTGGATAGAAAGTAGAACGATTTGTTGCCAACTTTCCCAGCGGGTCAAAAACTGGCTTTTCGAGTTTTTAGCTTATGATGATAGAACGCGGATAAAACGGATGGGGCGGATGATCTTGGATGGATAGTAGACCGATTTCTTGCCAACCTTCCCATCGTGTCAAAAACTGGCTTTTCGAGGTTTTAGCCTATGATGATAGAACACGGATAAAACGGATGGGGCGGATGATCGTGGATAGATAGTAGAACGATTTCTTGCCAACCTTCCCAGCGGGTTAGAAACTGGCTTTTAGAGTTTTTAGCTTATGATGATAGAACACGGATAAGGCGGATGGGGCGGATTACGTTAGATAGAAAGTTGAACGATTTTGTTGCCAACCTTCCCAGCGGATTAAAAACTGGCTTTTGAAGGTTTTGTCGGGAAGAATGAATGCCGCCTTCCAGTATTACACTTGATGACTTAATTACGATTGACATATTGACTTAGTGTCAATTGACTTACTGACCCAATGACGATTGCCCCACCGGCTCTACCCGTATACCTGCCTGCATTACGCCAGGCAATGGGTTGCGGCGCATGGTATGCTGCAAGGTAAATGTAACCGTTCCCGATTTAGTGAAATGCACGGGGTTGGGAAAAAGAAGGGCGCGGTGCTCATAAATATCGTCCATGCCAGTGCCCAGCCATTTATCAGGGGCGGCCAGTGGCAGTTCAAACTGCTGGTATTTTAGGGTATCGCCGGGCTGCTGCAGGCCTACATTCAGCCAGATATTTCTAAACGCATATTCATTGGTATGGCGCATTACTACAAAAATGCGATAGGCCTTTGTAGTGTCTTCTATCTCAAAGTTGAAGCTGGGCACCTGCTGGGCATCCCATGCGGCATTTTTGATGTTCTGCATCCGCTCGAACAACTCCACCTTATCACAGCTTGCAAAGCCAACAGCTACTAAAAGAAAAAATATAAAACGCCTCATGGTAAAATAAGTCAATGGGTCATCAAGTCAATGGTCATTGGGTCATTCGTCAATAAGTCATTTACATTGTAATGAACAAAAAACCCTACACAATAAACGCTAAACGGCTGTTACAGTATGTTCAGTATCTGCTCCTTGGCTTTTTCAAGCTCATCCTTCATCAGTACTACCAGCTTTTGCATGTCGGAGTCGTAGGCCTTGGCGCCGGTGGTATTTATTTCGCGGCCAATTTCCTGCAATACAAAGCCTAGTTTTTTGCCCTTGCCCAAATCGTCTTCCGCCAAAATGGAAAAGAAATACTCGCAATGGTTCTTAAGGCGCACCAGCTCTTCGCTGATATCCATTTTCTCGATATAAAAAATGATTTCCTGTTCCAGCCGGTTAGGGTCGTAGTTTTCCTTGGCCAGGCTTTCCTCCACTTTCTTTTGGATATTTTCCTTCACTTTAATCTGTCGCAGCGGTGCCAGTACTTCCACCGCTATCTGGTGGCGTTCAATCTGCCGGATGCGCTCCTCCAAATCGGCCTGCAAAATTTTCCCCTCCTCCAGCCGGTGAAAATTAAGGTTGCCGATGGCTTCCTGTAAGGTTTCCTTTACCAATAACCAACCAGCCTCATCCACTACATCGGTTACGGGCAGCACTACTTCGGGCAGCTTTAGCAAGGCTCCCAACACCTGTGATGTATCAAGGTGTAACTCTTCACTCAGCTTTTCCAAGCTTTGATAATACGATTTTATCAGTTCTATATTAAGCGCTGCCGGCCGGGTGGCACCGTTTTGTTTTACCGTGATGGTACACTCCACACTTCCCCGCTGTACATTGGCGGCTACCTGGGTACGCACATCAAATTCGTATGGCTTCAACAGTGGTGGCAATTTTAGGTTCAGGTCCAATTGCTTACCGTTGAGCGATTTTATTTCTACCAATACTGCCAGTGTGCCACCGGTTTTTTCTGCACGGCCAAAGCCGGTCATTGATCTAAGTGTTTCAGCCATAATGTAATTGCGCGGGAGGGAGTGATTTAAAGCGGTAAAAATAACGGCATTGGGGGAAAGTTGGGATTATATCGAATAAATAAGTATTTTATTTTATACAAAAAGGAATTTCATCGCTATGGCTAATTGCTGCTACGCGAAAATTTTAGATTAGGATGGCAAACCGGTAAAACCCAACTTTTAAGCGGGCTCAAGCAGGCACGAGGTAACAATGTGGCGCAACAAAAAAGCCACCCGACTGAATCAGGTGGCTTTTGGCGTATGGACAACTTGATTTTATTGAACAGTATACTTGTACTTAAGGGGGTTGCTTAAATCTAGGGTAACTACATGTGCACCGGCACTTGGCGAATTAATATTTCCGCCACCGTAGGTTAGGAAAGGGTCAGTACCACCGAGGTTTATATCCCAGCCATTGTTGGCCCTGAATTTGAACGCACCTGCTCCCGAAAAGGTTATAGTTGCCTTCCAAACATTAGCCACGGGGTCATAAGTAAGTGGGGTGCTATTGTCCCAACCTCCGGGCGTAGCATCGCCAATTACACCCCAAGTTGTAATGGCGGTAGCGCTCCAGGTGAGCGCGGGAATATTTGCTTTCAGCAAATAGTATCCAGCGGCTGGTACATTTAAATTAGACGCATTGGCAGCTGTATTAAGCTTCTCTACCCCACCATCGCCATAGTTTGTATGACTCCAATCTGGCGAACTGGTAAATTTAAATCCACCAGTGCTTAAATTTGCATATCCCTCATAATTTTCTGCGTTGGTGGAAGCCAGTCTGAAGGCTGAAGGCAATTCAGGTTTCCATTCCTGATAATCGCCAGGCACATATAAATATGCAATAAGTTCAGCGGGCGTAATTGTAAATTTCTTTACAGCAGAAACAAAAGACTGAACTCCATTTAAAGTGGCCAATACCCTGAATTCAACCTCGCCCCCCTGACCGTTTGCAATACCTGCATCTTGGGCAAATTTGTTTAAATTAGACCCAGTGGCGCCGAATGAAGATCCAGTGGTAACATCTACACTTTTGACATTTGCAAAATTGTTGCCGGCCTTATCATATTGCAGCTTATAAGTGTAGGTCCCATTACCAACATTTGGCCTGTTCCACCCAAATGTTTGCAAAACCTGGTCTTTATTAGCAATGGTAATGCTAAACGGACCTGCATCGGATGTATTTAAATCAAATGCGTAGGAATAGGGGGTTGCCTTTACGGCTATCACATTTGACACAAACTGTTGGTTATTATTGCTGTAAGAAGAAACAACTCTTATAAGAAGGTTTCCTTCCTTTCCAAATTGAATATTGTTATTAATCAGAATATTATTCAATTCTTTGGCCGTAAACGAAGTGGAAAGGTTTACACTTGTCAGGCCCGTCACTTCTTTTGAAAATGGCTTGGAAAATGTTCCCCCTGCCGTATCAACCTGAACAATATATTTGTTGGTTGTCTCAGCACTGGCGTAGTTTGGAGAAGTCCACGTAAGGGGCAATACGCTTTTGTTAGAATCAGCTACAGTAGCCGCTATAGTTTTAACTGTAGAAGAAAGCGTAACCGCTGAACCATTGTTGTAAAACGGCAATTCGGCTTTTTTATCACAAGCTGTAAAAAGAAGCATCGCACTTATTGCTCCAAGCAGCAGTTTTGATATTTGTTTCATAAATATTTTTTTTCGGTAAGTATTATTGCTTAACAATTGTGAATTTCCCTCTTTGAAAGTCAACCGTCATTTTATAGTTGCCTGCAGATGTTGGGCCCGTAAATCCTGGGTCAGCATCCTTCTTTTCAAAGTCGCCACCATCGGCTGTGCCACCAGTAACCATGTGGTATTGAGAGCTCCATTCACCTTGCTTTTGAATAAGTTTAAATGCCCCACCACCTTTAAAAGCCAGCACAGCTTCGTATAAAGTCGGCGTTACTTTTGTAAATTTCTGGCTAACATCAAATGGTGCTTTCATAGGGTTATCCCAACTTGAAGCAAGCGCATCACCCAATGCCCATAAATCTCCGGTAGCAGGAGGCTCTACCTTAGGTGGGATTGCATACGGAACCACATTTGCGTATTTTACGGTGTTGGAAATTATCGGAACAGTATTGTTCAGCAATGACGCAACTACCCGCACTTCGATATTATGTGGTATAGAATCCTTTAAATTTAGCTGATTCAACAAGGCATCGTTCAAGGCAGAATCGGTAAGGGCAAGGGCCAAATCTTTGCCAATGCTGAATACCTTTTTATTAGGGTTTGTAAAGTTGGCGCCAATTGTATCCAGCTCCACTTTGTATGTCACATCCTGTGAGCTTACACCTGTTGTAAATTGATACTCGGGGTTGTTCCAAGAGAAGTTTACCACTTCTTTTTGTGCGTTTGTGAAAGTTAAGGCAATAGCTGAAGTACTTGCAGCAAGCACTACTGGCTTGGAGCTTTCCAAATAGACCTTGTTTTCCTCTTTTTTACAAGAGAAAGCCAAACATAAAATACAGGCTATTGAAAACAGGTTAAAAAAATTATATTTCATATAGATGTTTTTAGTTTTTTGGAAACCATTAGTATTAGTAGCCTGTATTCTGTTTCAGGTTAGGATTGGAGGAAAGATCGATTGCCGGGATAGGGTAGATATTGTATTTCGGATCTACTGCAGCACCATTCCTTACACCGCCTTTCCACGCCCATAGATAGGTATTGGTGGTAAACAAACCATATCTGATCAAATCTGTACGCCGTTGTCCTTCCCACATCATCTCTCTTCCACGTTCATCTAAAATATAATTGAGGGTAAGCTGCGGATAGGTATTGGCAGATGCATCTGCTGGCCTTGCACGGCGGGCCAACTGTTGCAAATAACTCAGTGCGGTACCATTATCGCCGCCTGTTCCGCCTCTTACTACTGCCTCGGCATATATCAAGTATATTTCCGCCAACCGGAAAACAGGAAAATCAACATCTACGAAATTTTGACCGGCATCAATATTGGGCCCAATACCACCTGTGCGTGTCTTGTTTCTAAACTTGGTAGAAGAATACCCTTTAGTAGCATCACCCAACAACACATCCATGGTTTTTGTTTGGCCGTTGGTCCAAAACTGGCCGCGTATATCCTGCGCATCAAACTTATTTACAAACTGCTCTGTAATGCGGATACATCCCCAGGTACCGTTGGTGCCCGTAGTATCGGCCGTTACCCCGGCAGGGCCATGCACTAAAAAAGTGGTACCGCTATAGGTTTGTGTCTTAGTGCCATCATAAGCAATATTCCAAATAAGCTCATTTGTAAGGTTATGGTTATCGGCCAACATCAGCTCTTTAAAATTGCTGTGCAAGCTATAGCCAGCGCCAATTACCTTTTTAGCATAGTCTACAGCTTCTGAATATTTTGCAGTGCCAGTGTACACTTGCGCATTCAGATAATTACGGGCCAACAGAGACCAGGCTGCACCTTTATCAACCCTTGCGTATTCATTCGTTTTTGCATCGGCAAGATCTGCCTCAATTGCTTTCAATTCTGTTTCTATGTAAGTAAACAGATTGGCACGGGAAATCTGTTGGGGTAACACTCCCGACCCAATCGCATAGCTTTCATCGGTAAATGGTACATTACCATACAAATCCATTAGTACAGAATAGTTATAAGCCCTGATAAACCGAGCCTCTGCCCTGTACTTTTTTATATTGTCAGCATCAGCGCCTGTAATTCCCCTTTCGGCCAGTTTAGCATCAGTCGATTCCCCAATGAAGTTGTTGCATAGCGTAATTACAAAAAAGCAGCGGTAATACAACCCTGCAACTACCTGCGTAGTGCTCGACCACTGTAACTGATGTATCCCAATGGGGTCAGTGTTATTGCTGTAAGTCCAGCCGGCCTCATCGGTACTTAGGCTTTGCAGATACCAGTACACCCGTAAAAAACCGGTGTTGCCAGCGTCGCTAACGATTTCACTGGGTATGTCAGGCCTATCGTCACTAACAAGAGCCGTAGTGGCCATGCTTCCATACACTCTTGCCAATGCCTGCTTGTAACCTGCGGGCGTTTTGAAAACCGTTTCAGAAGTGGTATCATTTACCGGGAACAAGTCGAGGTCTTTGTGGCAGCCTTGGAAAACCATGGCCAGTGCCAGTGCCGCTATTGGTATTAAACGTTTTTTAAGTAGCATATTTAAGTAGTATTGAATTAATTAGAAATCGAGGTTGATGGCAAGGGCGTAAGTACGTGGGCGAGGGTACAGGTTTCTGTCTACACCTGCACCATGTTCAGGATCAAGGCCGCGGTATTTGGTAGCTACAAACACATTTTGTACACTACCTGTAAGCCGTAAGTTAGCACCTGACTTTGTTATTCTTCCTACATTGTAAGCCAGATAGAGGTTATCCATTTTCAAGAAAGAAGCATTTTCGATATACATGTCGCTCAGCGGTTGGATATCCACATTACCTGTAAAACCTGTTTCGGTATAATAGCTGGAAGCATTGCCCAATATATACGCACCCAGTACCTGGTTCAGCCTGCCGCGGTTACTAAATATATTGTTGTACACATAGTTGTTGAAATTGGCCCGCAAAACAGTACCCAAGGTAAATTGCTTGTAGCTGGCAGTGGTGTTGAACCCAAACAACAAGTTAGGGGCAGCTGTTTTGGAAAGATATTTATCAGCAGCGGTAATGATACCGTCCCTGTTGCGGTCTTCAAACAACCCTTCAATTGGTTGGCCATCTTTATCGTACACTTGTTGGTACAAGTAAAAAGTATTGCGGGAGTAACCCACCTGGTGTAACTGTGTAAAACCATTCACGGCATCAGCACCTTCTACCGGCAAGCCTTCGGATGCACCAGAGGTAGTGAGCTTAGTAATCCTATTTCGGTTATAGGTAACATTCAGGCCAATATCCCAGCTAAAATCCTTTTGCTTGAGCACCTGCGTATTCAGGGTAAATTCCACACCCCTGTTTTCCATATTGCCCACATTGGCATTAATATATGGCGTAAAATTAGTGCCTGTAGGTTGTGGTGCCCTTACCAGCAAATCCTTACTTTCCCTGCTGTACAAATCAATACTACCGCTAATGCGACCGTCGAGGAACCCAAAGTCCAATGCAAGGTTGTACGAACTTAGCTCTTCCCATTTTAAGGCTGAATTGTATCCTGCCGGGCCATATGGGGTGTAGTAACTGTTTCCAAACTGATATTGGGCATTGCCACCGCCAAGAGAATACCTGGCCAAGAAATCGTAGTTGCCAATGCCATCCTGCTGGCCTGTCAACCCGTAGCCAACCCTAAGCTTTAAATCAGAAACGGTCCTGTTACTTTTAAAGAAGTCTTCTTTCAAGCTCCATGCGGCACCAACCGATGGAAACCATCCCCAACGGTTTTCTTTAGTAAATCTTGAAGACCCGTCCCTACGAAGACTGGCTGTAAGGAAATAGCGGCTGTCGTAGTTATACAACAAACGTCCAAAGTAAGATATAAGTGTATTTTCAGGTTCGTCGAAAGGGAAATTGGGAGCTGTTGAACCAGCAATAGTATCACCCTTTAAATTAGTGCTCCTTATATTATAATTCTTGGTGTAAAAATTATTGTATGAAGTACCTACGGTAAAGTCTACACGGCTTTTGATAGCTTTAATATCTTTGGCATAGTTGAGGTAAAAGTCAAACACCGAATTACGGCGGTCTTGCTTTTTGGGCTCAATCAACCCGCCGTTCGGTTTACCAGTATTGTCTACGGTATAGCTACTTGCCGCGCTATCGCTGCGTGTTTTTTGCCCAGTACTTCTGCTTATATCATATGCTACATTCACATTGGCACGCAGCTCGGGTAAAAAATGGAATTTATAATCCAATTGAACATTGCCGATAAGTCGGTTTGGTTTTTTTACATCCTCGGTTTGCAGCAGCATACCTAAAGGATTATTAGCTCTATTGGTAACCAAGCCATTGGCAGTGCTGGCATCTCTCCATTCAAAGAAGCCACCATAGCGGTTGTCCTTGGTTTCATATACGGGCTGCGAAGGGTCAAAACCAACAGCTGTTCCAATAGCCCCATCATCGGAGAAACGGGTGTTCTGAGCAGCGCCTTTCAAGTTTACATCCAGCTTCAAATGGTTATTAAAGAATGTGGGGTTTACTGCCAACGATACAGAGGTTTTGCGCAGGCGGTCGGTACGTAATATACCAGTTTGATCAAAGTAACCCAATGTAAGACGGTAAGGCAGTTTTTTCACCCCACCGCTCAACGTAATATTGTTATCGGTACCCAGCCCACTTTGGTAAATCTCATCTTGCCAATTAGTATTGGCAGAACCTACCTGGGACTTTTGCAATGCGCTGCCTTGTGCAGCCACGATTTCCCGTATCTGGTCGCCAGTTAGTACACCTATCGTCCTGCTTACCTGTGCAAGCGAGTTCACCGATGAAAAATTGACTTTTAACCCACCGCTTTTGCCTTTTTTGGTAGTAATGATAATTACACCATTGTTGGCTCTTGAACCATATATAGCGGCAGCTGACGCATCTTTTAGCACAGTGTAGCTTTCAATATCGTTGGGGTTAATTAAACTCAGCGGGCTGGCGGCACCTTCTATACCACCGCCGTCCAATGGCACACCGTCCACTACAATCAATGGGTCGTTGCTGGCATTCAGCGACGAACCGCCGCGGATACGGATGGTACTTCCCGCACCTGGGCGCCCTCCGTTGGAGATAATAGAAACACCGGCAACCTTACCGGCAATCGCTTGTTCAGGGGTTACAATGTTTCCCTTTTGAAAGTCTTTCGACGTTACGGTGGAAACAGCGCCGGTCAGATCTTTTTTACGGGCCGAACCATAGCCAATTACCACAACCGCGTTCAGGTCGTTTGCTGCAGCGGCTAATGCGATTGTCATATTGCCTCCTGTCACTTTTACTTCCCGTACTGCAAAGCCGATTGAAGAAAAGACCAATGTAGCATTGCTAGGGGCTTCAAGTGCAAACACGCCGCCTGTTCCAGTAGCGGTTCCTTTATTGCTGCCTTTTATGGTAACTGAAACTCCTTCCAATGCCTTGCCATCGGCATCAGTTACTGTGCCTGTAACCTTGGTAACCTCTTGGCCCCAAACTGTTATACTAAACAGCAAAAGCACCGGGAGGGCAATAAGCTGTAGCACTTTTTTAATAGTCATAGACTCTACTTTTTTCATTTTGTTGAAGAAATATTTGTGAAATTGTATATAGAAGCGTTAGGTTAAAGCAGAAAATAATTTCGCCTTGCAGTTTGTTAGGATGAAGCAATAATTAAAGCAAAAAAAATTATAGCATGTTTTCTAAATGGCAGCACGCAAGCAAACAACATGACATGTACAATCAATATTTTGTTGCGTGGGTTTTATTATTTTTTTAAATACCTTCTCTTTAAATCATTAGCAGCATTGCATTACAGAGGTTTAATGAAAAATAGTTATGTTTTCACAACCAACTATTTCCCGGGTAAAAGAATTAAATATCATCCTTCGTCAAAGCGTACAACAAATTATTTCTTGAGTATATTTGTTAATTTTGGATTATACTTGGAACTGTAAAATATCTTCCCGGAATTACCTTTAAAGAGGCACCAGCAGATATATGTTGCTCTTTTTTAAGAATACACTCTCCACCAGACTGGGGGCTTACAATAATTTGCGAACCCGAGGGAAGTGGCGTTGGCGGAACCCTATCGTATGTCCAGTTGCCGGCATTGTCCCAGTCGCCATTACCTATAAACATATATGTATTGGCGGGGTGAGATACAAACACATGATACTCGCCGGGCTGCAGTGTAAGGTTATAATCAGTTGCCCCTAACGAAAACTTTTCTCCCGTTGTTCCGTTAATACCAGTGCCAGTACCATTGCTGAGATAATTGTACCAATCTCCAGCGGTTTGAAAGTAAACAGGACGGGTTTGCTCTGTTACATCGAGGTTTGCAATTACTGTTATTTTTAAACCGTTAGCATTCGGGTCAGCAATCTGAAAACGTTTCACCAAACCACCACCATCGAAAAAATCATAAGTGAATGTGGTATTGTTAAAAACCGTTGGGTTAGCAAGACGCAGACTGATAAGTTTGGAATAGGCATCAAATAATTTTAGCCGGTTGGCATCTGCCATATACTCCCAACGCGGTGGCTTGTTCGCTACATTTGACCCACCATAAACCAATGAAAGGTCATATCCCCTTTCACCAAATTGCCAAAACATTTTGGGGCCAGGCACGGTGAAGAAAACAGCGGCAGCAGCAGCTTGCCTTGCTAGTGCAACATTAAGCGACCGCACATTATAAATGCCTCCAAGGTTTCCCTCTTGTAAATTTCTATACATCAGGCGCTCCTCATCATGGCTTTCCATATAACCCATGTTAGCTGGTGTTGAAAACGCTTCCTCCGCACTATTGTAAACTATTTTAGAAAAATTAGAGCCGTTGCCGAAACCTTTTGTTGCCTGGTTATAAGTATGGTTGCTATTGCCCCACAACAGGAAACCATGATTGGCATATTCCTGTTCCTCGGCACGTTGCTGCCCTAAGAATTCCAATATCATATAGGTGGTAGGGTATTTAGATACAATAAAGTCATAGTACCGCTTAAGATTCGCAACCCTACTGGCATCATAATTTTCAACGGTTGCTTCGTTTGTTACGGTTTGGGTAAATCCTTTCGCCAAGTCTATGCGGTAGCCATCTATTTTATATTCCGAAATCCAATACTCCATTGCACGCTCCACTAAATACTGTGTGGCTGTGCTAGTGTGATTCAAATCTTCAAAAACATTGTAGGGATGGGGGGCTGATTGGTTAAACCAAGGACTATTGGCAGCGGGCTTGCCACTATTGTCCCAGTACATTTTCCCCTGTGGTGTACCGTAGGCATCCATTTGGTTATACACCACATCCAATATAACTGCAATCCCATTTTTATGACACAAGTCGATAAATTCTTTAAACTTATCTTTTGTGCCATATGCCTTGTCGAGCGCACAATAAAATTTCGGATTGTATCCCCAGCTTTCATTGCCTGCAAATTCGTTTACCGGCATTAGCTCAATGGCATTAATACCCAACTTTTTAAAGTAGGAAAACGAGTCGATAAGGGTCTGATAATTTTTCCGTTCGTGAAAATCCCTCACCAGCAATTCGTACACTATCAGGTTTTTACTTTCTGGTTTTACAAAATCTTTTACCTGCCAGTTATAGGCGGGGGCACAGGTTTGCAGAATACTTATAAAACCATTTTTACTGCCCGACACATTTGCATTGGTAGGATAGGCTTTTAAATTAGGATAAGTAACAGCTGGTATATACTTATCGTTGTCGGGGTCCAATACCTTTTCAGAATATGGGTCGGCTATAAAAATATTGTCATCTACCAGATAATTATACGCATATTCCAACCCAGGAGTAAGCCCTTCTATTGTGACCCAGTAATAATTACCGTCCGGGGTTTTGTTCATCTGGTAATTTGCATTGGGCAACCAATTGCTGCCGGGGAATTCGCCCACCACATCTACATGGTCTTTATAGGGCGCATACAGCACCAAGGTAACCGAACTGCAATCCGCATTATAGTTTATTCCCTCCCGCACACCTGCAGGAAGAACAGCGATTGTGTTTTCTTTTCTAAGATAATAGCTAATCGTATCGTAATAGTTTACGTCACCGCTGATGTACTCAACTACTAACTGTTGGTTGCCCTTGGCAACTGCAGCCACAGAGCCACTAACCGTATTTGTGCCGGTGACCGGCCCGCTTACTTTAGTACCATTGAAGTAAAGGTTAAGCGTACCAGCGGCATCCGTAGCAACAGCTTTCACTGGCACCTGTACGCCTACATCGGCAGTAATAGGGTCTTGCGATAACTGGAAAGTAGGCTGCAAATACGGTTGGGTAAATTGCACATGCTTTTCTCCAGCAGGATATATCGCTATATACATGTCACTACCATCTGCATTCGCCTGCTTTTTGCCACCATTGCCACTGCGGAAAAGAATGGATATGTTTTTGATGGTTTCACCAACAGGAACCCCGTAAAAGGCGCGGATATTGTTGATAGTAAACTGCCACTTATTGTTGCCTAACGACGTTGCCTGCAAGGCTGGGTTGGGCTGGTTAAAATCTTGGTTAAATTTTACATATCGCCAATTGCCCGCACCAGTGCTGAGGTTGGTTATAACGCCGGTGTGCACGTACACGTCGGTCACTATTTGGTTTAATAAACCTTTGTTGCCAAAATTGGCGTCTACTGTAATGGTGAGGTTGTCGGCATCGGTAGGAAATTGAGGAGTCCAGCTAAGCAATTGAGGCCTGGCCACCGCCAATAGCATACAACAAAGCAAGGTGAGAAGCATTTTCATAAGCAAGCAAATTGTCTCTTGACGATGGCTGGATATTGCAAAAACCAATAGCAGCTGGCATTTATAAAACAAAGATGTGTATTTTTTACACAAAGCCAAAAAAATATTTTTTATTCCTTGGCTCCAAGGTTATCTAATTAGTCAAAAAAGAGGGCGAGATTTTTACAATGCGTTAGAAATCAATGCCAATCCATTTACGCTTGTTTTTTTCATATTTTTCAAAATTGAATTGGTAGAGCTTGCCGGGGCGGTGTTTTACATCTTCCTCAAACTCGCCGGTATCTTCCAAAAAGTCCATGGAAAAAAACTTCTTACGGAAATTTCTTCTGTCGAGTTCTACGTTTAAAATAGCTTCATACAGGTTCTGCAGTTCGCGTAGCGAAAATTTTTCGGGCAGCAGGTTAAAGCCCAGCGGGTGCTCCTGAATGCGCTTTTGCAACCATTTGTAGCAACGGTCTATAATGGCCTTGTGGTCAAAAGCCATTTCCTTATCCTTAATGGTTTTTAGCGAATGCCAGTGCAATTCGTTGTCGGTGGTTTTTAGTTCGTGGTGGCGGATGTTTAGCAGCGAGCAATACGCCAGCGTAACTACCCTCCCGCCGGGGTGCCTGCCAGGATTGCTGAACGAGCGAACTTCGTCGAGATACACATCGGTCATACCAGTCCGCTCACTCAACACACGGTTGGCCGCTTCGTTCAGTTCCTCGGTGGCATGCACTACATCGCCCAGCAAGCTCCACTTGCCTTTAAACGCCTCTAGGTCACTTCTTATCAAAAGCACTTTCAGCTTGCTGTCTTCAAAACCAAAAATTACACAGTCTACCGTAAGGGCCACCAGTGGATAACCCGACACCAAGTTGGCCGCATCGTGTATCAGGCTTACAGATGGCGGCGCGGTGGTAAGCGTAGCGTTTTTCATATAGCAAGAGTTATGAATGGAAAAATCAAACCAGCCCGACAAAACTAATGCCCAATGTGTACAAAATACATCTTTCGGTCAAAAAAAATTCCAGAAGGCTCCGGCGAGACGAAGGGAGTAGGTTTGCAGCCATGGCAAGGGTAGTTCATTAAATGAAAACTGTGAAAACCTCATTTTTAACTGGCTGGAAGCCAACTTTCGTCCAACACTGTTTTGCAAAATTAATCCTGGCAACAGATGCACATATTCATACATGCCAGTTGCGGATACATCTGAAAATCTTAAGCAACAAATACTCGGTCTATTATTGTGAAATTGCCCACTGCCAACTCCAAACCCCATAGATTTTTAGGCTGTATTTTCAACTGTCTCCATCTACCCTAGCTGCGGCAGGCAATAGTTGCGATGAGGGTTAAGCAATCAGCTTAACAACTGGTAGGCCAAAAAACTCATCACATAGGCCAGCACCGTCATGTACCCCAGTTGTATGAGTGGCCATTTCCAGCTTTTGGTTTCCCTTTTCACTATGGCTAGCGTGCTCATGCATTGCATGGCCAACAGGTAAAACACCATTAGCGAAACACCCGTGGCCAATGTGTACACTTTGGTTCCGTCATCTTTGGTGGCGGCGTTCATTTTCTGGCGCAATGTATTATCGTTCTCGTCGGCATCGGCGCCCACTGAGTAAAGGGTAGCCATGGTTCCCACAAATACTTCGCGGGCGGCAAAGGAGGTGATAAGGGCGATGCCCAGTTTCCAGTCGTAGCCCAGCGGTTTTATCACCGGCTCAATGGTTTTGCCAAGTATACCGGCAAAACTGTTTTCCAGTCGTTCTGCACCTTCCTCCTTTTTCAACTCATCAATATTGGCAGGGTTTTGCACTTTTAGCTGCTCATATTTTTCATTCACGGCCGCCATGCGTGCGGGCGGGCCATAAGTACTAAGTGCCCACAGCAACAGGCTGATAATGATAATGACCTTACCGGCGTCGGTTACAAATATTTTGGCTTTCTCGTACATGGTGTAGCCCACATTTCCCCAGCGTGGCGCCCGGTAGTCGGGCAGCTCGAGTATAAAAAAGCTTTTTTCTTTTATGTTGATGAACCATTTAGCTACATACGAAACAATCAATGCCAGTACAAACCCGAATAAATAAAGCCCCATCATTACCAAACCTTGCAGGCTCAAAAAGCCAAGGAAATAGGTTTTTGGAATAACCAAGGCGATAATAATGGTGAAAACCGGTAGTCGGGCGCTACAACTCATCAACGGTGTAATAAGGATGGTTAACAGCCGTTCTTTTTTATTCTCTATGTTGCGGGCACTCATAATAGCGGGCACGGCGCAGGCAAAACCACTGATCATGGGCATTACACTTTTGCCATTCAGGCCTACTTTTCGCATCAGTTTGTCCGTCAAAAAACTGATACGCGCCATATAGCCAGTGTCTTCCAACAAGGTAATCAGGCCGAACAGAATCATGATCTGTGGCACAAAAATCACAATACCGCCAATACCGGCCACCAGGCCATTTACGATCAGGTCGCTCCACCATGCTTCGGGCAGCACGCCCGACAACCAGCCTGTAAGCGCCCCAAAAGTAAAGTCGATGGCATCCATAGGGTATTGCGCCAGCCAGAAAATACTTTGAAACAGTACGAACAATACCAATATCAGGATGGCGTATCCCCATTTACGGTGCAAAAGAATGCTGTCAAGCTTCTCTGTAAACAAGGCTTTCTGCAAAGGGTCGGCCTCCACCACCGAGTGCTGCATTACCTGCCTTATGCGTTTGTATCGCTGGATAATTTCCTCCGCCTGTGTTTTGGTGGGGTTGAAACCGTGAGCTGTCTCAATATTTTCAATCTTGTCTTGCGTGGCAGTGTCAAACGAAAAATGCTCGTGGTTGATAAGATAATGAACCGCCGAATAATCGCTGATTTTGGGAAACAGCAGCTGCACATCGGCCACCGGTTTGGCCGCCAGTTCCTTACTGTCAATAAAGTCGCGGGCGGGTGCCGCGTGCATGTTCTTTATCAACAGGTCAATGGCTTTTTTCAGCTGCGGCACCCCCTTGTTCTTTCTGGGGTTGATGGGCACCACTGGCACGCCCAATTCCCGCTCCAGTCCGGCCACGTCTATCTGGGTGCCTTTCTTACGGGCAATGTCCATCATGGTAAGCGCCATTACCACCGGTATTTTCAGGTCGATTATCTGGCTGCAAAACAGCAGGTTGCGCTTCAGGTTGCTGGCGTCGGCCACCAGCACTACCATATCGGGCGCTATGTCAGCGTCCTGCCGTATCAGCACTTTGTAGCTCACCCATTCATCGGGCCGTTTGGGGTATAGGCTATAGGTGCCAGGCAAATCTATAATAGTGGCCTGCTGGGTTTCGCTGATGTTGGTATGGCCAGTTTTCTTGTCAACGGTTACCCCGGGGAAATTGCCTACTTTCTGGTTCAGCCCTGTCAGGCTGTTGAAAAGCGAGGTTTTACCACTGTTGGGGTTGCCTACGAGGGCTATATTTAGTGCGTTTGAATTCATAAACTCATCCCACCATTCTCCGGGTGGAGAAGAGTATCTAATTGTATGTTGCCGTTTTAGGTGCCAAAATGTACCTAAGGCGTCCCATTTTGGGCCGCAAAGGTATTGGCAAAAGCAGCGCGGCATTTTCGATGGAAGGAATAAAAGTTACATTAAAGGGAAAGAAAATGGATGGTAACCATTGTGATAAACTTGCTCACCCATGCCAAACCTATTAAAACCAAAGTTTTAAAAAGCCTACGGTCTCCGTAGCAGAATCTCGTATAAGCTTACCAAGCTTCCAATCTTCTAATTTTCCGATCTTCTAATGGCTGCTGGTTATCTTTGCGCCCCAATTACAGAAAAATATGAGCCAGCATCCGCAAACCAAAGCCATCCGCATACAAACAGAACTAACTGAGCAGATGGAGCACAGCACGCCGCTGTTTCTTACCAGCAGTTTCCAATTTGATAGCGCGGAAGATATGCAGGGCGCCTTCAACGAAACCAACGACCACAATATATACAGCCGCTTTGTAAACCCTACGGTACAGGAGTTTATTGATAAAATGTGCGCCCTGGAAGGTGCGGAAGATGGCTTTGCCACCGCTACCGGCATGGCCGCTATTTTTGGCTCGTTCATGACTTTCCTGAGCAAGGGCGACCATATCCTGAGCAGCCCGTCTATTTTTGGCAGCACGCACACCATTATCACCAAATATTTTCCCCGCTGGGGAATTGAGTACAGCTATGCCGATATATCTAAACCAGAGGAGTGGGAGGCGCTGATACGCCCCAACACCAAAATGATTTACCTGGAAACCCCTACCAACCCAGGCCTGGACCTGGTGGACCTGGAATGGATTGGCAAGCTGGCCAAAAAGCACAACATTATTTTAAACGTAGATAACTGCTTTGCCTCGCCTGCCTTGCAACAACCCATTGCCTATGGTGCCGACCTGGTAGTACACTCCGCCACCAAGTGGATAGATGGCCAAGGCCGTGTACTGGGCGGGATTGTAGTGGGTAAAAAAGAACTGATCCGCGAAATTTACTTGTTCTGCCGCCAAACAGGGCCTTCGCTTTCGCCCTTCAATGCCTGGGTTTTAAGCAAAAGCCTGGAAACGCTGGATGTGCGCATGCAGCGCCACAGCGAGAACGCCGAGGCATTGGCCAAAGCTTTGGAAGGGCACGCTAAACTGAACTTCGTAAAATACCCGTACCTGCACAGCCACCCGCACTATGCCATTGCCAAAAAACAAATGAGCCGTGGCGGCGGACTTATCACCTTCGACCTGAAAGGCGGCCTGGAAGCAGGTGTGAAATTTATGAACAGCCTGAAAATGCTGACCATCACCAGCAACCTGGGCGATACCCGCAGCATTGCCAGCCACCCCGCTAGCACCACCCACGGCAAACTGAGCGAGCCAGAAAGATTGAACGTAGGAATTACACAGGGCCTTATCCGCATCAGCGTGGGCCTCGAAAATATTGAGGATATCAAGGCAGATATTTTGCAGGCACTGGAGAATTGCTAAGCGTTGATGCGCGTGCTTTTTAAATTAAAGGCAGCAAGTATATTTCATATGGAAAAATATACTTGCTGCCTTTGGTTTTCCTGTGCACCGCCTACAGTTGAATCCCTTATTATCCAATAGGGCAAAAACAGACAAGATTTTTTTGCTGCGAAATAAGTTCTACGGCATCATAGACTTCGTCAAGGTTGGTTTCATTCACCACAAAGAATAGCCGAATATTAGTTCAACCGACCGATAATCAGACTTCCAGAAAGTGTATTTTGCCAAAACTTTTCTGTAAGTGTGAAACCTAAACTGAATACTGTACCTGTTGCTATACTTATACCCAACCCCACCTGCAATATTATATTTTGGCGTAATTTCTAGCGGCTTGAGCTTAATGCCATTTTCCCGTGTAAAGTCGACAGATGAATTGAAACTTTTATTAAATACAAAGCTGGCATCAATAAAGACTTTCGATTGATAATTAAAAAAAAAGTAATGCCGCAGGCCCACATTAATATCAAGGGACTTATAATTTATCTCCACAAATAATTTCTCATCTGCAAGAAGCTGGTTTTCACTCACTTTTTTCCCCCTAAAGCTATGATAAACCGGCTCTATCAAAACAGACCATTTGTTTTTATTAAAAGGCAAAACAAATTCTGCTTCCGTTCCGAAAGCAAAACCAAACTTATCCCACCTATCAGCCCTAGACAATCCAGATTCACCATTGCCAATCTCAAGCGAAACCTTGGTAACACGCGGCCGGATCGTTAGGTGAAAGAAATCTCCCTTTTGTTTTGCCGCAATTACTGCAGGCGTTTCGCCGTTGCATTTACCATACGCAATAAACAGTTGGGTAAGGTCCTTCTTGCTGTAACTGATATTTTCAAACTGGCTTACCTTAAAAGATGGGCATTGCTGTTGTGCCCACAACTGCTGCCTGAAACTATTATTGTAACCCACTTTATAGTCGTTGGTTGCATAAGTCTTAAAAACAAGCTGCTCGGGACTGAAATTAGCTTTTTGAAAGAAAAACCTCACCAAGTTCTCATGCTCATATTGATAAGACTGGCCTTACCTTCAACCAGCAATTTCAAAAACAAAACTTCTTCCGTAAATACAGGCTCCGAAGTGCTACTTAGGTCACTCAAATTGTCGCTCGACCGGTCTACTTTCACCAAATGCCGTACGAACTTACAAGTGTTCTCAATTCCAAATTCTTTTACGTCTTCAATGGTTGCCTTATTTTTTTCGCCCTCTGCTGATAGTTGGTAATAAAACTCTCTTGGATTATCTTTCCAGTCAACGTTTTTAATAAGACATCCAACCTTTTGACCGCTATTAGTAATATAATAACCTTGTTCGAATGATATTTGGGAAGAACAATGAACAGTTACAAGCCAAAGTATAATGGACAGAAGTTGTTTCCGCATGTTTAAGATTTTTAGGATCAATCATAAGCGTTGCGAAACTAAAGTGAAATCGTTAAAAGTTCGCTTGCAAGTAAAAACATTCAGGCGCAATGAGCGGAGCAGTAATAGTGGTAGGATGGACAGCGTTCTTAAACATATGGATGGAAAAATGTTCTTTTAAAATTTAGGCGTGCCAAAACCATTAAAACCGGATTTTTAAATGGCTGGGGCGATTAAAGAAGGTTTGTCTATTCTTCACAATCCTTCATAAATTTTCATTTTTATGAAGGATTGTGAAGAATTGGGGAAGAATGCAACTAAGCTAAAATCCTGCAATTTGAAGCCTGAGCGGCAGGTAAAATTTCCCTTTCCCCGCCTACAGCGTAATATTGCCGCTCCAAATCTGCGTCCAAAGCAGGTCAAATAATACATAACATGCGGTTTCTCAATAAAATAGTCTTTATAAACAGTGCCACCATCCAGTACGCCGAAGTAATGGTGGAGGGCAATGTGCACTTTATAGGTACCCAGGGCGTGGGCAAAAGCACGCTGCTGCGGGCCATTTTGTTTTTTTACAATGCCGACAGCATGAAGCTGGGCATCAGCAAAGAGAAAAAAAGCTTTGCCGAATATTATTTCCCTTACCAAAACGCCTTTTTGGTGTACGAGGTAATGCGGGAAACCGGTCCTTATTGCATTTTGGTGTTCAAATCGCAGGGCAAAGCCTGTTTCCGTTTTATCGATACTGGCTACGATAAAAAATATTTTATCAGCGATGACGGCGTGGCCTTCGAAAGCTGGGACAAAACCCGCCAGCTGTTGGATGCCGACAACATGTACTACACCCGCAAAATTGACCGCTACGAAGAGTACCGAGATATTTTATACGGCAACAACAATGGCCGGAGCGAGTTTGAGCGCTATGCCGTATTGCAAAGCAAACAATACCAGAATATTCCCCGCACCATCCAGAACGTGTTCCTCAACAGCAAGCTGGAGGCGGAGTTTATCAAGCAGACCATCATTATGTCGCTCAACGAAGACAATATTGAGATAAATCTGCAGAATTACACGCACCATCTCAAGAGCTTTCAAGCGCAGCTAAAAGACATTGACCAGTACAAGCAGCCGCACGTGCAAAAGCAGGCGGAAAGTGTGGTGCAGTTCCAATTGGCGTACCAATACCAGGAGAAGGAGAAAAACAGCGGCTCGCAAAGGTTGGCCTGGGCCATTGCCAATGTTCAGCGCAACAAGCCCCGTTTAGAAAACAAAAAGGAAAAAGCCATACTCGACCGCCAAGAGCTGGACGAGAAAAAACAGGCGGCGGAAAAACGCTACCGGGCAAAGGCCGATAAAATTCAGGCGCAGATAAGCGTGCTGGAAAGCGAGTTGAAAAAAGGAAAAGAGAAAACCGAGTTTTATAGCCGCCTGGGGGTAACTACCGCGGTGGAAAAAATAGCCCGCAAAAAGGAATTTGAAACCCAGCAAAAACAACTGCAGCAACAGAAGCATTTGCTTACGGCGCAGTTTGCCGAAGTGTCGCACAAATACGATGCGCTGCTACAAGGATTAACAACCGCTGTTGCCACATTTGAGCAGCAGAAAAAAGAGGCCGGCCTGCAGTTGCGGGAGGAAGCCATCCAAAAGAAAGACGAAGCCAAACTGTGGTTTGAAAACATCAGCAAAGACATTCGCCAGCAGCACAAGGAAGCCGTGGCCGAAGCCCGCGAGCTGGTAAGCCAGCAGCAGGAAAAGCTACGCGATGTGCAGATAAAAAAAGCAACCGCCCGCAACAACCGCTATTTTGAGGAAGAAGTAAGCGAGCTGCAAAAAAACATAGGCGAATTGCAGGTGGCCATACCGCAGGCAGAACATTTACTGGCGGCCTACAAAAGCCAGATGGAAACCCTGCAAAAACAATGGGAGGTTGACGAAACCGGCGAAAAACAAAAAGGCGAACGCGATGCGGAGAAACTGACCGAGAAAATTGCGAAAGGCCAAGCCGATTTATCCGCCATCGCCAGCAAATTAAAGAACAGCGAAAGCGCCTTATACGGCTGGCTGAACCAGAACCAGAAAGGTTGGGAAAAGAATATTGGCAAAGTGTGTAACGAGGATATTTTATTCAACACACAACTGGCCCCACAAAAAACGGGCGATGGCAAAAGCTTGTTTGGCATCAGCATCAACCTTGCCGAATTACCCGTAACGGTAAAGACATTGGCGCAGTACGAAAAAGAGCGCATTGCCATTGAAAAAGATTTGCTGGCGGCGCAAAAAGAGATTGCTGGTTTCCAACAAAACCAAAATGACCGGCTCGATAAACTACGCAGAAAATATCAGCCGCTGGTAAAAGAAGCCAAAGAAAAACGTACCGAGCAACAATATTTATTGGAGCGCCGAAATGCAGAACTACAACAGGCAAGGCTTCAACTGAAAGATGTACATATAAAAGCGGAGGATGAAAAACGCAGGGTGCTAGCCGAACTAGAATCGCTGTTGCTGGCCGCCAACGAAGAGGTATCGCTGGCGCAAAAAGCATTGCTGGAAGTAGAACAAACATCGGAGAAGCAAGTAAAGGTAAAAGCCAAAGAATTAGAGAAAAGATTGGCTGCTGTTGATGAACAATTGCAGCAATGGAATAAGGAAACAGCTGCAGAATTAGCGGCGTACAAAGAATACATAAAAAAACAACGCGAAGCTATTTTACAACAGCAGGAAGCGGAGCTGAACGGTAAAGGTGCCGATACCAAACGCATAGCCGAAGTAGACCAGCAGCTAACTGCCTTGCAGGCCGAATTGGACTACATAGAAAAAATGCGGGACACCGTAACGGAATACAAAAAAGACAAGCGGGAACTGATTGACCGCATGGATGATTTTAAGGCCAAGAAAACCTTGCTGGAACAGGATTTTGACACCGAGGAACAAAAGCATCTGCGCCAGCAAACCAGCTTGCAAGATGAGATAAAAACTGCGGCGGAAGCCATCCAGCAAATTCACTTGCAGCTAAAACAATCGGAAGAAGACAGCAAGGCTTTTGCTGACTTTGAACATACCGAAACCTATCAAGGAATAAGCAGTTTATACAAAGAAGAAAAAGAAATATACAAAACCGACAAACGTTGCAAAGTACTGATTGATGAGATTAATACTTGCTACTACAGTGGCAAAGATTTCTTAGATAAATTAAAAGAGGCCGCCACCAAATTTATCGGCAATTTCTCCAAGGAAAATGTATTCAAATTTCCTGAGGCGCTGGGGCATACACAGGCGTATCATGAGTTTGCCGAGCAGTTGAATGAATTTATCAATAACAGTAAGATTGATGAGTTCGAAAAACGCGTAAATGAGCGCTTCGCCAATATCATTAACCTGTTGGGTAAAGAAACCGGAAGCCTGATGAGCAAGGGTGGCGAAATACAAACCGTTATCAACAACATCAACAAAGACTTTGACAGCAAGAACTTTGTAGGAGCCATCAAAAAGATTGAACTGCGCCTCGACGACAGTGCGAACTCCGTTGTACAAACCTTGTTGCAGATTAAGAACTTCAACGATGAACATGGCTACGATTTAGGTGGGCTCAACTTGTTTAGCACGGTGGATGCAACGGTAAAAAATAAGAAAGCCGTTTCGCTGCTGGAGCAGTTAAATAAAGCGATTGTTGAATATAAACGAGATATCATTACGTTGTCTGATTCGTTTGAATTAAAGTTCCGCATTGAAGAGAACCAGAACGATACCGGCTGGGTGGAAAAGCTGAGCAATGTGGGTAGCGAGGGCACCGATGTGCTGGTAAAAGCCATGATAAATATTATGCTGCTGAACGTGTTTAAAGAGGGCGCCAGCAAGCGTTTCCGCGACTTTAAACTGCATTGCATGATGGATGAGATTGGTAAGCTTCACCCACGCAACATCGCAGGTATCTTGCAGTTTGCCAACGATAGAAATATCATGCTCATCAACGGCTCGCCCACCGAAACCAACGCTTTGGACTACCGCCATATTTACAAGCTGGAAAAAGATGCCGGCAGGTTTACGAGGGTTAAGCGCATCATCAGCCACTATGCGCAGGCTTTGAACTGATGAATTTATTTGGCTAACTTGCTTTAAAATAAGCACTATGGAACTGTCACAACTGAAGAAAGAAATTCACGCTTACGTGGATGATGTGGACGATGAAAGAACGCTTTTGGCGGTGGCGGAAGTATTCGAAAAATACGGTCAGCCTGTTGTAGAGGAGCGTGAATATGAGCAGTCTGAAATATTTAAATAAGAACTGGCAGAAGCTATACGAGAGGCAGACCAAGGCAATGTTTATTCACATGAAGAATCTATAAACTGGCTTAAAAACAGGACTATGGAATACCGTGATTTTGAGCAGTCTGAGCAATTTTGGAATGATGTAGATAAAGCAAGGCGCTCTATTTCGGAAGGGAAAGGGTTGTCGGATAAGGAGGCTAGAAGAGTAATTAATGAAAAATCAATAGTCTGGTAGAATACCGAAACCTTCAAAAGCATCCTTTTGAGTAGCTGGGAGGGTTGGTTGCACTTCTTATCCGCCAAAATTTCTGTAAACACATATCTTTGAAGAGGCCGCACCCGCGGCCTCTTTTTTACTACAGATGAAACTGCCCATCCACATAGCAAGAAAAATACAGCAGATTGCGGAGGGCGAGCGGCAAGCCTCATCGTCGATGAAACATGCGGTAACGCAAAAAATGTTGGACGATGGCGTATTGCAAACCCGCTTCACCGCCAAAAGCAAGGGCGTTATTTTTGCGGACAACCTGGTAGCGCTTACTGATTATTTGCATAATCATTTTGGCATCAATAACCTGGCTACATATATTGAAAAATACAATAGCCCTGAGGCTAGCCGTGGCGACAATGTGCACATCAGCAGCAATTCGAAGCTCACCGCCGTGCGCACTTTCAAAGGCTTTTTGGTAAACAGCTATCGGCCTATTGAGGCACAACTAAATGGCCAGATATTTACCATAGCGCCAACGGAAGGCAGCTTTGCTTTTGTTTCAGATTATGAGCAGTTTGTACTGCCACAACACGTTACTATTGTTGGCCTGGAAAACCCTGAAAATTTTCGCTACATCAGCCGCCAGCAGCATTTATTTACCAACATTACGCCGCTGTTTGTGTGCCGGTACCCCTACAGCAACGATATTATTAAATGGCTGAAACAAACACCCAACCCATACCTGCATTTTGGCGACCTTGACTTTGAGGGCATTAATATTTACCTGAACGAATACAAGAAATACCTGCAAGAAAAAGCCAGCTTTTTTATCCCGGAGCAAACCGCTTCTTTGTTGATAGAAAAAGGCAACCGAGACTTGTATAGCAAACAACTAAACCGTCAGCCGTTAGCGGAAAATGTTGATGAGCCAGCCATTGTCCAATTGTTGCAATTGTTTCACCAGTACAAAAAAGTGCTGGAGCAAGAGGTATTTATAAAATAACAAACGCTTGCCGCAGCGCCAGTCAAAAACGCGGTTTTATAGGTTTTGATAAATCTTTCACCGATTTCTTAGCGTCAATTATTCCTTCCATTTTAATGTATTTTTTGCCGTTGAAAAGGATGCTGTATGTTGCCAGTACTTCGGCTGTATCCTTGTTGTTTCTTGTATAAGTGTAATACAGGATTTTTAAAATATCAAATTCCAGTTTAACCATAATTCCCGTTGCCAATTACAGGTAAACACGAAAACTTGATGATAGCTTCAACAAGCGTGGGGTTAGTTTTATGTGTTAAAACCTGGTTATGAAAAAATGCTTTTCCCTTGCTTCCAAAACAGCTTTGCCGTTTTTGCTTTTTGTACTTATAAGTGCCTGTGGCAGTACAAATTATTATTACAAGCCCAACCAAGTGAACGCACCTGCGCTGGCCGACAAGGGCGATATTCATGCGTCTGTAAACTTTGCGCCCGACGGCAGAAAGCTTGATGACAGTGACAATGGCGTTGGCGACAAGGCTAGCAGGGGACGACTTTTCAGCGTACAGGTGGCAGCGTCGCCCATCAAGCATTTGGGCCTCATGGCAAGCTATACAAATTTTCGTTATCAGCCCGCTTATCCCGGCGAGTCGCCCACCGGCATTGATAACAACAGCACCAATGTTTTTGAAATGGGCATTGGCACTTACAAAGTGTTCAGGCAAAAAAACAGAGTACGTTTTTATGGCGATTTATATGGAGGCTATAGCGTAGCTGATATAAAGAGCGATATACATATGCGCACAAATAAATATTTTTTACAACCTGGCATTGGCATCCGCTGGCCATGGATTGACGCATCCTTCAATGTGCGGATGGCCGCACTGAGATTCTCCCAATTTAACCCGCTTGATAAAAGCGATTCGTACTTACGTGAGCATGGGCTTATTGATACCTATGACAGACGCATTGACACAAAAACCTATTTGTTTATGGAGCCCGCTTTTACTTTCAGGGGAGGTTACAAATATGTAAAAGCCCAAGTGCAATTGACATTGGCCGAAACAATGGTTGAGGTACTTTGGGGTTATCACGACTGGGTATTTACCTTGGGCCTTTACTTCAGCTGGGACGACTTTGTACACCGCAACGACAAACGCATTAAAAAGATGAAACTATAACACCGCTATTGTAATTCCTTCTTCAAAATAATACCAATCTGCCCTAGGTGATACAAATCGTGATGCAACAACCCGGCAATAAAATATTCGCCAATATGCCCGTCGCGGTTGGTTTTTTTCAATAGAAAAGCATCGTCAATTTCCTTTAAAAAAGTAATCAATATACGTTGCGATTCCTTCAGTTCGTCGTATAGGTTTTGCCAACCTTTTTGGCGCAAACTTTCGTTGCTGGGCCAGTTTTCGGGGCTGTCCATATTTAGCCTGCGCTCGCCGCCAGTAGCTAGCCGGCGCAGCTCCTCGTTGCGCCATGCAATAATGTGCGCCACCACTTCGGCGGCCGAGTGCAGCTGCCCGTAGGGCTGGTTAAATGCCTGTTCTTCGGTAATACTTCCCAGCTTGGCGGCAAAGCTTTCGCCCACCCAGGGATCGCCATCAAATACTTGCGTAAACTGTGTAATATAGCTTTCAATCAATGTTTTCATATGGGGCAATTTTCAGGGGTAAATATCTGAATAATTTGGTTGCTGGCTAACGCAAGGACAAGGTGTTTGAAATATTTTCAATAAAATTATTTTTTAATTGAAAAAACTTTTCTTTTACTTTGCACCCGCAATGAAAATCACAATGACCACCAAGCGCACTAAGAAACACATCCCGCAGGGAAGGTGCTAATTGGTATGTAGGTGAACAACATAACTAGGCGGCCTTCCAGAAATGGGAGGCCGCCTTTTTTCGCCTTGGTTAATACAATGTTCAATGCTCAATCTTCAATGCTCAATGTTCAACGGAATACAAACGAGCAAAATTGATGCGATTAAAAAAACGTAAGATTTTAAAATAAAAACAAACAAGCAAACAATGAAAGTAGCGGTTGTGGGTGCCACCGGCCTGGTAGGTACCAAAATGTTGCAGGTGCTCGAGCAGCGTAATTTCCCAGTTACAGAAATCATTCCTGTGGCATCAGAAAAATCTATTGGCAAGGATGTTTGGTTTAAAGGCCAGGCATTTAAAGTGGTAAGCTGGCAAGATGCTATTGCTGCCAAACCCAATGTGGCCATTTTTTCAGCTGGTGGCGGCACTTCGCTGGAGCTGGCCCCAAAGTTTGCAGAGGCAGGCATCACCGTAATTGACAACAGCAGCGCCTGGCGTATGGACCCTACCAAAAAACTGGTAGTGCCCGAGGTAAATGCAGATACATTGACTGCGGAAGACAAAATTATTGCTAACCCCAATTGCTCTACCATACAAATGGTGCTGGTATTAAAGCCACTGCACGACCGTTACAAAATTAAAAGGGTGGTGGTAAGCACTTACCAAAGCGTAACTGGTACTGGCGTAAAAGCGGTGGAACAGCTGAAAGGCGAGCGTGCCAACGAGGTGAACAGCGGCATTGCCGACCACCCGATGGCGTACAAATACCAGATTGACCTCAACGTTATCCCACAGATTGACGTTTTCCTCGACAATGGCTACACCAAAGAGGAAATGAAAATGGTGAAAGAAACCAATAAAATTATTGGCGACGACAGCATTAAAGTAACCGCTACCACCGTTCGCCTGCCGGTAATGGGAGGCCACAGCGAGAGCGTGAACATTGAGTTTTTAAACGATTTTGATTTAGCCGAAGTGCGGGAAATATTGGCCGCCGCGCCAGGCGTAGTGGTGCAAGATGATCCCGCCAACCAAATTTATCCCATGCCGTTTTTTGCACACGATAAAGACGACACTTTTGTAGGCCGCATCCGCCGCGATGAAAGCCAGGACAACACCCTGAACTGCTGGATTGTAAGCGACAACCTGCGAAAAGGCGCCGCTACCAACGCGGTACAGATTGCCGAATACCTGAGCGGAAAGGGGCTGTTGGGGTAGCGATTAATGCAACTACCAAACGTACAGGCCTGGGACGGCTTAAAACTTTGGTTTTAATGGTTGGGGAAATGTAGCTTATTGTAAAAAAGTAAGGGTTGCCACAAATGCGGCAACCCTTACTTTTTTATTATCCCAATACATCCTGGTATTCAATTTCGAGTCAACAATTCGCTAACTACTATCCCAGCCCACGGTTCAAAAAATCAATAAAAGGCTTCATCAACTTAAAATGCCCCACCACTTTGTTTACTAAATCCTTGCTGGTTAAATCTTCCTCATTTATTTTGGTGGACGCAATAAAGCTTTTAAATTTCAAATATTCAATGGCCGGATTTTCGTCGTCGTACCCTTTTGGTGGACGGCTGAGTACAAATCCTTCGGAGCGGTCAAGACCGTCAAAAACCTGTTTAAATTTTTTGTCGGACAAGATGCTTTGGAAATCTTCAAAATTGTAATCAATCTCCTGGCGTATTTTCTTTAAATCGGGTGCCATTGGCATCCAAACGCCGCCCGCCAAAAAAGCCGCGCCAGGTTCGCAATGAAAATAGTAGCCCGCATCAGATGTTTTTTTGCCACCCTTGGAAATATACATGGCCATATTTGTTTTATAGGGCGATTTATCTTTACTGAAGCGCACATCTCGGTTTATGCGGAACACACACTCTTTTGGTTTTAAATGTGCGATTGTTTCGTCCGTTTCCGCCAACTGCTCCAATACCTTGCCTACGAAGCCTTCAAAATCTGCTTTGGCATCCTCATATTTTTTCCGGTTGGTTTCAAACCATTCCCGGTGGTTGTTCTTTTTTAATTCTTTTAAAAATTTTATAGTTGCTATTTCCAGCATAAAAGTCGGTTGATGTTGTAGGTAATAAATAATTCCGCAAATTAAAAAGCCGCCTACTGGCGGCAAAATAAAATGCCTGTTTGCCGAGGGGCGGCTTAAAAACTGGGTTTTAGTAGTTTGGCTTTGCTTAGCAAAAAAACTGTTTGCAGTTCCTTGAAAAAAGGTCACTGCAAACAGTTTTGTAAAAATGAAATATAGTTGGTCGCAGATTCAAAAACTAATAACCCACCGCACCCCAATTGTCTAATCTCAAATGGCTTTAAAAAATGGCAGTTTCTAAATTACCACATGCCCCCAGTTTTCACCGCGGTTAATACGGGTGATAGCCATTTCACTGATGCCATACTTGGCAGCAATTTTTTTATAGGTAAGCTTGCGTTCCTTGTCTTGCAGCAGCTTTTTAATTTGCTTTACCTGGGTAATATTCAGTTTCAAACCTTTTTTTATAAAGGGCTTGTTTTCGTTGGCTTTAATTCGGTAAGCAATTACCGCCGGGCTAGTCTTGCTGTGCTCGGCCACTTCTTCCTTACTGGCCCACCGGAGGTTATCAGCCTTGTTGTCTTTCTTATCGTGGTTGATGTGAATCACCTGCTTTTGATTAGCTTTTGGCTTTTTCAGAAAATATTCAGCTACCAGCCTGTGAAAAAGGTAAGCTATATATTTGTCCTGCACCTTTAACCTGAGTACAAGATATCCCTCAATAACTGAACCGTTTAAAAGGCTGCCATCTTTAGCAGGAACTTTTTCGTAGCTGGCCACGCGGCCCATGTTGCTTACTGCGTATTTGCGTTGCATTTTGTCCCAGTTGTCAAATACAACCTGTTTCCATTTCTCACCTTCAAGTAGTTCTATCATAATGAACAAGTTTTAAAAAATCGTCTTCGGATATAATGCGGATAGACGGGATTTTTTTTGCTTTTTCTAGCTTGCTGCCCGCGTCCTCACCTACCACCAGATAATTCAATTTGCTGCTTATACCACTTAAAACCTTGCCACCGGCGGTTTCTACCATCTGCTCGGCCTCGCTTCTTTTTAACTGGGTCAACGTTCCTGTAAATAGAAAATTTTGTGCCAGCAATTCGCCCGAACCTGTTTCAGAAGACTTTTTTTCCTGTCTTTGCAACTGCACACCCAAACTTTCCAGTTCTTTTAGCATTTCTATGTTTTGGGTATTCTGAAAAAACTGGTGGATGCTGCTGGCCACCTTCGGACCAATGTCTTCCATCTGCATCAGGTCTTCTACTGTGAAATTTTGCAGGTCGAACACATTATTTACCTTTTGCGCCAATGCTTTCCCCGTTGATTCGCCCACATGGCGTATACCCAGGCCATAGATGAGGCGGTGAAGAGGTTGCTGCTTGGATGCCTCAATAGCTGCCTGCAGGTTGTCGATTGATTTTTTGCCGAAGCCTTCCATCTTGCCTATCTGGTCAAAAGCCAGTTTGTAAATGCCAGGGATATCTTTCAGCAGGCCCAGCTCAAAAAACTTTTTCACCTGCTGTTCCCCAAAACTTTTAATGTCCATGGCATCCTTGCTTACAAAATGTATCATTTTTTCCACGACTTGGGCAGGACATTCCGCATTGATGCAGCGCCAAACGGCCTCCTCCCCTTCTTTAAAAAGCTGGCTTTGGCACACGGGGCATTTGGTGGGGTATACAATGGCGGTCTCCGTACCGTTGCGCAACTCGGGCAGCGATTTTACTATCTGCGGGATAACATCGCCGGCACGCTCAATCAGCACGCTGTCGCCAAGGCGCAGGTCTTTTTCCCTGATGTATTCCTCGTTGTGTACCGAAATGCTGCCTACGGTTACACCGCCCACCCCTACCGGCTGCAGCTTGGCCACCGGCGTAACCGCGCCAGTACGCCCCACCTGAAACTCGATTGCCAATAATTTAGTAGTGGCTTGGCGGGCTTTAAACTTGTAGGCGATAGCCCAGCGCGGATGGTGCGTGGTCATGCCAAGGCGCTCCTGCAAAGCCAGGTCGTTCACCTTTATCACCATGCCATCAATCTCGTAGGGCAGGCCGTCGCGAAGGCTTTCAAACTCGTTGCAGTAGTCAATTACACCCTGAATGTTTTTGTACACCTTCAACTCCTTCACCGGGCTGCGGAAACCGCAGTCCCACAGCATTTGCAGCATGCCGCTATGCGTGGTGGGCAATGGGTAGCGTTCTTTTTTCAGCGAATTGTCCGGCTTTTCCAGTAAGGTATTTTCTTCGGTTAAGTCTTCCAGTCCTTTGGGCAATAACTGCTCCCCGCTTACCACTTCCAGGTCGCTGTTTACAATCCAGCTCACATGGTACAAAAATGCTTCAAGTTTTCTTTTGCTTACTTCTTTGGGGTCTTTTATCCGCAGCGAGCCTGCGGCAGCATTGCGAGGGTTGGCCAACGGTGGCAGGCCATCCTTAGCCAGCTGCTCGTTGTACTGCTCAAATGCTTTTTTAGTCATCAGCACCTCGCCACGTATTTCAATTTGCTGTATCCCATATTGGGAGAAAGTGGCCGACAACGGAATATTGCGGATGCGCTTGGTGTTGGTGGTAATATCATCGCCCTGCACGCCGTTGCCGCGGGTGGCGCTGCGTTGCAAGTGGTTGTTCTCATAAATAACCGACACGCTGGCGCCATCGAATTTGGGCTCCACTGTGTACTCCACCTCATCCAGCTTGGCCAGTTCGCGTGCCTTGCGGTCCCAGTCGAGCAGGTCTTCCGCGTTGTAGCTGTTTTCCAGGCTAAGCATGGGCACAATATGGTCAACGGTGGCAAAGCCAGCATTCAAGCTGTTGCCTACGCGCTGTGTGGGCGAATCTGGCGTTATCCAGTCTGGGTTTTCCTGCTCCGCTTTTTCCAGTTTTTTAAACAACCCATCGTATTGTTGGTCGCCAATCAGCCCATCATTCATTACATAATAGCGGTGCTCATGAAAACGCAGCACATTGCGTAATTCTTCCGCCTGCTCTGCTGTTGCAGCATATATATCGGCCTGTAGCCAATGTTGGGTTTGCACATTTGCGTCGGGCCTGGTATTATTCGTTTTCATAATTTTTATCTATAAAATGGATGTTTACAATGGCAGGTTTTGGCAACGGTGTTTATCTGCTTACGAAGATGCAAAACAGTAAGGCAATATTAGAAAATGCTTTTCATCTGCCAAAGAGTAAAGAACTACGGTGATGACTCCACCGCGTAAGCCTCACTACTTTCATTACCCTGCTAAAAAAAAGCCACCGCTTAAAGCGATAGCTTTTGTAGGCTCCCAGCTTGCTAAAACTTGGGTTTTAATGGTTTTGATATCAGACGACCGACGATGGACGACTGGCAACCGAAAACAGCTCCGTCACTCAAGTGACATATTGACTAATGACTAATGACCTTGCCTCACTGCACCACCAATTTCTCCGTTTGAATATTTCCCGCATCGTCCGTCAGCAGCACCCAATAAAATCCTTTGGCAAGTCCCTGCAAGTCAATTTTGGTTTGGCCGGAAAATTTGCCGTCGGCCGCTGTTTTTGCCAATACCAGCTTACCCCGGCTGTCGGTTATTTTCAGCTGCCGCAAATGATTACCCAGTATCAACACCTGGTTGCTGGCAGGGTTGGGTTGCAAGGAAAATAGTTTTTTACCTGATACCGCAGCAAGATTTTGATTGCCAGCAACCAGCGCCGGCGAAGGGCACTCAATGCTGGCAATGTTAATGATGGCCGTGTCTTTACAGCCATAAGTATTGGTACTGGTTAAAGTGTAAGAAGTAGCCGCGGCATTGCTGATGGTAAATACCGGCGTGGTGGCCGGATAGTTGGCGATTGTAACCACCGCCGTGTCTTTACAGCCGGTTGGGTTGCTGGCAATTACGGTGTAATTACCCATTTCTATGGCCGCTGGGTTGCTGGTGTTCCAACTGTAAGTAAGGGCGCTGTTGGTAAAAAGGGAGGTCAGGTTGTACAAGCTGCCAGCGCATTTGCTTCGCACTAAATCGTTGCCCAAAGATGGTTTGGCCACAACGGTTACCGGTTTTACAATGCTATCGGCGCAGCCATTGCTGTTTTTGGCCACCAATTTTACGTTGTAAATGCCTGCCACGTTATAGCTGCGGCTAGTATTGGCCGTGGTAGCTGTGCTGCCATCGCCCAGTGCCCAGGCATAACTGTTGGCGCTGGTGCTGGTACTGGTAAATTGAAACAGGTTTCCATCGAGGCACTGCGTTGCATTGGCAATGGTGAAATTGGCCACTGGCTTCACTTTTACAATTATTTTCCGCTTGCTGCTGGTGGCGGTGGGCGTGTAAGTGCAGCCATGGCTGCTGGTCATTACTACCCACACGCTGTCGTTGTTGTTCAGCAGGCTGTCGGTGTACACAGCGCTGTTACCGCCCACATTGTTGTTGTTCTTTTTCCATTGGTAAAACGGCGAAGGGCCGCCATTTACAGGGTTGGCTGTAAAAGTAAGTTTGCCCCCCGTACAAATGCTTCCGCTCGGGCTTTGCCCGGTGGTAACCGACGGCGTAACTTTTGGGCCAACCGCCATTTTTATTTTAGCGCTGGTAGCTGTGCTGGAGCTGATGCAAGCGGCATTGCTGGTGAGCACCGCCCATACGCTGTCATTATTTTTTAGCAGGCTGTCGGTGTAGGTGGCGCTGTTGGTGCCCACATTGGCGTTGTTCTTTTTCCATTGATAAACAGGGGCTGCACCGCCATTTACCGGCGTGGCGGTAAACACCACTTTGGTGGCGGTGCAAACGCTATTTCCCGGGGTGGCAGCAATGCTTACGCTGGGCAATGTGCTGTTTGCCACAGTAATGGTTATGCTGGCGCAACCGCCCGCAGTAGCACAGCCGCCAACCCCTCTTGCGTAATAGGTGGTGGTAACCGTTGGCGATACCGAAATGCTGGTGCCCGTTCCTGCCAGGGTGCCGCCGCAACTGCTGCTGTACCACTGCCACTGCGCAGCGCCATTCAGGCTACCACCGCTGATGCTGAGTGTGGTGCTGCCACCGGCGCAAATATTGGTTTGGGTAGCCGCCAGTACAGGCAATGTTGGTGTAGCACAAACCACGCCGCAAGAAGTGTCCATTTTTTTGGCCGTGGCCGCCAAGCCATAACTCGCATTGTTTACCACGGTTTGGCCATAGGCGCTCAGGCTGGTAAACAAGCCATTGGTAGACAGTTGGCGGGCGGCGCAGTTGTCTTTGTACCAGGTCCAGGCCAGCCAGCCAATGCCGCGGTTTTTACAGCTTTGCAGTACATCGGCCAACAAGATGGTGGATGTGCAAGGGTTGCCCACATTGGCCACTTCACCCAATATATACGGCACAGGCGAATTGGCCGCCTGCAGTACTTTGGCATCAATCTGGGCGGCGGTTTGGCCATCCCAATAGGCATGTGCACTTAAAATGATGTTGTGCTGCGGGTCGGCGTTGTTCCAAGCCACACCGTTGTTCAGCAGCGAGTTCATGTCGTGGCCGTAGTCGCAGGCATCTATCATTATCGGCACCTCAATGCCCGCTGTGCGCAGTTGCACAATGGCATCTTGCATGGTGGCTGCCCAAGCCACTACCTTGGTGGCATAGTTGGGGTCGAGCGCATAAGTGGGTGGTGGGTACGAAATGGGGCCGTATTCATTGGCAATATTCAGCAGTATATGGCTTTTGTGTTTTTGCAGCAAAGCCAGCACTGGCGCGCTTTTCCACCAGTTGATGACCCGTGTTTGAAATTCTGCCGCATCGTTTTTGCCGGTTACATCGTGCAGCTCGAGCACGCTTACAATACCGGCACGCCTGAAGCGGGAAACCACGCTGTCTAAATGCGCCAGCGAGTATGCGGGGCGGCTGGCCTGGCCGTAGTCGTTGTACCACTGTATGCGCACAATATTGGGGTTGGCCTTTATTATCTGCGCCGACAACTCGTTGCCATTGTTCATATTGGCGGGAAAATCCCAGTCATCCAGCAAAGAATAATTAATGCCTTTGGGCAGGAAAACGCTGTCGCAAGCAGATATAATGTTTTTGCCCGAGGTATGAATAACCGAATCGGCTACAGTAGGCGTAACCGACGCACAGGTGGGCGCTGTGGCAATGCTATAGTTTTTACAAAAATTCCAGATGCTGGAAGCTGGATGGTAGCCCGCCACCGCAGGCCAGCCGTGGCCAGTGCCTTGCACGCGTATCAACGAAATCTCCTTGCCATTGGCTGCCGTGGTGGCGCAAAAGTTGAGTTTGGTTACGTTGGTGGCAATGGTGGCGTTGGGTAAAGTGTAGGTGGTTTTGCCACAGTTGTAGTACGAAAACTGTGTAAGCGGCCACTCGTTCCATGGCGTGGGCGCATGGTCGGCATCTGGGTAGGCCACGGTGGGGTCGGGGTCGCCGTGCACATGGTAAATAGGCACGGGAATATAATTGGCACTGGCAAAATAGGTGCTGTAGCTATAACTGGGCGAGTTGGCGTACATATTGCCCGCCACCGGCGCAAAGGCCGCAATTTTATTCGCCAGATTTACCGCCAGGCAATAGGTCATGTAGCCGCCTGCGGAGTGGCCGGTGGCGTATATTTTTTTCCGGTTGATAAAATACGTCTGGCAGAAATAATCAATCATATCCGATACAAACTGCACATCCTTGGTAAGGTCTACGGCGCGGTTCCAGCCCTCGGTATCGGCATTGGGGTACACGGCCATAAAGTTGGCAGTGTCGGCCACGGCATCAAAACCGGTGTACGATTTTATGCCTGCGCCGGTGCCGCCATCGCCATGAAAAACAAACACCACCGGCAGGTTTTGCGCCACCGCGCCACCTGGGGCGTGTAGTACAAAACTGCGGGTGCGGCCACCGGATACAATGCTGCCGGTAATATCGATGGCTTTAGAAAAATGCGGGATGCAGGCGAAAACTAGCAGCAGGGCCAGTAAAAAACTCGGTTTCATAGTTTTGGTTTGAAGGAAAACAGTGGATTAAAATAAATGACGGTTGGATTAAATAGTTGGCATTAAGTATATGGCATGTTTGAGGCTAGCGCACCGGTTATCACTAATTTTTGACAGGCCAATAACGCCCCGCCAGGTGCAAGTTTTACTTAATGTAATGTACAGCCGGGCATAATGCAAAAGCAAGCACTTATCAGCCAACGGTAGTTATGGCTTAGGGACTGACGGTTTTAAGCGGCTGGGACAAAAGTCGATGGGTCAATCGGTCGTTGGCCAGCTTTCAATTGCGGACATGGGTGACAGTTGGCAGATGACGGACGACAGTTTTCAAGGTGAATCCTATGAGGTGGTGCCTGGTGGCTTAAAAAGTTGGGTTTTAATGGGTGAAGAAGGAAGACTTTCATTGCGTATCCCTCCCGCTTTCTTACTTCTGCCTTTGCCAGTTTTTCTCATAAGCAGCTTCCTGGCGGCTTAAAAATTGGGTTTTAATGGGTGAAGAACGAAGACTTTCATTGCGTATCCCTCCCACTTTCTTACGTCTGCCTTTGCAAGTTGTTCTTATGAGCAGCTTTCTGGCGGCTTATAAAGTAGGAAGACTTTCATTGCGTATCCCTCCCACTTTCTTACTTCTGCCATACTGCTGTCTTTCACTCCTGCCTTATCACTCCTGCCTTCTTGCCTTCTCACTCCTGCCTTCTTACTACTGCCGCACAAAAAAAGCCACGGCACTTTAGAAGCACCATGGCTGGGAGGGGTAGTGTGTGAAAGACGGTGGGGCAGCATTATGTATTTTCCCGCAGTGGGCAGTCATTTTTTCTGCTGCAAAGTAATGCCAGCCGTAAAATGCCAGCAAGCGTGTTTCTACTGATTTTTTTGCGTATTTCTACGCAAGGTAGGCATCCTTGTTTTTAGTATTGGGCAACCAAACACCAGCTTTTGCTCACCATCAAACGGAGGCGGCCCAGCAATTTTTATAAGAAAATGTCCTCATCCCCTGCCCTGTGGCGTACTGCAAAGTCGCATGTGGCCGTTGCAATTGTCCCATTTGCACCGCAACCCACACACTGGTTGGCAATAATTTTGTATCCACCTAAGAAATGGCTTTTGTGATAAATGGCCGTTGGTATGTTGGCGTGGCCTGCGCCCGCCACGGCATTTTTAATTGTTGATATTTTAAAGCTTGCACCATGTTGTTACAAAATAAAAACGCGGTTATTTATGGGGCGGCCGGCTCGCTGGGCCGCACCATTGCCAAAGCATTTGCCGCCCAGGGCGCCAAAGTGTATGTAAGCGGCCGGCACCTGGCAAATGTTCAGAAGCTGGCTGATGAAATTGTGGCGGCGGGCGGCAAGGCTGAGGCCGCCCAGGTAGACGCGCTGGACCAGAACGCGGTGAATGAGTATTTACACAGCGTAGCTCAGGAGGCAGGCTCGGTGGACGTGTCCTTCAATGCGATAGATATACAGGACCGGCAGGATATTTATTTGACAGAGATTGCCTTGGAAGATTTTCTCCGCCCAATCAGTGTAAGTATGAAAACCCATTTTATAACTGGCACGGCGGCAGGCAGGATAATGTCGCGGCAAGGTTCCGGTGTTATTTTATCGCTTACCGCCACACCCGGTGGCATTGGCTATGCAAAAGTAGCGGGGTTTGGCCCGGCCTGCTGCGCCCTGGAAGCATTGTCCACCAACCTTGCGGCAGAACTGGGGCCCAGCGGCGTGCGGGTAATCAATATCCGCTCGGGCGGCTCGCCCGATTCCACGCCTTTTGCCGCGGCCAAGGCCGCCGACCCCGCAGGTTTTTCAGATTTTATGCAGAAAATGGCCAGCGACACCATGCTGAAAAGCATGCCTATGATGCAGGACATTGCCAATGTGGCTGTATTTGCTGCATCGCATATGGCCGCCAAAATAACCGGCGTAACCATTGATGTAACCTGCGGCACCACCGCCGGCCTTAATTACAAGGAAACCAATATTCCTTTTGTGCAACCCTCTGTTTAACTATAAAAAATCAATTATTATGACAAACAAACAAACCATTGAGAATGTAATTAAAGCATTTGAAGAAAACAATGTAGAAGGCATACTGGAGCAACTGACAGATGATGCCGAATGGCATATGCTGAACGACCAGACGATAAAAGGTAAAGATGCCTGGCGCACATTTTTTGGCCAGCATCCTGAAATGACAATGGTAAGCTCCACCACCAACCATATTATAATTGACGGCGACCAGGCCGCGGTAGACGGCGAGGTGAAATGTAAGGACAAGGATGGCAACCTGTTTGACATGTACTATTGCGACCTTTACGAGTTGCGGGACGCCAAAGTAAAAAAAATGGTTACCTACTCAATCAATAAAAAATAACCCATTGCCGATGCGGCTCAAAGGCTGAAAATGACCGACCGGCCCATTTGGTTGGCATCAGCCCCCAAGGCCTCAAAAGCTGGGTTTTAGGCATTTAACCCCTTATTGTATCCCACTGTTATGCAAAATATTCTTTTGCAAAACAGTGGGATTATTTTTGCGGACGGCTGTGCAATGCCGTCAAAACAACTGATTTTGGAACATTGCATTAATTTTTTAACTTTTGCAGATTGAATAACAGCATTTTTAAACTGGGCAAGGCCCAGGCATCCGCTAATTATGATTTTACCTGTAGTAGCATACGGTTCTAATATTTTACGAAAAGTGGCCGAGGAGATAACACCCGACTATCCGGGGCTGGAGAAATTTATTGCCGATATGTGGGATACCATGTACAACAGCAACGGTGTAGGGTTGGCCGCGCCGCAGGTTAATAAATCCATCCGCATTTTTGTGATGGATAGTATCCAGATTTTTGAAAACATGGAATCGGACGAAGAAAAAGCTGAATACCCAGGCGACCAAGGCATCAAGCAGGTGTTTATCAACCCGCACATTGTAGCCCACAACGACGACAATTGGGCCTACAACGAAGGCTGCCTGAGCATACCCAAAATTCGGGAAGATGTAATGCGACCCCGCGAAATAACCATTGAGTACGACGACGAAAATTTTGTAGCACATACCGCCACCTTCACCGGCATAACCGCCCGCGTTATACAGCACGAGTACGACCACCTGGAAGGCAAGCTGTTCATCGACTACATCAGCCCGCTAAAACGCAAGCTGATGACCAGCAAGCTCCGCGACATCAGTAACCTGAAAGTGAAAACAGACTACCGGATGATAAAGGGGCACTAAACTAGGATGATAGGATAGCAGGATAAATACAAGGATAGGATTGGAAGGACGGGGAGTGTTTTTCAATCCTTTTTTGTTGATGTATTGATAGACAAAATCTTCAAAAGCCAAGTTTTGGCTGGCTGTTGGGCAAGCGTCTTAAAATCAAATAAGTTGGGGTAAAGTCAATAATCTCAAATGCCATTTTTCCTTGAGGATAGTTGATAGTCAATGTGCTTTCTGTTTGCTGCCACGAAACGGGGTTTAATGAAGTATGAAATTTACCCTTTCGAATACAATTAACTTTCACTGTTGATTGCTTGATAAAATCCCAATCGCTTCGGGAATGATTACCAGCAGCAGAAATTTCTTTAGAGAAATACCAAATGGTAGAGTCTTGGCTTTTAAATAAATTGTAATGCCATTTGCCTTTTATGGTTGGCCAAAGTTTTATAGGCCTGGTTGGCGGTTGCTTTTTTCCATTTTTAAAAGTTCGTACCTCAAAAGGATGAAACGTGCTACTTAATGTGGCGAGTGTTGGATAATCTGGTGAATAATAAGGAAGAGCTCTTTCCCATTTTCCTTCTTTTTGGCCATGAAAATAAGTGCCTTTCCAGAAACTTCCAGCGCTGTCTTTTTCCCGCCATTCGCCGGTTTGTTCATAACAAAATATTTCCTCAACTAGCACTATATCTTTGAACAGGCCTAGAGTGCCATCAATATCTTTTTCTACATCAGCAATTGCAATACGTAAAGTATCTGAAGCGCCCGTGTTGTATGATGACAACAAACCATATTTCACAAGATTTTCAACAGAATCAAATTGAATAAACAAAAGGCTTGAATCGCTGTGCCTGAAATATTGTTCCTTTTTTTTACCGGTATTCTTGTCTATAATTATTATTTGATAAGTAGTTAAGACGAATTTGGTTTCGTTTATCTCAATTTCAGGATTATTCCAATAATCATCATGCATATTGAGATAGCAACGAAATGTACGTTGCTGGTTTTCTTGAGAAAAAGCTGTAAGGAATACGATTGTGCCACTAATAAGCAATAGCAGCCTTAAAAAATAAGTGGTTTTTAAATCAGGTTTTTTACGCATAGAATAAGAAAACGCCAAACAAGCAGCGTTATTATCAGATAATCAGATAGCCAAAAAAGAAAAAGGATTATGAAGGAACCGAAGTTTTTCATAATCCTTAAATATCTAAAACTGAAGTTTTAACTCGCTCTCCCCACTGTCCGCCTATTGGCTGTTCAATCTTCTAATCTTCTAATCTTCTAATTTCCCCTAATCCTCAATCACTCCCTTCGTATTAAAATATTTCCGCCATTTCTCAATCACGGCCTGCATGTCGGCAGGAATATCGCATTCAAAAAATACGTCTTCGTTTGTTTGCGGATGCTTGAAGCCCAATGTTTTGGCGTGCAGCGCCTGTCGTGGGCAAAGCGCAAAACAATTGTCGACAAACTGCTTGTATTTGGTGTAAACGGTACCTTTTAAAATGCGGTCGCCGCCGTAGTGGTCGTCGGCAAAAAGCGTGTGGCCAATATGCTTCATGTGTACGCGTATCTGGTGCGTGCGGCCGGTTTCCAGCACACATTCCACCAGTGTTACGTAGTGAAAGCGCTCCAGCACGCGGTAGTGCGTAATGGCTTCCTTGCCAAAATCGCCGTCGGGAAAAGCCTCGAACTGCTTGCGGTAGCGCGGGTTGCGGCCCACGTGCGCCACAATCGTGCCTTCGTCTTCCGCCACATCGCCCCAAACGAGCGCTATGTATTTGCGCTGGATGGTATGGTTGTAAAACTGCTTGGCCAGCACCTGCAGGGCCTTGTCCGTTTTGGCCATCATCAGCAGGCCGCTGGTGTTTTTATCAATGCGGTGCACCAGCCCAAAGCGGGGCAATTTGTGCTCGCTGAAGCTGGGGTCTTTTTGCTGCAAATAATACGCTACGCCATTTACCAGCGTACCATTGGGGTTGCCACTGCCGGGGTGTACCACCAGGCCCGGTGGTTTGTTGATAAGCAGCACGTCGTCATCCTCAAAAAAGATGTTCAGGTCCATTTTTTCCGGAACAATGTCGTTGCTTTCGGGGCTGGTATCACTGAATACGATAATTTCCTCGCCGGGCTTTATCTTATGGTTGGCCTTAATGTTTTTGCCATTTACCGTAACCATACCGGCGGCAATGGCCTGCTGTATTTTGTTGCGGGTAGCGCCCTCAATCCTTGCAAACAAAAACTTGTCGATGCGCAAGGGTTCTTGCCCGCGGTCAATTTTTATAACGTGGCGCTGGTATAGCTCGTCGCCCTCGGTGCCTTCTTCCGCCACCTCGGCCGCATTGTTTTGTAAATACTGTTCCTCTTGGTCTGTCATGTTAAAAATGCAGGAACATCTAAAAATCAGGCGCTCCAGCGGCGCAAATATAACATCATCTGCCAGCAGGCACCCGAAAATGCTAATATGGCTTTTAATAGCCAGCCATAGGTTATTTTTGCGGCACAAATGACGGATAGGCAAAAGGTTTGGCTGCACGATACAGGATTGGTTCCTTACAAAGACATGTGGGAATATCAGGAGCAACTGCTGCAACAAAATGTGGCGGTGAAAAAAGCATTGGCCGATGGCTTGGTTACTGCCGGTTCTACCGAACACCATCTGCTGCTGGTGCAGCATCCGCCAGTGTACACATTGGGCAAAACTGGCCACGAGGAATACATTTTAATTACAGCCGAAGAGCGGCTGGCAAAAGGTATTGAATACTACCGCATCAACCGCGGCGGCGATATCACCTTCCACGGCCCCGGCCAGTTGGTGGGCTACCCCATTATTGATTTGGAAAAATTCTTCACCGATATTGGCAAATACCTGCGCTATCTGGAAGAAGTCATCATTAAAACAATTGCCGAATTTGGCATTACCGGCGGCCGCTCCAAAGGCGAGACCGGTGTTTGGATTGACGCTGACATCCCCGGCCGCGAGCGCAAGATTTGCGCCATGGGCGTACGTTGCAGCCGCTGGGTTACCATGCATGGCTGGGCATTGAACATAAATACCGATTTGGATTATTTTGGCCACATTATCCCCTGTGGCATTAAGGATAAACAGGTGACCAGCATGGCCAAAGAGCTGGGCCATGAACTTGATTTTAATGCCGTGATGAAAGTGCTGGTGGCAAAGTTTGAGGAAGTGTTTGGGGTGGAAATACAACCCCTGCCCATAAAGGGGTTCTAATACAATCTGATGAGTTTAAAGTTCCCCTTTGGGAGATGTGGGCTAAAAATCCGTCGGCAAATAAATTTTATTCCGCTCTTTGATATGCCCGTTCTCCAATAGTTCAAACTTATACCAACCGCCGTGGTAAAAGTTTGTTTTATCCAATGTCAGATAAGTTTCCTTCAGGTTGCGCAGTTCCAGCACAGGCGTGTCGTCTTCCTCAAAAAATATCAGCTCATACTTTTTATTGGCTGCGTCGGGCAGTTTTATCACCACAAAACCATCGCGGTCGGTAAAAATGTGTTGGCTGGCGTGCTGTATGAATGCGGGAGAATATGGCTGTAAAGCTACCGTGTCTTCCGACTGTTGTAGCAGGGTATCGTTGGTTTTGGTCAGCACGGAGTCGCGGAAGCTTTTAAATTGATCAGGCATCATGGAGATAGTAGCCGATTTTGTTTTTACAAAAATGGGCTTGTCGGGCATCGAACTGTCTTTGCCGGAGAGTTCGTTTTGCAAGTTTTCATTCAGCAGGTCGCGGCGGCTGTCGTACACTTTTTCGCCCGAAGCAATCTGTGTGCCCGGCCGCAGGCTTTTGGTAAAATAATAAGTGCCACCCTGCATTACATAAAAAATGCGGTAATACACTTTCACGCCTGGCGCCACTTTATCCGAAAAGCCATTTACCGGCAGCTCGGGTGAGGGTGCCGAGTACACGCTGGAAAAACGCTTGACGCTGTCGTAAGAACGTTGCACCGCCAATTGTATCAAGTTGTTGTACGGGTTGGCCCAGCTTACTACAATCCTGCCGCCGCCTTTGTCTTCCACGGTAAAGCGGGGCAATGTGTCTTGCGCCTGCGAAATTTTGCCCACCAATAAAACTGCTATAAATATGATGACTGCTTTTATCTTCATAGAAAGGGCAAATATAGTAAGGCGGAAGTAAGTAACTTAAGTTGCTAGTTGCAATTATATCTGCAATGCCGATGCCTGCAAAGTTGACAGATGACGGAGGACAGGCTTAAAACTTCGATGCCACTTATGTTTCTTAGGCCGTCATCTGTCAACCAGATTTGAAGTTTCTTTGTAAAATCTCAATAACTAGCAACTTGAGTTAAGTAGGCAGAAGTAGAAGGCAGAAGAAAAGTCAACCGGCTATTTATAAGTAAGCCGGTGCGTGTTTTAAACATTCCTTAACCGAAAAGAGTATGGTGGCAATGCACTATTTTCCTCAAAACAATTAAAACCTGATTTTTAAGCCGCCCTGTGCTAACCAGTAGTTGTGTTGCAAGCAGTTGGTTTTTACCAATGAATTATCCGCAGTTTCCTCAAAACCACTAAAACCTAGTTTTTAAACAGCCCTGCGGGTAGCGAGCGGTTGCCCTGCAGGCCGCCGGTATGCACCAATAAAATATGGCTTCCCTTTTCAAAAAAGCCTTCGGCCAGCCACTGCTCAAACTGGTACAGCATTTTGGCGGTGTAAACGATATCGGTGGGCAATTGCCAGTTGGCCAGCCAGTCATTCATTTTTTCTGGTAAAAAAACTGGCCGTTTGCCAAACTTGCCTAAGGCTTTATCTTCTTTTATGGCAAAAGTTTTTGTTGGGAACCGTTGCTGTAGCTTACTGACGATAACCGCGTAACCAGGGTCGGAAATGCCAGGGTTGGCGCCAATCAGTTGCTTGTATGGCAGGTTGCTGGCCGCAATACCCATTAATGTGGTGCCCGTACCAACTGAACAAATAACACAATCATAGGCTGGTGTAGAAAGGGTGTTGAAAAACCCGGTTACGCCCTGCATGCCTTCCGGCCCTTCGCCACCCATGGGAATATAGAGTGCGTTTTGCTGGTTGGCCAATTGCTGCCAGTGTGCTTCGTTTTTATATAAATCGTTTTGTGTGTACACTATGCTGCCACCCCATTGTAGCACATCGTGCAAGGTGCTGGTAAGCATACCGTCTTTTGCTTTTATGATGGCGGTAAAGCCAAGGCCTTCCTGCTGGCAGGCATAGGCCGCCGCATGCACATGATTGCTCCACGGGCCGCCTTTTGTTATAATTTTATCCAGGCCTTCCGCCCTGGCTTTCTGTAGCCATGGCTGCAGTTTCATCCATTTGTTGCCGGAAATAAAAGGATGGAGCAAATCGGTGCGCAACACCTGCACGGTTAAATCTTGCTGGGTAAATTGCGGGTGGCTAAGGGTTTGCAACAGATTGAACGGGGCTGGTTGTTGAAGTGTATTATCCATCATCTTTATATATGCCGGTTGTGGCTGTTCAATCTTCTAATTTTCTAATTCCAATCTTCTAATTTTCTAACGGCCTGATGGATACCCAGTAACCAATCCCATTATCTTCGCAAAGTTTAAAAAAAAATAAAATGAGCAAACCAACATTAGTGATTCTTGCAGCAGGCATGGCCAGCCGCTACGGCAGCATGAAACAGATAGCCGGTTTTGGCCCCAATAATGAGACCATTATGGATTATTCCATTTTTGATGCCATCCGTGCAGGTTTCAGCAAAGTAGTGTTTATTATCCGCAAAGATTTTGCCGACAATTTTAAGGCCATTGTTGAGCCCAAGCTGGCCGGCAAAATTGAGATTGAATATGCGTACCAAAGCCTTGACGCATTTTTGCCCGAAGGCGAGCAGGTGCCCGAAGGCCGTGTAAAACCATGGGGTACCGCACACGCCGTGCTCTGCGCCAAAGATGTGGTGAAAGATAATTTCATCGTTATCAACGCCGACGACTTTTACGGCCAGGATGGCTTTAAGAAAGCCTACGAATTTTGCCAGAACGGCATTAACGACACTACTTGGGGCATTATTGGCTACACGCTTAGCAAAACCCTGAGCGAGAATGGTACCGTAAGCCGCGGCGTTTGCCAGGCCGATGAAAACGGTAACCTGACCGGCATCAACGAACGCGTGAAAATATATTGGAAGGGCGAAAAAGTGGTGTACGAAGACGAGACCGGCGAACATGAAGTACCCGGTGACTCTCCGGTTTCTATGAATTTCTGGGCCTTCCCGCCATCGGTTTTCCCACGTATCCAAGAGCAGTTCAACGCTTTTGTACCGGCCAACGCCAGCAACTTAAAGGCTGAATTTTTTATCCCATTGCTGGGCGATACTTTTATTAAAGATGGCTCTGGCAACATTAAAATTGTACCTACCGGCGCTACCTGGTTTGGCGTCACTTATCCTGAAGATGCGCCAGGTGTAAAAGCCAGCATTCAACAACTGGTAGACGCGGGCGAATACCCAACCCCCCTTTTCTAGGATTTGTGATTTAGGATGTGTGATGTATGATTTGAAATACAATCGAAAATGTCTGATTTTATAAAGTGGGAATTGATTCCGCAATATAAAATCAGACATTTTCGATTTACAACATATGGTATTCTGTATTACTGTATCAAATCACAAATCATAAATCATAAATCATAAATCCTACATCTATTTTATCTCCAAAATACCGGGCATTGTTTTGGTGGCTATTACTACCTGGGGCGTAAAGGCATTCAACACCATCTTATTTTTATCCAACCATAGGCCGGCTCTTATAGACGGCGTAAACTTATCAGCCGAATTATCATAAATAATGCTGCGTTTTACACTGCTGTTATTTTCCAGCACAGTCATTATAAGCACCTTCCCTCCAAAGCTTCCCATACCGCTTTTTGGTGCCGGCGCAGTTAAGTCCATTTCAAGGTTTTTGTCTTGGTCGTTGTAAAGCAGTACTACTTTGTCTTTATAAGTAGTAGCTTCAAAACTGCTGGCGCCCATTACTTCGGCACTAATTTGGTTTTTGGGTATGCGCAAAACACTGCTTGACTTGTCGGATGCAATTTTAATATCAATAATATCGCCATAAATAAACCAGTTGGTGGTAGATGTCATTGATTGGCCGGCTGCCCGGTTACTGTTAAAACTGGTGCTGTAATCCCTGGCATAATATTCTAGCAAATAGTGCTTCGAGCCATCGTCTTGCCGCAGTATTTTCTTAATGCCAAACTCGCTTCCAATACCCGCGTGGCTATCTTTCTTATCTGCCTGCTTATCTGCTTTTACCAAATCGGTCAGGGACGTCGAAAACGGTGTAAATGTTTCAACCGGCAAGTCTTTGTTTTGGGGGCTTAATGATACGGTAAAAAAGCCGTTGATGTTTCCGCCAACAGTTTGCTGGTACAGGCCAAACAAGTTAAAGCTGCCATTTTTATCGGCCGAGATATCTATACTATGCAAAAATTTGTCCCCCGTATTCAGCATATATTCCAGTGGTGCCGCGCTGCTGTTATCGTACACCAACAGCTTTGTTTTATAGGCTGGCATATACTCGCCGTTTTCCCTAATCTTCTCTTTGGTCACCTCTTTGTCGTAGTGTTTTATTACCAGTCCAACCTTGCCATCGTTGGTCACAAAATTGCTCAGCAGGTCTATAAACTTGCTTTGGTAAGGCAATTCAACTGTTTTATCCCAAAGCTTGTTCATGCTATTGCCAAACATGGCAAAAGAAAATTTTTCGTTTTCATTTTGGGCCGCCGGCGCCGATGTAAGCATCAGTATTTTCGACGAGTCTTCCGATAAAATAAAATCGGCGCTTTGCTGGTTGTAACTGCTGTTTCCGCCGGGCATTAAATTAAAGGCACCACCGTTGCGCCTAAAATGCTCGCTCATACTCAGTTTGCTGATGCCAAAAGTTCCAAGCAAAACTCTTTCTCCTTCCCAATCCAGATTTTGGTGACTTATAACGCGGTAAAAAAAGCTGGTTGACTTGTCATCTTTATTATAGGTGCTGGTGAACACATACAACTTACCTGCAAGGTTGATAAAGCTGTTGAACTGGGTATTTTTCTCTAGCTCCGGAAGAGTTTTTTCTTCCAGCCTTTCCATGCGTTTGCTAAACTTTACTACTATCGGTTCAAGCGTATAAGTGGCAAAACCACCAATTCCATGCTTGTCGGGTTTAAAGCTCAGCTGAATAATTTCTGTGCCCTTTCCTTTTGCATAATAGTAAGTGGGCTGTGCCATTTTCTTACTTTCCTCTCCCCAGATAAAGGTGGCACGCTGGCCTTGCCCGGCGAAAGATATAAATAGCCCAATGAGGGTGAGGGCTGCGAGTTTAGTCATAGTTTTTTATTTAGAAGGCGAAAATAGGATATAGGGTTTGTGCCGTAGGATTTATGATTTTTGATGGGTCGCTGTTTATTACAAAAGAAATGGGGTATTTCAATAAATCACACATCACACATCAAAAATCCTACATCACACAATGTTTACCTCACGCTCCAGCGCTATCCCAAATTTCTGCTGTACGCTTTCCTTTATTTTGGTGGACAAATCATAAATGGCCTGCCCGTTGGCGTTGCCGTAATTTACCAGCACCAACGCCTGCATGGGATGCACGCCTGCGTCGCCATCGCGGTAGCCTTTCCAGCCGCATTGCTCAATCAGCCAGCCGGCGGCTACTTTAACAGCCGACGACCGCGGCCCGACAACCGACGACCGCTCATCAGTAACTTGTATTGCGGTTGTCTGCCGTCCGTCGTCCGTCGTCCGCGATTTCCCCTCTGTCGTCTGCCGTCCGTCGTCCGTCGGCTGCACCGGATAGCCAACTATGCCGGCAAACTCAGCCTTCAGCTTGTCAAACTGCTCGGTAGGTATCGTCGGGTTTTTAAAAAAACTACCCGCATTGCCCGTTACGGCCGGGTCGGGCAGCTTGCTGCGGCGGATGCTGATGACCGCATCGCTGATGGCTTTTATCGACAGTTCCTTCACGCCCATCTTTTCCAGCTCTTGCTCAATGGCACCGTAGCTGGTATTGAAAACCGGCTTTTTAAGTAGCCGGAAGGTTACATACAAAATGCCAAACTGGTTTTTGTATTGGTGCTTAAACACGCTTTCGCGGTAGCCAAAGGCACAGTCGTTCAGGCTGAAATCTACCAAGGTCCTATCGGTAAGGTGGTAAGCTGTAAGCGATTCAAACACGTCTTTTATTTCCACGCCGTAAGCCCCAATATTTTGCATGGGTGAGGCGCCTACACAGCCCGGTATCAGCGAAAGGTTTTCAACGCCGCCTAAATTTTTTCCGATACAATACAGCACAAAGCGGTGCCAGCTTTCGCCCGCCCCTACCCGCAGCCATACGTAGTCATCATCCTCTTTTACTTTTCTAATGCCTTCAATCTCGTTTTTCAGTATCAGCCCTTCGTAATTTTTAGTGAAAAGCAGGTTGCTGCCGCCGCCCAATATCAGCAAAGGATGGTGGCTTACGGTGGACGGATGTTCAAGGATTTCCTCCAATATTTCCTGGGAATAAAAGCTGGCAAACGATTTTGCTTTAATGTCTATCCCAAAAGTGTTGCAGGCTTTAAGCGAAATGTTGTGCAGGAACATAACGGGGCTGTAATTTTACAGTAATAGTTGAGTTGTTGTAGAAGAAACCCCATTGGGAATCCTCCGCTAAAATACGGGAACTTCTGAAATGCGTAACTAGCTAGAAATGTAGGGTTTCTGGTTTGGTGGCGCAAATCAATTTACTAGCAACAATAATCATTTTTGCATGAAACAAGCTACTGAAAAACTAGAAGTGTGGCTGCGCGGCCCATTGCCAAATATGCCAGCCCTCTTGCAGCCCGTTGCCCATGCACTGTTACAGGCCCGGGAAGAATTGAATGCGGTGATGGATGGTTTTCCCGATGCCCTGCTTTGGGAGCGCCCTGCAGGTGTAGCATCGGCGGGTTTTCACCTGCAGCACCTGAGCGGCGTGCTTGACCGGCTGTTTACCTACGCCCATGGCGAAATGCTTTCTGTTGAACAAATGGCTGCCTTAAAAGCCGAAAGCCAGCCTGACGACAGCATTACCGTTGCCGCGCTAGTAGCTCGTTTTAATAACCAGGTCGACAGCGCTTTGCGCCAGTTGCACCAAACCAACGAGGCCACGCTTACCGAAACCCGTGGCGTTGGCAGGGCGCAGATTCCTAGTACCGTAATTGGCCTGCTTACCCATTCGGCAGAGCATACCATGCGGCACCTCGGTCAATTGCTGGTTACGGTAAAGTTTGTGGTTCATTAATGTTGTAAAAACACGAAAAGCCAGTTTTTAACTGACTGGGAGATAACGCTTTTAAATACTTAAAAATGAGTTGGGACATAATGCTATTTAGTTTGAAACAAAAAGTCTATTCTGTTGACGAAATAGAAGAGGAATTGTTTATACCAGTTGATTTTAGTGCAGCTTTAGAAAAACACTTCGGTAATATAAGGGCAGATGATGACCATCGTGCAATTAACGGCGACAACTATTCCATTGAATATTTTGTTGATGCGAAACCCAAAGGGAATTTGATGATGAACCTATACGGCGAGGAGGCGCTTTTCAACTTGATCCGCATTTCAAAAATCTATGACTGGCAAATATTTGATACGGCTAGTGGTGAAATGATTGACTTGGAGCATCCTGAAAAAAATGGTTTCGAAGACTTTAAAAAATATTTACAAAAAGTTATATCTAAAAGCCAAGACTATTCCTGAGCGAATCAAATTTTCGAAGTTTGAAAACTTATTATGAGAACTGATTAATGAAAAAATGAATTAAACCCTACTCCGTTTTCAAACTTTTTACCGGGTTGGCCAGCGCCGCTTTTACCGCCTTGTACGATACGGTAATCCATGCAATGGCAACCGACAACCCAATGGCCGCGACAAAAATAATCCAGCCAAAATCGGTGTGGTAATAAAAGCCCGACAGCCATCCGTTCATAAAATAATAGCCGATAGGTGCCGCTATTAAAAATGCGATGAGAATTAAAAGGGTAAACTCTTTGGAGAACAAATACACAATGTTTTGAACCGAAGCACCCAACACTTTGCGGATGCCCACTTCCTTGGTTTTTTGCACCGCCATAAACGATACCAGGCCGTACAACCCAAGACAGGAAAGGAAAATGGCCAGAAAGGCGAATACCTTAAACAGCTGCGCGGTTACTTCCTCCGACTGGTAAAACCGCTGGATTTTTTCATCGAAAAAATATGGGTCGTACATATAAGTGGGATAAATTTCGGAGAACAGTTTTTGCACCTGCGGCAGTGCGGTGCTCATGTTCGCCATATTTACCTTCAACGCCAGCAAATTGTAGCTGCTGAACTGCGATGAAATAACCAGCGGTGCTATTTGCTCACGGAGCGATTTGCTGTTGAAATCTTTGATAACGCCCACCACGGGATACCTCATGCCGCCTTCGTCAAAGCCCATCATCTTGCCCAAAATATCGTGCGGGTTTTTAAAACCCAGTTTTTTAGCCGCTGTCTCGTTTAGCAGCAGCTCGCGGACGGTATCGCTGGCAAAGGGCATGCGGCCTTCCACAATCTTTACGCCAAATAACTTGTAAAAACTAGTGTCGGCAAGTTTAAAAGTGATGTCGAAATCCTTTTTCAAAGGGTCGTTGTCAAAGTAAAACGACGTGCCGTGTGCCCCAAAATCCGATGGCGGGTCCATGCAAAAACTGGCGTCGGAAATTCCAGGTATCTCCAACATACGGGTTTTTAAAACAGGGTATTTTACCTTTAAAGAACTGTCGCTGGGCAGGTCTACAAAAAGCACCCCTGCTTTATCAAAACCCATGGAACTGTCGCGGAAATATTTCATTTGCTTTACCACTACCAGCGTGCCAATTACCAGCAGCTGCGCTATGGCAAACTGCAATACCACCAGCCCCCTGCGCAGCGAAATACCACCCACGCTTTTGGCCGATACCTTGCTTTTCAACGCCATAATGGGTTGAAAACCTGACACCACCAACGCCGGGTAAAACCCTGCCAGCAGGGTAACCAGCACGGCCGCGGCCAGCAAAAACAACAAGGTGGCCGGGCTTAGTAAAAATTGTGGGGATAATGTTTTTTGCATCAGGTCGCTCAACAGTGGCAGCGAGACCTGCGCCAGCAGGCAACCCAGCAACAAGGCCACAACAGTTATAAGGCCGGTTTCGGTAAGAAACTGCCGCATTAATTGCCCACGGCCGCTGCCCAGCACTTTACGCACGCCAATTTCTTTGGCGCGGTTTACCGACTGTGCCGTAGCAAGGTTAATAAAATTGATACAGGCCACCAGCAGCAAAAACAACCCAATCAAACCCAGTGCCCATAGCTCTTTTACCGCCAGGGCGTCGTTTTTAAAGGTGTAAAAATCCTTGTTCAGGTGTACATCTTTCAACGGCTGGAAAGCCAGCGCCCGTTTGGCATTGGCCTGTGTGGGCGGGTAATATTTTTTCACAAACGATGGCAATTGTGCCTGTTGTGGCGCTATTTGCTGGCCTTCTTTCAGCAAGGCAAAACACTGGCCGCCGTTGCCATACGTCCACGCATCTTTATCGGTAAAAATGTGTGGCATAAAGGTGCGCAGCGTTGCAAAGGAAGCGGCTAACCGTACCGGGATATCGGTATTGCCCGGCAAATCTTTAAACACACCCACAATACGCAGCGGTATTCGGAACGACCAAAGCTGCACTGTTTTACCCACGGCCTGTTTGTAGTCGGTAAAATACTTGTTGGCCAGGGTTTCATTTATTACGGCGGTATTGGGCTCCGTAAGCGCTGTGGCATTTCCTACCAGCCAGGTATAATCAAAAATGCTGAAGATTTCGGGCTCGGAAAAGAACATGCCGTCATTTTCCTTAAAGCGTTTTTCGTCGGATAAATCTTTGCCGGGCACATAAATCTGCCCCTGGCCAAGGTTGGCGATAGACGCGGATTTTTCAAAGGCTGGAAAATCTTGCCGGAAGGCATCGTGAAAAGGAATGGGCACGGCGGACATATGGTCGGTGATTTCGCCATTGCTGCTGTTTTGCAGCGTGCCCACCACCCGGTAAATCCTGTTTTTGTTGGTGTGATAGCCATCGTAACCCAGCTCGTTGCTGATAACCAAAAAAATCAGCAGGCTGGCGGCAATGCCAACGGCCAGCCCAATTACATTTAATACAGTGAAAGATTTTTTCCGCCACAGCGAGCGGAAAGCGGTTTTAAAATAATTGCTGAACATAAAGGCGGAGTTGGTTGAGTGGTGGTATGCCAACTACCTCACAAAAATTGAGCAACTTTCTATGTATCTGATTATGATTATTTTATCCATTTTGCTGTAAAAAATACTGTACGGTTTTGATACAGGCATCGTACGGTTGCGGATAGCTTACAAAAGAAATAGTCGCCGTTGTCAAGTAAGCAAGACAGACATATATTTTCGGAAAAGCGCACTCTTAAACCTTTATAAACTTGTACTAGCCAGTTAAAAGTTGGGTTTTAGTGTTTTATGAATTTTGACCTATTTCACCACCACCGGGCTTGCCAACTTTATCACCTCATCCTTCATATATTTTTCAAAACTAGCCCTGCTGCCAAAGCGTTCATCCGACTGCTGCCAGGCCGAGTAAAAACGGTAGGTAATTGGTAGCAATGCTTTTACCGGCATACTGGCGGTGTACGTGTTCAGCACTTCCTGCCCGGCATCGGGTGTGCGGCCGAAAACAGTTTTTGGGTCAGCCGTAGCCACTGCCAAACCCAGGGCATCTTTGTTCTCCGACTGCTGGCCAAAATTGAAGATGGCTTTGGCTTTTTTATAGTTAATAGTACCGCTGTCGGCATTGTAAAAATCGGGGATGCCTGTTACCAAACGCATGCGGCCGGGCGTGTTCTTTACGGTCACTTTGTTTTCAAAAAAGTACTGGCCGCCCCAAATGCTTATTTGCTCCACCACATTAATCGGGGGTAATTGGCCTATTTGCCAGCCTACATATTTTATGCGGAAAATAGCCCGCACGGGGCCGTCGGCCACCTGCTCGTAAATTTCTTGCAGCACATTGGTGCCAAAGCGGGCAACACTGTCTTTACCGCCGGGTCTTCTTAGCTGCAAGGCCAGCGCGCCGGCGCCCAGCGATTTGCCTACTTTCAAAATATCCATGCCCCAGCTGGAGTCGAAATTGTGGTAGATTTTGCTGGGGTCAACGCCTACTTCATCCAGCACCATGCGGCCGGTGGTTTTGCCCCAGATATCGTTGGTATTGCGGATATCAAAATATTTTCTGAAGCCCACTTTGTCGTTTTCCCAAGCCGGGCCTTCGGTTAAATAGGGTGGCAGTTTTTGTTTGGAAAAATCGGTGGGCTTATTGTTGTAGGGCATGGTATCTACCAATACTGATGGGCCAAAACTTTCGTCGGCCAGCTTGTGCTGGTGGCGTACATGCGCCATTACACGGGCTTTGATGGTGGCAGGCCGGCCGCTTATTTGCACCGTAAAAACAGCTTTTTCATTGGGTGTAAATGAATATAAAAATACCGCTTCATCCCAAATGCCGTCGCCATCCAAATCATCCATCTGCACTACTTTGGGCATGTTGTTGTTGGTAACTATCACATATTTATCCTTACCAAAATTGCCCAGTTTTTTTTGCAAAAAGTTGCGGGACAATACGACGAGCTCATCCTCCCTTTCAATGTCTATTGGATTGGTGACCGTGATTGTTTTGGCTGTTTGTGCGAATGAAATAAGCTGTAAGAATAATGCGATAAATAGTGTGAATAATTTCATGTAAAAACAATTAAAGGAGTAATCAACAAGACAGTTAGATTTTTAGTTTCTCCCTTGTCATTCTCCCGTTCTCTTTCAAAATTTTGTCTATTTCCAAATATCGGTCCTCTTGGGTTAATTTTTTGATTGACTTGAATTTTGGCACCTTACTTGGTTCATGTTTTTCCCAAACTTCTATTGCTTCATTATAAAGCCCTGCTTTCAGGAGGAAATAACCTTTGTCGACAAATGTGGTGGGCATCCACCAAACAAATTTGTATTTTTCAGATATTAGAAGTTCAGGTATGTTTTGCCTCACATCCGAAAAATTGTAGAAAGGCAATACATCTTTTAAAAGTATTTCTTTGATTTCTGCAATTCCTTCTTTCACTTTATCAACATCGTTGCAAAACCACCATTTGTCTTTTTTAGCGTTTGCAAATTGTCCAATACGATTACCTGGCTGTAGTATGCCAAAGGAACAGCCGGGGGCAAATAATCCCTGTTGCACAACGTTAATAGTCATTTGATTGCTCAGATAACTTATACCCTTTTGAAAAGAAAGAAATTGAAGTAAATCATTCTCAGTCGTTCTATAAAGGGTTGCTGTTTTATATGGCTTAAAACCAAAGCTGCTTAAGAAAGTTTTGACTTCATTTTTAATATAATTGTATCCTTTAGGTAAAGTCTCTTCCATAAATTAAAATTCTACAAGTAATAGTTTTAATTACCTGTGCTATAGTCTTAATGCCTTATCAATACTTTCTTCGTCTGTATCTCATCATTATGAATCAGCTTGAGCAGATAACTGCCGTAGGGCAAAGCACTGGTATTTATCTCCGTGCTGCTGGTGGTAATGGTTTTTGAAAACAGTTTTTTACCAACTGCATCGTACAGTTCTATCACCGTTTTACCGGTAGTATTGTATGGTGCGCTTATTTGTAAATAACTATTGGCAGGGTTGGGGAATACGGTATAATTTTTATCGCCGGCATTGTTGTTTAGCAAGGCTATTTTGCTGTAGATGTAGGCACCATCCAAATCAATCTGTTTAATGCGGTAGAATAAATTACCGGGCAAAATGCCATCGTGCGTGTACTGAAATGTACCGTGGCGTGCATCGGTAATAGGAACAATACCCAAAGTACTCCAGGCAGTTCCATTGCTGCTGAATTCCACCTCAAACCTTGCGGCATTGGTGGTGGGCGTAGCAACCGTCCAATTTATTATGGCAGCGTTTTTGTTTTTCAATGCGGCATCCATGCTTAAGAAATGTACCGGCAGCATGGTGATATTAAATGGCGTGGGCACGTTTTCGCCAAGCCCACTTGCGTTGCCATCGTTGTTGGGGTCCACCACTGCCGGAGTGCCGTTGTTTGATGAGTCGGCGATGTTGATTCTGTCCACCGCGTTGTTGATGGTGGCCTTGCCGATAGCGGAGTTTAAATAGGTTACATTGGCTTTTAAATTGGATACCCTGCACTTCACTTGTATCTTAAAAAAATGGTCGGTATTGGCAAAGGTCTGGTTGGGCAGTGTTTGGTTGGGATTTAGCAGGCTTGTAACGGTGGTGCCGTTGTATTGCGGGTTTAACGTCAATCCGGCCACGTTAGCGCCGGGTACAAAACTGGCGCTAACATTGCTTACATTGGCTGGTCCAAATACAATGCCCAGGTCATCGGTCACATCAATATTATCCAATATCACATTACCCATATTTTGCACATATATTTCGTAAGTAAGGTCGGCCGTGGTGGCGTTTATTGGGGTGGCGTTTAGCAGTTGCTTCGTGGTGCCTAATGCCGGTGTAATGCTGGTGTTGTCAATGGGTAATTCGCCATTCTGAAAAACCTTTTTTGGCCCTAGGGTATTGGTACTGATGTTGTAATCAAAATAATAGCAAGTGTTACTTATACCCGTCACTTCCAGTTGGCCGTTCAAATAGGCAATCCCATAACAGTTGTCGGGCATTGTTTGTAAAAAAATAGCGTTTGCGTTTCCCGAGATATTATTGTAATCTAATATTTCATATAATTGCGATGGGTTTTGCCCCAGTGTTGCAAACATGCGGCCGTTAGGCAGTATACAAAGGTCGCCACTGGTAATAGATTCTGGAAAGTGATTTTCTGGAAATTGCAATGTCCTTGTATTTATCACTTTACCAGTATTCACATCAAATTTATCCATATTACATTGTCCGGTAGAGTCGTTGTAAATAGAGAATGACCATAAGTCGCCATTGTTGTCGAATTCGAAATTGTTGGACACATAGGGATATGAATAATTGGGCAGAACTGGAATATTGCCCGGGCATGCAATGCTCCCAGGCAGCCCCATATCCAGTTTCCATATTCTTGTCGCGATGCCTGTGCGTATGTCGGCTATGTAAATATTTCCATCTTTTGGATTGTAAGCAATAAACACAAAAGCATAATTTCTCAATTGTGATTTCATACTACAAGATGAAAGTACGGTGGGATTGGCACCCAGCGGATTTTTGATAAACGAAAAATTTGGCTGCGAGGAATCGCAACTATAACTGCCAAAATTTACCAGCAAAGAGTTTTGCGAAAACGAATAATTGAAGAAAAATATACCGGCGGCCAGCAGGCAAAGTAATCGGGTAAAATATTTTTTCATGGAATGAGAGATGGTTCAGTTTTGGAAACGTGGAAATGTTGTATGGCGTGATAGCAATGACCAAAATTAGTTGTTTTAAGGTGGATAGAGAAACTGTGTATTGGGTGCGCCAGCCAGTTAAAAACTTGGTTTTATAAGTTTTTGAACCTAGGCAAACACAGGTTTTCTATACAGGAGGAAGAACCTCCCAGCTATTCAAAAACTGGCTTTTGGTGTTTTTACAAAGGGTTTATCAACCAATAGTATTTGTATGAAAATACCCCGCCATTTTTTACGGCAGGGTATTTTTTTAATTGAGAAATGCTACATCACTACGAGTATAATCCACCATTTACCGACAACACCGTACCGGTAATATAGCTGGATTCCGGCGCGGCCAGAAAGCCTACCGCATGCGCCACTTCTTCCACGGTACCAAAACGGTTGGCGGGTATCAGTTTTTTCAGGTCGGCCTCGTTCAGCTCTTCCGTCATATCGGTTTTTATAAAGCCGGGTGCCACTGCGTTTACGGTTACATTGCGTTTGGCCACTTCCTGCGCCAGCGCTTTGGTGGCCGCAATCACACCTCCCTTAGCCGCGGAATAATTCACTTGCCCAGGCATACCCTTCAGCCCCGACAACGATACGATATTGATAATGCGGCCATAGCGTTTCAGCAGCATGGGGTTCAGCACCAGGCGGGTAATGTAAAAAAAGCCGTCCAGACTGGTACGCACCACACTGTCCCACTGCTCGTCTTTCATCCACATCATCAGGCCGTCTTCTTTAATGCCGGCATTGTTTACCAGCACCTCAATATGCTTGTCTGGATTGGCTTCCACCCAACCACCGAGTACGGTTTGTATCTGGTTTTTATCGGCCACATCAAACTGTAGCAGTTCGCCGTCAAAACCGTTTTTCTGTATCTCGTCCAGTGTGGCCTGCGCCTCGGTCTGGTTGCTTTTATAGTTTATCAGAATATGGTAGCGCATCGCCGCCAGTTTATAACATACTGCCCGGCCAATGCCCCGTGAACCACCTGTAACCAATGCATATCTCATAACGAGTAATTTTTATAACTATTTATCGATTTTCAAAAATCTGTTTGGGAATAATTTGCAATATAGGGGCTAAACTAATCGAAGCGTAAAACTAAAAGGCTGGCACCACAGCTCCCAATGTGCTAATGTGCTAATCGGCTAATGCGCTAATGAAACAGCCAAATACGGCCGTCTAAAAAAGTGCGAAACTGTTAGCAGTTTTTTTGCACCAGCGCCTATGACCAACAAATTCCCAGCGGCCTAGTTGGGCGTTTCTACAAATTCTTGAGTGCAGCATTTAATTTCGCATACAGCCCATTGAACATCTCTTCAATATACTCTGCAGCATGTGGCTGAAACCTTGGCTGATTAAGAAACTCATTGTATAATTTTGGCTGAGTATGTAGTTCCCGCACCTGTTTTACCAGTTGTGTCGTTTTGCCTTTTTCATACAAAAGGATGGCATCTGGGTTCAATATTTCCGGCTCGGGCCGGTTATTGCTGCCCCAATAGATGGGAATGGTATTGCATTTTATTGCCTCAAACAGTTTTTCGGTTACATAGCCATCAGTATCGGAATTTTCCGTACAAATATTGAATTTATATTGCCTGATAAAATGCAGTTTGTTATCGGCATATTTTTCCTTCAAATCTGGTGTGTTGTTCAAAAAACTGCCTCCACTGTCTACCCGTTCAATCTCACCTAACGCATTAAACAATTTTTTGCGAATGCCGTTTCTATCGTGGCTGCACACCATGGTGGCAAATTTCCGCTGGCTGGGCAAACCGGTACCTTGCTCCACAAAGTCGCGGACAAATTCGGTTATAATGCGGCGGTCGGAAAATGGCGGGAAAAAGAACGTCAGCCAAAGCGGGAAGCGCTGGTAATGGGGGCTGTTGGAATAATCAAATCCAGCAGCCACATCCGCTATGCCTTTGCAATAATCTTTGTATTCGGGAAAACGCTCCAGGTTTTCGCCGCTGTAAAAAAACTTTACGCGGCTTTTACTGAGTTCGATATTTTTTTTAGCCGCAAAAACAGAACTAATTAAAAGCGAGTTGTCGGCTGAAAGCAACGGCGCAAAATGATGCTGCGCAAACTGGTACATCCAAAGGTTTTTCGCAACGTACGAGGGCCAGAAATTCAGGGTTTCGATATGGTTTTCATCGGGGCTGTAGCTGTATTCCAGCTTGTCAGCGTACAGCCCCGTTTTTTGTAAAAACCTTTTGAAAGCCATAATTGATTATTTGCCGAGGCTTTATAAAATGCCGGTCGTTTACACGCAGCCTGCGACTAAAAACAAATATTAGTCGGCTCCACTATCATTCAGCGGGCTGCTTAAATTTTGCGAACGGCTCATTTTCGGCCAAAAATTCTTTTATCTGCCGTTGCAATTTATAGCTGGCCTGGTCGCCAATAAATTTCGGGAAAATAGCCCGCAGTGCCTGATACACACCACTGGTAAACGGTGCCAGCCGGTTGCTGCATTCAAGGTAGTCCACCGCCTGTAGCAGCGTAATAGCTTGGATGGCCAGCACTTCAAAACTGTTCTCCACCACTTTTTTGGTAATCAGCGCCGAGTTGGTGCCCATGCTCACAATATCCTGGTTGTCGTTGTTGTTGGGGATGCTGTGCACGTACATCGGGAAACTCAATGTCTGGTTTTCGGCCACGGTGCTGGTGGCAGGAAACTGCATGCCCTGCATCCCAAAATTTAAACCAAGTATGCCTAGGTTGATAAATGGCGGGAATTTTTCGTTCAGTTTGCTGTTGAGCAAATAGTTCAGCTGGCGCTCGCTCAGCATGCTCAGCCGGGTAATGGCAATCTTAAGTTTATCCATTTCCAGCGAAACATAGTCGCCATGGAAATTGCCGCCATGAAACACGTTTTCGTTGGCCACATCAATCACCGGGTTGTCGTTTACCGAGTTTACCTCGTTCACCACCACACGTTCGGCGTGTTCAATGGTTTCCAGCACGGGGCCCAGCACCTGCGTAATGCAGCGCAGGGAGTAATATTCCTGCACCTTGTCCGTAAAAATTTCTTTGTTCGTTTTTTCCGGGTCGTATAAATGCTCGCTGCGGTTGCGTATCATGTGGCTGCCTTGCAGCACATTGCGCATGCGGGTAGCAATCTCGTTCTGGCCGGGATGTTTTTTTACCACATTCAGCTCGTGGCTAAAATGGTCCTCATAGGCTTCCACCACCTCGTTGGTCATGGCGGAAAGCACCACGCTCCATTCCAGCAGTTTTTTCGCTTGCTCCAGGTTTACCATGCCAATACCGGTCATGGCGCTGGTGCCGTTGAGTATGGCCAGCCCCTCGCGGATGAATACATTCAGCGGTTTAATATCCAACTCTGCAAAAACCTCGGCGGTTGGCCGCAACTCGTTTTTATAAATCACCTCGCCCTCGCCAATAAGCACCAGTGCCAGGTGGGCTAGTTGTACCAGGTCGCCGCTGGCACCCACGCCGCCGTGCTCAAAAATGCAGGGCGCTACATCCTTATTTATCAGGTCTTTTAGCAGTTGAACGGTATCGGTATGTACGCCAGAAAAGCCCAGCATAAGGCTGCTAAGGCGGGCCAGCATCAGCGATTTTACCAGCAGCGGGCTCATTAGCTTGCCGCCGCCGCTGGCGTGGCTACGGATGAGGTTGTACTGCAGCTGCCGTACATTTTCGTCGTTTATCTTGTATTGCGCCATGGGGCCAAAGCCCGTATTGATGCCGTATATCAGTTTGTTGCCCGAGAACCTCTTCAGGAACTGGTAGCTTTCTTCCACCTTTTGCAGGGCGGCCTCATCCAAAGTGATTTCCTCGTTTTTAAATACGATCTCGTTAAAGTCGCTCAGTGTTAAGAGCCTGCCGCCTATACTTTTCATTTAAAAAATGGGGATATTTTCAAGGGGGGCAAAAGTATGGCAAACTATAGAAATGGATGGGATTGATTAATTGGGCGAAACAGGCCGCAATATATATAAGGTGGTGAAGCCAGTTAAAACTTGGGTTTTAATAGTTCTCTGCCTCGTTTTATTGTTGCTCCAGTTTTTTCAGCGCTTCAAAATCCATATCGAGTAGCGGGTACTTTTTGGCGTCGGGCAGGCTAAAATGCCACCATTCGGTTGGCAGGGCTTTAAAACCAAAATATTCCATCACATTTTTCAGCAGTTCGCGGTGCTGGATGGCACCGGCAGGAAGCTGCATAAAGCCGTGATGGGCGCTGTCGGTAAAGTTGTCGTAGCCGGTTGGCATCAGCACTGGCTGGCCATTCAGACCGGTTAGCGTGAGGTCTACGGCAATGCCTCGGTTGTGGCCGCTGCCGGTGGCTGGGTTGGCGGCGTAGCGGTCGTCGGGCACTATTGCCCACATTTTTTTAGTGACACTGTAGGGCCGGTAGCCGTCGTAAACCAGCAGCCCAAAGCCCGCTTTCCGCAGGCTGTCTTGCACTTTGGCTAATTTTTCCGCAGCGTCCTGCCGCAGAAAAAGCGTATGGTTTTGGTATAACACCTGTTTGGTAAAATTGTCGGCAGTGGCATATCGTATATCCATGTACATGCGTTTTAGGTAATCTGACAGCGCCACCATCCGCTGGCCGGGAGCGTTTTTTACGCTCGCAGTATAAGCTTTCTTGTTGGCAACAATCACCAGCCCAAACTCATTTTTGCCAGTTTTTGTTTGGGCGGCCGCGCAGCCCGCCGCCAGCAAGAAAAAACAGCATTTTACGAAAAAAACAGTTTTTGGCCTGATTGTTGTAAGTTTTGCAAACATCTTAGCGGATTGTCTATTTTATTACACAATATGTAGTTTTTTCCGTTAAAAAACTTTCACAGTTTTGGCAATAAGAGGTTACTTTTACCCACTTGCCACATTAAAGGGTTCACACCCAGTTTGATTAATTGTCCGGTTTTTCTTTCTTTGGCACAGGGGTGCCTCTGATTTTGGAGCCATAAAATAATGTTCTACGAACCGCCAGCCGCAAGGTTTTAAAGTTCCTGAGCAAAAAAAAGGAGTACAAAATGCAGGTTACAAAAACACGCTTTCAAAAATTGTTCTTTATGCTAACGGCTGGATTCTTTACCGCCGCAATGCCTGTAAGTCAATCATTTGCAAGGGAAAAAGATCCGGTTATCAACGCTGAGAAAACAGGGATTGCGAGTTGGTATGGTGGCGATTTTCACGGCCGCAAAACAGCCAGCGGTGCTACTTTCAACCAAGCAAACCTTACTTGCGCCAGCAATCACTACGCTTTAGGCACCTGGTTAAAAATAACCAATCTCCGCAACGGCAAATCGGTAATTGTTCAAGTAAATGACCGCATGCACCCAAGGGTAAAAAGAGTGGTTGATTTATCAAAAGGTGCCGCAAAAGAAATTGGATTGGTAAAATCAGGCGTTGGAAAGGTGAAAGTGGAAGACATGGGCAAGTAGCAGCTATTGGAAGATTTGAGATTAGAAGATTAGAAAATTGAATGGCTGAAGCGCTTTAAAAGAAACAACAGTTAAAAAATATTGACATCCGGTTCCGAAAGGGCCGGATTTTTTATTTTTCGAATTGCCGGGAAATTGCTTGTGCCGCGGCTTTCTCCTACATGGTTTGGGTAGCTGGATAATTTTTTTGAATCCAACTTCATAAATCCTACATCATAAATCCTGTTTTGTTTCCGAAAGGGCCGGATTTTTTATTTTTCTAATTGCTTGGAAACTGCTTGTGCCGCGGCTTGCTCCTACTTCGTTTGGGTAGCTGGAGAATTTTTAAAATCCAGCTTCATAAATCTTACATCATAAATCCTGTTTTGTTTCCGAAAGGGCCGGATTTTTTATTTTTCTAATTGCCAGGAAATTGGTTGTGCCGCGGCTTGCTCCTACTTCATTTGCGTAGCTGGATAATTTTTAAAATCCAACCTCATAAATCCTGCATCATAAATCCTTTTCCCTGTATTTTTAAAAAATAATTCCATTAAAAAACATGAGTAAGAAAACGTTATTGATTGCCGCACTGGCCGTAAGCGCCACCAATATTTCATTCGCACAGTTACAGCCAGATAAACAAACGCCCGAGTCGTCGGAGCTTTGGAACCCAGTGCCGCGTAAGGTGACACCCGGTGTGTTAGCGCCCGCTGCAGGCACAGGTGTGCAGGCCCCTTCCGATGCCATCGTGCTTTTTGATGGTAAAAATGCCGACGAATGGCAGTCGGCCGATAAAAGTGCCGCCAAATGGAAAGTGGAAGCTGGGGCGCTTACCGTAAAAGAGGGCAGCGGCGATGTGTTGACTAAAAAGGAATTTGATGATTTTCAATTACATATAGAGTTCCGTACGCCAGCCGTGGTAAAAGGCGATGGCCAGGGCCGCGGCAACAGTGGTATTTTCTTGCAAGGCCTATACGAGCTGCAAGTGCTCGATAATTATAATAATGTCACTTATTCCAACGGCCAGGCGGGCTCCATTTACAAGCAAACCATGCCACTGGTAAATGCCTGCCTCAAACCGGGCGAATGGCAGACTTACGATGTGGTTTACTCAGCCCCCAAGTTTAATAAAGATGGCATGATGGTAACGCCGCCGTATGTAACGGTCATCCAAAACGGCGTGCTGGTGCAAAATCACACCGCCATACAAGGCACTACGCCCTATATTGGCCAGCCTGAGTGGAAAGCGCATGGCAAAGGCCCTATCAAGCTGCAAGACCATGGCAACCCCACCAGCTTCCGCAATATTTGGATCAGGGAATTGTAAACCAATATTAATCGATTAGGGAAGGCGGGTAGACCGACCTGCTCCCAAGGGTTTAAAAACTTTCCAGCACATTGGGATCCTAAGCTTAGAATTCCACGTGGACAAGTTGTCGCG
>JADMIO010634387.1_pt1 | contig 104432 bp, 83 predicted proteins | sample 8958161 | NCBI WGS metagenome assembly JADMIO01 (sample SAMN16585339, study PRJNA669376) | soil metagenome | isolation source: Crop rotation soil | place: USA: Cullars Rotation, Alabama | collected 2011 | reverse complement strand
CCGCGACAACTTGTCCACGTGGAATTCTAAGCTTAGGATCCCAATGTGCTGGAAATTAAATAATCCAGGCGGATATTTTCTTCATACTCTCTTCCTCTTTTTTGTATTTGGCCAACCAATGTTGGTACAGATGCATTCAGGTAAATTAATAAATCCGGTGGTTGTACCAGCGTTTTTAATGTCTGGAAAAATTGAAAGTAATTATCAAAATCTCTTTTGCTCATCAATCCCATTTCGTGCAGGTTGGGAGCAAAGATGTTGGCGTCTTCGTAAATGGTTCTATCCTGTATTACAGTTTCTGTTCCTTTTTGTATTTCTACCAACTGGCGCAGGCGACTGTTTAAAAAGAATACCTGCAGGTTAAAACTCCAGCGGGGCATATCCTCATAAAAATCCATGAGGTATGGATTATGATCTACATCTTCAAAATTGGGAATCCATTTATAATGCTTACTAAGCATTTCAGTCAATGTCGTTTTTCCAGCACCGATATTTCCGGCTATTGCGATATGCTTTGGTTTTGGTTTTGCTTTTGCCATGTTGTTTGTTCTGTTATTCAATTAAAAACTCGATTTACCGTAAGCAATTTTATGCTTTTGGTTTTGAAGATCCGGCAACTGCCAGACAAATGGCTGCCACTATTAACGGAGCCCACCAGAAATCTTTTAATTCAGTTAAATGAGAAGAGTTTCCGCCAATGACATACATGGCAATTGAGGCAATTACGGCAAGGATACCAATAGTGCCGAAAACTGTTTTCTTATTCATACTCGCTTTGATTTACCGGAAAAAAACTGACCCGGATTTTAAAAGTAATGTAATTTCTAATACCTCCCTTCCGGCATTAAAAATAATTAAGCCCAATCGCCTCTCTTACCAATTCCATCGTTTGCCTGGCACTTTTACGGGCTTTTTCGGCCCCTTTTTCCATTACTTCTTTTAAATAACCCGCATTATTGCGAATGCTTTCTGCCTTTTCACGGATGGGGGAAATAAATTTCACCATATCCTCTCCCAACTGCTTTTTCATATCGCCATAGCGGATGGTACAATTATTATAATCTCCTTCAAATTTTGCTATTACGTCAGCAGTGCTTACCAGCTTCATTAGTCCAAAAATGTTTTCGATATAATCTGGTTTAGCGGTATTTGGCGCTGCAGGGCCACTATCTGTTTTAGCTTTCATTACTTTTTTTCGTATCAAGTCATCATCATCAGATAAGTATAGTGTAGCATATTGGTTCTCACTTTTACTCATCTTACCTGCCCCGTCCAGGCTTGGTACTTTTACCAGCTCATCCCCATAATTAAATGCCTGCGGTTCCGGAAATACATCACCATAGCGATGATTGAAACGGTTGGCAAAAGTGCGGGCCATTTCCAGGTGCTGCTCCTGATCCTTGCCTACCGGCACATACGATGCACGATGGAGAATAATATCTGCTGTTTGCAATACAGGATAAGTCAATAAACCTGCATTCACGTTTTCAGGATGCTGCCGTACTTTATCTTTAAACGTCACTGTTTTTTCCAACTCGCCTTTATAGGCCATCATATTCAGGTACAGGTAGAGTTCCGAAGTTTCATACACATGACTCTGACAATACAAAGCTGCTTTATCAGGGTCAAGTCCACAGGCAATATTTTCTGACAATACCCGCTGCACATTTAGTTTCAGTTCTTTTGTATCCGGGTGTGTGGTAAGAGAATGTAAATCTGCCACCATAAAATAACATTCGAATTCTTCCTGCATCCGCACATAGTTTCTTACTGCACCAAAATAATTACCAAGGTGTAAAAAACCGGTGGGGCGGATGCCACTCATTACTATTTTTTTCTGCATATCCATGGGCGGCGAAGATAATAACGAAAAGGCACAAGTATCAGGGTTCAGGGTACAAGAAAGTAGACCCTGTGCAGGAAAACCTTGTTTCTTGCGCCTTGTACTGTGTGCCTTATCTTTGATTTATGGAAGTAAACAACACCACCGTTGACAAACTGGCCCATCTTTCCCGCCTGCAGTTTAATGACACTGAGAAGGAAGAGATCAAAAACGATTTGCAACGGATGATTGCTTTTGTAGAAAAATTAAATGAACTTGATCTTGAGGATGTTAAGCCTATGCTTTTTATGAGCGATGAAGTGAATGTGCTGCGGGAAGATGAAATAAAAGGCTCCATCAGCCGCGATGAGGCATTGAAAAATGCGCCATTACACGATGACCAGTTTTTTAAAGTTCCAAAAGTTATTAAGAAATAAAATAAGGGGCGGGTTGCATCTCGCTGGCTTTCGTAACCAGTAGCGACTTTTGGGATTAAAACAACCAGTAACCAGAAACAAGCAACATGAGCAGTATAATACATCTCGACACTATCAGAAAAAGCTACTTTTTGGGCAAACAAGAGTTGCCGGTGCTGAAAGGTGTATCGCTGGATATTTTTAAGAATGAATATGTAGCCTTGATGGGGCCATCCGGTTCCGGCAAGAGTACATTGATGAATATTCTCGGCTGCCTGGATACACCAAGTGGTGGTAAATATATTTTGAATGAAAAAGATGTAAGCCAGATGGAGGATAATGCACTGGCCGAAGTAAGGAATAAAGAAATTGGTTTTGTATTTCAGCAATTTAATTTGCTGCCCCGCTTAACCGCTCTCGAAAATGTAGCCCTTCCATTAGTATATGCCGGCATAGGAAAAAAGTTAAGGAATGAAAAAGCCATGCATGTACTCGACATGGTAAACCTTACTGATAGAAGCCATCATAAACCAAATGAGCTCTCCGGCGGACAAAGCCAGCGGGTGGCTATTGCCCGTGCATTGGTAAATGACCCGTCTATTATTTTAGCAGATGAACCAACCGGTAATCTTGATTCAAAAACATCCTACGAAATCATGGATATTTTCGGCAATATTCAGCAGCGTGGCAACACCGTTATTTTGGTTACACATGAAGAAGATATTGCCAACCATGCCAAAAGAATAATCCGGTTAAGAGATGGAGTTATTGAAAGCGATAAAAAGAATGAGCAGGTAAGAGTTCATGTTTAATCTTCTTTATTTTTCCAACACAAGCTTCTTGTTATGTCAATGAAAATTTATACAAAAACCGGCGACAAGGGAACAACCTCCTTAATAGGTGGCACCAAAGTTTCTAAAGCAGACCTGCGCATAGAAGCTTATGGCACGGTGGATGAATTAAATTCCTATATCGGTTTGTGTAAAGATGTACTGACGGATGCGCAAGGTCAAAAAATTTTACTTGAAGTACAGGATAGGTTATTCACCATTGGATCATCATTAGCCTGCGACCCGGTGAAAGAACCAAAAATGAAAATCCCCGATCTGAAAGAAACGGATATAGAATTGCTGGAAAAAGAAATGGACAGGATGAATGAAATAGTTCCTGCTATGAGAAGTTTTATTCTTCCCGGTGGTCATACTACATTGTCGCATTTACATATTGCCCGTTGCGTTTGCCGCAGGGCGGAACGTTGTACTGTACGCTTAGCCATCGAAAGCGGTGAAGCAGAAGAAATAATTATTAAATACCTCAACCGCCTCAGCGATTATTTATTTGTACTAAGCCGCTACACCGGCCATCAAATGAACATCGAGGAAATTCCATGGAAGGCGAGAGTGTGATTTTTCACCAAAGACGCCAATGAGCAAAGTCGCAAAGCAAATACAAAGCAGTTATGTGCCTGGAATTTGTTTATTGAAATTTCGAGTTGCAAGAAGCAAACTAAATATAGGATACTCTGCAATTTGCTCATCTGTGTTACAACGGTTGAAGTGTGGGGAGTAGTGCAGCAGACTAAAAAAATACACATCGCCCAGAGAAGAAAGAGAAAAGGAGAATACAACCGATGCGAAGCATCTTCTTTCTCTCTTTATCCTCCGGGCGACAAAATAAAAACTCACACAAAGCAAACTCCCAATTATTAATTTTCACTTCCTCATTCCACCATCTTGCCGTCACGCATATACAAAACCCTATCGCTAAGTTTCGCCAGTTCCTCATTATGTGTAACTATCAAAAAAGTTTGATTGAATTTAGTGCGCAGATCGAAAAATAATTGATGCAGTTCTTTTGCATTCGCAGAATCAAGATTTCCGGTTGGCTCATCAGCCATTACAATATCAGGGTTATTTATTAAAGCCCTTGCTACTGCTACCCGTTGTTGCTCACCACCGCTCATTTGATTAGGTTTGTTTTCCATGCGATGAGAAAGGCCAAGCATTTTTAAGAGCTCTTCTGCCTTTTCTTTTACTTCACCCTTTTTGCGACCTGCCAGCCAGCCGGGAATACAAACATTTTCCCAGGCCGTAAACTCTGGTAACAGGTGGTGAAACTGGAATACAAAGCCAATATGTTTGTTGCGAAAAGCGGCCAGTTTTTTGGCGGGAAGAGTGTTTATCAACGTGCCATTCATCAAAACCTCACCCCTGTCGGATTTGTCCAACGTGCCGAGAATATGCAGCAAGGTACTCTTACCCGAACCGGAGGGACCGGCAATAGCAGCCACTTCCCCCTTCTCAATATTGATGTTCACACCTTTTAAAACCTCCACGGTTCCGTATCGCTTAAAAATATTTTTTCCACTAATCATGCAGCCAATTGGGGTTTTATTTAATCAAATATCTATAAAAGAAACCCATAATCAAAAACCTGTAAATGTGGTGCTTGCCCGATTTTTAAGAAAGCCTTAAAAACCCGTGAACAACTAAGGATTTGGAAAATTCGTTAATAAAGCTACATTTGCCGAAAATTAGGGACGAACACCCATTAAAAAATTAAACCCCTGCGAAGATGTTTTGGACATTAGAATTAGCCTCGTACCTCGAAGATGCCCCCTGGCCAGCCACCAAAGATGAGCTGATCGATTACTCTATCCGTAGCGGTGCGCCGCTGGAAGTAGTGGAAAATCTCCAGGAACTGGAAGATGAAGGGCAAGATGTGTATGAAACCATCGAGGACATCTGGCCGGATTATCCTACACAGGAAGATTTCCTGTTTAACGAAGACGAGTACTAAGAAAGAGAGGCTACTAGCTATTCGCTACGTGCTGCTCGATTTAAAATAGTAAAGCCCTTGATTATGCATCAGAGGCTTTTTTTGTTTTTTTATTAGTCAGCTGCAGTACTACTATCAGCCCAGTTGCGTCGCACACTTCATCGTCGCGTTCGCTATTCAGCATATTGCAAGCTCACTTGTAATCTCACACAGACTTGAACATTGACATTGAACATTTCTAAAAAATCTTAGAGTAGTTCATCCATCACGCCAAACCAGCAACTAAAAAACCAGCAACCAGTAACTATCCCTCCACTCCCAACTTCGTCATCACTTCATTACTCACCCCGGTAGAAGAATAACCACCATCATGGAAAAGATTTTGCATGGTTACCATTCTTGTAAGGTCAGAGAAAAGTGTAATGCAATAGTTGGCACAATCTTCTGCACTCGCATTACCCAGCGGGGCAATAGACTCAGCAAAGTCGAAGAAATCACCAAAGCCTTTGATACCCGTTCCGGCTGTAGTCTTTGTTGGTGATTGGGAAACAGTATTGATACGAACTTTTTTATCTACTCCGTAATGATAGCCAAAACTGCGGGCAATAGATTCCAGCATTGCTTTAATATCAGCCATATCTGTATAGAATGGATATGTACGTTGTGCAGCCATGTATGTCAGTGCTACTACACTTCCCCACTCGCTGATGGCATCCAGTTTTTTAGCAACCGCCAGCATTTTATGAAACGACATAGCCGATACATCAATCCCTTTCATGAAATAATCGTAGTTGGATTCGGTATAGGGAATTTTCTTCCTGATGTTTACACTCATCCCGATTGAATGCAATACAAAATCAATTTTACCACCAAGTACTTCCTGCGATTGGGTGAAGAGTGTTGTCAATTCATCTACACTCGTAGCATCGGCAGGAATAATCTGAGAATTGGTTTTCTCAGCCAGCTTATTGATTTCACCCATGCGCATAGCAATGGGGGCATTGGTTAATACAAAAGTGGCACCTTCTTCGTGTGCTTTTTCAGCTACTTTCCAGGCAATAGAATTTTCGTCCAATGCGCCTGTAATAATTCCTCTTTTCCCTTTTAATAAATTATAAGCCATAAAATGAGTTTATTGTTTGTATTGGTGGTTTATAGTTCGCCGTAAAAATAAGGAGATATTTTTAAGCAGTTGGAAACAACATCCTGATTACAAAAACAACCAAAAAGGTATATGCAAAAATCAAAGCGAATACAGTAACCAGCCAAAAAAGAAACCGTGTCATTGATTCTTTGGGCCGCGTTACCAGTTGCAATTTTTTATACAACCAATAGGCAGGCAGCAATGACAGAATGATAATAAACAGTATAGCAATGGACTTTAGTTTCATTTGCAATTATTAATGTTCCAACTACATTTTGCACAATGTAAAGCATGCGGTTCTATTAATTTATAGAACACAAAACTTTATTTGCTTTGCGAACCGGAATGTTCGTTTGTCTGTTATCTTTACATAGGTAGCACATTCTTTTTTAAACTGTAAGTATGAGTACAAGAACGGTTATTACCGGTACCGGGTGTTTCATTCCAGAAGTAATAAAAACCAATAAAGATTTTATTAAGCAGGATTTTTATGTGGAAGACGCAAGGGTGGGTACTACAACTTCCCAGGAGATTGTTGACAAGTTCCAGGATATTACCGGAATAGAAGAACGCCGCTATGTAAATGATGATATGAATTCATCGGACATGGCAACAATCGCTGCCCGGATTGCTATTGAAGAAAGTGGCATAGACCCCGAAACATTGGACCAGGTTATTCTTGCACACAACTTTGGCAATGTAATTAAGAATACTATTCAGACAGATGTATTGCCAGCACTGGCATCAAGAGTAAAGCATGATCTTGGTATAAAAAATCCAAATTGTGTAGCCTACGATATTTTGTTTGGTTGCCCCGGTTGGGTGCAGGGCGTTATACAAGCTGATACTTATTTCAAAGCAGGTGTAGCAAAAAAAGCATTGGTGGTAGGTACGGAAACATTGAGCCGTGTAATAGATATGTACGACCGCGACAGTATGATATTCTCCGATGGTGCAGGTGCATCTGTACTGGAAGTAAAACCAACTGAGGAAACAAACAGTGGTATTCTTTCCTGGAGTGTACAAAGCCATTGCATGGACGAAGCCTTTTATCTCTATTTAGGAAAAAGCAATTTTCCGGATGCTGACTCCCGCATACGCTATATAAAAATGAAAGGCAGAAAAGTGTATGAATATGCTATGCTGTATGTACCTGCTGCTATGAAAGATTGTCTGGAAAAAGCAAATATCTCTATCCATGAAGTAAAAAAGATTTTCATCCACCAGGCGAATGAAAAAATGGATGAAGGAATTATAGCCCGTCTTTTCAAATTGTATGGTATAAAAGAAATTCCCGAATACATTATGCCGATGAGTATTCACAAATTTGGCAATAGCTCGGTAGCTACCATTCCTACACTTTTCGATTTGGTGAAAAAAGGAAAGATGGATGATCATCACCTTCAGCCCGGCGATGTGGTGCTATTTGCATCGGTTGGTGCGGGTATGAATATTAATGCTGTTTGCTACCGGATGTAATAGTGAAACACAGATTTGCCAGAGTATATGTGTGCCGGATAGCGATATACAGTTGAAGTGTCCGCCGACCGGCGGAAGGGACGATCATCCGTATCAATGTCGCTGGTCAACCCCAAAAAACTCCATAAAACAACTTGAGGCCAATTATTAATTCCCGGTATAGTACGGGCCACCCATCTCCCCCGATTAATATATCTTCGCAGCTTTAAAAGAGCTACCAGAAAATGACGATTTCCTACAAATGGCTGAGTGAATACCTGCCTGTTACTGTTGAACCCGAAAGATTAAGCCGCATTCTTACATCCATTGGTTTGGAGGTAGAAAGTATGGACCACTACGAAGAAGTGAAAGGTGGATTGAAAGGCCTTGTGATTGGCGAAGTATTGACGGCCGAAAAACATCCGAACGCAGATAAACTGACATTGACTACTGTAAACGTTGGCGGTGCTGAACCTTTACAAATTGTTTGCGGCGCACCCAATGTAGCTGCAGGACAAAAAGTAGTGGTGGCAACTGTTGGAACTACTATTTATCCATCTGCCGGCGATCCATTGACGATGAAGGTGGCGAAAATAAGAAGCGTGGAAAGTCATGGAATGATTTGTGCCGAAGATGAAATTGGCTTAGGTACTTCTCATGCCGGTATAGTAGTCTTGCCTGCCGATGTAAAAGTGGGAATGAGGGCTGCTGATTATTTTAAACCTTACGATGATATTGTTTACGAAATAGGCCTTACCCCCAACCGTATGGATGCGATGAGCCATTGGGGTGTGGCAAGAGATGTGTGCGCATACTTAAATCACCACGATAAAAAAGATTATAAACCAAAACTGCCTAACAGCAATGGCTTTAAACCGGATAATACATCATTGGTTATTGATGTAAAAGTAGAAAACGAAACTGCCTGCCCACGTTACTCTGGCATCTGTATTGCGAATGTTACTATTGGAGAATCTCCAAAATGGTTACAACAAAAACTGAAAGCAATTGGTCTTCGGCCCATTAATAATATTGTAGACATTACCAATTTCATTCAGCATGAAACCGGTCAGCCACTGCATGCCTTTGATGCCGATATGATTGGTGGCAAAAAAGTAATTGTAAAAAACCTGCCGGAAGGAACACCTTTTATTACACTGGATGAGAAGGAAAGAAAATTGAGTGCCGAAGATTTAATGATCTGCGATGATAAAGAAGGCATGTGTATTGCCGGTGTCTTTGGCGGCATACGCAGTGGTGTAACGGCAGCTACAAAAAACATTTTCCTCGAAAGTGCCTGCTTCGATGGTATCAGCATCCGCAAAACTTCTTTCCGCCATGGATTAAGAACAGATGCGGCGAGCCGTTTTGAAAAAGGAACAGACATTTCGAATACAGTAAATGTGCTGAAGAGATCTGCCCTTTTGATTAAAGAAATTGCCGGTGGTGAAATTGCATCGGAGATAACAGATATCTACCCCAGCAAGAAAGCAAAAACAGAAGTTGCTATTAAATGGCATTTTATAAAAAGACTGAGTGGTAAAAATTATCACCCGGATGCTGTAATGGATATTCTGAACAGTCTTGGTTTTGAAAAATTGAAAGAAGGTATTGATGAGCTGCGGGTAGCAGTTCCATATCATAAACCAGACATCAGTTTACCTGCCGACCTGGTAGAAGAAATTTTGCGCATTGATGGGTTGGATAATATACCAATCCCGGAGTCTATTACCATTACACCGGCAGTAGAAGAAAATTATGCTGAAACTGTGTACAAGGAAAAAACAGCGAATTACCTGGTAGGATTAGGCTTCAATGAAATGATGACCAACTCCATTACCAATGCTGCATATTATTCTGAAGAAGAAAAAGCAACGATGGTAAAAATGCTGAATAGCCTGAGTGCAGAATTAAATATTCTTCGCAATTCACTTTTTGAAACTGCGCTGGAAGTAGTGGCACATAACCTCAACCATAAAAATAATTCGCTCCGCCTGTTTGAATTTGGCAAAGCATACAGCAGTTCCGAACCGGGTACTTACAACGAGGCAGAAAAACTGTGTATTGTTATTTCCGGCAACAGCACAGAAGACAGCTGGAAAGGGAAAAGCACCGCTACCGATTTCTATGCTTTGAAAGGATCCGTGGTGGCTGTTTTTAAATTATTAGGTATACAGGGGTATACTGTAGAAACATTGGCCGTTCCCAAACTGGATAACCATATTGTCTTCAAATTAAAAGGAGAAATCATTGCTGGTGCGGGTGAGGTAAGTAAAAAAATGCTGGATAAGTTCGGCATCAAACAACCGGTGTTTTTTGCCGGGCTCAACTGGGAGTTATTGTCAGAAATCGCCACCTTACAATCTCCAAAGATTAAAGCCATTTCTAAATTCCCTGCTGTGCAGCGGGATTTGGCATTGATTGTGCCAAAGCAACTCCAATACGACGAAGTTGAAAAAACTGTGCAGAAGATAAAGCCCGCCACGCTACAGGAAATAAGATTATTCGATATTTTCGAAAGCGAGAAGCTGGGAGCAGATAAAAAATCAATGGCTATCAACTTTACTTTTTCCGACGAAGAGAAAACTTTGACCGATAAAGAAATTGACGACTGGATGAATAAAATAATGACTTCGCTGGAAAAAGACCTTCAGGCCGAAATAAGAAAATGAGTACAACCGAAGAGCATATAAAAAGAATACAGGATAAGGTTCAGCTATTGCTGAAACAGTATGCTGTGGCTCAAAAAGAAAATAGCCGGCTGAAAGAAGAATTGGAAGCCGCACAAGAAAAACTATCGGCACAACAGAAAAATGCAGATGAGCTGAAGCAACAGGTAAGTGTGCTAAAAATGAATGCCGGGGAAATGACGGAAATAGATAAGAAGGAATTTGAGAAACGCATCAATCATTATGTAAAAGAGATTGATAAGTGTATTGCGATGTTGAGTGAGTAAACTGGTTGCTGGTCTTTGGTTGCTGGTTCTTTAAATCAAAGCGGCCTTAGTTTATTAAAAATGCCTGACCCTGAGGACAAACTTCTTTAACCTATTGAACCTTTGAAACTTTTTAAACCCTCTTCACCAGGTGCATTTTCATCTCATCTTCTCCCTGCGAAAGTTCTAAAGTATAACGGCCATAAGGCAGATCATTAAGGCCTGTCCAGTTAAGCTCTTCGCTGTCCAGCGCAATATCTTTTTCAATAGTGCGGCAAATGCTTCCATTATCATCCCTTAAAATACCACGGAGACAATTACCTTTAGGTCCTGAAAGCTCAAGACGAAAGCCATCAATAAAGACTGGTGACTTGATTTTAGCAAACATGATTACATGCAGTTAGGTGGTTAAATTAAATTGCTACTAATTAGGTAAGAATTAAGGTGATTTTACAGGAAAAGACTTTCGTTGGGTGGTCGGGGTATCTAATGTAATACTTAGAATTTGAAAATTCAAACAAAATGAGTGAATTAATTCCTATTTCGGCCGTTATTGCCGACAGAACCTACCGGATCAAGATTGAAACCAAGGATGAAATGGTTGTCCGGAACACATTAAAAATAATCAATGACAAGATCATTGAGTTTAAAACCATGTTTGCAGGTAAAGACATGCAGGACTATATAGCCATGGTGCTTATCTGGTATGCCACTGAGCAAACCGCCACCGGCCAATCCGATATTGACAATGAGAATATTGTAAGTCGCCTGGCTTCGATTGAAAAGCTGCTGGACGGACAGGTGCAATAGACAATTGGCAATAACCAAGCCCTGGCAAAAAATTACTTCTCAGTATACAAAAAATAAGAAAAGGCGTGATAGCATTTTATACCATCACGCCCCATAATTAATTATTAAACCAATAAACTGATTAAACCTTTAAAACGCTTTCTTCGCCTCTATCGCCTCTCCCACTTTTTGATCCAGCTCTGCGCCACTCAGGTTCTTCGCAATTATCTTTCCTTCAGGATCCAACAGCAGGTTCTGCGGAATAGCTTTAATGCCGTACTGCTTCGCCACTTCATTGTCCCAGAATTTTAAATCACTTACCTGTGTCCAGTCAAGCTTATCATCATGTATTGCTTTCAGCCATTTTTCTTGCTGGCCGGGCCTGTCCAGGGATACGCCGATGATATGAAAGTTCTTGTCCTTGTACTTATTGAAAATTTTTACCACGTTCGGGTTTTCTGCACGGCAGGGGCCGCACCAGCTAGCCCAGAAATCAACCAGCACATATTTGCCTTTAAAAGAAGACAGTTTTACAGGATTGCCCAATGTATCGTTCTGTGTAAAGTCCATTGCCAGTTTACCAATGCCAGTTTTTTTGGCTATCTCAATATTCTCTTTAAAATCAGCTGCTGATGGATAATTTTTATTGGCGTCAGATAAAGAATTGAATAAGGGATCAATTACATCAGCATTAATATCCCATCCTGCATACTGTTGCAGTGCATATAAAGCCAATGGTGATGAAGGATTCTTTTTTACATACTCACCATATACTTTTTCACTCTTCTCTTTATCAATCGCATCTATTTCTTCTTCTACTTTCGATTGGTTTTCCCTGTCCTTCACCTTTCCGTATTCTGTGTATTTGGCAATCAGGGGTTTCATTCTTTCTTCAAAAGGTTTGCCTTGTTCGTTCAGTTTTACAAACTCAGTATGAACGGCAGATCCCTTTACCTCTACATTGCTGAAGGAATCTACAGAAGTTACTTTTATTTTTCCTGGTTGCAGAAATACAGATACCATATCTCGGCCGGGTACTGTTTTTATTAATTTCCCCTCAGCATCTGCAGCATATTTTACTCTAAGGCGACCCTGCACCGGCTCACCAATCATTCCTGTAAATGCATACTTACCGTCTTTAGTTTGTACGCTATCGGTCTTCCACTCACCTTCGGTACGGTATTGCAGGTACACCCAATCTGCTTTGTAGGCCAGTTTATTTGCTTTGCCTTCCAATGTAAATTCTTTGTTTTTGTCCTGTGAAGTAGCCAATAAAGGCAACAGGGCAATAGCCAACATAATTCTTTTCATGTATCAGAAATTTTAGAGTCCGAAATTAGTCGAATTCAATTACTCTCAGGCCCTTTCGTTTTTTTATAACGTTCCTTTTATATAAGCGGTTGACTTACTTCAGCAAATACATTTCAACACAGAGGTACAGAGAAACTCGGAGAAAATCTCTGCGATACTCCCTAACTCATCAACTCTGTGTTGATTGTATTTGCTCATCTCTGTCCCTGTATCTTGCCTCCACCCCTTTTAATTTCCTCCGGCTCACCGGGATTAGCCGCTGTTTTGTATCTTCGTCCGACGTCCCGGTGCAAGCCGGGTCATTTTTATATGAAATTATTATTAACACACGTAATCGTGGTATTAAACAAAACCATCCATGGATCCGAATATAATTTACATCATCGTAGGTGCTGTAGCACTTATCATTGGCCTTATAGCGGGTAAATTCATTTTTGCCAAAAACACAGGAAGAAAAGTAGAAGAAGCAGAATTAAGAGCTGAAACCATTCTAAAAGAAGCAGAATTAAGAGCTGAAACCGTTCGCAAAGAAAAAGAACTGGAAGCAAAAGAACGTTTTGTACAGCTGAAATCAGCACATGAAAAAGACGTAAACGAACGTAACCGCAAAATTGTGGAAGCTGAAAACCGTGCCCGACAGAAAGAGCAATCTATCAATCAGAAAGAACAAAATCTTGATAAACAGGCCAAGGATAACGACGTTATAAAAGACAACCTGAACCGCCAGATAGAACTGGTAAATATCAAAAGAACAGAGCTGGAAAAACACCAGGAAGAGCATATCCGCCGCCTGGAAAAAATCTCCAACCTTTCTGCAGAAGAGGCAAAAGCACAATTGATAGAAGGGCTGAAAAGCGAAGCCCATACACAAGCCCTCGGCATACAGCAGGAAATAATTGATGATGCCAAACAGAAGGCTAATAAAGAAGCCCGCAAAATTGTAATTCAGACTATACAAAGAACAGCAGCCGAGCAAGCCATTGAAAACTCAATAACTGTTTTCAATCTTGAAAGCGATGAAATAAAAGGCCAGATTATTGGTCGTGAAGGCCGTAATATCCGTGCTATAGAAGCCGCTACAGGCGTGGATTTGATAGTAGATGATACTCCTGAAGCTATTCTCCTTTCTTCCTTTGATCCATTGCGTCGTGAGATTGCCCGTTTAAGCCTGCAACGCCTCGTAACAGATGGTCGTATTCACCCTGCCCGTATTGAAGAAGTGGTAGAAAAAACAAAGAAGCAGATTGAAGAGCAGGTAATGGAAATTGGCGAACGAACAGTTATAGAGCTTGGCGTACTTGGCCTGCATAAAGAACTGGTAAGAATGGTGGGCCGTATGCGTTTCCGTTCTTCTTACGGTCAGAATTTGTTGATGCATAGCAGGGAAACCGCTAATCTCTGTGCTACAATGGCCGCAGAGCTGGGTATGAACCAAAACATGGTAAAACTGGCGAAAAGAGCTGGCCTGTTGCATGATATAGGAAAAGTGCCTGACGAAGAAAGTGAATTGAGCCATGCTTTGCTGGGTGCAAAACTGGCAGAGAAATATGGTGAGAATGCTGCAGTGGTAAACGCCATTGGTGCCCACCACGATGAGATGGAAATGCAATATGTAATCTCTCCTATTATACAAGCTTGCGATGCCATCAGCGGTGCAAGACCGGGTGCAAGAAGGGAGATTATGCAGCAATACATCCAGCGTATTAAAGACCTGGAAAACCTTGCAATGGCTTATACAGGTGTTGAAAAAGCTTATGCTATACAGGCAGGTCGTGAGTTGAGGGTAATTGTGGAAGCTGATAAAGTAACCGACCAGGATTCAGAAAGATTATCATTTGAAATAGCCCAGAAAATACAGACCGAAATGACCTTCCCCGGACAGATAAAAGTGACGGTGATAAGGGAAAAGAGGGCTGTGAATGTGGCCCGATAAAAGAAGTTAAAGAAACAATTGCAAGGCTCAAGGTACAGGAACCTCTATTCCAGGAGATACTTCTTGCCCGTTGAGCCTTGATTTTTTGGATGTTACGCCCTTGTCCCTTGTTTTTCCTGTGCCTTGTACCTTATGCCTTAAAATAGATGTATTCAAATTTGGTGAATCCCCTTTGCACCGCTACCTTTGCCCTCCTTAAAAATAAGCATTATGAACGCTGTAGCATACGTACACGAGCAGTTGACAGGTAAGAAAGAATTCCCGAAATTTAAAGCGGGTGATAACGTAACTGTTAACTATAAAATCATTGAAGGTGCCAAAGAAAGAATTCAGTCTTTCAAAGGCGATGTAATCAAGAAGCAAGGAACTGGTGCCACAGCTTGTTTTACAGTACGTAAGATTTCTGACGGAATTGGTGTAGAAAGGATTTTCCCTTTTTACTCTCCAAACGTTGAGTCTGTTGTATTGAACAAAGCAGGTAACGTTCGTCGTGCCAAATTGTTCTATCAGCGTAAGCGTAGTGGTAAAAGTGCAAGAATCCGTGAAAAACGCCAGGCTGTTGCAGAAACTGCAAAGTAATTCCCTTTTTATAAATAATTATAAAGCCCTAACTACTAAGCATGGCGAAGTACGTAGGGCTTTTGCTTTGTTAACCGGTTATTAACGGCAACAATTAATTTAATTGTCGCTTTATTTTTAAGTAGTTACTATCTTTACACTCTTAACTCTCAAGACTATGACACATCCTGTTTTATTGGGTATGCTGGGTACTAATGAAATCATCATTATCCTTATTATCGTTCTGCTTTTATTTGGCGGTAAAAAAATACCTGAGTTGATGCGTGGATTGGGTAAAGGTGTTCGTGAATTTAACGACGCTAAAACCAACGTGAAAAAAGAAATTGAAGAAAGTGCAAACGACGTAAAGAACGCACCTAACAATTAATTTTTCCCGCTTCTATTTTAATTAACCCAAAAAGGCAACCGCTTTTGTTTGAGTTCTCTTCTATTGAGCAATATCATGCCCAATTGCTGGAAGGAAATGTAACCTGCCTACAGGCAGTGGAGCATTATCTTCAACAAATTCATGCAACAAAACATCTCAATGCTTTTATTGAAGTATATGCAGATGAAGCAATAGCTAAAGCAAAGCAGGCTGATGAAGATCGCAAAGCCGGAAGGCCCATGCAAAAACTGCATGGAGTTGTTGTGGGGTTAAAAGATGTAATCTGCTATAAGAATCATAAGGTTTCTGCATCCTCTGCAATTTTAAAAAATTTCGTTTCTGTTTATTCAGCCACAGCTGTAGAAAAATTATTGGCAGCAGGTGCAATCATCATTGGCAATCTTAATTGCGATGAATTTGCCATGGGGTCCTCCAATGAAAACTCTGCTTACGGCAAAGTATTAAATGCCTTGGATGAAACAAGAGTACCGGGTGGCTCATCGGGCGGATCTGCAGTAGCAGTACAAGCTGGCCTGTGTATGGTTTCATTAGGAAGTGATACAGGAGGGTCTGTTCGCCAACCTGCGGATTTTTGTGGTATCATTGGCCTTAAACCTACTTATGGCAGAATCTCCCGCTATGGTCTTATAGCCTATGCTTCTTCATTCGACCAGATAGGAATATTTTCTGCCACTGTTGCCGATGCTGCACTAACATTGGAAGTTATTGCCGGTGCAGATGATTTTGATAGTACTGTTTCTCCAAAAGAAGTTCCTCCTTATACAAAAGAGCTTTCAGCCAATAAAAAATTCCGTTATGCTTATTTCGATGAAGCATTGGATCATCCCGGTCTTGATGTTGAAATAGGAGCTGCGATAAAAAACAAAATAGCAGAACTTAAAAAAGAGGGACATACCGTAAGTGCTGTAAAGTTTGAACTGCTTGACTATATTGTTCCGGCTTATTATGTACTTACTACCGCCGAAGCCTCTTCCAACCTTTCAAGGTTTGATGGGGTGAAATACGGACACCGGACTACAGCTCCCGGAGTTGAATTAACAGACTTTTATAAGCAAAGCCGATCGGCTGGTTTTGGTAAAGAAGTGAAGCGCAGGATAATGCTTGGCACTTTTGTACTTAGTGCAGGTTATTATGATGCCTACTTTACCCGTGCCCAAAAAGTAAGACAACTGCTCAACGACAAAATACAACTGATTTTCAAGGACTTTGACTTTATTTTACTCCCCACTTCCCCCGTTACTGCTTTCAAAGCTGGTGAAAAAATGGACGATCCCATCGCTATGTATCTCGCTGATATTTACACCGTAATGGCCAATTTAGTGGGTATTCCTGCTATTTCTGTACCGCTCTTTAAGCATAGCAACGGTATGCCATTTGGCCTGCAGGTTATGGCAAACCGGTTTGATGAAGTATCTTTGCTGCAAGCCTCCGGCCAGCTGGTAGCCCATTAAACTCTATGATTCTTCAACCTTCATTTTTGTTGGAATCATAGTATGTAGCAACAAAAACCCAAAAGAAGGATTTGCAAAAACTTAAGTATATATTATTTCTTTTCTCTTTCACTTTACTGCTAAGCGGCGTAACCCTGGCAGGTATAGACCCACAGCAGGATCTTCCCAGAACCGATACACTTATTAAATCGGTGAATGATACATCTGTAATAAATGTAAAAGATACCACCCTTATTAGTCCGGTACCGGTTAATGATCCGAAGAAGGATTTTATTAACCTGTTTGGTACAGCCATGGGTGATGGCGAGAACAAGGCCAAACTAAACCCGATGGCCGTTTCTTTTGTAGAAAGTTATATAGCCAAGAACAAAAAGGGAATGCTGAAAATGAAGGATTGGTGTACGCCACATTTCAACCTGATGGATGCTATTCTTACACAGCATGGCGTACCCAAAGAAATGAAATACCTCGCTGTTATCGAATCGGGTTTGCGGTACAATGCTATTTCTTTTTCCGGGGCGGTAGGCCCCTGGGCTTTTATGCCGGCTGCAGCACAGGAGTACGGACTAAGAATGGGCAGGACTTTTGACGATCGGCTTGATTATTATAAAAGCACTCATGCCGCAGCAAGTTTACTTACAGATCTGTATGCAAAGTATGGCGATTGGTTATTGGTAGTTGCTGCTTATAACTGCGGGCCGGGTGGTGTAGATAAAGCCATTCGCAAAGGTGGTGGAACAAAAGATTTCTGGGCATTGCAATATTATCTTCCTGTAGAATCGATGAACCATGTAAAGAAATTTATTGCTACGCATTACATTTTTGAAGGAGAGGGTGGAATAACTACCATTACCAAAAAAGAGATGAAAGACCTGTTGACGAATAACAACACGGATTTACTGTACACTGAATTAAGCAATTCTTCTACTTATAAAATTACCGGCCGGTTCAACTCTGCTGTTATTATTAAGTACCTGGATATGGACATCACAACTTTCCTTCGTTATAATCCACGCTTTGATAATGAGATTTCTTTAAATGGTACTTACGAACTTCGTTTACCCACACAGAAGATGAATATTTTTGTAGCAAAGAGATACCAGATACTGGATGAGAGTGTGCAACTCATATTAAAATCTACCAGCACTACAGCAACAAAGAGTACACAGTAAAGCAACAACACAGAGATACAGAGAATTTGAGAAGCACGGAGAAAATCTCTCTGAACTCTTCACCTCATAAACTCAGTGTTGGATATATAATTAATTTTCTTCCAGTACTTTTTTTATAGCGGCTGCTTTCAATAAACATTCTTCCCATTCTTGCTCCGGATCGCTGTAGAAAGTAATGGCCGAGCCTGCCTGAAAAGAAAGATAACCCGCATCTGCATTGTACATAATGCTCCGGATAACGACATTAAAATCAAAATCTCCATCGGGAGTTATATATCCCACGGCACCGGAAAAAATGCCCCGCTTCGTTTGTTCGTATTGTTCTATCAATTCCATTACTCTGCGTTTCGGCGCCCCCGTCATCGATCCCATCGGGAACGTGGCTTTCATTATATGTTGGAATGAGACATTTTTCTCCAACTCACCACTGACAGTTGAAATCATCTGGTGCACCTGCGGAAAAGAATAAATGCCGTACAATTCATCTACCTGCACCGATCCTTCTTTACAAACTTTTGCTAAATCATTTCTTACCAAATCCACCACCATCACATTCTCTGAGCGGTCTTTGGCACTATGTTGTAAATCATTCTTACTGGCTTCATCTTTTTGTTTGTCACCTTCTATTCTTTTAGCAGTTCCTTTTATTGGCTGTGACAATATATTGTTGCCCTGCTTCTTTAAGAATCTTTCGGGGCTTGCGCAAATCAACCATTGATTATCCATTTTGTATAATGCAGAAAATGGATTGGGAGAAACTGTACTCAGTCTTTTATAAACAGCTATGGGATCGATAGTCACATCATCATCATAAAATTCCTGGCAAAAATTTATCTCGTAACAATCACCACGGAGAATATGCTGCCTCAATTTTTGAACTGTGGTAATGTATTCGTCTTTTGCAATCTTGTTCTTAATTACCGGGGAAATTTTTGTGGAATGAACTGACAAGCCGGCCTGAATAATTTCCTTGAATATTGCATCAGCATTATTGGCTTCAATAATAATTTCTTCAGTAGTAATTCGAATTACAATTTCAGGCTCAAAGAAAAACAGATCGGGAAACTGAATTCCTGATTCTTTAGCAGAACGAAGTGGTTCTATCTCGTTTTTCAAATCATACCCCAGATGCCCGAATAACCAGCAACCTTGTTCATCAATAAATGTTTGCAATTGCTGCAGGGCCGTACCGGCCTCTGCTTTAATATATCTTTTTACCCCGGCAGCCAGCAGGCATTCCATACTGTGCGGTTCTACCTGGTATTGGTGATTATCCAAAAAAGAAAAAGTGTTGAACCGTTGTACCCAGTTCAACACTTTTTCTTTGGTTTCTTTAAAATCAGCAATGGCATACCTGCCATTTGTTGCGGAGTTGTTTGTCAAAATATTTTATCAACTCAGTTAAGAGATTGTCGCATTAATAGTCATCATCATCATCATCAAAGTCGTCCTTATCATTGAACATATCTTTGAATTCATCATCTACTTTAAAATCTTCATCATCATCTGCAGGTTTTTTACCGGCACCTCCACCTGTAGCTTTCTTACCTTTTGATTTTGGTACATCAAACTCCTCGAAGTCAGGATCCCAATCGTCACCCTCTTCAGGTTTTTCCCAATCATCTGGTTCATCAGCAGCATCGTCATCATCATCGTCGTCTTCGTCTTTTGCTTTTTTGGTTGCTGCCTTGCCACCTTTTTTAGGAGCAGGAGTTTCTTCTTCATCTAAATCATCGTCGTCGTCATCGTCTTCTTTTTTAGAAGGCTTGGGGGCTGCTTTTTTTGCTGCTTCTATTACTGAATCAGCACCGGCAATGCCAGTTACATTTTTTTCTTTTACAGTTGTCAACACCATACTCTGAAAGGATTTTATTATTGTAAAATTTCAGCGAAGTTTTTAATCCGCCAAATTTTAACCCTCTTTTTTTTGACTAATAAATATTTCTTTTAATACACCTTCACTATCTGGTCACGGCCCGGCCCGTTCGATATGTAATGAACGTCAACGCCAAGGTATTCATTTATAAAACTAACATATGTTTTCATGGTATCAGGCAATTCTGCAAACGATTTTGTTGCACTGGTATCCGTATTCCATCCCGGGAATGACTTAAAAACAGGTACAGGCTTCTGCTTTTCCATCTGGAAAGGTATTTCCTGGCCTATTTTGCCGTTAATATTATAATCCGTACACACCTGCAGTTCTTTAAAGGCATCCAGCACATCGGCCTTAGTCATTACTATCTTGGTTACCCCATTTATCATACAGGCAAAACGTAATGCCACCAGGTCTATCCAGCCACAGCGGCGGGGACGACCGGTAGTAGCACCAAATTCGCTTCCGATTTTTCTTAATTCCTCTCCAACCTCATTATCCAGCTCTGTCGGGAAAGGACCACCGCCCACTCGGGTACAATAAGCTTTGGTTACTCCATATACATCCCTGATTAATTGAGGTGCTACGCCTAATCCATTACAAACACCAGCTGAAATGGTATTGGAAGAGGTAACAAACGGAAATGTTCCAAAATCAATATCCAGCATGCTTCCCTGTGCACCTTCGGCCAGCACTCTTTTGCCATCTTTAATGTGCTTATTAATAAAGTATTCGCCGTTTACAATATTCAATTCTTTTAAAAATTCCAATGCTTCAAAAAACTCTTCTTCCCAGGCGGTAATATCTTCCTGGAAATTATAGTTATCCAATAATTTTTGATGTTTTAAACGTAGCTTGATATATGCACTTGTAAAATTTTTATCCAGCAAATCACCAACACGTAAACCATTTCTTCCGGTTTTGTCCATATATGTTGGGCCAATTCCTTTCAGGGTAGAACCAATTTTTTCTTTTCCTTTCGCCGATTCTGCCGCCTTATCCAATGCCCTGTGTGTAGGGAGAATAAGATGCGTACGTTCTGAAATAAAAAGATTCTTTTTTAAGTCGATACCAAAAGAAGCTACAATATCACATTCCTTTTTCAACGTCACCGGGTCAAGCACTACTCCATTACCAATGAGGTTTATAATACCCGGATGAAACACACCCGATGGTATCTGGTGAAGTACTACTTTTTTATCGTTTACATACAACGTATGTCCTGCATTTGGCCCACCCTGGAAACGGGCTACCAAATCATAATTCTTAGCAAAAAAGTCAACAATCTTTCCTTTTCCTTCGTCGCCCCACTGGAGGCCGAGTAATACATCTACCATAATTTATTTTTGGGTTTCCGCTCTATGCCGGAAATAATTAAATACAATTTTTTGACAAGCTGCAGTACTGCTATCATCGTTCCTTGCGCCTGCCCCCACAGAATTGTGCGGGGTCGCACTCTTCAACAGCAGTAACACAGATGAGCATTATGTAATACTCAGATTTTATTCTGTAATACAGTTCATCATTATCTTTTTGTTGAACCCCTTCAGGGTTCCGATACATTGGCGATTTCATTTCCCCCGATTGCATCGGGGGCTAGTCAAATTTTACCCCTTCGGGGTAATGCCTTTATACTTTTAGCCTTTCCCTTTTTTATAAGAACTATCAGGTCTAAGTCTCTCCGCAAATCGGCGGAGGACATGGGCAAATGCGTGCAAAAATAAGGCTTCACAAAAAAGCCACCGAATTAAATCCGGTGGCTGCTGATATTTTTTATGCACTAAAAAAACTCTTTATCAACGTATAAGTGTCACTGTTCCTTTTTTCGTTATTGTTTTATTGTCTTTGGTTATGCCTTCTACCATCCAAACGTAAGTTCCGGTGGGCTGTTCCAGTCCATTTATAGTTCCGTCCCAGCCATCATGCAGGCGGGTGGAAGTAAAGATCAGGTTTCCCCAGCGGTTAAATACTTTGAAGTAAGTAATTGATTTCAAACCAACGGGAATAGGAATGAATTTATCATTTCGTCCATCATGGTTAGGCGTGAACCCTGTCGGTACATATATATCCGGCCCTTTATATACCCTTATTCTTACATATCCTTCCCCTTTGCAGCCTGCAGCAGTTTCGGCAGTAACCTGGTACACCTGGTCTTGCCAGGTATTCCCAACTGGTATCTGTTGCCCTATATCGCCAACTGTTACCTGGGGATTATATATTCCTGCATTGCTCAACCTTGTAGCTGGCGTCCAGGTAAAAATATTGGCATTGGGCACAGCTGCTACTGCCCGTATTTCAAATTGATCGCCGGGGTAAGCAATGGTATCATACGGGAAAGTAGTAACCTTTACAGGCGGTGTTACATCTAAAACTATATCATCAGTTGTCAGTGACTCACAGCCATTGGCATCAATAATTTTTGACAGGGTATAAGTAATAGTTTTTGCCGGAGTAGAAACGGGATTGCGACCCGTAGCACTACTCAGATATGTAGAAGGTGTCCAGGTATATTGCACTCCACCATTTCCCTGCAATGTGTACGTTTGTCCATAGCAGATAAAAGCATTCTGCCCTGCATCAGGAATGGGTGCAGGATTCACATTTACTGTTACAATATCAGTTGCTGTGCATTGGCCCAGCGTAGCTATCACTGTATAGGGCGTAGTTACAGTTGGGCTGGCAACCGGATTTGGAATATCTGTTCTGCTAAGCCCTGTAGCTGGTGTCCATGAATATTGAATAGCATTTGAAACAAGTTCCAGCTGTACCGATTTGCTTTCGCAGATAATCTCATCTCTTTGCGGCGTAAATACAAGATCGTTTGTAAGACCAACCGTTTTGCCAAAAGAGAAAGTACAACCAAGGTTATCTTTTACTGTAATAGTGTAAGTACCGGGAATTACATTAAAAACATTCGACGCCTGGAAGGTAGTTCCATCAATTGAATATTGATAGTTTGTATTACCACCGCTTGCCGTTACAGTTATTGTTCCGTCATTACCACCATTACAACTTGCATTGGTAGTAACAGCAGTTGCAGTCATTGCCGGAGGTTGTGTAAGGGTACCTGATCTTGTAGTGGTGCAATTGTTATTGTCTTTTATTGTAACTGTATAAGGACCTGCGGGTGCTTGTAGAATATTAGAAGATTGCCAGGTTATTCCATCCAATGAATATTGATATGGTGCAGTACCTCCGGATGCTGTAACAGTAATAGTTCCGTTGTTTTGTCCATTACATATTACAGGAATAGTTACATCTGTAGCAGTAAGTGGTGGTGGCTGATTTATAACAGCCATCTGTGATCCCTGGCAGCCATTTGCCTCACGATAATAAACCGTATAACTATTTGCCTGCAGGTTGTTGAACACATTACTTGTTTGCCATGTTGTGCCATTCAATGAATATTCAAATGGTGCTGTACCAATGGCAGGTTGCGTTACTGTAATAGTACCTGTAAATGATGCATAGCATTTTGCATCTGTAGATGTAACTATAGTTGTAAGTGGCGGCCCTGCTGCAATATCTATATCAATAGGATCTGTTTGGCACCCAGTTCCATCGTAGGCAATAACAGTATGTCTTCCTGCACTTACATTAAAAAAGGTATATGGAGCTGCTCCCGCTACTGCAGGTGCACCATCGAGTGAAAAGGTAAAAGGAGCCGTACCTGTCGGATTGATACTAATAGAGCCATTATTTACACCGGTACAAGTGGTTGGAGAACCGGAGGCAATGGCACTCATTGGCGTTTTACTAATTGTAACAGTATCCTCGATTATGATAGGTATGGCTGGATTAATACAGGAAGAATAAACAGTTTTAACCACATACTGTTGCGAGTTAGAAGCTATACAAACATTTCCAAAACCAATATCTATTAAACCCGGAGTTGGAGTAGCTGTTGCAGCAGTAGCAATAGGTGTTATCCCATTCAAAAGATATAATTCCGATTTCACAAATCTTGAAGTACCGCCAGAAGGAACAAAACGATATCCTTCATTCCTGGCTGTCCATGAAGTTGCATTTTTATTTATGGCTGCTACCGCTTTTGTTCTTGTCCAATTCTGTATTCCCAAAATAGCTAATCCCGTGCTGGCATCCTGGCATGTTTTATCTTCAAAAAAAACTTCAATAACAGAAGTTGCTTCATTAATAACAATTTGAAAAGTTGTTGGTGTTCTTGTGCCACAGGCATTGTTACCATATACACCTACTTTATACCAACTGGCTACAAATCTTCTGAATGGTGCTGTACCTTCAAATCTCCATTCAATTTTTCTTTCTGGTGGGCTTGAGGATGGTTGCGGATCCAAATCTGAATAATTACCCATAACTGCAGCTTGTGGATAATAGATAATGTTTTGATTGCAGATAGCACCTCCGCTAAATGGAATGGTTGGTATTACTCTATAGGCACCGTCACAATTGGCATTAGCTACGTCAAAAGTCAATAATCCATTTGATCCTACTACTACCTGGGTATAAACCGATCCGTAAAAACAAATGGGAAAAGGCAAGGTTATTGCCTGGCTATATTTATCATCCGCATAGAGTGCTGTTAATTCATTTCCAAAACCTGTAGTATAAGCATAAGGTGTGTAAGGGATACTTACGACCTGGTAATCGTCATCTGATTTTAAATGTGGTACCTGGAAATTGAGGTTAGTACATGATTGTGAGCAAGGGAGATTGATAACAGTTTTGTTTATACCTGTAAAATTTCCTTGCGCCCATAATCTGCCAGGTGCAAAAAACAAAAGTCCAATAAAAGCAGTTAGTTTCAGCAGTTTCAAGCTCATAAAAACAAAGTGATTACCCGAAAAGAAATAGGCAGCAATCAATTTGACAAGATAATTAAAAAAATGGCCCTGCAACCGATATGTGGATTATTCCCTGATTTATCAACTCTCTGATAAAGATCAGGGTATTGGTCAAACAAAAAAACTACGACGGAATATCTTCCATATCATAACGTTCAACAGATTCTATACCCGACATGCTTAAGAGACTGGATACCAGGTTGTCCAGCTCTTCTTTATCATGCACATACAACTTGATATTTCCTTCGAACAAACCTTCCTTCGCTTCGATGGTAAGGGCAGCAATATTTATTTTTAATTCGCCGGATATAAGTGTGGTGATCTTATTTACAACGCCCACATCATCCATTCCAACTATTTTGACACCTGTAAGGAATGAAATTTCTTTGTTCTTCGCCCATTTGGTTTTTACAACACGGTGTCCGTAGTTGGCTAATAATTTAGCAGCATTGGGGCAGTTGGTTCTGTGAATGGTTAATCCTTTTCCGGTAGTTACAAATCCGAATACATCATCGCCGGGAATAGGTTTGCAACAATTGGCCAGGTTATAAACAATCTTATCGCTGCTTTCACCAAAAATTACCAGCTCTGCATCTTTTCTCGGGCCGGTTATATTGTTGGGATTATATTCTGGTTTATCCGAAACAAGTTTTAATGGCTTCGGTGCCTCAATTTTATCGCCGAGTATTTTAAAGTCTTTGAGGTCTTTTAAATCAATATTTTTTACGGCAATCTGGTAAAAAAGATCAAGATTAGAATTGAGCTTATACCATTGCACCAGCTCATCAATATTGTGTTGTGAAAAAGATACACCGGCACCTTCCAGTTTTCTTTGGAGTGTATATTTTCCTTCATCACCAATTTTTCGTTTGTCTTCCCGAAGGGCATCTCTTATTCTTCCTTTTGCTTTGGATGTAACCACAAAACCCAGCCAGTCTTCCGATGCTTTTTGTTTGCTGCTGGTAATTATTTCTACCTGGTCGCCACTTAAAAGCTTATGGCTGATAGGAACTAATTTATGATTGACTTTTGCACCAATGGTTTTTACACCAATAGCACTGTGAATGCTGAAAGCAAAATCCAATGCTGTAGAACCAACGGGCAACATTTTTACATCGCCTTTCGGTGTGTACACATATATTTCTTCGGCAAGAAAACTTGTTTTGAAATCCTGTAAGAAGTCGATACTATCTGTTTCCTGGTTGCTGATAACTTCCCGTATCTGCTGAAACCATTTATCGAAGCGACTTTCATCGGTTGTACCTTCTTTGTATTTCCAATGGGCTGCTAATCCTTTCTCTGCAATTTCATTCATCCGTTTGGTGCGTATCTGCACTTCCACCCATTTACCAGATGGGCCCATTACCGTCGTGTGCAATGCTTCATAACCATTCGATTTTGGATTGCTCAGCCAATCTCTTAATCTTTCGGGGGATGGATTGTATTCGTCTGTAATCATCGAATATACTTTCCAGCAATCTTCTTTTTCTCTTTCTGCCGGAGAATCGAGTATGGCACGGATAGCAAAAAGATCATACACTTCTTCAAACTCCACTCCCTTCTTTTTCATTTTATTCCAGATGGAGTGAATGCTTTTGGGGCGGCCATATATTTCTGCATTCAGATGAGCTTTATCAAGTTTGTCTTTTATCGGCTTGATAAACTCATTGATAAATTTTGTTCTGTCTTTTTTTGTTTCGGCTAATTTCCGGGCAATGTCTTTATATACATCCGGTTCCATGTACTTCATGGCCAGGTCTTCCATTTCTGTTTTGATATTATACAAACCCATGCGGTGTGCCAATGGTGCATAGACATATACCGTTTCGGAAGAAATTTTTAATTGCTTCTCCCGCTTCATACTATCCAGTGTACGCATATTGTGCAGGCGGTCGGCGAGTTTTATTAATATCACTCTCGGATCATCCGTAAGCGTCAATAATATTTTTTTAAAATTCTCTGCCTGTTGCGATGCGTTTACATCTATAACGTTGGAAATTTTTGTAAGGCCATCTACAATGCGGGAAATTTCGCTGCCAAATTCCCGTTCCAAATCTTCCAGTGTAATGTCGGTGTCTTCTACCGTATCGTGCAGGAGGGCGCAGATGGTAGAACGAACCCCAAGGCCTATTTCTTCCACGCATATTTTGGCTACAGCAATAGGATGCAGGATATAAGGCTCTCCGCTTTTGCGCCGCATAGTTTTATGGGCGTCGGCAGCCATTTCGAAGGCGGTACGGATAAGTGCTTTATCGCCCGGCTTCAATTTAGCCTTCAGCATCTTTTGCAGCGAGCGGTATTCCCTTAAAAGGAGCTTTTTTTCCTCTTCCTCGTTTAGATTGTATTTATGCGTAAGCTCTACAGTTTCCATGAATAGCGAATTTACTGAATTAAGGGCTGAAATCCAGAGGTGAGGGTTAAATACAGGAACGCAGATGAAGCAGATTGAGCAGATTAGGGCAGATTTTTTTGCTTATCTGAAATAGTGGCCAAAGAATAGAGGGTTGGTGGTCAAAGAAATCTGTAACTCTCCAAAATCTTCTTTTTCAAAGCCCTTTCCCGAACAATAAAATCCCTACATTTGCAGCCCGAATTGCGGGTGTGGCGAAATTGGTAGACGTACCAGACTTAGGATCTGGCGCCGCGAGGCATGGGGGTTCGAGTCCCTCCACCCGCACAAAAAAATGAAAGGTTCAGGAAGTTCAAAAGGTTTAAAAGGTTGGCAGATAAAACCTTTTGAGCTTTTTCAACCTCTGGAACCTTTTAAACTTATTAAACGTTCATCATGGCTACAATTACCAAAGAAAACATCGGTCTGCTGCATGAAAAGCTGACAGTGAAACTGGAAAAGACTGATTACCTCCCTTCTTTTGAAAAGGCATTAAAAGAATACAGCAAAAAAGCAAATATCCCTGGCTTCAGAAAAGGTATGGTGCCTGCTGGTTTGATTAAAAAAATGTACGGTACTTCTTTATTTACTGATGAAATATTGAAAACAGTTGATAAACAACTGATCGACTACCTGCAAAATGATAAGGTTGACATTTTTGCACAACCGCTTCCATTAGAAACAGACTTTTCTAAACTGGATGTAAACAATCCTACTGATTATACATTCGATTTCGAAATAGGAATGAAGCCTGAATTTAACCTGGCTGATTTAGCGAAAGCAAAAACTACCCGTTACGTTGTTACTGTTACTGATGAAATGGTGAACAATGAAATTGAGCGTTTGCAGAACCGCTACGGCAATATGAAAGATGAAGAAGTTGTAGCCAGCGAAGACAATGTGCTGAATGTAATTTTCACTGAAGTTGATGCTGCCGGTAACGAAGCAGAAGGCGGCATTAAAAAAGATAATTCTGTACTGGTAAAATATTTTGCTTCTAAATTCCGCAAGAAATGGATGGGCAAAAAAGTGGGAGATGCTGAAGTAGCAACACTGAAGGATGCGTTTGAAGAAAAAGAAAGAGAGTGGATAATCTCTGATCTTGGATTAAACAAAGAAGATGCAACTGCTGCTGACAGAAATTTCAAAATAGAAATTACCAAAGTGGGCCTGATGGAAAAAAGAGAATTGAATGAAGAGTTCTTCAATCAATTACACCCGGGCGCTGAAATAAAAACAGAAGCTGATTTCCGTGCTAAAGTAAAAGAAGGTATTGAAGGCTATTGGAAATCACAGTCAGAAAATCAGATTCACGACCAGGCTTACCATGAGCTGCTTGACCATACCGAAATTAAATTCCCTGAAGGATTTTTAAAGAAATGGATCAAAACACAAAGCAGCACTCCTGAAAATCCACAGCCACCAAAGAGCGATGAAGAAGTAGAAAAAGAATTTCCCAACTTCATTAATCAATTGAAATGGCAGTTGATTACAGAGAAAGTGGTTGGTGATAATGCAATTGAAGTTGGCCCGGATGAAATAAGGGCTTTTGCAAAACAGCAATTGTTCAGCTATATGGGTGGCGCTAACCTTAGCGACGACCAGCCATGGGTAGCTGACTATGTAGAAAAAATGATGAAGGACAGAAAATATGTGGAAGATGCTTATGGCCGTATACAGACTCAAAAAGTATTTGAGTGGGCCGGCGCTCAGGTAAAGCCGAAGGATAAAGACATTACGGCGGAAGAATTTACCAAAATGGTGGAAGCACATCAGCACCATCATCATTGATAACTCTGGTCATAAATTATTTGAAACCTCGCTTTGGCGGGGTTTTTTATTTTTAAGTCGGCTATATTACTACTCCCCACAATTCTGTGGGGATTGTGTCGCACACTTCGGCTCCAGTTACACAGATGAGCATTTGCAACTACCCTGAAATTTGATCGGATAAAACTTCTTGTGCTAAAATTGTTTGGCTAAAGCCAATACACAAATTCTTCGCTATCCACGGCCTGAAGGCCGTGGCAATTCAGGAGGACTTCGCAATTCAAAAATGTCTCAGAAATTAAAGGGGTATTTCGGATAATAGCACGACTCAATTGCCCCGTGCTAAAGCACGGGGGATACAATGCATCTCCCTGTATTGGCTTTAGCCAAACCTCTTCGTCAAATTGTTGTTATGAACAGAGCAACACAAATCGCCATTATGCCAATTCGTCTTAATTTTTATAAATCGTGACACCAATTTTGTGGTTTTGGCAATTGGACGGATATTTGATAAGTTCAATTGTCTAAAGTTCAAGGATTAAGGAACTTCAGACCCTAAACATTTAAACTTTCTTACATGACTTTTAATTCGGAATTTGAAAAATATGCGGTGAAACACCGTGGTCTTTCCAGCAATACTTTACATAGCTATGCCTCGCATATGGTGACGGCCATGACGCCGAACATCATTGAAGAGCGTTCGCTGAACGTGGCGGTGATGGATGTGTACAGCCGTTTGATGATGGACCGTATTATCTTTTTAGGTTATCCTATTAATGATGAGATTGCTAATATCGTAACTGCACAGCTATTGTTCCTGGATTCTACCGACAGATCGAGAGATATTAATATGTATATCAACAGCCCCGGCGGTAGTGTGTACTCTGGCCTGGGTGTGTACGATACCATGCAGTATGTAAGTCCGGATATTGCTACTATCTGTATTGGTGTGGCCGCATCTATGGCTTGTGTATTGTTGGGTGCTGGTACCAAAGGAAAAAGAGCAGCGTTGAAACATTCAAGAATAATGATGCACCAGCCGAGTGGTGCTATTGGCGGACAGGCAAGTGATATCGAGATTACTGTGAATGAAATCCGCAAGCTGAAAAAAGAATTGTACGAAGTAGTGAATCACCATACCGGCAAAACGATAGAACAGATTGAAAAAGATTTTGATCGTGATAACTGGATGACCGCTGCTGAGGCAAAAGAATATGGATTGGTAGATGAGGTGTTGGTAACGAACCCGAGGAAGGCGAAGAAGGATTAATATGCAGATGTGTTAATTTGGAGATATGCAGATGGAATACATTTCACACTAGTACGATGTATTTGTTGAATAGAATTACTATAGTTGAAGTGTGCGACGCAACAGGCGATGCCATGAAAAACTGAAGTTTGGTAAAAAATATTAAAAAAGAAATAATACAAATATGAACCGTAATCAATTTTTATACAGCGATTTTAGAATGCCTGTCCGTCCGGTAGGCGGGGAAGATGATGAACCAGATGAAAAGGAAGAACGTCCGAAGACGGATAGCGAAGGCGGTATGTTTAATAAAAAACTGGAACGTTACTTTTTCGAAAAAAGAGCCGTGTACCTGTGGGGGGTGGTAGATGATAAAAGTGCAAAAGATATTGTAAGCAAACTGTTGTTACTTGATGCCGATAAGCCAGGTGAAGAAATTAAATTCTACATCAACAGTCCGGGCGGTGTGGTAACCAGTGGTATGGTGATGTATGATACCATGCAGATGATAAAAAGTCCGGTAAGTACTATTTGTATGGGTCTTGCTGCATCGATGGGTTCTATATTATTAAGTGGTGGTAAGAAAGGTAGCCGCTATATTTTTCCACATGGCGAAGTGATGATTCACCAGCCATCGCTGGGTGGATATATACAGGGTGTGAGTGCCGACCTGGAAATACAGGCCGAACAAACCAAGCGTGTAAAAGAGATTGGTGCTGGTATATTGGCGAAAAACTGCGGCAAAACGGTGGAGCAGGTGATGAAGGACTTTAACCGTGACTACTGGATGAATGCGCAGCAGGCTATAGCTTATGGCATTGCCGACAAGCTGGTTGAAAAGCTCTAAGAGCCTATCTGTTAACTATTTATAAAATAAATACAAATAAAACCGCCTCTCTCGGGGTGGTTTTATAATTTTGTGTGTTACGAATACCGTAGTATTTCGTTTTACGTTTAAAGAATATGGCAAAAAACCCGTTACATTGTTCATTTTGTGGCCGCAGCAGAGATGAGGTAAAGATCCTTATAGCTGGCCAGGAAGGACATATTTGTGAAAACTGTGTGGAGCATGCCCGTGAGATTATTGACCAGGAGTTGATGATTAAAGACGAGAAAGGCAGTTCTTCTTTTAAGCTTACCGTAAAGAAACCGATGGAGGTTAAAAAATTCCTGGATGAATATGTTATAGGCCAGGATGAAGCCAAGAAGACATTGGCGGTAGCAGTTTATAATCACTACAAACGCTTACAACAGAAAAATACTGAGCTGGCTGGCAGCAATGATGTAGAAATAGAAAAGAGTAACATCATAATGGTTGGCGAAACCGGTACCGGCAAAACATTGCTGGCTAAAAGTATTGCCCGCCTGCTGAATGTTCCTTTTGCTATTGTGGATGCAACTGTGTTTACAGAATCTGGTTATGTGGGTGAAGATGTAGAAAGTATTCTTTCCCGCTTGCTGCAGGTATGCAACTATGATGTGGCTGCTGCTGAAAGAGGAATTGTATTTATAGATGAGATAGATAAGATTGCCCGCAAAGGTGATAACCCATCTATTACCCGTGATGTAAGTGGTGAAGGTGTGCAGCAAGGTTTATTAAAATTGCTGGAAGGTTCGGAAGTATTGGTACCGCCACAAGGCGGACGTAAACACCCTGAACAAAAACTGGTAAAGATTAATACGCAGAATATTTTGTTCATCTGCGGTGGTGCCTTCGATGGTATTGACAGAGTAATTGCCCGCAGGGTACAAACCAACACCATTGGTTTTAATGTAGACAAGGAACTGCAGGAAGACATGAAGAAGAATTTACTCCGCTATGTTAATCCACAGGATTTGAAATCATTCGGATTGATACCGGAGTTACTGGGCCGCTTACCGGTGGTTACGCATCTTGACCCGCTGGATGCCGCAACTTTACGTTCTATATTGACCGAGCCTAAGAACTCATTGATAAAACAGTACACCAAATTGTTTGAACTGGAAGGTATCAAACTTACCATTGATGAAGAGGTGTTGCATTTTATGGTAGAAAAAGCGATGGAATATAAATTAGGTGCAAGAGGATTGAGAAGTATTTGTGAAGGCATACTTACTGATGCTATGTATGAGTTGCCATCATCGAAAGAAACTTCCTTTACGATTGATCTGGAATATGCGAAACGTAAATTTGATAAGAGTACGTTGAGTTTGCTGAAAGTAGCCTGATAAGTAAAAAAAGTTTCATAAGTTTAAGAGGTTTCAAAGGTTGTTGTAACTTTTGAAACCTCTTGAACATTTTAAACCCTTTTAAACAAAATAGTATGCAAGAACTGATAGACAAATTAAAAGCAGAAGCCGGCCTTACTGATGAGCAGGCAAAAAAGGCATTGGAGGCTGTAAAGAGTTTTGTGGTAGAAAAATTCCCGATGCTGGAAGGTGCAGTAGGCAGCCTGTTTGGTGGCAACTGATAACAGATTCTTCCAAAAAAGAAAATCGCCTTTTTCAAGGCGATTTTTTTTATTTAATATCTCTGCAATGTTTTCCTCTGGGGTTATTGGCAGCCTGGTAAGGACTTATAGCACGGCTGCATGATTGAAAAATTACTGTAGCAACAATAAGAACAAGAATAATTCGTGTTTTCATATTTGTGAGGATTTTATGTGCCGCTAAAGTAGTAGTTGAGCGTTAATCAGCATAATAAAAAATACGGCTGAAATATACGGGTGCTATTTGCAGAGAATACTGACGAAAGGAAACGAAGTATTACGGGATAAGTAAAGGGAAACGCTTAGTTTGCCAATCTACCACAGAGGACAGGAAGATTTTTCACAAAGAGGCACTAAGGAATTAGTGTCCTTTTGAACCACATAGAAACATAGTCAGATAGAAATACACATAGTATTCTATGTGATAAACTATGTATCTATTGTGCCTATGTGGTTCTTAGCTGCGCAAAAATTACGGAGCAAGCTTCTTCACCGAAGGATAGCTCTTTAAATACTCTCTTGTTTTTAATCCCGATTCTTTTATGTCTTCATCTTTCCATTTACCATCGGAAGAAGCAGATGGTTTTAATACCGAACAGGTTTCATCTTTATCAGATACCGACCAGGTAATCCAGCTTAGTTTTTTTGCATCCATCCAGTCAATCCATTTTTTCCATTCTTCATAATTCATGGGGCCGTTGCCACTGGCTTCCATGCCAGCGGATTCTGAAATAAAAATTGGTAAGCCTTTAGCGATAGCGGCATCAGTTCTGTCGCGAAGTTCTTGTTTATGTGTAGCAGCATAAAAATGTACGGTGTACATCAGGTTGTCAAACCCTGTAATGGGATCGTTGGCAGGCAAATGAATATGCTGATCCCAATGCGGGCTGCCTACCAGTATAATATTCTTTGTATCAATTGCCCGGATAGTTTTAATAACTTCTATTGAATATTTTTTTACTTCCTCCCATGTTTCGTAATCAGGTTCATTGAAAATTTCGTAAATAATATTCGGATACTTTGCATAAGCGGTTGCCATCTCTGCAAAAAATTTTTTGGCTTCTGCTTCCTGAATATTGTGACTGTGCCAATCGATAATAACATAGATGCCTTCTTTAATGGCTGCATCTACTACAGTCTTAATTTTCTCTGTCGACCAATCGGGTAATTGGAGGTATCCATCTTTACCGTTTACTTTTTCTATACCCATGGATGCCCGTACTACTGAACAATTCCAGTCTTTATATAAAGTCTTTACAGCCCCTTTGGTATAAAAACGTGGCCATAGATTGTGCCAGCCAAAACTCATACCTCTCAGTACAATTGGTTCGTTGTTTTTATCTACCAGTTGTGTTCCGTTAACTTTTAATTGGCCGTATCGCTTTACAGGCTGTGCAGTAACACCGATCACAAAGAGCAGTGCCAGGCCTGACAATAATGATTTTAATTTCATATAATTTTTTTAAACTTTAATTCGCGGCAACGGCTGGTCTCAGCGTTGCTTGCTTAGTTTCAATTATAATTTCGCCTTGCTTAACTCCGTTAGCTGTTGCAGTTAATTTTATTTGTCCTGCCTCACCAGTTGACTGCACAATTACCTGCGCCAATCCACTGAATAATTTTCTTTTGCAGGGCTCTGCCGGAGTAATAATCTGAAAAAGCCCGGGGTTCATATTCACCGTTTCCCAGGATTGTTTTTTTAATAAAGGTGTTGCTGCTATTGCAATACTATTAATGCCTGTATGCAAAATTGCCGGGTCTAATATAAATGTATTTCCTTTTTGTGATTGTGAAATATCAGTTGCTATTGCTTTCCCATTTATAAAAATGGATTGCTCCCTGCCGAGACTATTGTAAAAGAAAGTTACTGTATCATTAGCTTTTATTTCCGGAAGGCTGAAAGTTCCCCTGTATACCAATGCTTTTACTTTTTCGCCAAAGGCTGCAGTTCTGTCATCCTTAAAAGCAGTTTGCCAATCTTTGTCGTTGTAGTTTTCTGCAGTTTCTGAGGCTGCTGCAAGATTCTCAATTATTTTTTCCTTTAAATTTTCTACAGGCACTACTTTAATTGTCTCCAGGTATTTATCAGCTTCCAGCGAAGCGGGGTTGCCATTACCCACGCCAATTATTTTACCTGGTCCTTTTATGCTGAAAGTAATTTCGTTGTCAGCATCAGGTACAGCCAGATTGTTTTTATCCAATGCATTTACTGTTATCATAGCTATGTCTTCGCTATCAGCGTTGATGGAGTTTTTATCAGAAGTTAATCGGATGGTGGTTGCTGTATTTGTAGTTTGTATTTTATCTGTCGCCACTTTCTTTCCGTTCTTAAATCCAATTGCCTCTACAGTTCCGGGTTGGTACTTTAGTTTCCATTCAAGATGTCCGTTTCGTTGCATTGGTTTTTTTCCAAGACTTTTCTTATTCAGAAAAAGTTCTACTTCGTCACAATTGCTATACACCCATACATCTATCTCCTGTCCTTCTTTGCCTGCATGGTTCCAGTGTGGCAGAATGTGCAGTATTGTTTTATCACTCCACCAGCTGCGCAAATAATATACATTGTCTTTTGGAAATCCACATTGATCCATCATGCCGAAATAAGAACCGATAGAAGGATACCCGAATGGTGTTGGTTCTCCACGGTAATCAAAGCCTGTCCATATAAACATTCCTGCTAAATAATCTCTTGCTGCATAATGCTTCCATCCCTCTTCTATGCTATTAAAAGCTGGAAATGGTTTTTTATCGTAGGCGGCAATAAAATGTTTGTCATTATCATCAAAATAAATTCCTCTTGTAGCTCTTGTACTTCCCTCTTCTGTCCCCCAACCGGGTTGATTGGGAAATGCTGCATGATGCTCATCTGTATTTATCTGACCGATATAATTATACCCCATTACATCTATCACATTTGAAATTCCTTTTCGCCAGCCACCACTAACGGCAGCAGTTATGAAACGTGTACTGTCAATTGATTTTGCAAATGCTTGTAGTGTTGCGGCAATCTTTGCTCCCAATTCATTCCCTTCAATCCCCCATTCTTCGTTGCCAATACTCCAGCTGATAACGCTTGGGTGATTTCTATCCCGCAGCATTAAGCGTTTCATATAATTGAAATCGTTATTACTGATTCCCATCAGACGGTTTTCATCTATTACCAGCATTCCTAACCTGTCACACACATCCAATAGTTCTGGTGTTGGTGGATTATGTGAACAGCGGTACGCATTACTTCCCATTTCTTTTAATGACTTAATGCGAAACTCCTGCAAAGCATCCGGCATAGCGGCTCCAACACCTGCATGATCCTGGTGGTTGTTAGTGCCTTTTATTTTCAACTGTTTTCCATTTAGAAAAAACCCCTGCTTTGCATCGAAGCGGATTGTACGGATGCCGAAATTTGTTTCCTGCTTATCAATTGCTTTTCCGTTTTCAACTACCGTTGTAATAAGTTTATATAGATATGGAGAGTCAACTGACCAGAGCAAGGGGTTTGTAACCGTTAATACATGTAAAGCATTTTTCTCTTCGTATGAATTAAGCGAAATATTTTTAGATACTCCACTTGCAACCACTTCTCCTTTTGCATTGACAATTGTTTGTACTACATCTACCGCTTTGCTAATTTTAAATTCATTGAGTACTCTTGTTTGTACTGTCACATCCGCAGTTATGGATTTCACATTACTTGTTACAAATACTCCATCTGTTGCAATATGCAGTGGTGAGGTTTTGTTGAGCCATACGTGCCTGTAAATTCCTGTCCCTTCATAAAACCAGCCTTCTTCCATAGTGGCATCTACCCGTACAGCAATCACATTCTCACCTCCATAATTCAGGTAATCTGAAATATTATATTCAAAGCCGGTGTAGCCACTTGGCTCTGTTCCAAGGTAAAACCCATTTACCCAAACAATAGAATTTCTAAACACTCCGTCAAATGCGATACTGATTCTTTTTCCTTCATCCGATTTTGGGATAGTAAATGTTTTACGGTACCAGCCTATACTTGCATGGGGAAAATTTCTGCCGATTGCTTTAAAGCCATGACTAAAGCTGGCTGCTTCACTGAACGGCTGCTCTACCGCCCAATCATGTGGCAGGTTTAATTTTCTCCAGGAACGATCATCGAAATCTTTGGCTGCCGCACCATCACCGTAACCAGCTTTGGTTAAGTAAGAAAAGTATCCCGTACCATTATTAAAGTCTTTTTTTGTATCGTAAGGATGGCCGAAGGCAAACTTCCAGCCGAAATCCATTAATAAATGTTCTCTTGGTTCAATATCTTGTTTCGATTGGGCATAAGCACTAACTCCACTTATCAATAATATCAGCAGTACTATTTTCTTCACTTTAAGGCGTATAATTTAATAATTAAGATTTTTCAAATATTCCATATTATACTTCATGCTTTCAAAAGGAGTGCTTGTGTATTCTTCCTGCTCTACAAAAAAATATTTCATTCCCGATTCTTTGCTGTGTTTCAGCATCTGCACAATATCCAATCCACCTTTTCCTAATTCAGTACTATGCTTTTTCGCCAGGTCCATATCCTTTAAATGCCAGAGTGGGAAACGCCCTTTATACTTTTTGAAATAATCCAGCGGGTTTTTGCCGCCAACGATTACCCAACCTAAATCTAATTCCATATTTACAAGCGATGCATCGGTATTGTCCAGCAACACATCATACAATACCTGTCCTTTTTCACTCTCAAATTCATACTCGTGGTTGTGATACCCGAATTTGATATTTAATTTTTTACATTCTTCACCAGCTTTGTTAAATACCTCAGCAACTTTTTTATAATTGTCAACTGTCTGCCCTTCCGTTGGCATGCTCGAACAAATCAAATATTCCTGGCCTGAAGCAGCTGCATCTTCCATCGTTTGCTTCCATTTATCGTTAACTGGCACATGCCCGCTACGCAATGTCATTCCCAAATCTGCACAAATTTGTTTCATTTCTTTTGGTGACAAGCCGTAGTAAAAACCTTTCGGACTATTTGCTGATTCTATTTGTTTGATTCCTAATGCCGCTATCTGTTGCAATGTTCCTTTTGCATCGGCCAGCATTTCTTTACGGAAGGTGTATAATTGAACGCCTGGATTTTTTACTTTCCTGGTTTGTTCCAAACATGATGGTAATAATAGTGAGCCTATTGCAATTGCACTTGTGTCTATTAAAAATTTGCGTCGTGTTTTCATGTGCTTATAAATTGATGTTCTGCATAAGATAATACATTTTTATGTTACCAGCTGTGGTGCTACTGGCATCGCCTGTTGCGTCGCACTCTTGTACGACATTAACACGGATGGGCAAATACATTTCTCGCAGCGGGCACAGCGAAAATACACGACGCAGCGACCATTGCTCCGCTGCGTTCGTTGCGTAAAATTGTTGCGTAATCTGTACTTGTTGCGGACCATGAAAAACTGCTGCCTGGCTACTAATTCATTTTCACCGCTACCTTTTTACCTGCATACTTAACTGTCGCTCCCACTTTTGTGTCAAAACTTAATGCAGCAGGTTTCTCTTTACTTATGCAAACAATTTTAAACACACGTTGCGCCGGCATTCCTGCAAAACTTCCATTCCTGTTTTCTATTGTTACTATTTTTGTTGCTTCGTTATAATTAAACTGTATAGTCGAAAATTGCCCTTTCTCATAATTGTAATTCACTGCCTCATCCTCGTATAAAGTGAAGGAAGCATCTTTGCCGGTGTAAACATATATAGTAAAAGGTTCTGTGGATTTTTCGGCAGTGTATTGCACATTCGGACCGCAGGGAATGATAGAACCTTCTTTTATATAGAGGGGCATTGTTTCATAAGGGGCATCGGCATTGATGGTTTGCCCACCTTCGAAATATTTGCCGGTATAGAAATCGTACCAACCTGTTGCTGCAGGTAAATATAATTTTCTGTTGCGGCTTTTATATTCGTAAACAGGATTCACCAAAATAGCGGGACCAAACATAAACTGGTCGCCGATGTTTTTTACTTTCTCATCAGTAGCAAAATCCATTGGCAGGCCACGCATGATGGTATAGTTGTCGAAATAAGTTTTTCCCGCCAGCGAATAGATATATGGCATGAGGCGATAACGAAGCTGATTATAATACAACATGCTTTTATAAGCTGGATGATCTTCGGGTGCTACATTATAAATTTCTCTATATGGAAATTGTCCGTGCGATCTGAAAAGGGGGCAAAAAGCACCGTATTGATACCAGCGTGTCGTTTGTTCTCTCCATTCTTCCAAATCAGCAGCATTGGGTTTTTCATATCGTTGTTCCACTGCAAAGCCACCAATATCAGTTGTCCAGTACGGCATGCCCGACATACAAAAATTTAGTCCCGCTGGAATCTGATTTTTAAAATCTTCCCAGCGACTGGCTATGTCGCCACTCCATGTGGCAGCGGCGTAGCGTTGCAAACCTGCATAGGCCGACCGGGTAAGAATGAAAACTCTTTTATTGGGATCAACATTTCTTTGTCCTTCATAAACACCTTGCGCATTTACCAGTGAAAAAGCATTGTAATATTTTGTAGATGAGCCTAGATGATTGGGCCCGCTGAATTCTTTTCGTTGCTGCGGAGAAAGATTACTGGTAACATCTGGTTCTGTGGCATCCATCCACCATGCATCAATACCTTTTGAGTAAAGACTTTTATTCATCATATCCCAAAACATTTTTCTTGCACCGGGACTGTAGGGATCATAAAAACTGGACATATATCCTTTGCCGATCCAATCTCTCTGGCGATTGGCAATGTTCCGTTTGTAAATCCAGCCACTATCGTTTAGCTTATTGTAATTAGGAATGCCTTCATAAAATTTTGCCCATACGGAAATCATTAATTGCGTATTGTATTTCTCATGTAAGGTCTTAATCATTGCGGCTGCATCGGGAAAACGTTTTAAATCAAATTCCTGGCTGCCCCATTTATCTTCTTCCCAATAGCTCCAGTCTTCCACAATGTTATCTAATGGTATTTTTCGTTTACGAAATTCAGCAACAGTGCTTAAAATTTCTTCCTGTGTTTTGTATCGTTCCCGGCTTTGCCAGAAACCGAAAGCCCATTTAGGCAACATAGTTGCTTTGCCGGTAAGCTGACGATAGCCGCCGATAACTTCATCAAGGTTGTTTCCTTTAATAAAGTAATAGTCAATCTTGTTACCAGCTTCTGATTCGAAAGCAAATTCATTTTTCTTATCTGCTAAAGGTTTTAACCAATGACATGAAATAAAAGATTCACCGGAAGAAGGATCCCATTCTATTTTGAAGGAATGTTTCTTTCCTTTTTCAAAATTAATTCTGAGGAGTTCTGTACAGGGATTCCAGCTCTGCCTCCAGCGGCTGGCGAGTAATTTTCCATCAATATAAATTTTTGCATAACCGGAAGAACGGAAGTTGAAAATATGCTCGCCGGTAAAACCACTTTGCAAAGATCCTTCCCATGTTACCAATACTTTATCCAATTTGATGCTATCCGGAAAATTTTTCATTGAAGGGATGTAGCTATAATCAATAAATGATTCTGGTCTTGTGGCTACGATTCTTGATGGATTCCTTTTATCGAAGTAGGTTGCGGTAAGCCAACCCTGATCACCTTCTTTTGAAAATAGTTTTAGTGTTGATAATTGCTCGTACTCCCTTGTATCAATCGATTTGGTAATGGAATTATTATCCCAAAGAATACCATAGTTATTTCCAGAGAGCAGGAAGGGAACTGCTACTTCTGTATTGTATTGAGAAAGTAAAACCTGTGTGCCCTTGTAATTAAAAGTTCCGTCCTGGTGCTGGCCAAGCCCATATAAAGCTTCATTGTCTGCACTGGTGAATGATTGACGGATAATATAGGATTGTTCACCATCAAGCGTAGTGCCGGTAAAAGTCTTGCCTCCTCCTTTTGTTTCCTGCAATAAAACTTTTCCTGCTTTATCGGTAAAATTTATTTCTCCGGTAGAGATAGAAATATTTGCATTAACTGATTCAGTAGATAAAATAATTATTCCATTCATCTCTTTTACAGTCCAGCTTGCGGGAGGAGGATTTACTTCTAACAACATTAAACTCTTCTCTGCAACAAAAGAATCTACAGGGCTTGCTGAAATGTGAAGAATATTACCTGTAACAACCTGCACTTTCATTATTCTCGCATCGTTCTTAGCATTGCCTTTAATGTTTATGAGAACACCATCACTTAGTTTGCTGTAGTTTTCTGATTGTGCCAGTGCCGCAAAACCTGAAAGCAGGAAGGCGAATGTTGTAAAAATTCTTCTTTTCATACCGGGATAATTATTCTTGGTCAATTTAGTTGTTTACCATTTCATCAATTTCTTAATAGCAATGGTAAGTTCTTTAGCTATTAATGTATGTTCTGCCAGGCTTGGGTGATAATCACATCCACCTGTGTAAGATTTTTCAAAAAAGAAAGTAGCAACCTTCTTATCACCTTCGCTGTTTACTTTCTTTTTAACAGCTGTTAAGCATGATACCATGAATTTCTTAAGTTCACCGCTTGTCATGGGGCTGCTTAATAATATAAGTTGTGCTTTGGGATAATAGCCTCTCAACTGTTTAATAAATGAAATATAGTTATCACAGAAGGCAGTTGAATCTTGTATGCCATCATTCTGCCCCAGGCAAACAGTAACTACATCAGGCTGATATTGCGAAAAATTCCAGGTAATGGTATCGTTGCGCATACTTATTTTATCAAATACAGGCGGCATTACGATATCCATACCACAGCAACTATGCATAAGACCTATGCCTGATACAGCAGATAAATGATATTGTGCATTTAATGTTCTGGAAGTAACGGCAGCATAACCCATATAAGCATTGTGCTGGTCTTGCCATACTCCCTTACCACAAGGAATTTGAGATTCATCGCTGCTGGCTGCGCAGGTGATGGAGTTCCCGATAAATTCTATTTTTCTTTTGGGTTTAGGATTAGGTTTTAATAATGACAGGCACCTGATACCAACAAATTCGATATAACCAATATTTGCTTCGGTGTTTTTGCAAATAGTCAATGTGTGAGTGCCATCTGATAAACTTTCTGAAAAATTAATCGTATCTCTTGCTGCTTTGGTTTGAATTCGTTTTGCTTTTCCATCCAACACTATTTCTAAGTAGTTATAATTCTTGTTCCATAAATGTTCATCGTTCAATATTATTACACATACATTTCCTGAAAACTTAAGATTGATATAAACACCCGGTTGCCAGAAACGGGGAAGTTTTGGATTTGTGAAATCAATTCTGCCTATATATTGAATATTTTCATCGTCTGCCTGATAAAACCGTGATGGACTACGTTGTGCAATAACAGCCGTAGATAGCAGTAGTGAGATAAGCAATATGCTCAATAGAATTACCGGACGCTGAAGAGTGCGACGTCCCGATATACATCGGGATTTCGCTTTGCTCAACAACAGACGACGATAGTAGTATTGCAGATCGGTCATAAATTATATTACTGGTAATTAAACTTTACTTTTTGTTTTCCAATAATGATTTCAAAATCTCCTGGTTCTGTTACGGTTTTTAATTGAGCGTTTACAAAAGCCAGATCATTCTTATCAATTGTAAAAGCAACGGTCTGTGTTTCTCCGGCTTTCAACGATATTTTTTGATAAGCACGGAGACGTTTCATGTTGGGCGTAATGCTTGCATATAAATCGTGAGTGTATAGCTCCACAGTATGCTTGCCATCCATCTTACCGGTATTTTTCACTGTAACTGTTACCGTTAATTTTTCATCCGCTTTTAAATTAGCAGTGCTGAGTTTAACATCGCCATACTCAAATGTGGTATAACTCAATCCATGCCCGAAGGGATACAAGGGATTGTAGCCGGTATGAATATCATCGTTAAAAACTTCTCTTACATCTTCGGTGGGTTTTCTATCATACAATACTATTTCGCCCATGCTGCGTGGATAACTGAAGGGCAAGATTCCATTGGGATTATAATCGCCGAATAATACATCAGCAATTGCTTCAGCAGTTTTTTTGCCGCTCCAGTAAGTCATCAATATTCCTTTGGCAAATGGTTCGATGTTGCTGATAAAACGTGGGCGGCCTTCGGTAAGTACCAATATAACGGGCTTACCGGTGAGTGCAGCTGCTTTGGCCAATGCCTGTTGATTTTCATCCAATGCTAATTCTCTTGTGTTACCAGGGCTTTCAGCATAGGCATTTTCTCCAATGCATAAAATGATAATGTCTGCGTTTACCGCTGCATTAGTCAAGGCGGTGGCATCGAAGTTCATCGGATTATCAAATCCTTTACCGGTTGTTGTTATAACATTTGCTGCACCAGCCTTTTCCTTTATGGCCTGTAAAATAGTTTTACTATCTGCAGGATACCATTCTTCTTCTTTGCCCTGCCATGTATAACTCCAGCAACCATTCAATGCACTTATGCTTTGTGCAGAGGGGCCAGCAACTAATATTTTTTTATTCTTTGATACTGGCAGAAAATTATTTTCATTCTTCAATAAGGTCATTGCTTCATGTGCAGCATCTAATGCTAATGTTTGATACTCCTGTTTCCCGAAGTTTGCAAAAGAGGCCTGTTCAGGATAAGGGTTATCAAACAATCCAGTTTTCATTTTCAACAATAAAATTCTTTTTACGGCATCATCTATGCGGGTCATTTTTACTTCGCCTTTATTTACTGCTTCAATAAGTAAATCGTAAAAAGAAAAATCTCCGGGTACCATGCTCATATCAATACCGGCATTAATACCCATAGCTACGGCTTCCCGTGGCGTGGCGGCTACACTGTGCCAGGTATGTAATCGTTTTATATCCTCCCAGTCGGTTACTATCACTCCTTCAAAACCCATTTCTTTTCTCAACACATCTGTCAATAAATATTTGCTGGCATGAACAGGTGTTCCATTTATTTCGCTGGAGTTGATCATGATGGTTGATGCACCTGCTTTTATTGCTTCGCGGAATTGTGGTAAATAATACTCTCTTAATTCTATTTCGGGTAAATAGATTGGTGTTCTGTCTTTACCTGTCCTGGATGCAGAATAGCCGAGATAATGTTTCATGCAGCTGGCAACTGCAGTTGGGTTTCGTAAGCCATCTTCTTCATAAGCTTTTATTACAGCGGCTCCTATGGATTTACCCATGTAAACATCTTCGCCATAAGTCTCAGGAAATCTTGACCACAATGGCTGCCGGCCAATATCTAATACAGGAGCAAAATTCCAGCGAACACCGGATGATCTTAATTCATTGGCAGTAACTTTTGCTGCCGCCGCTGCCAGCGCAGGGTTTCTTGTTGCAGCCATTGCAATATTCTGTGGAAATAAGGTTGAGCCAAGTGTATATGTTTGCCCATGTATTCCATCTAATCCATAAATGATGGGGATTTTTAATCTTGTATTTTTTGTCTCATCCTGTATTTCTGTAATCAGTTTCCGCCAGGTGTCTATTGGTAAAGCATGGGCTGTTGTATTCAGCATGGAACCTACTTTATAATCTACCACTGCTTTTTTCAACAGCGCAGGATCTAATTCTCCATCCAGGTTTCCCCAGCCTCCTTTTGCAAATACGGCGAGTGTAACCTGTGTCATCTGACCCACTTTTTCTTCCAGCGTCATTTGCTTCAACAATGCTTCAGCCTTTTGCAGATCAGTTTTAGCTTGCTGAGCAAATGTTACCATTGAAAAAAAAGTTACACTAAGAGCGATGGTAAAATTTTTCATTATTGTTTTTTTAGTTTCTTATTTATTACAGGTTTTGCAGCACTCAACCGTAACAACACTACATCATGCGGTTGTACTGTAACTGCTAACGGTTTTTTAGTGTCACCAATTTCTTTTTTGTTCCACACATCTCTTATATTATAAGCAGTAGCCATAAAGTTGATACTGGTCTTTGAAAAAGAGTCCACAACGGGATACTGGTTAAAATCATAAGAAAAAGTAACCGGAATTTTACTGCGGTTCATAAAGCAAATAGCTACTTCATTATTCTTCAATGGTTTTATCCAGGTATCCACACTATCTTTTTGCTGATAAAGATAACCTTGTATGCCCAATGAATCCTGGTCAATGGCAATGGCTTCTTTATCCGTGAGTGTTGCAATTGTTTCTTTATTCATCTCCCGCAAATCATTACCGGCTATTAAGGGAGCGGCAAGCATACACCACATAGAAAAATGGGCACGGTCTTCACCAGCACTCATGCCATGACCAACTTCCATCATATCAGGATCGTTCCAATGATCGGGGCCTGCATATTGACGGATATTTTTCCGCATATCAATTATATAGGTTACTCCCCAGCTTTTCCATGTACCGTGATCGAAAACACAATCAAAACAATTATAAATGTCGCCGCTGATGCGCCAGAGGTGACCAATATCTTTTGCCCACTCCCATGGATTATAAGTGCCCCATTCGCACAAGCTGAATACAATTGGCCTGCCTGCAATCTTCAATGCATTGCTCATTGTTTTATACGCTTCCTTCGCCGTAATGCCATCCGTGTTGCACCAATCATATTTTAAATAATCTACTTCGAGTGCAGCGTATAATCTTGCATCCTGGTATTCGTAACCACGGCTACCGGGATAGCTGGCGCAGGTCATAGTGCCCGCACAATTGTATAAACCAAATTTTAATCCCTTGCTGTGTACATAATCAATTACTGTTTTTAATCCATTGGGAAATTTTTGCGGATCGGGAACAAGGTCGCCATTTTTATTTCGTTCTTTGGCCATCCAGCCATCGTCGAGTACGATATAGGTATAGCCTGCCTCTTTCATACCGCTGGCAACCATATCATCTGCAATTTCCCGAACCAGCTTGTCCGAAATATTTGTTTGAAAAGTATTCCAGCTGTTCCAACCCATTGGCGGTGTTGGAGCAAGACCTTCAAACTTTTGCGCTTGTATCCATAATGGAAAAATCAGTAATGCAGCAATGAGTACTTTTTTCATTGTAGTAATTATTGAATAGATAAAACCCTCATCATTTCGTCAGCCACCATCTGGTTACCCAAATCTGAAAGATGAACCCTGTCTGTAGTCATTAAACCCTGTACTTTATTTTCTTTATTGTTTTTTTCTTCGTACTGCTGCCAGGTAGCACGCAGGTCTACAAGACCACAGCTATAAGTTACAGAAAGCTTACGGATAACATCGCTGTATTTATTAAGGTCATCATCTTGCGGGTTGGCATTGTTTTTTAATTCGCCAATGCAGGCAGGAGTTGTTACTACTACTTTTATTTTTTTTGCCTGCAGTTTTTTAATAATAGCCACATAAAATTTTTCAAACTTCTCAATATCTGTTCCTATGCCTGACGTTTTGTGCCACACATCATTTACACCTACATATATTACAACTACGTTGGGTTTCTTCGCCATTACATCATCTTCCATGCGCAGGTAGAGATCATATACTTTGTTGCCACCAATGCCTGCGCCAATCAATTCATATTTATGCTGCAATCCTTTTTCATTGACAGCAGCCTGCATGCGGTCTATATAGCCATTTTTATTAATTCCCATCTGGGTAATGGAATCGCCGAAGAAAACAATTCTTGTTTTTTTGGCGGGTAACATGGCTGTGCAGATGGCAAGGAGTGGGATGATAAATAAAAACTTCATACTTCTGATTAATTGATTAAAATGATTTAACCGATGATTGTCAAGAAAAGAATGCGAAACATTCCTCTTTTTCTCTTTTCCCTCTGGGCGATATTTTTTATTGAACCCCTTCGGGGTTCTGACACATTTATTATTTCCCTTCCCCCGATTGCATCTGAGGCTATTCAAATTTTACCCCTTCGGGGTAATTCACTCTATTCAATTAGTCACTTTCACATTTAAAAGTCTCATTGGTCGAAGTTTCCCTTTAGAGACAGGGATTATTTTTTGTCAACTGCTACAAACACCGCTGCTCTTGCGGGTACTGTTACTTTAATAACACCGGCAGCAGATGAAGAATATGCATTTAATGTTTTATAATTAGCAGGACCACCAGCTGCATTGGCGGATGTTTGTCCGTTCACTACTACCTTTCTTGAAAACTCACCATTGTCGCCCCCGCCTGTTAATGTGTACCAATAATAATTAGCCCCTTTTCTGAAATTATTTATTTTAATCTCCACTGTTTTATCGGATGCAGATTTATTAATTAATGCAACGCCGACTTCTCCGGAAGTGTAAGAGGAAGCATAGCTCTCAATATCTGTAGTAGAAGAAGTGGAGCTAACCATTCTATCGCCAAGGAATTTTTGAAAATAATACATATGAAAATAAACTGGTCTTGGACTCCATTTTGGTACTCCATCCGGCTCATCTCCACTGTTGAACATTCCATGATCATCGCCATTGCTCCATCCATTAGCCATATCCCAGCGGGATGACATACCGAATTTGTTTTTTAATAACTCCCCTAATACTAAATCGGCATGCAGCCCATTAACATGTGAAACCATTTGTTTAGAATTGACGGCAAAAATATTCCACTCATCCAATGCCATTGGTTTTTGTGTGGCACCTGCATTCTGAATAGTCAATTTTACAAAGTCCATCATCTTCTTTGTTTCCGTTAATGCTGTATTCAGAATATCGCTGGCATTTGAATTTGTATTGTAAGGTGTGTAATAATTATGTACTACACTATAATCATAACTATTATTAATAGACCCGAACAAACCTGTGTTCCATGTTTTATAAGTGTTAGTTTGCCATGATTGGGTTTCTGCTTCTACGGTAACAGCACCTATATAAATTGTTTTACCAATTTCGGTAGCAGCTTTACGCATAGAGTCAGCAAAAATTTTAAAATGTTGTCCATATAATTGACCCGTTACAAATTCAGGTTGGCCATCTTTATTGTCAGCAAGTTTAATGCGATAACCCGCTTCCCAATCACCAAAAGTTTCATTACCAATCTCCCAATATTTAGTACGCCCATTATCATAACGAACCCAATCAGCTGCAAGGTGCGCAGCTGCTGCTACCGGGTTTGTGCTTTTGCCATAGCGGGCATAGCCATAGTTAATAGTTATCAATCCCTGGTTGCCTGTTTGCAACAACATGCTATAATAATTATCCAGGGAGAATGTCCAGCCGGAATTATTTTTTCCAAACCAGAAACCAGATGGCGAAGCAACACCTGCTGCATTTAATAACTCTGTTGGTGCGTCTGCCGGCGGCACATTCGGTTGTGCATTCCAGAAGAAAACATCACTTATACTTCCACCGGGAAATCGAATGATATGAGGATGGCTGGTAGTGATATGATCCATCAACGTGGTTTCAGTTACTATCTGCGACATCCATAGATTGGCATTATTGCCAAATAGCGAACGGGGAACTTTAGTTATGATGGAACTTCTATCAATAGTAACCGTACTACTGGTAGGAGCCGGAACTGTGCCACTAACAGAGGCTGGTGCTGTAAATGTTTTCGGCTGCCAATCATCCAGGAAGAAGCCGATAGTATTGGCTGTTGGTGGATCAATTGCGGGAGCAATTACTACCGTTGTATCAACTGGTGTTGGGGTTGGCGTGGTTCCGCTATTTTTTTTGCTGCAGGAAACTGCTGCAAATTGTAGCACCATAAAATAAAACAGGCTTCTAATCATGCTTCTTTATTAAAATACTATTGAATAGATGAAATTCTTTTACAGATTTCGATGCAGGCTCTTACATTATGATACGGGCATTTCCAAAAGCCTGCTTTGTCTTTTTGCATAATGGTATAATCTTCCGCTACCCCCCAGAACCATTCACCATTTGCTTGATCCTTAATATGCTTTTTTATAAATTGCCAGCTATCAATCGAAAGCCGGAGATATTTTTCATCGCCTGATAATTGATATGCATTAAAGAAACCAATCACTGCTTCGGCCTGTGGCCAGGAATGTTTTTCTTTAACCAATAGATCATTTACGGGATCATACTCGTACCACATGCCTCCATCACTATCCAATGCTGTTGCCGCTGCGGCTGCTACCGGCAATACAATTTTTCTAAACTTATCTATGTACATCTCATTCCCGGAAATTTCTGCGCATTGATACAATAACCAGGAAGCTTCAATATCGTGCCCAAAAGATTGAAGCGTTGATTTCGATTCCCACTCTTCCGTAAAAAAAAGTTTGAAACGATAATTCGATTTATCAAGAAAGTGTTTTTCAAAAATGGCAAGGAGATTTGTTATTTTTTCCCGCAGAAATATTTCGGGCCATACGGTGTACAGGTTTGCATATGCTTCGATAATATGCAAATGAGTATTCATCGTTTTCTTCTCATTATTATCCTTTTCGCTCAGGCGCAAATCTTCAATGGGTTTCCAGTTACGTGTTAATGCTTCTGTGTAACCGCCATTAACTGTGTCGAAGCTGTATAGCTCAATTTTTTGAAATATTTTTTTTGCCAGCCCAAGTGCTGTCTCATTGCCTGTTAGTTTGTAATATTCCACCAGGCCATAGATGCAAAATGCCAGACCATAAATCTGCTTTTTACTATCCAGCATTTTACCGCTGCTGTCTACCGACCAGTAAACGCCACCATACTGCTGATCTATAAAATATTGCTGAATATATTCAAACGCTCTTGTTGCTGCTTCTTTATAGTGAGAATTATCCGTAAAATTTGCAGCCGCAGAGAATGCCCATAAAATACGGCTGTTTAATACGACTCCTTTATCAGCCTGTTCATCCTGCACATTGTTATTGGAAACAGATCCATAAAAACCGCCATTCGTTCTGTCTACTACATTATTAATCCAGTATTCCAAAATATCATCCAGCTCCTGTCGGAGTTCGCTTTTATATTTTCTCAGCATTTCTGCTGAGTAGCTTTCTGATACTTTTGTTGCGAACATTTTTACTTGCTGTTTTTGGCAGTAGATGAAGAAATAGCGGAACTGATAATAGCATCTGTATTGTTGCGATTAATAAGATCAGTCAACGTCTTTACTGTTTCAGCAGATGTGTACCCATCCGGCAACGTGTTCATTACATAATCCAGCAACTTATGGATGGTAGTAGTAGCTACATGCATTCGTGTATCAGACGAGGCGTAATAAATAAAAACTGTTCCATCATCATCTGCTATCCAGCCATTACTAAATACCACGTTGGATACATCGCCAATTCTTTCTTCATCTTCCGGCGCTATAAAGTAACCGGCTGGCTTATGAATAACTTTGGTAATGTCGTTCAAATCGGTCATAAACATATACAGTACATACCGTAAGCCGGCAGCTGTGTTGCGTACGCCGTGTGCCAGGTGCAACCATCCCTTTTCAGTTTTAATAGGCGCAGGACCAAGACCATTTTTTAATTCGTATACCGTGTGATATACTTTATGATCAATTACAATCTCTTTATCAATTTTTGCATTTTCAATAGATGGTGAAAGTCCGAAGCCAATACCCCCGCCTTTACCTGCTTCAATAAAACTATCCTGCGGCCTTGTATAAAATGCATATTGGCCATTTACAAATTCCGGATGTAATACAACATTCCGCTGCTGGGGTGAAGGTGTAATAAGATCATTCAACCTTTCCCAGTTCACCATATCTCTTGTTCGGGCAATGCCACATTGGGCAATAGCTGCTGACTGGTCACCTTCGGGTGCGGCAGCATCTCTTCTCTCTGTACAAAACAATCCATATATCCACCCATCTTCATGCTGTATTAATCGCATATCGTAGATATTGGTATCCGGCACTGAAGTTTCCGGCATTATAACCGGGTAATCCCAGAATTTAAAATGATCAATTCCATTGGGGCTTTCAGCAATAGCAAAAAAAGATTTGCGATCAGTTGCTTCTACTCTCGCTACTACCAGGTATTTATCATTCCATTTTATTGCACCTGCATTTAATACAGCATTTATTCCAAAACGCTCCATCAGGTAAGGGTTCGTCTCTTCGTTCAGATCATATCTCCAGAATATTGGCGTATGCTGTGCTGTAAGTACAGGGTTTACATACCGGTCTATTATTCCATTGCCCAATCCTGCTTTTTCATTGGGTTGATGTAAAACCTTATCCTGTTCTTTCTCCAACTCTGCCAAACGGCTAAAAAAATTACTCTTCATATTCTTTAAATTAAAATGATCAATCTTCCAATTTATTCCACCATGTTTTCTTTAATATAATAATGATAACTGCCAATATCCCTATGGTAATAAACAATGGCATGTGCATACTCAAAATCAGGTACATTGGTAAAATGGTAAGGCATAACTGTGCGATGATGCCCAATACCACATTAAACATATCCAGCTTAAACCCTTTGTTGCCGACGAATGTTGGATCATCTGCTACTACCAGCTGATGAATTGGTTTCCAAAAGCCCCATGGACGCACTGTTTTATAAAATGATTTCAATGTTGCTTCTTCTGTTGGTGCTGCTGCATAAGTACCGATGATGCACCCGGCCATTGATAACACAAACAATAAAGGCCACCAATTTAATTGGGCATGTCCTGGTATATACTTTGCCATTACCAATGCACCCACAATACCTATCGTCATTCCCCAGAAGAATCCATTTGCATTAAAGCGCCACCAATACCATTTCAAACAATTGGCTGCTACATATCCTCCATACAAGCCACCAACAATCCATTGCAGTAGATTATTTACATTGGTAGCCATGAAGCCAAAGAAAATTCCTACAGCCACTACCAGTATCCCCATCAGGTAGTTCATGGAAATGATTTTCTTGTTGCTGGCATTGGGGTTTACATACTTCAGGTAAATATCATTTACGATATAAGCCTGGGCAGCATTCAGTGTTCCGCTGAATGTTCCCATAAATGCACCAAGCAAGCCCGTTAACACAATACCCAAAACTCCTATTGGCAAAAATGTATTGATAGAAGCTGGCAGCACTCTTTCAAAATCAGTAACACCATCAGGGCCTTTCAGGTGAAGCTGGTTATAATATAATAATGCCAATACAGTAAGCCCGGTGATCATTGTATAACGTATCGGTAATAGAACAATACTTACAAAGCCAGTCATCTTACTTGCTTCTTTCGGGCTTCTTGTACTCAGCACTTTTTGCATATCATAATTAGGTGCAGGGCCAGCCAGCGAAGCGAACACTCCTTTCAGCAACATCATCATAAAAAATATTCCAAACAGGCTGAACCCATCATCGGCAATTTTTTTATTGGCATCTGCTGCTATCGCCGTCCAGTCAAGATTAAGGTTCCAGTTGAAAAAGGGATTATTCCATCCTTCGGGTACATTTAATTTATGCCCGCTTAAATGCTGCATCGCAATTACACCAATACAAATACAGGCAATCGTCATTACTATGTATTTAATCACATCACCCACCACTATACTGTGCATACCACCAAGTATTGAATAGAACATGGCGAATAGTGTAAAAACAATTCCATAGAAATGCGGCACATATTTATCTGCTACATGAAATGGAACATACTGGCTTACTACATCCCATGGAATAAACACCTGCATAAACTTTCCTAACCCGATAAAGCCATAAGCAAGAAACCCGAGGCAACCAATTAATGCAAAGGCAATAACAATGAAATGAGATCCTTTTACACCCGCTCCTGTTTTTCCAAATCTTGTCTGCAGCCATTCTGCTCCTGTGTTGGCATTACTACGCCTCAACCACTTGCTCAAAAACATCATCATAAAAACCTGGTTGAATACCGGCCATAACCACGGTATCCAGATGCTTTTTAATCCATACACAAAACATAGTGCCACCATCCACATGGTGCCGCTTATATCAAACATATCGCTGGCATCACTAAGTCCGAGCATATACCAGGGGAGTTTTTTTCCTCCCATCAGGTAACTTTCTTTATTCTCTTTTGCTTTGTTTTTATAATACCACCCAATCATTAGCATGGTGGCGAGATAAACTAAAACAATACTTATGTCCAAAAGGGTTAATCGCATCCGGTTGTTTTTACAGTTCAGTAATTAATTTTAAAATAGTTGCAGGTTGAAAAATCAACCCGCAACTTTAAAACTAACACTGCCTGCTTATTATGAGAAACTATTTGTACACTTTTTCATTATTTACTTCTTTTTCAAAAAGCGTTCTTTCAAGGTTATAAAATTTTATAAAGTCTGCTTCCGATACCTGCCCTTTGTACGGAGCGTAATAATGCATTTTATTATTCCAGCTTGCCAGGCCATGATTGCGCCAAAGCAACACATAGGATATTTTATTATCACCAATTGCTTTTAATAGTGTTTCTGTCCACCAGTTAGCAAAGGGCACTGCTTCATAACCTGTTTCCGAAAGAGCGGTAAGTTTATTTTTCTCTTTAGCAATATCACAGATAACCGTAAGTAAAGAGTTTACATTTTTTTGAAACCAATCATTCTTTTGCGGATCGTCATATTGATAAGCATCAAAACCAAACATATCAACCACATCATCGCCCGGATATCGTTGCAAAAATTCTTCTTTCGTTTTAAAATTATCTGAGGTACTATACACCCACAATAAGTTGTGAATTTGTTTTACCTGTTGCAGATAATAAACCGTATATCGCCACAGTGTTTTAAAATCATCTTCGCTGCAGGCATTCTTGCCCCACCAAAACCAATTGCCTGTTAACTCATGAAACGGGCGGAATAAAATTGGTATAAACTCCCCACTACTCCCTTTCAATGATGAAAAGAAGCTGGCCACTTTGTCAAGCCATTCTTTGTACAGTTTATTATTAATGCCGGTTGGCAATACAGAAGCCACTGTTCCATGTGTGGTATCCCATGCACCTTTTTGTGCACCCGATGGGCTACCAAGATGCCAGCTGATTGTTATAACCCCACCTCTTGCATAACCTTGTTTGATAAACTCTTTCATCTTTTTGAACGGCACCCCATCAAGGTTATTATCATTATCTGTTCTTTCAATTCCACCTAAATCCCAGCCGTATACAGCGGGATAATCGCCGGTTACTTCTTTTATATCACTTTTATTTTCTTTATATCGCCACTCTACACCATACGCTAAATCGTCCTGGTGCCCGAGCATGAAGCCTTTTTCAGAAAGCTTTTTTAAATTGTTATACAGGTTTACAGTTTCTTTTGTTGCATTTTTATCAGCAGGCTGCAACTGTGCGGACAGCATAAAGGGTATGCACACGTTCAAAATCGAAAAAAACAAAATCTTCATACCCGCTTTATTTTCACCTGTTCGTTCTTAATTATTTTTTATTCAGCTGCATTACTACACCGCACAGTTTCCCGGACGTCCCGTATTCGCCGATCAGCAAGTACAATTAACACAGAGATACAGAGGATTGGAGATACACAGAGAATCTCTCTGAGGCTCTGTATCTCCTTAACTCTGTGTTGAGTTGTATTTGCTCATCCGGGTTAACCTGCCTGCCGGCAGGCAGGTGTCGCTGGTAAATAAATTTTACTTTTCTAATTTATTTTTACTACCCTGATATTATCAAACGCCACATCTATTCCATTCATGGTAATAGCCTGCGGTGCTGATGGATTTTGCAGGATGATAATTAAATCGGTGTTTTTAAAGTCGCCGTATTTTGTAAACCAGCCTCCCCAGCCACCCATTGGCAACGTAACAGTTTTCCATTTACCACCGGTAGTATAAGGAGTTCTTATGCTGGTAGAAGCATTCCACCATGGAGCCCAGCTATTTTTTGCATCATCATTCCAGTTTGGTTTGAAATTGATCAGGCCTGTATTTATTGTTCCGGGCACTGCTACTTCAAATTTAATGGCGAGGTTAGCTTTGCTTTCATTCACATCAATATCATTCGGATAAACAGAAGCCCAACCGGCTATTGGCATTACTGACTCATCTATCCACCAGCTATCAGGACCAAAAGTTCCGGAGCCTTTCATGTGAAGATATTTTGTGCCGTTATTTTTTATTGCGGGATAAGAGCCTCCATTTTCTGTAATGATGTATGGTTTGCCCCATCCACCCTGGTAAGCATCTTTGGTATCCATATCGCATATTACATGCGGCAAATCGTACACCTGTACTCCCAATGAAGATTTACCAGTACCGCCTTTACCATAAATTTTAAGATAACCCGCAGTGGTGGTACCACCTACCGGAACTTTTACTTTTGCTTTAGTACCATCACCGGATCCTTCTATGTAAGCAGATTTTGCACCGCTCGGAAAAACAATACTATCGAGGAGATATAAATATTTTCCTGTTAGCTGCATGGTGTCTCCAACTAGCGCAAACTCATTGTCAATAGATTCGATCAACGGAGCTGGTGGTTTGATAGAAAACTTAAATGTAAAAGACCCCATAGCATTGGTGATAGTGATTTGATCAAAATCAGCAGGAGTTAACGTACCAAAAGGAATATTGGTAGGCACTACTACATACGCTGTTGTATCGGAAAAGAAAGCACCGTTAAAATCAGCAGCATGATTATCGAATGTAAGTTTTTGTGTTCCTATAAATCCTTGTCCTTTCAATACAATTGTTTGACCGGGGTAAATGGCGGTTAAAACAGAATCTGCCGGTTGACTGGCAGTAACCGCTGTAATAACAGGTGCCGAAAGTGGGTCCTGTATATAATCTTTATCTTTTACACAACCGGTAAAAATTGCAGTTGCCAGTATAATTGCAGCAAAGCTTTTTGTAATTGTATTAAACCGGGAAATGAATTCAATATGTTTCATAAATTATTTTTTATTGGTTTTATCAAAATACAAAATCAACTGGTGGCTGATTCAGGAAAGGTGCTGAAGCCTTTTCTGCTGCCGGTATTGGCAGGTATATTTTGGGATCATTATCCCGGTTATTGTCTTCGTTGAATCGTGTAAGGTTTTTAGTAGGTACACCTCCTACATTTGAAGGATCATAAACTATTGTCCATGCTGTTGCAAATGTTTCTGCATTGGGTTTGATGTAATATTGATCCTGCCCGTGTAGCTGTTCATTGAGCATTTTGGTAACCTTACCTGGTTTGTAATAATACAACCTCATCAAATCGTACCAGTATTGTGCTTCTACAGGTGCTTCGAGTCTTCTTTCAATTAATAAATTATCTTCTGTAATAGTAGTGAGATTAGTAAGGCCGGCTCTTTGTCTCATTTTATTTACATAAGACAAAGCAGTAACATCTGTTGTAGAAGCATTGTTGCCTAAAATTGCATCTGCATAAGTATAATATACTTCTGGTAAACGCATCAGGTATACAGCACCGCCTGTATTCATTGCATCTACTTTTCCACCATTATCCCATGGGCCGCCGTACACATATTTTTTAACCCACGCCCTGCGATTGGCTTTAATATTTTGCTCACCGGTTGCCATATTATTGGTAGTGTTTACAGGCACCTGCATATCTACAATTGTAGTTCCGTCTTTGGCCGGGTTCCAGCGAAAATCTGAATAATGTTCTCCGGCAAAAAAGAAAGTATATTTTCTGCGATTGTCGGCGGGATCATATTTAGAAATCAATTCGTAGGTGCCGCCTATATCACCACCCCAGCCATCCCAAGTACCGGTAATCTGCGGAGAAGTGAATGCCAGGAATGCCTGTAATACATTTTTCATTCCATACTCTCCGTTAAACCTGTATTGAAGACCAACTACAGTTTCTGTATTTATATTATTCTGCACCTTATACAAATCCTTGTAGTTTGTCATAAGCGAATATGTATTGCTTAATATAACTTCTTTGGAATACAATGCTGCGCTGTCAAGATAAAGCTGATCTCTTGTACCGGGAGTTGCAGAAACAAATCCTGCATACGTTAAGTAAGCTTTTGCCAGCATAGCTTTTGCAGCCCATTTGTTTACCCTGCCAGCAATAATAGAAGTTGCTGGCAATAACTCAGCTGCTTTCTTTAAATCACGGATGATAAATTTCCAGGCACTCTTAATGTTGTGCAATTTTGGCTCCGTAATATTCACCAGGTCTTTTTCATATAATGGCACATTACCAAAAAGCTGTACTAACTGATAATAAGCCATTGCCCTCATAAATATACATTCACCGATTGCGCTGTTTTTTACAGCGGGTGTAACTGCCTCGCCGGCATACTTTTCTATATCACCTTTAATCTGGTTGCTTTGTGCTACTACGGCATATAAGGAACGCCATACTTCCAATACCCGTGGTGAAGCATCGTTGGAAGCGAAGGGAAGAAATTCAGCATCCCATGATGGTGCTAATAAATTTCCTGCCATACCTTCTATTACATTAAAGTAGGCTTTCTGTACATAGTCGAACCATACTTTGTTGTATAAGAAATCAGTAGTTCCCGTAACCTGTGCATCTGTTTTAAAATATTGCTGTGCAGCAATAGACCCATCAGGTTTTTTATCTAAGAAACTTTTTTTACATCCTGTAGTTCCCAATAAAAGGAGTGCTACTATAAGTAAGCTTAGGTTTTTTAAAATATTATTTTTCATATAGTGCAATAATTAATGTTATTAAAAATCGATTGCGAAATTGAGGTTATACACTCTTGTAAGAGGGTAGCGGCCTGCATCAAGTCCCTGGTAGGTTCTGTCGCCGGCAACTTCTTTACCAACATATTGTCCTATTTCAGGATCGTAACCACTGTATTTCGTGAATGTGGCAAGGTTTTGAACTCCCAGCGTTATTCTTCCGCCTTTAATTACTTTTAGTTTCTTAACTATTTTATCAGGCAGTGAATAACCAAGCGTTACATTTTTAATTTTTACAAACGATCCATCTTCTACATACCATTGTGTAAAACGGTTGTAGTTACCATTAGGATCGCCTATAGTAAGTCTTGAAACCTGCGTGTTTGGATTTTGCAAATAATACTCACTGGTACCTGTTTTATTTACCGGTACTGCATAGCCTAATGCTTCCCTGTACACATTGCGGCCAAGCCTTACAGCAGTAGCATTAGCATTCAGGTAACGCATATAGTTATATATCTCATTTCCCTGCGATCCGATAACGAGGATACTTAAATCAAAATCTTTGTAGCTAAGTGTATTGGAAAAACCAAAGGTGAACTTAGGCCATGGATTACCAATCTGCGTTTGGTCGTTTCCATCGATGATGCCATCACCATTCAGATCTTTATATTTTACATCACCCACCCATGTTCCGTTTACATTAGCTGGTGTTGTAGGATCGGGTCTTGCGCTGCTGTTAATTTCAGCTACAGATTCATATAATTTTTCCGCTACGTATCCATAAAACATCCATGGTGCACCACCTACAGTAGAACGGGATTTAAAATTATTCAACCACCATATTCCTGATTCAAGGAATGGCTTGTAAGACAGCGCCTGTATTTTGGTATTGAATGTTGAGATATTAAAATTACTCGTCCATTTAAATTGTTTTTTTCTGTTATCAATATTAACAGAGTTGATGGAGAAGTTAAATCCATTGTTGCGGAGTGACCCTACATTCACCGTTGGTGCTGTTAATGCTCCCGGTGCACCTGTTCCTGTTAATGATACATCCACTGGTAATGTCATTATCAAACCATTGGTTTCTTTATTAAAGAAATCAACATCTACCTGTATCCTGTTATTCAACATAGCCAGTGTTAATCCGATGTTTTTAGTAACAGTTTTTTCCCATTTAATATCAGGATTACCTACTTTCTCAGGAACATAGATTGTATCCCCAAGGCTTCCGATTTGTTGTTTGTAAATAGTGTACTGTGCATAACCATCAGATCCCATACTACCGGTAGAACCATATTCTACTCTAAGCTTTACATCATTGAAGAATTTCAAACCAGACATTTTTCTGAAGAATGGTTCTTCTGTAAGTCTCCATGCAGCAGACATTGACGGGAAGAAAGCCCTTCTGTTGTTTTCACCAAAGGCAGAGCCACCATCATAACGACCGGCTAACTGAAGAATATATTTATTGTTGTAAGTATAATTGATGCGGGAAAAATAAGATTCCAATGCACCTTCAGCTTTTGATAGCAGACCCCTGTTTGTTTTTGCAGGTACTGTGGTATTGATATTGTCGGAATGAGACTGCCATGTCCATGCCTGTGCTTCATGGCCCAGTGTAACCCCGAGGTTATGTTTCTTAATTGTTTTATAGTATTGTAATAACTGGCCCAGGTTCCAGTAAGAATTTTCTGTGTAGGTACTGTCAATCTTTTCTTCCAGGTTTCCACTTGGAGACAGGTTATGAATAGGTGTCAGCTTACCTGCTTCTGGTTTGCTTTTATTTCCGTTGGCCGATACTCTGAACGTAAGTCCTGGTAATAATTTTGCTTCCACATATACATCACCCATCAGTGTAAGATTGTTCTGTTTATTCTTTACCAGCGATGCCATGGCTATCGGGTTATTCGGTACATACTGTATGTTACCGCCGAAACCATCACCGGATGATACCCCACCCCATGTACCATTCGCATTCTTTACCAATAAACCGGGATAAGTATTGATAGCCGTGCGTATCACATCTTCACTGGTGGAAGTAAGCTCTTCTTTTGTAGAAGCAATGCTGGCAGAAAAACCTGCTCTTACATTTTTTGTAATCTGCTGATCAATATTCAAACGGGAAGAAAGCCTTTCAAAACTGGAGCCGATAGCAACACCATCTTGTTTGAAATATTCACCGGATAAATAATAATTCGTATTCTTTAATCCTCCCGAAACACTGATCTGATGCTTGTCTAATAATGATTGTTTAAACATAGCCTTCTGCCAATTGGTTCCTTCACCTAATGAAGAAGGATCTTTATATTGCTCCGCTAAATTTCCATACTGACCGGCAGCCGTAAATAAATCTTTTGTCAACTGTGCATACTCAATAAAATTAAGTACCGGTTGTATTTTTGGTTTATCCTGCAATGCACGGAGGTAAGCATAAGAAAATTTTGCTTTCTGATTTTTCTTACCTCTCTTGGTAGTAATAAGTATAACACCATTGGTTGCCCTTGTACCATAGATAGCAGTAGCAGATGGGCCCTGCAATATTTCCATTGATTCTATATCCGATGGGTTGATACCTGCAAGCGGATTAGCAGAAGCAGTGTTTCCATATCCAACTGCACCGGGTTGAATTTGTACTCCATCTATTACATACAATGGTTGTGTTGTTCCTGTCAGTGTACTTACACCTCTTATATTAACGGAAATACCTCCGCCTGGCTGACCAGAGTTCTGCGTTACATATACACCGGCAGCTCTACCTTGTATGGCCTGATCCAGTGTGGTGTTTACGGTTTTATTTATTTCAGCATTATTAATTGAAGTCTGCGCACTGCTTAAATCGGTTTTTTTCATTCTGCCGTAACCTACTATTACTACTTCGCCCATTGAAGTAGCCGTAGACTTAAGCGTAACAGCAAAACTGGTTTGTTTGCCAATTGCTATTTCCTGCGGTTCCATACCAACATAAGAAACTTCCAGGCTTTTAGCACTGGCAGGAACCGTTAGTGAAAATTTTCCGCTTACATCGGTGGTTACGCTTGTTTTTGCACCTTTTGCAGTTACAGTGGCACCAGCGAGAGGGGCACCTTTTTCATCGGAGACAACTCCGGTTACTTTTTTATCCTGCGCAAAAATGAAGGTGAAGGAGAATACACATACAGACAGCATGAGTATCCGGAGGAATACCGTTTTTTTCATATTAGCAAGTTGTTTGACCAAAAATAACTTTTTTAGTAAACCATAAACTAATACTATTTTAACATATTTCAATATTTTTCCCGCTTCCTGTGGGTTTCATATATATTTTTCGGACTATTACACCGTATTAATTGCACAAGTAACAATTTCACTGAAAACAAGAGATTAATACTATTTTATCCATAATTACATAACTTTAATCCACAAACGATTGTTTATGCAAGCTCCCCTTATGCGGGAAATAACACCGCTTACCAGCAGCGATTGCTTTACGCTATTCAGCCGTGTAAAATCTGAATTTGATTTCCCTTTACACTGCCATGAAGAACTTGAACTCAATTTTATTATGAATGCAAAAGGTGCCAAAAGAGTAATCGGCGATCATATTGCAGAGATTGATAACCTGGAATTAGTTTTGGTAGGCTCCAACCTTCCGCATTTCTGGCAAACACATAAATGCACGAGCAAAGAGATAAAAGAAATCACTATCCAGTTTCATAAAGATCTTTTTGATGAAAAATTTTTACGCAGAAACCAGATGAGCTTTATCCGCTCTATGCTGGAACGTTCTGCAAAAGGAATTTTATTTTCTAAACAAACCATCGAGCAGGTAGCACCACGGCTTACCATCCTTAGCCAGAAACAGGGATTCGATTCTGTTCTTGAATTACTTTCCATCTTGCACGATCTTTCTGTATCCCGCAACATGCATACGCTTTCTGATGCTACTTTCAGCAATGCAGAATTTTCATATAACAGCCGTCGTATTGATGCTGCATTCGAATACATGAACCAGAATTTTCAAAAAAACATTACGCTTACCGAAGTTTCAAAACTGGCCAACATGTCGGATGTTTCTTTCAGTCGCTTTTTTAAAACAAGAACCGGTATCACTTTCATGGATAGTTTGCTGGAGCTTCGTTTGGGTCATGCGTCAAGATTATTGATTGACACAACTCAGTCGGTAGCAGAAGTAGCCTACAATTGCGGCTTTAATAATATCTCCAACTTCAATCGTCTCTTTAAAAAGAAAAAAGGTTGTACACCAAAAGAGTTCAGGGAGAGTTATAGTTACGATAGCAGGATTTTTATTTAATACAATTATGTTACCAGCTGCAGTGCTACTACCATCGTCTGTTGCGTCGCACACTTCATCGTCCAGTTCGCTATTGAACAACCCACCCCGTTTTACTATAGCATAATGTTTTCCTCAACTCGCCCCTCCGAGGAGGGGATGTGTACTAAAGCAATTATTTTTCCTACTGCATTCAATCGAAGTTTTTACAACTATCCGATAGTGAAATTAAAATAGAGGGTTCATCCCCTCCTCGGAGGGGCGATATAAATGAATTTTGTATTTGAAGAAATTGGGGTGGGTTGTATTTGCGGAATATAGATATGCAGCACAAGTGTGCGACGCAAGGGACGATCATCTGTGTTAATGTCGCTGGTTACATAAAAAAACATCCCGGCAAAAGAGCCGGGATGAAATTAGTGGGTACTGTCTTTATTTGGTTTTCCGTCCGAACATAGTTGCTCCTTATAGTTAAGGAGAGATTATTAACTGCATCCACCCTGTGTTCCGCAATTCAAACACTTGTAGCAAGTGCCGCTGCGTACTGTAATGTGTCCGCAATTGGTACAAGCTGGTGCATCGCCCTGCATTTTTTTATTCATCGCATTCATGGCGTCCATACTATTTTCTGCAGTTACTGCTGCACGTTGGCTTTTGGCTGGTTGTTGTGCAGTATTTCCTGTAGAAGCAGTAACACGTACACTCGATAATTCGGGTGCTACATACTCCAGCGAATTAGATGGAACAACATCCCACTCATCAGCTCCTGTATTCATTACTTCTGGTTTGTCGAGTACATGCACAAGATCTGTACGGCCTAAATATTCATAACCCAATACACGGAAAATAAAGTCAACAATAGAAGTAGTGGATTTAATATTCGGATGTTCTACAAAACCTGATGGATCAAATCTTGTGAAAGCAAATTTATCAACGAACTCTTCCAGCGGCACACCGTATTGCATACCGATAGATACAGCAATGGCAAAACAGTTCATCATGCTGCGCATGGTTGCACCCTCTTTTGCCATGTCGATAAATATTTCTCCAAGTGTTCCATCACCATACTCACCGGTGCGTAAGAAAATTGCCTGGCCGTTGATTTTTGCTTTTTGTGTAAAGCCCCTGCGCTTGGCTGGCAATGCACGGCGTTCAACAATGCTGGCGAGTTTACGTTTCAGTTTTGTATCAGGAGAAGCTTGTACTCTTTTTTGAACTTCTTCCAGCAAATCTTCAACAGTAAGTTTGCTCATGTCAACAATATTCGACACTGGTGGCGTTGGCTCCTGACTCTCAACTACCGACTCCTGGCTCTTCTCTTCTTTTTTCTTCTTATCACTTTTATTGCTGAGTGGTTGTGATAATTTAGAGCCATCACGATAAAGAGCATTTGCTTTCAGTCCTAATTTCCAGCTAAGCAAATACGCATCTGCGATTTCTTCTACCTTCGCTTCGTGCGGAAGATTAATCGTTTTAGAGATAGCTCCGCTGATAAATGGTTGCGTAGCACCCATCATACGTATATGTCCATGTGCATGGATATAGCGCTGGCCTTTTGCCCCGCATTTATTGGCACAATCAAAAACGGGTAAATGTTCATCTTTCAAGAGTGGTGCACCTTCCAGCATCATCGTACCACAAACATAATCGTTGGCTGCTTCTATCTGCTCATCAGTAAAGCCTAATGCTTCCAGCAAGCTCCATTCAAAATCATTGTATTGCTCAGGAGTAAAGCCAAGACGTTGCAGGCATTCTTCACCCAATGTATATTTATTAAATACAAATCCTACTTCAAATGCTGTTAACGCAGCTGCATCCAAACGTTTTATTTCATCTGCAATAAATCCTTTTTCGCTTAGCGACTGATGATTGATAAATGGTGCTCCGGCAAAAGAAGCTGAGCCTGTTGCATATTTAATTATCGCTTCTGATTCTTTTTCAGAATAGCCTAAGTTCTTTAAAGCTGCTGGTACCGTTTGGTTGATGATTTTAAAATAACCACCACCAGATAATTTTTTAAATTTCACTAATGCGAAATCTGGTTCAACACCTGTAGTATCGCAATCCATTACCAACCCAATTGTTCCTGTTGGTGCTATAACAGTTGCTTGCGCATTTCTATAACCATACTTCTCTCCCATTTCCACTGCATCGTCCCATGCTTTGCAGGCAGCTTTCAATAAATAATCGGGACAATATTTTGCTTTGATCCCCATTGGCTTCAAACTCAGGTTTTCATATTCATCGGCATCATAAGCAGCCAGGCGATGGTTACGCATTACCCGCATCATATGTGCTTTGTTCTCTTCATATCTTGGAAAAGCACCGAGTGTAGCAGCCATCTCTGCAGATGTTTTGTAAGAAATACCAGTCATGATAGCAGTTATCGCTCCTGCAATACCTCTTGCTTCTTCACTATCATAAGGAATACCGCTTACCATCAGCATAGTGCCGAGGTTAGCATAGCCTAATCCTAATGTTCTGTATTCATAACTTAATTGTGCTACTTCTTTAGAAGGAAATTGCGCCATCAATACAGATATTTCGAGTACAACAGTCCATAAGCGACAGTTATATTCATATCCTGTTACATCAAATTGATTGGTTGTTGTATCAAAGAATTTCATCAGGTTGGCTGATGCAAGATTGCAAGCCGTATTATCCAGAAACATATACTCAGAGCAAGGATTAGATGCTCTTATCTCACCACCTTCCGGGCAAGTATGCCATTCATTGATAGTTGTGTTGTATTGGGTACCGGGGTCTGCGCATCGCCATGCTGCATAAGAAACCTGGTTCCATAATTCACGTGCAGGAATTTTTTTCATTACACGGCCGTCCATTCTTCCTTTCAATTCCCAATCGCCATCTTCTTCAAGTACTTTGAAGAATGAGTTTGGTATGCGAATAGAGTTATTGGAATTTTGTCCGCTTACTGTTTTATATGCTTCATCTTCATAACCTGAAGGATAACCTGCAGCAATCAATGCTCCTACTTTCTTTTCTTCTTCTACTTTCCAGTTGATGAAGTCAACTATTTCAGGGTGATCCAAATCGAGGCAAACCATTTTAGCAGCACGGCGTGTAGTACCACCGCTTTTAATAGCACCTGCTGCACGGTCGCCGATTTTTAAGAAACTCATTAGGCCGGATGATGTACCGCCACCACTTAACTTTTCGCCAGAGCCACGAAGGTTGGAATAGTTGGTTCCAACACCAGAACCATACTTAAAAATTCTTGCTTCACGCACCCACAAATCCATAATGCCACCTTCATTCACCAAATCATCATCCACACTTAATATAAAGCAGGCATGTGGCTGAGGACGTTCGTATGCATTCTGTGATTTTTTTAATTGACCATCATTCTGATCAACATAATAGTGCCCTTGTGGCTTTCCTGTTATACCATAACTTTCATGCAAGCCGGTATTAAACCATTGTGGTGAGTTGGGCACACACATCTGATTAAGTATAGAATAAACTAGTTCTTCGTAGAAAACCTGTGCATCACCTGTAGATGCAAAGTAGCCATAACGTTCGCCCCACATTCTCCAGCAATTAGCTAAGCGATGTGCAACTTGTTTGGCAGAAGTTTCTCTTCCTAAACTTCCGTCAGGTTGCGGCACACCTGCTTTACGAAAATATTTTTGTGCAAGAATATCAGTAGCAATCTGGCTCCACTGTTTCGGTACTTCCACATTGTTCATTTCAAACACTACTTCACCAGAAGGATTCCGGATAATCGACGTTCGGTAGTCATATTCAAACATATCATACACGCTAACATCATCACGGGTAAAGCGACGGGAGAATTGCAATCCGCTTTTGGCGGAAGCCGATTTCATGCTTGACATAACTAAAAGAATTTATGAGTTATTGGTTCCGGTTCGAAAAAAAACGTCTGGTGGAAAGGTCTCTTACGAAAGTATTTTTTACAAAGCGTAAATCCAATCAGCAAATATTCACATTCTGTGGATAAGGGCAATAACCGTGCTGAAGTGCTTTATGGTGTTGAGTTCCAGCATTTTTTCACATCGGCTTTTTGATTATATGGCAAATTTTTTTTGGAAAATCCCGTATCTTCTTTTAATAAAATTGCGGACAAATACGATTGCCCTGAAAGGCCAAACAGGCAAGACTTTGTGCAATTAACTGCCCTGAAACTATTGATTTTACTGGTGTTTGCAAATCTCTTCGGCCTGAAAGCCTTGCCCAACAAGTAACACAGAGATAATACATTATTAAATTTTTATTAATACAGTTTTGTTATCAGCTGTAGTGAGAAAGTTGCCGGGTCGAGCCCGGCATGCCAGTATAAAATTCATTTGTCTTAGCAATAGTTTTGAAAATGTAAATTTCAAATTGACATAAGATTTTTTGTAATTAGTTTTTACAAACCAAAAATCACTCTTCGATGTCGCACCCCGATAGAAATCGGGGTGTCTTTCACTATTTCATACAAAAAGGAAAGTTGAAATAAATTTTGTTTTTTTGCAGCTATGAAGAAATATTTTTTAGCCGTATCGCTATTACTAACAAGTTCTGTTTTTCATCTTGCGCAAAGTCAATCGCAGTTTACAGGTTGGCTGGCAGCGTTCAATACTTTTAAAACCGGAAAGAAAACAAGTATTCATGCGGATGTACAATTGAGAAGTACGGATGAAATAAAACAGGTACAAACTTTTTTAATCCGTTCCGGATTAAATATTCATCTGAATAAAAAAACAATTGTTACAGCAGGGTATGCATTTATCAGCAATAAAAGAACGGTGAGTAATGTTAGTGGCTATTTACCCGAGCATCGCATCTGGGAACAGTTTTTATACAATCATAAAATAAAAAATGTTTTTGTTGCGCATCGTTTCCGGCTGGAGCAGCGGTTTATTTCTAAAAGCATCGTGGTAAATAATGAATTGAAAAGCGATGGCTCTTTATTTGCCAGCCGCTTCCGTTATTTTATAAGAAATCTATTGCCCTTGAAAAAAGAGCCCGCATTTAAAAAGGGAATGTTTGTGGCGTTGCAAAATGAAGTATTTGTAAATATTGGCAACACAAGCAATGTAAATGGAAAGTTTTTCGACCAGAACAGGTTGTACCTGGCTACGGGTTATCGCCTTAGCCCCAAAGCAGACCTCGAAATCGGATATTTAAACCAATACGTAAATGGCAAGAGCAACCTGTTTACCAATAATCATGTCATACAGTTGGCAAGTTACCTGCGGCTTTAAAAGAAAAAGACAAAGAGCAATTGGCAATAGACAACTTAACCTAAAAACCGCCTCTTAATTACTTCTTAAAAAGCCAACATTTTTTCGCATTTTTGCAAGAATCAAGTAAAGTACCGGATGAAGTCAGCGATATACAACACATTGACGGAGAAGAAGAAGCAGGGAAAAAAATCCTTTGCCGTCCTTATCGACCCCGATAAGGTAAACAAGCCGGTGCTTGATGAACTGATTGACCTATCTGTTACTGCTAAGGTGGATTACCTGCTGGTTGGTGGCAGCCTTGTAATTTCCAACCACCTGGATGAATGTGTGCAGCATATAAAACAGCATTGTTCTATTCCTGTTATTTTGTTCCCGGGCAGCCCTTCGCAGGTGAGTAAATATGCCGATGCGCTTTTGTACCTCTCGTTAATTTCTGGCCGTAATCCCGAATTGCTGATTGGCCAGCATGTGGTGTCTGCACCATTTGTAAAACAAAGCGGTTTAGAAATAATGCCCACCGGATACATTGTAGTGGATGGCGGTGCGCCAACTACGGTTTCTTATATCAGCAATGCGGCACCTGTACCAGCTGACAAAAATGAAATAGCCATGTGTACCGCAATGGCAGGTGAAATGCTGGGGATGAAATTAATCTACATGGATTCGGGCAGCGGTGCTAAACGTCCTATTGCAGAAGGCATGATAGAAGCCGTGGCCAAACACATAGAAGTTCCCCTTATTATCGGCGGCGGTATTATACAACCCGAAAAAGCTTACCTGAATTGCAAAGCTGGTGCTGATGTAATTGTAGTGGGTAACGCTATTGAAAAAGATGCATCGCTGATTAAAGAGATGAGTGATGCGGTTCACTCGGTTCCTGTAAAAGCATAATCAAATTTCCATGAAACTTATTATAACAGGAATACTCTGCTTATTCTTTTTAAGTAGTAGTGCGCAGTCTACACCAGAAGAGAAAATGAAAGCAACTACCAAAAAGTTGCTGAGTTATCTTGCTAGTGGTGACACGATAGCAATTTTCAAACTTTACTTTGTACCTGATTCTTTAAAACAAGAAAAAGGATATTCAGAGTCGCTTTCACAAGCGTATTCTCGTTTTTATGATGATAGTAAAACTTATCAAAAAATAGTTAATCGCCATGGAAATCCCGATATCAAAAAAATAAAAATAAATCCTGGATATATTGACTTTAAAGAACTAGAATTAAACATTTTAGATAGCCCAGATACTACACTTAAAATAAGTTCATCTAAAATTATTATTACATTTTATCCGGCTAAATACAATCTGTTAGATAAAATAGTTAATTATTCAATGCTGACTTATACAACACCTCTGCCTGAAAATAAAAAACTCATAATTGCCCCGAGCATTATTGTGCCAAAAAGCAACTAATATTAATCTATTATTACCTCAAATCTTCCACCTTCACCCTGCTTGGTGTTTCCTTTCCTGCCACAATACTTTTTGAACTTAGTGCAATAGCTTTTATAACCTGCGCCATATTTTCCATGTCCAATGTTTCTATATGGTCAGTAAGTTTATGGTAGTGAGGTTCTACATCCATTTTAGAAGTAGAGATGGTATGTGCGGGTACACCCAGTCTTGCCAAGGTAGCATTATCCGAACGGTAAAATAATTGTTGTGTCGGATATGGGTCGGGATAAAAAGTAAAGGCCGTGCCTTTTAAATCTTTGGCAAGAATCTCACCCATATTGGTTTTTTCGTAACCAGTGATGTAGGCTGAGTTTTTGCCCCATTTACTTTCTGTGCCTATCATTTCAATATTAAACATGGCCACTACTTTATCTGCATCAAACTGGCGGGAGAAATATTGTGAACCAAAGCCACCGATTTCTTCTGCAGTAAAGGCTGCAAACACAATTGTTCTTTCATTGTCTTTTAACTGCTTGAAATATTTTGCCAGCATGATTACCCCTGTTGTTCCGGCTGCATCGTCATTGGCACCATTGTAAATAGAATCGCCATCTACTGGTTTGCCTATCCCCAAATGATCATAATGACCAGAGAAAATTACATATTCTTCTTTCTTCGATTTTCCGGGAATTACACCTACTACATTGGCCATCTTCTGCTCTGTTATTTCATGCACAGCTTCTACAGACCATGTATCGGGATTCGTATCGTCCAATATAAATACTACACTCGTATTGGTTTTGAACATTGATGATTTTAAACGGGCAAGGTTACCGAAACTGTTGGCAAAACTTTTATCTACCAGCACCAATAAATTTTTGTTGCTGCGAACAAAAGCCCTTGCTTCTGTTTGCAAAATGCTACCTGCTTTTATAAATACTTTTTCATAACCCGAATGTTCGTCAATTTTTAATTGCGGCTGACAAGTAACAACCATTATGTTTTTTTGATCAATAGCTGCTTTATTAAGCGTAGCAGAAGCACTTATAAATTTTGGGCGCACCATAACAAACTCCTGGCGGTAGCTGTTACTATTGTTCCATGTTTGTAATCCAATAGCTTTAAATTCTGCAGCAATAAAATCTGCGGCTTTGTCTATATCAGGAGAAAAAGTTCTTCTTCCACGCATATCGTCGGAAGACAACGTTCTTTCAATACGATCTACTTCTTTTACAGTAATTACTTTGTCCAGATCAGACGACCCTTTTTGTGCTTTACAACTAACGGATGCCAATAAAAAAAAGGTTGCTGTAGCTAACAACCCTTTGAAACAATATTTCTTCATTTTAAATTTTTCTTTTTTAATACAGGTAATACGGAACTATACTTCATTATTCAACATTCCTCGCTTGTCTGTTCATTATTCTCAGAGGCTCATCATTTCTTTGAACTTCACTGTTTGCCTGCGGCTTACTTCAATTTTTTCCCCGCCTTTTAATTCAAGTAACAAACCGCCATTAAAATAAGGTTCTATTTTTTCAATCATGCGGAGGTTAACGATATGTTTGCGGTTAGCCCGGAAAAAAGTTTTTTCATCCAGCCTTTCTTCCAGCGCATTCAATGATTTTAAAATAAGTGGTTTGTTATTGGCGAAAAACACTTTGGCATAGTTACCCACACTTTCAAACAAGCGTATTTCATTCAGTTTTACAAACCAGCAGCGTTCGCCATCTTTTACAAATACCTGGTCGCTTTCGGTGAGTATGCTGTTGTTGAAATTTTCTCCCTCTGCTTTTATTTCTTTTGGCTCAGTCAGGTGCAGTTTCTGTACGGCATCGGCCAGTCGTTTAGGCTCTATTGGTTTTAACAGATAATCCAATGCGTTTACTTCAAAAGCTTTTAATGCAAACTCATCATAGGCTGTGGTAAAAATAACCTGTGGCGTTCTTTCCAATTGTGCCAGCATATCAAAACCGGTTTTGCCGGGCATTTGTATATCCAGGAAAATAAGATCGGGATGCAGGCTTTCTATTTTTGCAATACCTTCTTCTGCATTGGCGGCTTCGTCTATTATCTCTACTTCAGGAAATTCCTGTAACAGCTTTCTCAATTCTGTCCTGGCAAGGCGTTCGTCGTCTATAATGATTGCTTTCATGTTTTTTATTTAAGGTGGATGATGTAAGGCAGAAGGTATAAGGTTTTCAAAATTCGGAATTTTCTTAACGCTTTCAGGTTACTTTCAGTTAAGAACCTTTAACCTTTTACCTCAAACCGTATTCACCGGTATTAATACAATAGCTCTAACCAATGAACCGTTGATTTGTTTTATTTCAAAGCTGGCATTGGCACCGTACATTAAATTCAACCTGTTGGTAGTACTGGAAATACCAAAACCTTCTGAATTCATCTTTCCATTTAGCTGACCGGTATTTTCAACTACCAGTTCATGGAAATCGCCTTTGAATTCAGAGGTTACTTTTACCACTCCACCATTAATGATTTTGCTGATGCCGTGCTTAATGGCATTTTCTACCAGTGTCTGCAACATCATTGGGGGTACCGGTTGATCCAACGTGTCTTCATCAATATCATACACCACTTTCAACCTGTCTTCAAAACGCATATTCTCCAATGCGAGATAATCTTTTACAATATTCAGTTCTCTTTCAAATGGTACTGTTTCCAGTTTCTCTGCATGCATACTGCTACGAAGAATATTACTCAATTCCGTTACAGCAGCTCTTGCCCGCTTTGGATTTTCATCTACCAGGGCACGAATGCTGTTCAATGAATTAAAAATAAAATGCGGGTTGATATGTGCTTTGATGGTTTGCAGTTCCAGTTCTTTTACCAACGATTCCAGCCGAAGTGTATCCAGCTGTTGCTTTCTGCTTTTGGTAACGTAGTGGTACATGAAGTAAATCAAACTCCAGATAAAGAAAAGTATAAAATAAGAAAAACCACTGCTAAGTACCAGTACCAGCTTACTTACCCAATAGCTTACATTGGTTCTGGCCAATAAGTCCTGCTCATCTTTACGCAACAATTCAAAAGCACTGATAACTTCAATAGATATATAAGAAGTAAGTACGGCAATAGAAAAGGTAAGTATAAAAAACTGTAACACCTGCTTGTTAAGGCTCTTTTGCAAAATGCCAAGACGGTTAATAACCTCCCGCATAATGTGGGAGAAAATAATACCGAGTACAAGGAAAATTGCCAGCCTTTTAAAAAATACATCCGATAGTTTATCGAAAGAAAAGGCAAAAAAGGTGTTGATGACGGCAAAACTGCCCCACCCGATAAGCTGGAAAATCCAATATTGTGTTCTAGTGTTACCCATGAGTATCAAAGCTAACCAAATCCAAATCAGTCCTGTTCCGTAAATATAAGAGTGGCAGATAACTTCTACAAATGGGGCTAAGAGTTAAAAGGAGGAAAAAGAGGAAAAGAGAGGTGATTTAGTGTGTGAAAGTGAAAATACTCTTCGAAAATCAGGGTATGGCCTCGTTAGCAGGGTATTAGAAGGATGCTGATTAGCGATATGCAGCTGAAGTGTGCGACGCAAGGGACGATCATCCGTGTTAACCTGCCTGCCGGCAGGCAGGTGTCGCTGGGAACCCCGAAAAAATCGGGACAGACATAAAAAAAGTTAATTTAATAGGCTTCCAAGGGAAAACGTTTAATTTTACACAGCCTTTTAAACCAGATAAATGGAAATATTACCCGGACCTCTGTTAAAAACCATCGACTCCCCCGCCGACCTCAAAAAACTACCAAGGGAAAAACTTCACCAGGTATGTGATGAATTGCGCCAATACATTATTGATGTAGTGAGTGTGCATGGCGGACATTTTGGTGCCAGCCTGGGTGTGGTGGAACTTACTACGGCGCTCCATTATATTTACAATACTCCTTACGATCAATTGGTTTGGGATGTAGGCCACCAGGCTTACGGACATAAAATACTGACCGGCCGCCGCGACAATTTTGCGACCAACAGAAAATATCATGGCCTTAGTGGTTTTCCCAAAAGAAGCGAAAGTGAATACGATACATTTGGTGTAGGCCACTCTTCTACTTCTATATCCGCAGCATTGGGAATGGCAATGGCTGCTAAATACAAAGGTGAAAAAGATAGAAAAGTAGTTGCTGTAATCGGCGATGGATCCATGACAGCGGGAATGGCCTTTGAAGGAATGAATCATGCGGGTGTAGCGAATGCAGATATGCTGATTATTTTAAATGATAACGGCATTGGTATAGATCCGAACGTGGGTGCATTGAAAGAATACCTTACTGATATTTCTACTTCCCCTACTTACAATAAAGTAAAGGATGATGTGTGGAAACTGATTGGTAAAATGCCAATTGGTAAAAACTTTACCCGTGCCATGGCACATAAGTTGACGGATGGATTGAAAGGCATGGTGAACAGCCATTCCAATTTATTTGAATCATTGAAGCTGCGTTACTTCGGCCCTATCGACGGACATAATATTGCCAAGCTGGTTGATACCTTAAAAGATCTTCGGGAAATACCGGGACCAAAAATCCTGCACATCATTACCACAAAGGGTAAAGGGTATGCACTGGCAGAAAAAGATCAAACCAAATGGCATGCCCCCGGATTGTTTGATAAAATAACCGGCGAGATTCAAAAGAAGAAATACGATCTGCCACAGCCCCCGAAATACCAGGATGTATTTGGACATACAATAATTGAGCTGGCAGAAAAGAACGATAAAATTTTCGGTGTTACTCCTGCTATGCCTTCCGGTTCTTCTTTAAAATTTATGATGGACAAAATGCCTGATCGTGCATTTGATGTGGGCATTGCCGAACAACATGCAGTAACAGTGAGTGCAGGTATGGCTACACAGGGCATGAAAGTGTTTTGCAATATCTACTCATCATTTATGCAACGTGCCTACGACCAGGTGGTGCATGATGTGGCGATACAAAAATTGCCAGTGATATTTTGTTTGGATCGTGCGGGCCTTGTTGGCGATGATGGACCCACACACCACGGCTGTTACGATATTGCTTATTTCCGTTGCATTCCCAATATGGTGCTTAGTGCACCGATGAATGAAAGTGAATTGCGCAACCTGATGTACACAGCGCAATTAGAATCAACAAAAATTCCTTTTGTTATCCGCTACCCGAGAGGTGAAGGTGTAATGCCGGAATGGAGAACAGAAATGAAGGAAATAAAAATTGGTACGGCCAGAAAACTAAAAGAGGGAAAAGACATTGCTATTCTTTCGTTTGGTCACCCCGGCAATTTTGCTGCAGCGGCCATACGTGAATTAAAAAATGATGGATTAAATCCGGGCCATTACGATATGCGTTTCGCCAAACCATTGGACGAAGCCTTACTGCATGAAGCCTGTCAGCAATACGAGAAACTGGTTACCGTAGAAGATGGAACAGTGGAAGGTGGTATCGGCAGTGCTATTCTCGAATTTATGGCGCAGCATGGTTATAAGAACGATGTAAAAATATTGGGCATCCCTGATCGCCTGGTAGAACATGGTACTCCAAAAGAATTGCAACATGAATGTGGTTATGATGCAGTTTCTATTGCGGATGCAGTAAGAGAGATGATGAAAGATAAAATTACGGTGAGTGAGCTATTGGGATAATAAATGAAAGGGCAGCCAAAGTATATTTTCCTTGTCTTTGTTATTCTATCTGTTTTTTTATTGCAATGTGCCAGAAAAGAAAAAAAGCAAAAGACAGAAGAGTTTTTAACAGTCAGAACATCTCCACCCATTTCCATAGTTTTTGCAGGTAGTGTCGGCTTCCGTCGATCGTATGCTGACATACAGTTTATGGAAGATGAGAAAGAAATAGAAAAGTATTTAGATAAGCAAAGAAAAAGCAATCCCGCTTCCGCCGATTATTCTTCAAATAAATTTCTGCTAACACAATTTGAAAAATTTGGTATTGTAACTGGCAACCAGCTCTTGTTGCACAAGCTTAAATTAAGCAGTAAAGAAAATTTCTCCTTTCGTGATAGTTCAGGGAAAAATATAAATGTTCATTTTACATATTCGCTTGAAAATGGTGATCATGGAATAAACATTTATTCAGGAAAAGATTCCTCCAAAGTAAAAGTTGACGCTCATTATATAGATTTAAAATATTGCCTGCTGGATATTATTCCCGGAGGCAATAAAGAAATTGTTGTTTTGAATGAATACTATATCATGAACGGCGATAATTTCGAATTGCTTGTTTATGAAATTATAAGTTCGGTTCAAAAGTAATCTGTCCTGTTTTTTTACCCGACTGCATTACTACCCTGCCTGCCGGCAGGCAGGTATCATCGTCCCTTGCGCCTGTCCCGACTCATGCGGGGTCGCACACTTGTACTGCAATAATTCTATTCGGCATATTGCAATATTCTTTCTTCACACTAAAAAAGTGCAGCCCGTAACAACGAACTGCACTTTAGCTTATACTTCAACAAACAATTCTTACTTCTTTGCAATAAACAGTTGAAAACTGTTTTGAAGATGGTACATATCTTCCGTTAGTTGATAAGGTTGAAAAGCATTGGCAATAGTTTGCTGTACTTTCTTTTCGCTGGCATAGTTCATAGCAGCGGCAGCAGGGCCTGTACCCATAAAGCTCCTGATACCATCATTCAGCGTGTAATAAAGAAACGGACAGCTTACTTTGGTTTTGTAAACTAATTTCAGATCAAGCGACTCACAGATACCATCAATTTTTCCATCTTCTGATAAAGCAAATGGACCAGGTGTGCCTGCCGGTGGTGCTGGCAATAAGGTACCGATTGCTTTTAAAATATTGGTGGCTTCACTCATTTCTGGTTTGTCCCAGATAGCAATTACCAGGTTGCCGCCTTTTTTCAATACTCTTTTTGCTTCTGCTAATGCTGAAGTAAAATTTCCTGCATACTGAAATGAATTGAAACCTGCAACTACATCAAAGCTGTCTGCCGCAAATGGTAATGTCTCAAGATCTTCTTCCAGGAAACTATTGTGCGGATTTCTTTCACGGGCCATTTCTAGCAAACCGGGTGCTGCATCCACACCAATAACCTGTGCACCTGCTTTAATAGCCATGTTACTAAACATACCGGAACCGCAACCGGCATCCAGCAGCAAACTGTTTTCAGTCAGTTTAAGTTGCTCAATTGTTTTTTTGTAAAGTGGAGTAAAAAATGGTTCAAAAAATTTTGACCAATGTTGTGGGGCAACACTCCACAATTTGCCTTGTACTTCTTTTGTGCTCATAAAAAAATAAGGTTTGAATGATTAATTGATTTACGACACAAAAATATTTGCCCAATAATAAAATGGCTGTGCTTAAAAGCCCAACTGTATGACTGTGGGGTTCAGACTGCGACTTGCTGCTTTACATTAACAGGACTATAACCAAAATACTGACGGAAACTTCTGCTGAAATGAGAAGGATTTTCAAAGCCCGCTTCAAAAGAAGTTTCTGCAACTGTTTTTTTAAGGTTGGTGAGCAGGTGCATGGCATGGTTGAGTCTTTTCTCCATTAACCATTTGCCGGGGGTAGTATTAAATGTTTTCTGAAAATCTCTTTTGAATGCTGAGAGGCTGCGATTGGAGAGCTTCGCAAATTCTTCCAGTTTTAAATTGAAGCAGTAATTATCTTCCATTACTCTTTGCAGCGTTACAGCCTGCGGCTCGTGAAGCAAAGAACAGAAATAAGATAACAATTCTGCGTTTTTTGGATTGCCTGCAATTGTCAAAACCAATTCTCTGAATTTCAGTTCGAGTAAAGAAGGGTCTGGTTCATTGGCAGCATCAAAATACGGCATCATAGAATTGAAGAATGCCTGAACAGAGGCATCATTATCGATGGATATTACCGGATCAAATTTTCTTTCCGGTTTATAAATAGGTGTCTTTTTTGATTTCAACACATCGCAAATAAAATCATCGGGCAGAAAGAAAAGAACGAGGCAAAACCGGGTATCAAAAAATTGCTCTACAATGCTGGCACCTTTTCTAATCAGTACACAGCTGTCTTTGCGTAAATCATAAGAGCCATTGGCAGTATGCCATATTTTACGTCCTTCCACAACATACACGATGTAATTATGATAACTCCAGGTGTCATCCACATCTTTATCCAATGGACAATCGTACTTGGTAATTAATACTTCGCCGCAATTTAATTGCTTGAAGTGAATGCGGTTTTGTTTGATGCTATCGTTGAGGCTGAACAAGCGAGGCTGATTTGAAACAAAGATATATTTTTCAAAATCCCGGCTATAACCGTTGCTACCAATTGAGTTTTTTTAAGAAAATTTTTCATAAACTGCTCATTCCCAATACAAATTATTTACCCAACTGTAGTGCTACTCCCCACATTTCTGTAGGGCATGGTATCATCGTCTGCTATCGTATTAAAACAAAAGTTCCTTTCTTTTGCGCTTCAGGTTTATTATAAAATTGATACTTACAATACCATACATAAGCTCCTGATTGCTGTAAAACACCGTTATAAAAACCATTCCACCCCTGCTGTTTATTATTAGTTTTAAATACCAGGTTTCCCCAGCGATTATAAATTACTAACTCATAGTGTTGCATAGTGCCACCAACCAGTGGTTTAAACTTGTCGTTTAAATTATCATTATCAGGTGTAAAAGAATTGGGGAAATAGATGTACTGCGGACAGTTCTCTACTTTTACCAGTATGGTATCGCTTAATAAACAACCGGGAAATTTTTCTGCCACTACAGAGTAGGAAGTACTGACCTGCGGCTGAACTTCTATTTTATTTCCTGTAGTACTAATTATTCCTGTGACCGGGTTCCAGTTATAATTATAAAAACCTGCTGTGGCTTGTAACATTACCGACTCTGACAGACAAATACTGGTGTCCTTTTCTATTCGTAAACTGATCTGTTCATTTCTTATTTTAATCGTATCTGTATATACCCTGCCGCAGGCATCTGTTACTGTAACAAAATAGTTGCCGAGTGCAGTTGCAGTGAATACACTGTCCGTATTACCATCCTGCCAGGTATAGTTTTTATAAGAAGGGTTGTAAGCGTTCAATATATAAGAATGACCGGGACAATAAGTAGTGTCATTACCCAGGTTGATAGTTTGCATTGGTGCTGATATTATTATTTCTACACTGTCTTTTAATTTATCGCAGCTACTGGCTTGAGCCATTATTTTCCCTTTATAACTTTTGCTGAAACGCAGACTGAGTGTAGTATCATTTACCTGTGTGTACGATTGTACCTGTGCAGTATCAAATTGGAAATTTATTTTTCCGTTGCATAAGGGATTTTTGTGTGCAGTAATTATAACGGGGTGATCAATATCGCAAATTTTAGCAGGAGCATTTATTTTAATAGTATCGCAAATCCTTTTAATCATGCAAATATTTTCCCGGATCATGGGAAAATCAACAACAGTAAGATTTAATGGTGTGCTTATTATACCCGTTGGTTCTGCCGTAACCGGACCAGGCGGTATTGGGCTCATAGCAGATGGAATAAAGGAAAGAAAACTTGTATCTGTACCGAAGCAGGCAGCGGCGGTGTCTTGCGGCCTTATTTGTACATAATCAATAAAGGTTTGATTATTGGCTACGCTATTAATAGTAAAGCCGGTAAGTTTTCCATTCTCCAGTACCTGTGTGCCAAAAGTATTGCCCCAATCATAATTACTATCGGGCAGCTTCATTTTTTTTTGCAACAAAAACTTATTGCCTGCATCGGCTACTGCATAAAACACTTCTTTAGTATTATAATCTGCAAAACTAAAATGCTGCTTACCATCTGGTGTAATTAATAAATCATATAAGGTTGGGCGGTTAAAGTTTCTGGTGGAATGCAGAAATTGACTACTTATCAAATTAAAAGACGAATCGAAATAAGCAATAAAAAAAGGCACAAACCTGAAGGGGCGTGGAGTTGTTACTCCCGCATAAGGCCGCACCATTGCAACTACCCCATTATCTAAAAAAAACGTTCTTGATTGTAAATGTGAAACAGAATTCCAGCTATAAGGTGCGTGGTCTAATGATGCAGAAAATGGCAAACAATATGCTTTGAGATAGTCTATTTTTTTTGCACTCATATCATACTGCACCAGCACATACGCAGTATTATCACTCAAAAAGTTATTATTGCAATATGAAAAACCATATCCGTATAACTTTAATTTACCACCCTCTACTTTTGCGGCAGAAAAATTTATATTATAATAGTTGAGCCCCCGTTGTAATGCTAAAAAATGTGAGGGCCCTGTGTTTCCGTTATTGTCTGAAACCACCACCACTACACCTTCGTTACCAAAACCATTAATAGTAATTTCTGTATAATAAATAAACAACAGGCTATCTGCAGACAACCGACATACGGTATGGGCCCCATCAGTTGAACCTTTTGAAATAGTTGTTGACGCAACAATATCTTGTAACAATATATTTCCATCTGGTGATAAAATAATTCTTAAAAATTGTCGATTGGTGTCATTATCGATAAGAGTTCCGGCAATAGCAATATTTCCGTTCCCTGCTTCTTCTATGCTATATAAAACTATTTGAGTATATGAAATTTCGACTATAATCTTCTTGCACCACAATATATTTTTTGTACTATCCATTTTAACCACAATAACACTGGGAGTAGCAGCAAAATCGTATGATAGGCCTACTATTACCGTCCTTTTATCGCTTGTTGTTATTTGTTTAAGAGTATGAAAATATCCCTGCTGACTTTTATACCTAGTGTGGAAAGAAGAGTCGATGCACCCCTGTTGCGCTTGTGTATAAAGGCTGGGATACAATAGTAGGAATAGTATTATATAGAGAGTTCTGGAAATTGGTCAGGTTTAAAGAGGTGAAAATTTTGGGATATAACTAAAGCTACCTGTACGGGTATAGGTAGCTTTAGTTATTCTTACTTAAATACTGATATACCAGCTTTCGGTTATCCAAGTGCCAGTGGGCTGGGTAACACAACCAGTCCCGCTTATCTGCGTATTTCTGTATCTCACCTGGTAAGTTCCATTAGAAATAGTAGAGGGTGTTCCAATATAGTCCGTCATGCTAATGTACCAGATATCCCATGGTGTTATAAGCCCGGCTTTAAACTCCTTATGTGGCGGAGGTAAAGTATTATTCCATTTCCACAGTTTAATTGCTTGCCATTGGCCATTGACATATATTTCAATCTGATGCCTTTCAGGAAAAACATAACCAGAAGGGAAGCAAGAGCCGGGTACCGCATCGCAACCCGCTGTAGAAGTGCCAAGGCCACTACTAACCTGCCAGCTCACTTTGTCTATCCGCAGGCAAGGTTGGGTGGTGTGTTGGCCCCCTGCTATGTTTATAAAGCTTTGATATGGGATATTGATTGTGCCATAGCTAGGACAATCAGTATAGGCAAATAAATTAGGCTGTATAGATGTAGCACTGTTGTATACAGATTCAGGAACAATATCTGTACGATAAGTTAATATAAACTCATTCAAATCATTTCCGGTTGTATTTGTGCCAACTACGGTACTTGTAATTGGTAAAATGAGTTTCGCTAGCGGGGTAGTGTGAATAGTAACATTTGATGCGTTTCTTAATCTAACCCTTCCGCCACTAAAATTAGGGTCTGTACCTTCAACTATATAGAATTCTGTAATAATTTTATACTTCACCAAAAATCGATAACCAACTCCACAGGTGTACTCTCTTTCGACTGAGACAATTTCAGGTGTATCCATTTCTGAATCTCCTGGGTTTGGACAACTAGAAGCATCAGTAGAAACACCGCTTGGATTATCTGGCAACCTGTTCCCATTAATATCACCATAATATCCCTTTACTTTCAGGTTAAGAATCTCAACAGGATTTAGAGGTTCATTCTTTTGTTTTTGCCTGAAACCTTCAATAAGGTCGTTTTGGCTTTGCAAATAATCAGGTGCTTCCTTTGCATTTTTCCTGCAACTGTTAAAAAAGAAAATGCCGCTGAATACTAATGCAGCTGCAATCAAGAGACGGAATTTCGATCTCATAAATATTGATTTTGGGTGTGTAAAAAATTATATTACAATTAACCTAGATACATCTGAAGGCAAGGAGGTTGCACGAACACTTGTTACCAGATTTTTATTCATCAGACACTTTTCAGAAAGCTTTAACGCCTTCTCCAAAATCATCTTTATGGAATTCCGTTGGGTAAGCGTCTCCATCAATTACTCAACTGCTGTAACATGAAAATCTTCCGCCTCTTACTTCTTTTAGCAATAGTTATCATTGCTGTTTCCTGGTTTTCAAATTCCACCATCTGGAAGAAAACGAAAGCACTGCACTTACCAAAAGCTGAAACCAGTTATAAGCTTACTGATAAAGCAGAAAAAAAGCTGGAACAGAAAGCTTCTGTAGCCAAAAGGTTTGTGGAACAGAAAAATTACAACTCCTCTCTTTGTTTTCTTATTGATATGAGCCTGCCTTCCGGGCAAAACCGTTTCTTTATTTACGATTTGAAAAAAGATAGCGTGCAATCGAAAGGGCTTGTGGCACATGGCAATTGTTTTCAAAACTGGCTGGAAGGAAGAAAGTACAGCAATGTAGTTGGCTGTGGTTGTACTTCGCTGGGTAAATATAAAATCGGTATTCCTTACACTGGTAAGTTTGGCTACTCCTACAAGTTACACGGTCTTGATACTTCCAATAACAATGCCTTTGAAAGAACAGTAGTATTGCACTCGCATAGCTGTGTGCCTGAAACAGAAGTAGGTGATGATATCTGTCAGAGCAACGGTTGCCCTACGGTGTCCCCCGACTTTTTGAAACAGTTGAAAGCAATCATTAATGAGTCGAAGAAACCGGTGTTGTTGTGGATTTATGAATGAGAGAACAGTTACGGGTTTCGGATTATGAGTTTCGGGTTCGGCGTGATAAAGCAAGTTGCTGGTTGTTAGTTGCTGGTTTGGCGTGATGAATGACAGATGCTTTATAATTTGTAAGAGAGTTTACAATATGCTCATCTGTGTTACTGCAGTTGAAGTGTGTCTCGACCCCGATATTCATCGGGGCAGACGCAACCACAGCCGATAGTAGCAATGTCGCTGGTAAACAAATAAAAAATATACACAAAAGCAAAAGGTGCAAAGCCAAAGAAAATACATTGCTGTAAATCCTTCTCCCCTACACCTTTCACCTTAATCCCTTCTTATGCTAAACTTGCATCCATCGTAATTTCTGTATTCAGCAATTTGCTGATTGGACAGTTGGCTTTTGCATCGGCAGCACAGTCTGCAAATTTTGCAGCATCAATGCTGGGTACAGTTGCTTTTACTTCCAGGTGGCTCGATGTGATAGTACCATTCTCCAATGTAATAGTGCATTTTGTATCGATGCTATCAGGAGTAAAGCCTGCTGCGCCTAATACAAAACTTAATTTCATAGAAAAACAACCAGCGTGGGCTGATGCTACTAATTCTTCGGGGTTGGTGTACGTACCATCTTCAAAACGGCTGCGGAAATCGTAGGCAGTATTCTCCAATACTTTAGATTTTGAGGTCAGTGTACCACTTCCTTCTTTACCCGTGCCTTTCCAGTTGGCAGTTGCGAAACTTTTCATTGTAAACTAATTTAATTGTTATAGAGGTTGGTTTTCTTCTAATTCAGCAATGCGGTTTTCGGGTTCATTGTACTCGATAATGAAATTATTCTTACCCTCGCCGATCATTATTTTTAAAAATTTCTGTTGCACCAATTCCAGTACCGATAAGAAAAGAAAAATAGCCTGTACCCTGTTTTCACATTTTTCAAAAATTCTTTCAAAGGCTATATTGCGGTGTTCTCTTGCCTGTGTCAGCAATTGATCACGGCTTTCTTCCATGGTATAGTTGTACGCCACCACGGTATGCACCGGTTTGTTAATTCGGTCGCTGTACTTCTGCATGGCTTTTTCAAAAGCCTTCATCAGTTTAAACAAACTGATGTTCTGAATTTCTGTGCCTTCGCTGTCTTCCTCGCCGATAAGAGATAACTCCTGCTGGATATTGCCACGTTTTACCATCAGCATACGAATGGCTTCCATTTCTGCCATTTGTGCAGAGGCTTCTTTAAATCTTTTATACTCCAGAATTTTATTAACCAGTTCTTCTCTTGGATCAATTTCATTTCCCTGGGGATCGAGTTCCTTGCGGGGCAACAACATTTTGGCTTTGATCCGCATGAGGGTAGAAATGAAAAGGATAAACTCGCTGCTGAGTTCAATATTCAATTCTTCGCTCTGGTGGATGTAATCGAGAAAGTCTTTGATGATGTTGTTGATAGGAATATTATAAATATCCAGCTCATCTCTTTCTATAAAAAAAAGCAACAGGTCGAAAGGACCTTCAAACTGCGGTAACTTAATCTGGTACGAGGTATTCGCCACTTAATTCTGGGTTGATTGGTCAAAAAATAAAGTCCTGCTGCTTAGCAGGACTTTACAAAAGTAAGGGAAAGAGGTGTTCAGGAATCCCACCAGTTTTCCACTATTATTTCTTCAGGGCATCCCTGATTTCACGTAATAATTGGATGTCTTCGGGAGTGGCGGCTGGAGCAGGGGCTTCTTCCTTTTTCTTCACCGAATTCATAGTTTTGATGATCAGGAACAGGACAAAAGCTATTAAAATAAAGTCTACTACGGCCTGTAAGAAATGGCCTATCGGGAAAACTGTATGACCCACGGTAAAGGCAACTTCCGATATTCCCCCTTTACCCAATACCATGGCAATAATTGGCATAATAATACTGTCAGTAAGGGCGGTTACAATTTTGCCAAATGCGCCACCAATGATGACCGCCACAGCCAGGTCAACGATATTGCCTTTCATGGCAAACTCTTTAAATTCTTTAAGCATTCCCATAACAAATCGATTTTAATTTTTAATTATAATAAACGCTTCAGGCTTTGAAGGTAGATATAAATGAATAATTATATACTACTTTTTCAATCCCGGAAACTGCATATTCAGACTCTTCAGTAAGTCACGTAGTTGCACAGCAATAATATATTCTTTGTACCAGTTCTGATCGGCGGGAACAATTGTCCATTCCGGGTTATTGCATTTATTAAAACATTCTTCATACATCTGCATATAAATATCCCAAAGTTTCGCTTCGTCAAAATCCTTTTCGTTGTATTTCCACATTTTGGTTTCATCCTTTAACCGTTCGCTCAATCTTTCATGCTGCTCTTCCGGTGAAACATGGAGATAGAATTTCAGGATATGTGTATTGTTATGTTCCTGCAATAATTTTTCAAAATCATTAATGGCATCTATTCTTTTGGCAGCCGTTTCATCATCGCACCATTTGTGTACCCTTGTTATAAGTATATCTTCATAATGAGAGCGGTTAAAAACCTGTATCATTCCCTTTGCAGGTGTATGGCTATGTATGCGCCACAAAAAATCGTGGGATAGTTCTTCGGCTGTTGGTGCTTTGTACGATTTCACCGTTACTCCCTGCGGATTCATATTACCCATTACATTTCTTATTACACCATCTTTTCCGCTGCCATCCATTCCCTGTATTACTACCAGTACAGCATGTTTGCCTTCTGCGAATAAAAGATTTTGCAACTCATCGAGCTCTTCTATTATTTTTTCTGTTTTTTCTTTGGTGGCTGCTTTGTCCCAATCTTTGGGAGCACGGGTTGAAATGTCGCTTAATTTAATCTTACTCATTGTATTCAATTAAAAAGTTATTGCAATATACTGGTTGCTGGTTATTAGTTGCTGGTCAGGCGTGATAATGCCTCCCTGCCCTCCGAAGGAGGGTTCTCGTACTCCGATTATTTAAATATACATTATTGGATGTGTAAGTTGGGTTTGCTATTTAATAATAATTATCCCCGATATTCATCGGGATTACGCTTCGCTTCACAAGGGACGATGATACGTGTCCCCACAGAATTGTGGAGAGTAGCAATACAGTTGGGCAAAAAAATAAAAAAATTATCTCTGCTGGCATTTTATGACCTTTGCGTTTCAATATGAGTAAAAAGTTCGTTTGCTGGGCAATATTTATTATTCTGTGCATCATCTGGGGTAGTTCATTTAAGCTGATGAAAGATAGTACGGTCGCACTTTCGGGTGCACAGATTGCAGCACTCCGCATATTTTCTGCAGGCCTTGTGTTTATTCCTTTTGCTGTGTTTCATTTCTCAAAACTCCCCCGGCAAAAAATCGGCATTGTTATTTTAAGTGCTGTATTTGGAAATTTGCTGCCGGCATTTTGTTTTGCTATTGCTATGACAAAAATTGATGGCTCGCTTGGCGGCATTCTTAATTCGCTTACGCCTATTTGTGTGGTAGCAGTAGGTATTCTTTTTTTCAAAGACCATATCAAATCGCAGAAAATTGTTGGTGTGCTCACAGGTTTTGTTGGATTGGTATTGCTTACTGTTTTGCCTGCTCTTTCAGGTGAAAAAACTATCAGCTTCAATAATTTCAGTTACACATTGCTGATACTGCTCGCTACATTTCTGTATGGCATTAATGTAAATATGGTGAGCCATTACCTGAAAGGACTGAATCCGATTCATGTTGCCACTGTTTCACTGGCGTTTATGACGATACCAACTGCTTTGGTATTATGGCAACAGGGGTTTTTGCAATTGGATTTTAATAGTACTGCTGTTCAGCAATCTATTCTTTCTTCATCTGCTTTGGGTGTTATAGGCAGTGCTGTTGCCACGGCATTGTTCTATATACTGGTGCAGAAAGCAGGAGGTTTATTTGCATCGCTGGTTACCTATGGTATTCCATTCATTGCGTTGGGCTGGGGCTTTATTGATAACGAGCCGATAACATGGCTGGAAATTATTTGTCTCGGTATAATCCTCTTCGGAGTTTATCTCGCTAATCGGCCTGATAAAAAAGAATTGAACTAGGGGTTTAAAAGAGAAAAGGAGAAAAAGAGTTATTCTGTTAACTCCTTTCTCCTTTAAAAAATTTATCTGTACGCTGTGTATTTATTTGTTACCGGGCTGCATTAATACTATCATCGTCTGTTGCGTCGTCATCTCCGATACATCACGCCAAACCAGCAACTAACAACCTGCAACCAACCTTCATCACGCCAAACCCGAAACTGTATTAGATCGACATTATCTCTTTTTCCTTTGCTACCAGATGTTTCTCAACAATGGCAGTAAACTTATCTGTTACCTGTTGCACATCTGCTTCTGCATCTTTAGCAGCATCTTCGCTCAATCCATTTTTCTCCAGCTTTTTTATTTGCTCAATACCTTCACGGCGTATGCTACGGATAGCTACTTTAGAATGTTCGCCTTCTGCCTGGCATTTTTTTACCAGTTCCTTTCTTCTTTCTTCTGTTAATGGTGGAAGAAAAAGCCTGATAAAACTTCCATCATTTTGAGGATTGATGCCGATATTGGCAGCTATTATTGCCCGTTCAATTGGCTGCAGCATATTTTTTTCCCATGGTTGAATGCTGATAGTACGGGCATCCATTACACTTACGTTGGCCACCTGGTTGATGGGTACGGGAGCACCATAATAATCAACCATTATTCCATCAATCATCTGCGGGTTGGCTTTCCCAGCCCTTATTTTTTGCAGTTCTGCCTCCAGATGGTTAATGGCTTTGCTCATCTGCTCATCTGCCGATTCAATTATTAAGGCAACATCTTCTGACATATATTGTTTATTTTCTTGTATTGGTTTGAATATTCTGTATGATACGGCGCAAAGCTAACAAAAGAGAAGAACCCTCCCAAAGATGAGATGGAGTTAAAATTGATAAAAGAAGCTTAAGCTTCCGGAAAAGGTCTGATTAAATTAATTCAGATCCGCCGTTTTAGACTCTTGTTTGAGCGTAACTACCTTTGAAGGAGTTTTTAGTTCGGTTGCACCATCTTTACGTTTGGCAATAACCATAGTACGACGATGTCTGCCCTGGTATAATATACCCAGACCGGCAAATGAAATAGCCAGTAAAGAAAGCAACAGGTAATTAGAACCTAATGATTTTCCCAACCATGCCAACAAGATAAAGGCGATATTAATTGCCACGCAGGTAAATGTTACTGCCGAATGACTCATACCCCTGTCGAGCAATAAATGGTGAACGTGGTTACGATCGGGTGTAAAAGGAGAACGGCCATTGAGAATACGGATACTAAAAACCCTCAATGTATCCAGAAGAGGAACTATTAATATAGCGAAGCCAATAGCTACTGCAGAAGCAACAGGAACTGTTACAAATGGAGCACTGGCAACATTAATAAATTTAATAACCAGGATAGAGTTGATCAGGCCAATCATCAGCGAACCTGAATCTCCCATAAATATTTTTGCCGGGTGATGATTAAATATCATGAAAGCAACAAGGCTGCCTGCCATTGAAAATGAAAGTAATGCATAAGCCTGGTGGTCTACTATAAAGAAATAAATACCAAATACAAGCATGGAAAGTATTCCGAGGCTGGCGGCAAGGCCGTCTATACCATCAATAAGATTAAAAGAGTTGATAACAACGATAATCGTAAGATAAGATACCGCTAAACCAAAACCTTCAGGAACCTGCTCAAATCCAAACAGGCCATACATGCTATCCAGCTTTATACCGCCAAGGTGAATAAGAATGGACGCTGCTATGATCTGGCCAATGAATTTTTTGGTGGCCGAAAGTATCATAATATCATCCCGCAGGCCGAGGAAGAAAATAACAAGAGCCGCAGCAAAGAAATATTGAAACTCAGGATTCAGATAACCTTGTATCGACAAAAGGGAAGCCAGCAAAAAGCCGCCGAATATACCAACCCCGCCGAGAGAAGCTACCGGCCTGGTATGTACCTTTCTTTCATCGGGTATATCATAGAGCTTCTTCTGCTCTGCGATCTGCAGCACCACTGGTATTGCAAGAAATGTAATGATGAATGCGACGGAAGCCGTCAATAAAATATCGAGCATCTAAGCAGCTTTAAATATGGTACAAAATAGGTTCAATTCTTCTTTTGGTTGCATAACGTTATCTTTCGAAAACTTTATCAAATCACACAAATACTCATATAACTCACAGGATTTCTGAATTTGCAAGCAAGATTGGTTCATCCGGATGGATTTTGTATTCAAAAAGAATGCAAATTTGCACGACCAATCAGAGAATTAGAATTCCGAAGGTACTAAAAGTTTAACAATAACCTATTTTTTATGGCTGAATTAACCGCAATTGCCTCGCAGATAAGAAGAGATATAGTAAGGATGGTACATGGTGTAAACAGCGGACATCCAGGCGGATCGCTGGGGTGTACCGAGTTTTTTACCGCCCTGTACTTTAAAATAATGAAGCATGATCCTAAATTTAATATGGATGCAAAGGGTGAGGACGTATTTTTTCTGTCCAATGGGCACATATCCCCGGTATTTTATTCCACACTTGCCCGATCTGGGTATTTTGATGTGAAAGAACTGGCCACTTTCAGAAAAATTAACTCAAGGCTGCAAGGCCACCCGGCTACTCACGAACATTTGCCCGGTATCCGTATAGCTTCCGGGTCGTTGGGACAAGGAATGAGTGTTGCCATCGGCGCCGCCTTAGCCAAAAAATTAAATAACGATAGCCATACCGTTTTTTCACTCCATGGCGATGGCGAGCTGGACGAGGGACAGATATGGGAAGCCGTAATGTTTGCAGCTCACCATAAAGTAGATAATCTTATTTCAACAATCGATTGGAACGGCCAGCAGATTGACGGCCCAACCGATAAAGTAATGAGCCTGGGAAATATCAGGGAGAAGTTTGAAGTATTTGGCTGGACTACCCTTGAAATGAACGGTAATGACATGGACAATGTGGTGGAAATACTGAATAAAGCAAAAACATTAACCGGCCAGGGTAAGCCCATTGCTATTATGATGCATACTGCCATGGGTTATGGTGTTGACTTTATGCAAGGCACACACGAGTGGCACGGCATAGCACCTAACGATGAGCAATTGGCGAAAGCATTGGCACAGTTGCCCGAAACACTGGGAGATTATTAATATAGTCCGAAAGACAATAAGTCAATAAGCCGGAAAGATTATTTCATCAGATGCAATAGTCTTTCCGGCTTTTTTGTCTCCGGATTTTTCAACCTTACTCACTCCTCAGCGAAAAATCCTGCGCCGCCGCTTTGCGGGAGGGCAGCCATGAAGCAATAAATGCAATGACAAAAACGGTGGCACCCACAAGAAGAAAATCTTCAACTCTTAGCTTTACCGGAAAATAATCAATAAGAAACGAACCACCTTCAAGGGCAATCAGGTGATAACGTATCTGCAACCATGCAAGAAATAAAGCGAAGAGCATACCGATACCACAACCAATAGTGGCGAGTAACATTCCCTCGCTTAAAAATATTTTTTGAATAAAATTTCTATTGCCCCCCAATGCATGCAATACGCTAATGTCTTTTCTTTTCTCCAGCACCAGCATAGACAGCGCACCAATCATATTAAATGCTGCTACTACCAATATTAAACACAGCACGCCATAAATCACCCACCTTTCCACATTCATAATAGAATATAGACTTTGGTTTTGCTCATATTTATTCTGCACTTTATAAGCATCACCAAATATTTCTTTTATCTTCTTCTTTACTTCTTTCTCAGTACCGGGGTCGTTAAGCACTACTTCCACTGCACCAAATTCATCGGGACCGAGTTTCAACGATTTTTTTATAAACGCTATATTGGTAATGCCATACTTATTATCAAAGTCCTGTTGAATAACAAAGGCAGCTGATGATCGGATGGTATCATTGCTGATATCATCCAGCATGTTTATTTGCTCTGAATTACTTTTTCTTGGCAGGTAAATTTTCAGCAGGTTAATATTTCTATCGGCTTGTATATCCAATGCTCCTTCTACACCAGCACCAAGAATTAATTTTGGAACAGCTTCATCGCCGATATCATATTGACCATTAATTAAATGATCTGCAACCCCGGAAACGTACTGGTAATTATCGTCGACGCCTTTCAGGTAAACGACTGATTGGCTAACACCATCGTCTTTTACATTTTGAACCAATGCTTTTTCCTCCACCACCAGCGAATAATTTTTAACCCCGGTAAGTCCTTTTAATTTTTGTAACTGCGCTGGTGTAATGGTTACAATTTTCCCTTTTGCCGGAGAAATTTTTATATCAGGATAAAATGAAGAATACAATGATTTAACCAGGCCCTCGAAACCATTGAACACACTAAGTACCATGATAAGTGCAGTAGTACCGAAAATAATAGCAATAATACTCACCCATGCAATGATGTTGATTGCATTCGTAGACTTTTTTGCTTTAAAATATCGCCAGGCGAAGAGGAAATGCAAGTTTCGGGTTTTGAGTTTGGGATTTAAGGTTTTTCTTATACAAATATTCTCAGATACTTTTAATTACTTATTTGGATACCAGCTGTATTACTACCCTGACTGCCGGCAGGCAGGTATCAGCTGTGGTTGCGTCGCACACTTCAACGATATTAACATGGATGAGCATATGCAACTAACAAAATAGGCACCCACATTTCCGCATAGCACGACTTGAACCTTGTTCCGTGCACCTTGTGTCTTAGTCAACATCTCCGAATTGCAAAGCTCCTATTACCCATTGCCTATTGTTCCTTGTTCTTCTTCTCCTCATTTATCTGCTTGAATATTTCTTCCATTTTAAACACATGATCCAATGTGTCGTCTTTAAAAAACTTTAATACAGGGATACTCCTTAACTGATGACGCACTTTTGCCGCTAATTCTTTCTTTATTTCATGGCTGCGGTCATCAATTTTTTTCATGGCAGCTTCCACATCTTTTACCTGGAAAAAACTGAGATAAAATCTTGCTTCCAGCAGGTCTGGCGTCACTTTTACCGAGGAAATGGATACCATACCCCCGTCTATCATACTAAGCCCCAACCGCTGAAATATGTTGTTTATCTCCTCATTCAGCAGCCCGGCTATCTGTTTCTGTCGTTTACCTTCTTCCATGTCTTTAACTATTGAGTTCGCTGTAAAATTAGTTACTTTGCGCCACTATCGCAGCAGGGCTTTTAAGCTGCCTAAAGCATTCGCATGATCAAGAATATTTTCCGGATTTTTAAGTACATAAAGTTTCCAAAAAGGAAACTGGCTTTATACCTGTTACTTACGTTACTGGCTACCGTATTTTCTGTGGTATCGCTGAGCATGCTGGCTCCTTTCATGAATATAATTTTTAAAACAGGTTCTCCAATGGGTAATGCCGGTACTACCGGGGTATTTGGCTCTATTAAAAATTATCTCCAGCACCAGGTAGATATACACGGGCAATTATATGCACTGGCAGCCACCTGTATTTTAATAATTGTCTCTATTGTTTTAAAGAACCTGTTTCTTTATCTCTCATATTATGTTTCTGTACCTGTAAGAAGCAGTATTACCTCTGGCTTCCGTACCAGGCTTTATCAAAAAATACTTGATTTGCCGGTCAGCTATTTTACCGACCAGAAAAAGGGAGATTTAATGTCGAGAATGGTAGGCGATATCGGGGAAGTGGACTCTTCTATCGTTACCACATTAGAAGGTTTAATAAAAGATCCTTTAACGATAATTGCTTATCTCAGCTTTATGATCGTTATCAGCCCTTACCTTTCTATGGCATTGCTGATTTTATTACCGGTAACAGCATTACTGATTGGCCGCATCAGTAAATCATTAAAAAAGCAGTCAAAAGATTTTTCGGTAAGTGCCGGACAAAATCTTTCTCACGTAGATGAAACATTGGGAGGCGTAAAAATCATCAAAGGTTTTTCTGCTGAAGAACAAATGATGGATAAGTTTAACAAAGGCAACGACGAGCTTTTTGCTATCCGCAATAAAATGTATTTTAGAAAAGACCTTGCTTCGCCGCTTACAGAAATATTGGGCGTATCAGTTCTTTGCGTTATTCTTTATGTGGGTGGCAGATTGGTATTAACCGGCAATAATGGTCTTAATGCAGGTGATTTAATTACCTACATCGCCACTTTCGCCATGATTATTAATCCTGCGAAATCGCTTTCTACTTCTGTGTTTAATATTCAAAAAGGCATGGGTGCTATTGAAAGGATAGAAGAAGTATTGCTGGCCCCAATAACGGTTAATGAAAAACCTGACGCCAAAACATTAAATACTTTTACTGATAAGATAGAATTTACCAATGTAAATTTTGGCTACCAGGATACAACTGTGCTGGAAAACATTAACCTGAAAATAGAAAAGGGCAAAACCATTGCCTTAGTTGGCTCATCTGGTGCAGGCAAATCTACATTGGCCGATTTGGTACCGAGGTTTCATGACGTAACAGGTGGTGAGTTATTAATAGATAATATCAATATCAAAGATTATACTATCGCATCGCTTCGCAGCCAGATGAGTATTGTAACACAGGAGCCTGTTTTATTTAATGATACCATTGCTGCCAATATCCGCCTGGCAAAACCAACAGCTACCGATGAAGAAGTAATAGCTGCGGCCAAAGTAGCCAATGCCCATAACTTTATTGTACAAAAAGAAGGGGGGTACAACAGCAATATCGGCGACCGCGGCAGCAAACTCAGCGGTGGGGAAAGGCAACGCTTAACCATTGCCCGTGCCGTTTTAAAAAACCCGCCGATATTAATTCTGGATGAAGCCACTTCTTCTCTCGACACAGAAAGTGAACGCCTGGTACAGGATGCCATTAACAACCTGATGCAAAACCGCACCAGTATTGTTATTGCACACCGTCTTTCTACCATACGTCATGCAGATGAAATTATCGTATTACAAAAAGGAAAGATTGTAGAAAGAGGAAACCATGATGAATTGCTTTCTCAAAATGGTTTTTATAGAAAGCTGGTGGATATGCAGGAGGTGAAATAGAACGGAATTTTGTTTCCCGCTATTCAATATTGCATTTGTCCTGATTGATTTATATAATCGAAAATTGCATCTATCTCTTCATTGCTTATAGCAGAAAAACCTGTCATCATTGAACCGTATTGAACTTTCAATTGACGGGTGTATAAATCATTTTTCATATAGGCAGCGGGGTTTTTAATCCATTTATATAACTCATTTCTATCTGCCCATTTTCCCCTTTCTTCAAACCCTGTTAAGGCCGGTCCCGTTCCACTCTTAAAAAGATTATGACAGGCAGCACACTTACTATTAAACAGTACTTTTCCCTGTGCTGCTTTTCCCACCAAATTGACATTTGAAGGCATATCTGCAGTTCCACACCACCCAACAGTATTCTCTTGTTGGTCTATTATATCAAATGGTATATTCTTAATAAATATTAAAGTTCCTGCCAGGGCAACAAGAATCAGGTGGGCATAAATGATATAATGAACTTGCTTGTTCACACTGCAAAGCTACTACACAAAAAATCCTGCTCAAAGCAGGATTAATTAATTATTATCTGGTTCTTCATTATTTCAATACTTCTCTCGATATCACAATCTTCTGTATCTCACTTGTACCTTCTCCGATTGTACAAAGCTTTGCATCCCGGTAAAACTTTTCCACCGGAAAATCTTTGGTATAGCCATAGCCGCCAAATACCTGTACCGCATCATTCGCTGTTTTTACTGCTACTTCGCTGGCATAATATTTTGCCATGGCGGCTTCTTTGGTCATTGGTAAATGACGGTTTTTTAAATCGCAGGCCTGCAACGTTAATAAATCGGCAGCCATAATTTCCGTTGCCATATCTGCCAGTTTAAAAGATATACCCTGGAAACTGGAAATAGGTTTATCAAACTGGTGCCGCTCCTGCGAATATTGTAAAGCCGCTTCATAAGCACCCTTGGCTATACCGAGCGATAAAGAAGCAATAGAAATTCTTCCGCCATCCAATACTTTCATGGCTTGTTTAAAACCATCACCCACTTCTCCTACTCTATTTGCATCCGGTACACGGCAATTATCAAAAACCATTTCTGCCGTTTCGCTGGCACGCATACCAAGTTTGTTTTCCTTTTTACCTGCACTAAAACCTGCTGTTCCTCTTTCTACTACAAAAGTGGTGGAGTTATTTTTTGTTCTGGGTTCACCGGTTCTGCAAACCACTACGGCTACATCGCCACTCTTACCATGTGTAATCCAGTTTTTCGTACCATTAATTATCCAATCGTTACCATCTTTTACAGCAGTACATTTCATATTACCTGCATCGCTTCCGGTATTGGCTTCTGTAAGTCCCCATGCACCTATCCATTCTGCAGTAGCCAATTTCGGCAACCATTTTTTCTTTTGTTCTTCATTGGCAAATGTGAGTATATGACCAGTACATAATGAATTGTGCGCTGCTACACTCAAGCCTATAGAGCCACACACTTTTGCTATTTCTTCTATTACTGTTTTGTATTCAAAATAAGTAAGTCCTGCGCCACCATATTCTTCAGGCACCAGCACGCCCATCAATCCCAGCTTTCCCATTTCTTTAAAAATATGAACAGGAAATTCCTGGCTCTCATCCCATTCCATCACATGTGGCTTAATATACTGTTGGGCAAAGTCACGGGCCGTCTGTGCTACCTGTTGTGTAAGTTCTGCTTGTTGAAAATTCATAGTTATTTAATCGTTGTTCTTGTTTTTAATAAATGTGCCACCCCTTTGGGAGTGGCACAGTCTTAATCCTCGAAAAATAAGCAAGTAGTCTTAGCAATCAATCGTTAAAGGCAGCGCAATATAAAGAAAGTTTATTTAAACTAACAAGTGTTAGGTGAAAATATTTTCCCCATCTTTTAATATACAGTTTTTGTTACCTACAAGATTAACACAGATGCGCTGTGGTTGCATCGCACTATTGTACTGCAGTAACAGGGATGAGCAAATACAACCCACCCCAATTTCTTCTGATGTAAAAGTCATTTACATCGCCCCTCCGAGGAGGGGATGTACCCACTATTTTTAATTTCACTATCCAAAAGTTCTAAAAATTTTTATTGCATACAACCAGGAAAAATAATTCTTTAGTACACATCCCCTCCTCGGAGGGGCGAAATGAGGAAAATATAATGCTATAGGGAATTGGGGTGGGTTGCAGAATAGCGAACGGGACGATGAAGTGTGCGACGCAAGGGACGATGATAGCAGCGCTGCAGCTCGTCAACAAAAAAACTAACTAAAATTCAATTCCAATCCATCATACGCTAAATGAATTCCATCCGGCAATTCGTTTTCAATATCTCCATGACAGCCAAGCTGATGAGAAATATGTGTAAAATAGGAAGTGGGCACTTTTAATTCCTGTGACAAATCGATTGCTTCTTCGAGGGAGAAATGAGAAATATGCTTTTGCTTACGAAGTGCATTCAGCACCAGCACTTCACTTCCTTTTATTTTATCTTTTTCATTTTCCTCAATGCGGTTGGCATCGGTGATGTAGGTAAACTTGCCGAAGCGGAAACCCAGCACCGGCATTTTTAAATGCCAAACCTGTATAGGTGTTACTTCAATATCACCAACCATAAATGGTTCAAGTGTTATGGTATTAAAATTCAGTTCGGGAAGACCGGGATATTTTGTACTGGAGAAGGCGTAATAAAATTCCCTGCGGATAGCTTCTTCTGTCATTGAATCGGCATAGAGTTCCATTGGCTTTTTCGTGAAAAAATTGAAAGCCCTTGTATCATCCAATCCTGCTAAATGATCTTTATGAGGATGCGTAAATAAAATTGCATCGAGGCTTTTTATTTTTTGCCGCAGCATCTGGTAGCGGAAATCGGGGCCGCTATCAACTACAAGTGTAGTAGTGGCTGATTGCACCAAAATACTTGAACGTAGGCGGTTGTCTTTTTTATCGGTGGAAGTACAGACTTCACAACTGCAGGCAATCATCGGCACGCCGCTGCTGGTTCCTGTTCCAAGAAATGTTATTTTGAGAGAAGGATAGCTCACCGGATAAAAATACGAATTACAAAACTAGCACCGTTGTCACACTGCTAATTTAATTTTCTTCTGTTTCCAGTTTATTAATAATGCTTTGGTAAAGCTTTTTAGATTCTTCTGTCAGCAAGTCGGTGTTAATATCCAATTGGGGAATCAGGTCTATCAATGTATTGATGCGGCCTTCTGTTTGTAAAAATTTATTCAGCACTACCACCCTTCTTTCTTCCAGTATACAGTAGCCGCTTTGAAAAGAACCTCTTTCGTAGCGCAGCACATAACCAACCTGTTCCGGAATTGCTTCTAATTTATCGAGCGTCGTTTGTGTATATTTCATAAATAAGTAAAAATTCAAAAGTCAAAAATATACCCAATACTTTCAAAGTACCCTATGACTTATCCACAGTTTTGAATTTTGATTTTTCACTTTTGACTTTATTTGCTTTGCATTTTTATCACGGGTACTATCATTTCTTCAAGGCTTACCCCACCATGCTGGAAGGTATTTTTGTAATAGTTGACGTAATAATTATAATTGTTAGGGTAGCACAGAAAACTATCTTCTTTTGCAAATATGAAAGAGGAGTTGATTGTGGGTGACGGCAGCCCTATTTCTCTCGGATCCCGATAGGCCAGCACTTCTTTGGGTTCATAATTAAGGTTGCGGCCATGTTTGTAGCGCAGGTTAGTAGTCGTTTGTTTATCCCCTACCACTTTGTAAGGCGTTTTCACCCTTACACTGCCATGATCGGTGGCCAGCACAATCCGTATGTTTTTTTCTGCTATTTTTTTCAATGCCTGGTGCAGCGGCGAATGTTCGAACCAGGAAGTGGTTATACTGCGATAACTCATTTCATCTCCGGCCAGTTCTTTTAATACTTCCATTTCGGTACGGGCATGGCTCAGCATATCCACGAAATTGTAAACAATTACATTCAAATCATTATTCAGCAGGTTATGAATATTATTCATCATATCCAACCCAGCCTGGTTGTTGACCACTTTGGTATAGGAAACTTTTAAATCTCCTTTACCCAGTCGTTTTAACTGCGCTTTGAAAAATTCTTCTTCGTATAAATTCTTTCCGCCTTCTTCCTCATCATTTTTCCATTGCAGCGGAAACTGTTTTTCAATTTCCACCGGCATCATACCGGCAAAAATGGCATTGCGGCAATATTGTGTAGCGGTAGGGAGTATGCTATAAAAACTATCTTCTTCTAATATGCGGAAACTCTCCGCAAAAATGGGTTGTATAGCTTTCCATTGATCAAAACGAAGATTATCAATTAAAATAAAAAACAACGGGGTGCCTTTTTCCAAATGCGGCAATACTTTAAATTTCATCAGCGAATGGCTCATCACCGGGCCATTGGTACTCTTTGGCCCTACCCAGCTGGCATAGTTGCGGGAAACAAATTTGAAAAACTCTGTATTGGCTTCGCTTTTTTGACTTTGAAAAATTTCCTGCATCTCAGGGCTGTCACTTTTTTCCATTTCCAATTCCCAATACACCAGCTTACGGTAAATATCCATCCACTCGTTATAATCAGGATTGCTGTTTAAGGCAGTAAATAAATGACGGAATTGTTGCTGGTAAGCCGTAGTTGTTTTTTCTGCTACCAGCCTGCGGTTGTCTATTATCTTTTTTATGCTTAGCCAAACCTGGTTGGGGTTTACAGGCTTGATGAGATAATCACTTATCTGGCTGCCGATGGCTTCATCCATCAGGTTTTCTGTTTCATTTTTTGTAATAAGAACTACCGGCAATGATTGATTGACTTCTTTGATTTTTGCCAATGTCTCCAAACCTGTTATCCCGGGCATGCTTTCATCTATAAGTACTACATCTACCGGGTTTTCCTTTACATAGTCTATCGCATCAAAGCCGTTGGTAAAAGTTTGCACTTCATATCCCTTCGTTTCCAAAAACATTTTTTGCGATTGGAGGCTTTCTATTTCATCATCTACCCATATAATTTTTGCTACTGCCATTTTCTTGTTGCTGGTTTTTGGTTGCTGGTTGATTTCCTAAAATTAAACTCTGTTTAAATCAATCTGAAATGTTTGACGTTAAACGACCAATAACAAGTGACCAGTAACCAGCAACCAGCCACCCCTTCTTTCAAAAATAGCTTATTAAACTCTGCCTTTGTACTTTTGTCCTCTTTCCTTTAACGGCCTTTAACAAAAACACAACAATGCCCACCGTACGCAAAATAATCAACGACCCGGTTTATGGTTTTATTACCATTGACGAGCCGTTAGTATTACAAATTATTTCTCATCCCTGGTACCAGCGGTTGCGCAATATTCACCAGATGGCTTTTGCGCATTTGGTATATCCGGGGGCGGTGCATTCAAGGCTACACCATTCATTGGGAGCATATCATTTAATGTGTATGGCCCTGAACGAACTAAAAGGCAAAGGCATTGAAATTACTGCTGAAGAAGAACTGGGCGCTAAGATTGCTATCTTATTGCATGATATTGGCCATGGGCCATTCTCTCATGCACTCGAACAGGAATTAATACAGGATGTACACCATGAAGCTATTTCCATTTTATTGATGGAAAAACTGAATGAGCAGTTTGAAGGGAAACTGCAAACAGCTATAGATATTTTTACAGATAAACATCCAAAGAATTTTTTGCACCAGTTAGTCTCTGGTCAATTGGATGTTGACAGGCTTGACTACCTCAACAGGGACAGTTTTTTTACCGGGGTAGCAGAAGGTATTATTGGTTACGACCGCATAATTAAAATGCTTGCCGTAAAAGATGGAGAATTAATGGTGGAAGAAAAAGCCATCTATTCAACAGAAAAATTTTTAGTCTCCCGCCGCCTTATGTACTGGCAGGTGTACCTGCACAAAACAGTAGTAAGTGCAGAACAAATGCTGCAACGGATTTTAAAACGTGCCAAAGAAATAAAGGCCACTTCGCCTTCACCCTTTTTAAATCTCTTTTTGAACCCGGATGCCTGCAAAAGCGCAACGATTAATGATTGGTTGCCGGAGTTTTGTCAGCTTGACGATTATGATGTAATGAGTGCCGTAAAAATCTGGCAGCTGCATGATGATAAAATATTGGCGACCCTTTGCCGTTATTTAGTAGAAAGAAAATTGCTGAAGGTTAAACTTCAGGCTGAACCATTTGTCGAATCGTTTGTAAAAGAAAAACAGAAAGAAGCTTGCGACAAACTTGGTATCAGTGAAAAAGAAGCGGAATATTTTGTATTTACCGGCGAAGCCAGTAATACCACTTATAATCCGAAAGATGAAAGCATCAATATTTTGTTTAAGGACGGAACTATAAAAGATATTTCGAAAGTAGACAATGCCCTTATTCAGCATAACCTGAGCGGCACGGTTAAAAAATATTACATTTGTTATTTGAAGGGATAAGGTAAAAGGTATAAGCTTTAAAGGACCTTTCACCCTCCACCTTTAACTTTAAACCCAATTTCATGAAATTTCCTGCAGCGCAAATTGCATTACTGATAAATGGAAAAATAGATGGAGATGCCAATGCAGTAGTAGATTCCTTTGGCAAAATTGAAGAAGCCATAGAAGGACAACTTGCTTTTTTATCCAATCCCAAATACGAAGAATATTTATACAGCACCAAAGCTTCGGTTATTATCGTTAACGAAGATTTCGTTGCAAAAAAATCTTTTACTGCAACATTGATACGTGTAAAAGATGCTTACACAGCATTCGCAACTTTGCTTACGAAGTACCAGGAAATAATGACGCAGCAATTAACCGGTCTTCAACAGCCGGTTTATATTGCTAAAACAGCGAGTTATGGCGACAATGTATTCATTGGTGCATTTGCTTATCTCGGCGAAAATGTGAAAGTAGGTAACAACACAAAAATTTATCCCAATGCTTATATAGGTGACAATGTAACTATCGGTGATGATTGCATGATTCATCCGGGTGCAAAAATTTATCATGGTTGTGTGGTTGGCAATCGGGTTAATATTCACTCAGGTACTGTTATCGGCAGCGATGGATTTGGTTTTGCACCACAGCCCGATGGCAGCTTTATTAAAATACCACAGATAGGAAATGTAGTGCTGGAAGATGATGTGGAGATTGGTGCTAACAGTACTATTGACAGAGCAACTGTTGGTTCTACCATTATAAAGAAAGGTGCCAAGCTTGATAATCTCATTCAGGTTGGACATAATGCTGAAATAGGTAGCAGCACCGTTATTGCTGCACAAGCTGGCGTAAGTGGCAGCACCAAAATTGGTAATGGCGTAATGATTGGCGGACAAGCCGGTATTGTGGGCCATATCATATTAGGCGATGGCGCTAAAGTAAATGCACAAAGTGGTGTCAGTAAATCTATAGACCCCGGCAAAGCTGTTACCGGTTCTCCTGCGCATGATTTTACATCGGCCCTCCGCAGCCAGGCACTTATCCGCAAACTTCCAGAGTTGGAAAAAAGAATAAAAGAGCTGGAAGAATTAGTGAAGTTGCTGCAGGCAGAAAAAGTGTAAGAATTCAGCAATTACAACTTTCAACACAGAGATACAGAGAATTTGAGGTACACGGAGAAGTCTCTGTGAAACTCCCTGACTCATTAACTCTGTGTTCATTGTATTTGCTCATACTTCATTTTTTCATTATACCCGAATGGCTATCTTTGCTGCCATCAATTCAAATCCATGGACGCAAGTTTCAATCCCGATAAGCAGCATACATTAAAATCTTCTGTAAGTATTTCAGGCACTGGTTTACACACCGGTGTTATGGCCGACCTGACTTTGAAACCTGCTGCGCCGGGTTTTGGTTTCCAGTTTCAGCGTATTGATTTACCCAGTCAGCCGGTTATTAAAGCGGATTGTGATTTGGTAACAGATGTAAGCCGTGGTACTACACTCGAAAGTAATGGTGCTAAAGTAAGTACGGTGGAGCATGTGCTGGCTGCATTGGTAGGCATGGGTGTAGATAATTGCCTGATGGAAATTAACGGCCCCGAAATGCCGATAATGGATGGCAGCTCGCAGCCATTTGTAGAATTGATAGAAGAAGCAGGTGTGGTAGAGCAAGATGCTGCCAAAGTGTGGTACAGCATTGATGAAAATATTTATCACTACGATGAAGTAAAGAGAGTGGAAATGGTGGCCATGCCGTCTACCGAATACCAGGTAACAACTTTAATTGATTTTAATTCGCCGGTGCTGGGCACACAACATGCAGGCTTAAAACATATCAGGGATTTTAAAGGAGAGATTGCATCGTGCCGCACCTTTTGTTTTTTACACGAGCTGGAAATGCTGCTGGACCATAACCTGATAAAAGGTGGTGATTTAAACAACGCCATTGTAATAGTAGACAAGCCGGTGGGTGAAAAAGAAATGACGAGGTTAAAAAATATTTTTAAAAAAGAAAATATAGAAGTAAAGAGTGAGGGCTACCTGAACAATCTTGAATTACGTTTTCCCAATGAGCCTGCAAGGCATAAATTGCTGGATGTGGTGGGTGATCTTGCTTTAATCGGCTATCCCATTAAAGGAAGGATTATTGCTAACCGCCCCGGGCATAGCAGTAACGTTGAGTTTGCAAAAAAAATAAAACAGTATATCAAGAAAAATAAACACACCAAAGGCGTACCTGTTTACAACCCTAACCAGCCACCGGTGTACGATCAGCAGTTTATTGAAAAAACATTACCGCACCGTTTCCCGTTTGCGTTGGTAGATAAAATTATTGAGCTGACCGATACGCATATTGTGGGCATTAAGAATGTAACGTTTAATGAATGGTTTTTCCAGGGGCATTTTCCAGGCAACCCTGTAATGCCGGGCGTGCTGCAGATAGAAGCACTGGCACAATGTGGCGGTATACTGGCCATAAACCTTAGCGGCGAAGGACAATATGATACTTACTTTCTGAAAATAGATAATTGCAAATTTAAAAACATGGTAAGGCCGGGTGATACGCTTATCCTGAAAATGGAATTATCAGCCCCTATCCGCCGCGGTATCTGCGAAATGAAGGGGACTACCTATGTGGGAAATAAAGTTTGCGCCGAGGCTGATTTGGTGGCACAGATTGTAAAGAGATAACTCCTTATCTTACATATACCACACAAATAATATGTATATTGGGTTTCCGTATGCAGAAACTTATTTTTATACTATCGTTGTTTTCATTAACTGTACTCTGTTGTAATAAGCATGATGAAATGCAAACAGAGTCCATTTGTATTCATAATACTGTAGTGCCTTCAGGTCCATATAACATACCTTCAATGGTTGAAGTCAACGACTCCTCTACCATATGTGGTTACTTCCCGCTAAATAAAAAAAATTATTGGGTTTACAGAGATTCTTTTTTTACGGATCAACGCCAGTTTTTATATACCCAAATCGATACACTTACTTTCGAAAAGACTTTCAAATCAAATGATGGGTTAATTTGGTGGGAGCCAAAATCTACCCATAAAGATAATCACGTCTATAGGGGATTATGGAGAAGAATATATTCTACAGATAGCACAGTGTATAATATTACCGATGGTTATGCGAACAGATGGTTCGCAGCAACCATTATTGACACCGTTAGAGAAGACTGCCGGACATCGGACGTTTCGACTAATTGTATTTCTATAAAAGAAAAATCCCCTCTCACCACTCCTGCCGGTACCTTTAGTAATGTAATGCTGTTTAAAAAAGAATGGTTGCTTCAATCCTTTGATTATTCAATTTATTACAAGCCGGGTGTTGGGATTTTAAAATCTCAATGGAGCCCAAGCTTTTTTGTGAAGCCTACATTTACTTTAAACCCATTATATGCCACTTCAATCCTCATATCTTATCACCTTGAATAAAAGCATTATCTAACCTCCGGTTTGAGAGCTAAAAAAGCTCATTTTCAAGGGAAAAAACTCTTATCCACATACCCAAAAAAAGGTGCAAAAAAGCCCGTTTTAAAACCCATTCTCCGCCTCAATTTTCGTACATTTGTCAGTATTCATTTTTTCGTTTATCCCAATCGTTTTTTACCATTTTTATGACCACAGAAGCTCAAGAAAAAGCAGCCGCAATATCGGCAGGTTACAGTGCAGATAGTATACAGGTTTTGGAGGGTTTGGAAGCCGTTCGTAAACGTCCGGCAATGTATATCGGAGATATTGGTGTAAAGGGTTTGCACCATCTCGTGTACGAAGTAGTTGATAACTCTATTGACGAAGCACTCGCTGGTTATTGCAAAAACATTTTCGTTACTATACATGAGGATAATTCTATTTCGGTAGAAGATGATGGCCGTGGTATCCCTACTGCTATGCACACCAAAGAAAAACGCAGTGCGCTGGAAGTGGTAATGACGGTGTTGCACGCAGGTGGTAAGTTTGATAAAGGATCTTACAAAGTATCCGGTGGTTTGCACGGCGTGGGTGTAAGTTGCGTGAATGCATTGAGCAAACTATTACAGGTAACCGTAAACCGTGATGGAAAAATATTTGAACAGGAATATAAAATCGGTGTACCTCAATATTCCGTTCGTGAGGCAGGTGTAAGTGAAACAACAGGAACAAAAATTCATTTCTGGCCTGATGACACCATTTTCATTACTTCTGTTTACAATAAAGATATTTTAGAAGGCCGTCTTCGTGAATTGTCGTACCTGAACCGTGGCGTACGCATTGTACTTACGGATATGAGAGAGAAAGAAGAAGATGGCTCTACCTACACCAATGCTTTTTACAGCGAAGGCGGTATAGTAGAGTTTGTAGAAATGCTGGATGCGAGTGCAGGCCGCAACTCACTTATACCTAAAGTAATTTATGTAGAAGGAAAGGATGATAATACTAATGTAATGGTAGAAGTAGCATTGAGCTATAATGATAGCTACAATGAGCATATCTACTCTTATGTAAATAATATCAATACCATTGAAGGTGGAACCCACGTTTCTGGTTTCCGCCGTGCATTAACAAGGGTATTCAAAAGCTATGGCGATAAAAATGGTTTGTTCGAAAAAGCTAAAGTAGAAATTGAAGGTGATGATTTCCGTGAAGGGCTGAGTTCTATTATTTCTGTAAAAGTTCCCGAGCCCCAGTTTGAAGGACAAACAAAAACCAAACTCGGTAACAACGAAGTAATGGGTGTGGTAGATTCTACGGTATCAAAAGTACTGGAAGCCTACCTCGAAGAAAATCCGAAAGAAGCGAAGAACATTGTTGCGAAAGTTATATTGGCAGCACAGGCAAGGGCAGCTGCAAGAAAAGCAAGGGAACTGGTACAACGTAAATCTGTTTTAACAGGTGGCGGCTTACCGGGTAAACTGGCCGACTGCTCTGACCGTGACCCCAACCGCTGCGAACTATACCTGGTGGAAGGAGATTCGGCAGGTGGTACCGCTAAACAAGGAAGAGACAGAAGCTTCCAGGCTATTCTGCCACTCAGGGGTAAAATTCTGAACGTAGAAAAAGCGATGGAGCATAAGATATACGACAACGAGGAAATAAGAAACATGTTTACAGCCCTTGGTGTAAAGATGGGAACAGCGGAAGATGCAAAAGCACTCGACCTTAGCAAACTCCGTTATCACAAACTCATCATTATGACCGATGCCGATGTGGATGGTTCTCACATTGCCACGTTGATTCTCACTTTCATTTTCCGTTATATGAAAGAGTTGGTTGAGCAAGGATATGTTTACATCGCCCAGCCACCGCTCTACCTTATCAAGAAAGGAAAAGAGCAGGCTTACGCATACAACGAAGTACAGCGTAAAACATTAATCGAAAGAATTGGTGGTGGTAAAGATGATTCTGTAAACATTCAGCGATACAAAGGTCTGGGAGAGATGAATGCTGACCAGCTTTGGGATACTACCATGAACCCTGATACAAGAACATTAAAACAGGTAACCATTGAAAGTGCTGCCGAAGCAGATCGTATTTTCAGTATGCTGATGGGTGATGAAGTAGCGCCAAGAAGGGCCTTTATTGAAAGCCATGCTAAATATGCGAAGCTGGATATCTAACTATGTCTGACGGTCTCCGTCTGACATATTTGAAAAGCCGGACGGTATTCGTCCGGCTTTTTTATGATTCGACTGCATTAAACTACCAGCTGATGGTGTCCGTCGAAATGTATTTCTCAATGTCATTGTGCTTTAGTGGCTGGAATAATTTGCCACAGAGACACTGAAACACAGAAGCCATCACACAAACTTCATCCCGTAGCTCTCTGTTACTGCAACAAAATGTTTAATCTGTTCTTGTGTAGGTGGCTCCAGTGATGGAATGGTATCACCATCGTATGGAACAGAAAGTTCACGGAAGAAATTTTCTATATAGCCCGGTGTAGCTATTAAAGTACCTACGATTTTTTCCGAATGTATTTTGAAATGGTGCGGCACATCGGCAGGGAAGAACACTACTTTCCAGCACAGTGGGATCCGAAGCTTGGAATTCACGTGACTTGAAGTCGCGGC